>Ga0208670_100198_pt1 | contig 19382 bp, 29 predicted proteins | sample 24BtaG_FD_184098 | JGI IMG/M metagenome (GOLD analysis project Ga0208670, IMG submission 184098) | Marine viral communities from Cariaco Basin, Caribbean Sea - 24B_WHOI_OMZ_CsCl (SPAdes) (version 2) | ecosystem: Environmental > Aquatic > Marine > Oceanic | place: Caribbean Sea: Cariaco Basin...
CTAGAACTTGGTAATTATGGCCGATGTGGAGAGACAAAATCCGATCGTTGAGGATGAAGACCCAACGAGTGAAGAAGAGATTGCTGTAGAAGTTGAAAGACCGAGCGATGAGCCGGTTGAAATGGGTGGCGACACAGATGAAAACCCTGACAACTTCTACGCTAATCTTGCGGAAGATATGGATGTCCGTACTCTTCAGAGAATGGCCAATACACTTATCACCGAATATAAAAAAGACAAAGTCAGTAGAAAAGATTGGGAGACAACTTATAAAAACGGTTTAGATCTTTTAGGATTTAAATTTACTGAAATGACTCGACCATTTAGAGGGTCTGCGAATGTTACTCACCCATTACTTGCAGAAGCAGTCACGCAATTTCAAGCACAAGCTTTCAAAGAACTTCTTCCATCTGATGGTCCAGTCAGATGTAAGATTGTAGGAGAAGAAACTCAAGAGATACAAAGACAAGCAAATAGAGTTCAAGACTTCATGAACTATATGCTTACAGAAAAAATGGAAGAGTACACCCCAGAGATGGATCAACTTTTATTTTATCTTCCACTAGCAGGCTCTGCTTTTAAAAAAATTTATTATGATGAAGTAATGGAAAGAGCTGTAGCAAAATTTGTTCCAGCCGAAGATTTAGTTGTTCCTTACTTTGCAACAGATTTATTAAGTTGTGAAAGAATTTCTCACATAGTTAGAATGAGTGAGAACGATATTATTAAAAGACAAAAAGCAGGTTTCTATAGAGACATTGAACTTAAACCGGCACAACCTAAACAAGACGAAATTCAAAAAAAATATGATGAATTAGAAGGTATTACGCCAACTGCGGATCGACCAACTAATTTTAATATTTTAGAAATGCATGTTGATTTAAATTTAGAAGAATTTGAAATGCAAAATGCAGAAAAGCAAGTTAAAATTCCTTATATAGTTACAATAGACGAGGGATCAGCTGAAGTCTTATCAATTTACAGAAATTATAAGCCAGATGATCCCTTACACAACAGAATTGAATATTTTAATCATTATAAATTTTGTCCAGGCTTAGGATTTTATGGTTTTGGATTAATTCACATGATTGGTGGATTATCTAGAACTGCAACTCAAGCTTTAAGACAATTATTAGACGCAGGAACCCTAAGTAACCTTCCAGCAGGGTTTAAATCTAGAGGAATTCGAATTAGAGACGATGATCAACCATTTGCACCTGGAGAATTTAGAGATGTAGACGCTCCAGGTGGAAATATTAAGGATCAATTTCAAATTTTACCTTTTAAAGAACCTTCAGCAACACTTTTTCAACTTTTAGGATTTGTTGTAGGTGCGGGACAACGATTTGCAGCTATTACTGACATGTCAGTTGGGCAAGATTCTCAAAATAGAGCAGTGGGAACTACAATGGCACTCTTAGAACGTGGCTCAAGAGTCATGACAGCTATTCATAAACGTTGTTACAACGCAATGAGACAAGAATTTAAACTTTTAGCATCTATTTTTGGTACTTACTTACCTCCTGTTTATCCATATGCAGTTTATGGTGCAGATAGAATGGTTAAAACACAAGATTTTGATGAAAGAGTAGATGTAATTCCAGTTGCAGATCCAAATATTTATAGTTTAACTCAAAGAGTTACTCTTGCAAACGAGCAATTAAAGATTGCTATGTCTAATCCAGGTATGCACAACCTTAGAGAGTCGTATAGAAGACTATATGAAGCTTTAGGAACTAGAGAAATTGATAAAATTTTAAAACCAGAACCGCCAATTGTGCCTAAAGACCCTGCAATTGAAAATGCTGAAGCTTTAAAAATGCAACTGCCTCACGCATTTCCTCAACAGGATCAAGACGCACACATTGCAACACACGCAGCTTTTATGCAATCACGAATGGTTCAAATAAATCCAATGGTTTATGCTAATTTACAAAGTCATATTTCTCATCACATTAGTTTAAAAGCTCAAGGAGAAGTCGGGGCTCAACTTCAAGACGATCCTCAATTACAAGAACTGATGAAATCAGATCCTGAAGGAGCACAAATTAGAATTGAAGGAATGATTGCACAAAGAGTAGCACAAATTACCGAAGAATTAGTAAAAACAGAACAATTAACAAAACAGCAAGATCCATTAGTTGCTTTGAAACAAAGAGAGTTAGACTTGAAAGCTATGGATATGCAGCGTAAAGTAACAGAGAAAGGTGCTGATCTTGAAATGAAAGAAGAACAGTTTGATGAAAACATTGATATTCAAAAAATGAAGTTAGAAAGTGTTGAAGATCAAGCTGGAGAAAGAATTAGAATAGCTGAAGAAAAACTTCAGCAAACACGAGATATAGCAGAAGCTAAATTACAAGTTGAAAAAATGAAGCGTACTGCTGAAGATCGTAGAACGAAAGAACGAGGTAAGAAAAAATAATGGGTAAAAGAGGAAGAACAGACGCTGGGCCAAACAGAACTACAGCCTATAAAGCAGGGGTCGGTTCAATAGATGAATCAGGAAAAGTTGTTGGTAGAAGTCATCAGGAAGTACATGGTGGTAATGGTAATACTACAACTACTAAAACTAAAACTACTACAAGTGGTGACGGTACAACTACTAAAACAGATAAGCCAAGATTCGTTCCAAGTATTGCTTACCATGTTTGGCAAGGAGTAAAAAACTGGGGTGATGACTACAATCAGAAAAAGAGAGAAAAGTTTGCACGAGACGAAGGTTTATACAGAGAGTATGCTATGTCGAATCAAGGTTTATATAATACTAAATCACATCACGGTATAAAGAGCACTGGTTCAACACTTGATGTCATGAGTAAGACAGGAAAAGATTATTTAAAAGAAGCAGGTTATGGACCTTTTCAAGATAAACCAGATACCGGAGGAGATGGATCTGGGCAAAGATGTCCAGATGGAACTATGCCCCCTTGTCCACCACAAGCAACATCTACTCCTGCCGTAACTCCCGCATCTACTACATCAACATCTACTTGGAAACTTTATCCAGAAGGTAGTGATTATATAACAGGTAAAGGTTATGACACAGGAGGAGGAGTTCGAAAAGGACCACCACCAAAAAGAGGACCTAATCCACAAGTACCACCGGTGTTGTTTTCACGAGGTGGCGGATGTGCTATTAGAGGAACAAAATTTAAAGGAGTTAAATAATGTGGTTTTCAGCAATTAAACTTGCATTAAACGCAGGTACTCATATCTACAAAAAGCGTCAAGAGACAAAGATGGCTATGGCTGATGCACAACACATGCACGCAGCTAAGATGGCCCGAGGCGAGGAAGCTTACCAGGGCAAACTTTTAGAAGCCCGTCAAAACGACTACAAGGACGAGGTGGTCCTTGCGATTCTCACGTTGCCAATTTTGGTGCTCGCTTGGGGGGTCTGGTCGGACGATCCGGCCGCTATGGAGAAAATTAAGACTTTCTTCGAGCATTTCCAAGCACTGCCGACCTGGTTTACAAATTTATGGATTCTTGTCTGCGCGAGTATTTTTGGCATTAAGGGAACTCAGATCTTCCGTAACGGAAAGAAGTAGACAGAACTTAAGATTAGTATTATAAAGCTTTAATTTATGATTAAAGGCGATAGTACTGAATACAATCTATTACGAGATTGGTGTGAAACAGCTCCTCTTTTTGATACTTCCCATAGAATATTAACTTGTGAAATAGGGGTTCGTGAAGGACTTGGTTCTAAAATAATAATGGATTGTTTTAAAGAACGTCTAGAAGGAAAAGAATATAAGCATATTGGAATAGATCCCTATAATAATCTTAAATATCAACATTACGACCATACTCCTGCCTATACATGTGATTACACAGAAGAAATGAGGCAGCAGATGGTTAAAGATTTTAAAGACTACAAAGAATTTGACTTTAAAAACATGACAGATGTTCAATTTATGTATGAATTTTATTGGACTCAACCTTATCATTTTGTTCATTTTGATGGTCCTCATATGACTAAAGATGTATTAACTCAAGCTATATTTTTTGCTAATAGATCTGTAAAAGGAACAAGGTTTGTATTTGATGATTATCCTAAATATGAAATGGACCAAATTGCTTTTACTTTAACTTATTTTGATTTTAAAACAAAAGAAGCCGGAGAAAACAAGATAATGCTAGAACGTCATGCTTGATCCATACTCAGTAGAAGTTATCAAAAAAAGAATTAATAAGAATAGAGACGCCGTTAAAGAACATCTATGCTATGGTGTAGACACGATAGAGAAATTGAACTATAGTAGAGGACAACTCACTGCATATGACGCAGTGCTTCAGGATCTTAAAGACCTGCAAAAGGAGGATGACGACGGTGACACAATTAATAAAACCTAAAGGCTTAATCAAGCCTATATTAGACGCTGCAGACAAAGAAGAAGGCAAACCAATACCCACAGATACGGAAGGTGTCGGTAAGTATATTGATACTTTACCTAAACCTGTTGGCTATAGAATGCTAGTGCGTCCCTGGTCTGGTAAGAAAAAAACTAAAGGTGGAATTTTACTTTCTGATACGACTCATGAAACTATTCAAATGACAACCGTTGTGGGATTAGTAATTCGTATGGGAGATCTTTGTTATAAAGACAAAGAAAAATTTCCAACAGGCCCTTGGTGCAAAGAAGGTGAATTTGTTGTTTATGGACGATATTCAGGTTCCAGATTTCAAACGAAATTTGGTGAGCATCGTATTTTAAATGATGATGAAATCATTGCCAAGATTAATAAACCCGAAGACATTCTTCACTTATACTAGGAGGAAACAATGGCAGAACCAAATGTCAAAACTGATGAAGTGGAACTAGACACAGACGATGCGAAAGCAGAAACAGTCGAAGTCAAAGAACCCGAAAAAAAGGAAGAGGCAAAGGAAGATGTAAATCTAAATGTTGGTGAAGTAGATTTAGGATATACCTCTCATGATAAACAAGATGAGAAGGCTAAAATTCAAGTAGAACAAATTGAAGATCCTATTGAAGAAACTAAACCTAAAGAAGAAAAACCTAAAGAAGATCTCGGTAAGTATACCGAAGGTGTTCAAAAAAGAATAGACAAGTTAACTTACAGAGCTAGAGAAGCAGAAAGAAGAGAAAAAGCTGCGACTGAATTTGCTAAAGGACTACAACAAAAATATGATAGTTCCCAAGGCAAGTTAGATGAAATTAGTGAAGGTCATCTTAAAGAATTCGACGCAAGAGTAGACGCACAGCGAGATCAGGTTAAATCTAAACTTGCTGACGCTATTAGTACTCAGGAGCCAAATAAAATTATGGAAGCTACTGACGAACTAACAAGACTTGCTGTTGAAAAAGAGAAAGCTAGAATAAAGTTAGCTGAGCACGAGGCTTTGAAAAAAAGACAAGCCGAGGAAGCTAAAACTCCAGAACAAGCGGGTAATATGCAAGCGCAGATGCCTGAAGAGTTTCAGCAGCCAAGTGAAAAAGCGCAAGCTTGGGCTCAGAAAAATGAATGGTTTGGTAATGATCGAATCATGTCTGGAGCAGCCTGGAATGTTCATGAAGATTTAGTGAGCAGGGGGGTTGATGTCGAGAGTGATGAGTATTATAATCAGATTGACGGCAAAATGAGGGAATATTTTCCTCATAAATTTGAGTCAGAGAATGCTACGGCCAAAACAGAAGCCCGTAAACCCGTCCAAACGGTAGCTTCGGCTGGTAGAACTCAACAAGGACGCAGATCTGTGAGACTCACCAAATCACAGGTGGCTATTGCTAAAAAATTAGGGGTGCCACTAGAAGAATACGCTAAATACGTGAAGGAGGAAGCATGAGTAAAAAAAGCTCGAGTGAAGTAATAAAGACCTCACGCGCGTCACAGGAGAGAGATAAAGATACACGTAATCAACCCTGGACGCCACCATCTAGTCTCGATGCGCCAGCGGCGCCTCAAGGTTATGTTCAGAGATGGATAAGAACTGAGAGTATGGGTTTTATGGATTCAGCTAATGTATCCAAAAGACTTAGAGAAGGTTGGGAATTTCTTAAAGCTGAAACACTGTTAAGTGAATTAGGCAAAAATGAATACCCGACTATTCATGAAGGAAAATACGCTGGTTTAATTGGGGTTGGAGGCCTTGTGTTGGCAAGGATACCTGAGGAGATCGCAAGATCGCGCGCTGATTATTTTAAAAAAATATCAGCAGATTCAATGACCGCGGTTGATAACGATTTAATGAAGGAGCAACACCCGGGAATGCCTATCAATATTGATAGACAGTCTCGAGTAACTTTTGGTGGCGGACGAAAAACCTAATTTATTAGTTATAGTCCAAAATCGTTTAAACTAACCCGGCGAGAAATCGCCAACGGAGGATATAAAGATGGCAAATACATCATCAACCTACGGACTGAAACCAGTTCGTAAGATAGATGGAAGTCCCTTTATTAACGCTCAGAATAGATATCGTATCGCTTCTAATGCTGGTACAGCTATTTTCCAAGGTGACGCAGTTCAAGCTGCAGCTACAGGAACAATAGTTCGTCATACAGCAGGGAACGGCGAAAGAATCTGTGGTGTTTTTAATGGTTGTTTTTATACAGATCCTACTACTAGCAAACCAACTTGGAGTAACTACTATCCTGGTTCTGTTGTAGCGAGTGACATTATGGCATTCGTTATTGATGACCCAAGCGTAGTTTTCAAGATTGATGTTGACGATGATCTGAATACGACTTTCATTTTTCAAAACTTCGATGTAACAAACGTTACAGGAAGTACGACTACAGGTATATCCAAAGTTCAGTTGGACAGATCTACGAATGATATTAAAACGACTCAAGCAGTTCGTGTAATTGATGTCTCTCAAGATCCGGACAACGAAGATCAAACTGCAACCAATGTTAAAGCATTAGTGGTTATCAATAATCACTTTTACGGTAACAAAGGTGCAGGAATCTAATAGGAGCATAGACATATGGCAATATCACGAGCACAGCTAGTCAAAGAACTAGAACCAGGTCTGAATGCACTATTTGGACTTGAATATAACCGATACGACAATGAAGCAGCAGCGATTTTCATGACAGAATCGTCTGACAGAGCTTTCGAAGAAGAAGTAATGCTTTCCGGCTTTGCTGGAGCAGCAACTAAATCTGAAGGTGCAATGGTCACTTACGACAATGCAACTGAGGTTTATACTTCTAGATACACTAACGAGACAATTGCTCTCGCTTTTGCTATCACTGAAGAAGCTATTGAAGACAATCTATATGACAGATTAGCTGGTAGATACACAAGAGCTTTAGCAAGATCAATGGCACACACTAAACAAGTGAAAGCTGCAGCGATCTTGAATAATGCTTTTGATGCTAACTACACAGGTGGTGACGGAAGCGCACTTTGCGTTACTAATCACTCACTTGCTAACAACAGTACGTTCAGCAATACGCTGGCTACTGCTGCAGACTTGTCTGAAACCTCATTAGAACAAGGCATGATAGACATTGCATCGTTTGTTGACGAGAGAGGATTAAAAATTGCAATTCAAGCTAGAAGAATGATTATTCCAAAAGAAAATCAATTCACAGCTGAAAGAATTTTGAAATCACCTCAAAGAGTTGGCACTGCTGACAATGATATCAACGCATTAATGCACATGGGAATGGTTCCTGAAGGATACTTCGTTAACCATTACTTAAATGACAGTGATGCGTGGTTCTTGATAACAGATGCACCTAACGGTCTAAAACACTTTGTTAGAGCACCTATCAAGACAGCTATCGAAGGAGATTTCGACACTGGTAACGTAAGATTTAAAGCTAGAGAAAGATACGTCTTCGGATGGTCTGACCCTAGAGGAATCTACGGAACTGGCGGAGCAGCGTAATCTATTTAATTAGATTACTAAAAATCTATTAAGGGGCGCTCTTGTAGCGCCCCTTTTTTTTGGGTATAATAAACCCACTATACAATTAATTAATTGGATATCGACGCGTATAGTCGACGGCCTAGAGACGATATCCACATTAACTAGGAGAATAATTATGGCAAGAACAACGTTTGCGGGACCAGTAAGATCCTTAAGAGGATTCTTAGGAACAGGTCCAGAAATGGCTCAATCAATCACAAGTGGTGGTACAGTTGACGGTGGAACTGACATTGCAGGGATTGATAAATACCAAGGTAAAGTTATACAGGTTGGAGACGCAGTTACCGTGTTTAATTTACCTTCAATCATAGACACAGCAACTCCAGCAGTAGCGGGATCTGATGATCCAACTTCTACAAACAGAGTTGGAATGATGTATGAGTTTGTTTTGACTGCAAGTTTAACATCATCAAATACTTTCACTTTGAATGCAGGAACTGCAGCGGGTAGAAGTACAGCTGATACTTTCAGAGGTTGTGCATGGTACAACAATACAGCGACTGATCCAGGAGTTGTAACTGCATTTAATGCAGGTAGTAGTGACACATTGACTTTGACAGCAACGACTAAAGGTGGACTACAAGGAGCTCACATTAGATGTAGAGCTATGGATGGTTTACTGTGGTCAATTGATGCATTCCTAATTGGGAATGGTACATTTGCTACACCTTGGAGCTAATAAATAACTCTATCTAGGGCGTTCTTGACGCCCTAGATAAATTACAATAGAATATTGAATTATGGGTTTTACAACAATTTCATCGAACCAATTAAGCGCCTCTGGTGATGCCTTTGGCGGACCAGCAAGAGTTAAAGCTCTTTGGATTTCTCACAGCGGAAATGCAGGAATAGTTAAATTAAGAGATGGTGGTGCTACAGGTACAATTAAAATGACTTTAAACACAGCTTTAGCTGCGGATGAATATCAATGCGATATTCCAGAACCAGGAATTAGATGTGAAACTAAACCCTATATTGCTATTAGTGGCGGAATAAGTTTCGTTACAGTCTTTTACGATTAATCCTAATCGTATATACTTATTTTATGAATAAAGAATGTAAAAAGTGTGGCCACGAGTGTCATTGTAATACAGAACACAAAGAATGTAGTTGTGAATCGTGTGAATGTAATAAAGAAGATAAAAGAACATATACTTTTCATAAAGATTGGGCACAAGACATGTCCTTTGAAAATGAAGTTAAATTTGTATAGGAGAAAAAATGGAAAATCTAAAAATTAAAGCACAAAAATTGTGGATGGATCATAAACATCATGCACTTTATGTGATTGTTGGTATTGTAATAGGTGCAGTAGTATTCTAAAGTAGGATGCTATGGCGTATCTTAATGCAAACATACCTGTTACGTACGCCCAAATTAGAAGAGAGTATCTTTATGACCTTAAAGAGCATCACGGCGAAGTTGAAGACTGCATTATCTTTGGCTTGGCAAGTATTACGGGACGTCCGATTCTCTTTCATGCTATTATGGAGAGTGGTGCTGTGTTCTATCGTCTCCCTATTTCAGCCTTCATTCAACGAGGATTCAAAGCAACCGAAGTTCCTAGGATGCGACTGGACGAGCTGGAGCTTTGGAATTGCTTTAGTTACTATCCTGCTGTTACTTCTTATGACATCTTAGATGGACAATCTGGAAAATATTTTGGTAAAGATAAAAAACTTCACCCAGGAGCTTATTTGTTTACAGTAGACTGGGCACATCCTGAAAGTAATATAGTAGATACTGATCACTCTGAAATTCCTCATGAACATAAGTGTGCCCATATTTTAGCATTAGAAAATGGTAATTATGCTGCGCAGCCTAATAATCGTATTTTATGGGATATTCCTTCTTTTACCGTAAAAAATGAAGTTCCTGATTGGAAAGTACAAACAAGTGAGTGGAATGTTGAAGATACACGTAAATGGAAGACAGAGGATACTGATAAATTCTTCTATAATATTGAGGAAGAAGAGGCATTAACACAGGATAATAGTTGGGGTATAATTAAGAAAAATGATTGAGAAGTTAATGACAATGCTAGTTGGAATCTTGTTGGCGTTAGCCGGTTGGAGTCTATCTAGAACTTTTGAACTTTCAACTATCCAGGCAGTACATGAAGATAAAGTACAAAGAATTCAAGCACAAGTTTTAAAACTAGAAGATCAGGTTGATAGAATGATGGATTCAGACGAAGAAATTATGGACCAACATAAAAAATTATTTGAAAAATTAGAATCAGGCAACACAGGATATAATTATAACTAATGGCACTCAAAATTTCAGAAGAAGCAGCCGTCCAGATGCCGATGAAAACGGTAGCCTCGTTGATCGCGATGGTCGCGATTGGAACCTGGGCTTACTTCGGTATCATTGAGACTCAAAACAAAATTTTAACCCAAGTAGAACTAATGACTAAAGACTTGACTGAAAATACAGAATTTAGAATCAAATGGCCGCGGGGCCAACTTGGTTCACTTCCCGCAGATTCCGAACAATTTATGATGATCGAGGATCTTTACAAGTCCACCGATAAGTTGAATAAGCATATTGAATCAATGGCTTTGAATAAAGTAAACATAGAATTTTTAAGAAAACAAATGGATAAAGTTTTAGAAGATATCGAAAAACTTAAAGACCAAAATAGAGAAATGCATTATAAAAACGGGAGTACACACTAATGATAGAAGCTGTGATAGGATTGTTGATGTTTGTAAACGGCGAGATTAAAGAGGCGCGTATACAAGAGTCAATGGGAATGTGCCTTCGCCATAAACGTGAAGCTGAAAGGACCTATTCTGAATCTGTTACCTACAAATGTTGGAAGGGTAAGGCAGAATTAGAGGACAATATTGATGGATCTAGATCTATTAAAAAATTAATTATAGATTAAGGGGGAGCTATGCAATTATCAAAACATTTTAAATTAGAAGAGATGACTAAATCAATGACCGCTACCCGTAAGGGTATTGATAACTCACCAGGAGCAGGTGATATTAAAAACTTAGAGAACGTGTGCTATGAAATACTAGAACCCGTTCGTGCCCACTTTGACAAACCAATTACAATAACATCAGGCTACAGATCTGAGGCACTTTGTGAAGCGATCGGCAGCAAAAAAACATCACAACATGCAAAGGGCCAGGCGGTTGACTTTGAAATAGCAGGTGTTCCAAATATTAAGACGGCTTACTGGCTACAAAACAACGTTGACTTTGATCAATTAATTTTAGAGTTTTATAATCCTAATGATCCAGCAGGTGGCTGGGTCCACGTGTCATACAATGAAAAAGGTGCGAACAGAAAACAAGTTTTGACTTACGATGGTAAATCTTACGAAAACGGTTTACCGGACATGAAATGGTCAGGAGGGAAGGTAGTAGGATGATAGAAAAATATAAAAAAATATTACATAGTTGGTTTAATAAATATGAATTGCAGTACAGAGTATTAATGCTCATTGCAGTTGTTTATTTATTAATTGCTCATATTAGTGGTTTTTAATTATGGCGATTACTAGGTCACAAATGCCTAAAGAACTTAAGCCAGGTCTTGGTAGGAACTGGAAGCGTGATCCCTATGCCAAAATCCTAGAATCTAGACTGTACAGTCAAAAAGTGGTACCATCTAAGAAGTTGTACAACCGAAAACGGTCTAAACAACCAACATAGACAATGGGGCCCCAAAGGAGGATAGAATGTCGGATAAAAGTGAAAGTTTTAGAAAAGGTGTAAATCTTAATTTAGGTAAAACTTTTGAATCAGGTTTAAACATAGGTTTTGATTCCTTTATTGGAGAGACAACCGAAAAAGGAAAATTCAATATTCAACCTAAAAAAACTAAAGATATAAGTGTGGGACTAGGCGCTACTACTAAAGGTGGTACTAAAGTTAGACTGGATGCGAGTAAATCTAAATCTAAAGGTAATTATTATTTTCCTGAAAGAACTGAAAAAAGTTTAATTTTATCTATTGGTAAACAATTTAATACAGGTGGTGACGTTCAAGTTAACCGCAAAGGTGTTGTAGATAAGGATTTACTATAATGGCTAATTTAATGATGCCAGATGCTGATCCAGAATTCAAAGCTTATTTAAAAGAAAGAGCTAAAAAAGAAGCAACGACAGACTATCATTCATTAAAAGAAGATTTTGACGATTGGAAAAAACATAGAAAGCCTAAAAAGGCTTATTTAGGTACTTTTATATCAGGAGGTCCAGGAGGATCAAACCCTACCTATAGAAAGTATTATAAAGGTATGTTAGATTAAGGATATGCCATTTCAATCTGAAAAGCAGAAGAAATGGATGTGGGCCAACAAGCCAGAGATGGCAAGAGAGTGGACCAGTAAATATGGGAGTAAAATAGAAGCTAAAAGAGGTACTATGGCTAAAAAAGATAAAAATTGGATTCAAAAAGCTACGAAGAATATGCGTAAGGATAAACCTTGCACAGGTAAAAAATTTGGTGGACCAACTTGTCCTAAAGGAACTAGACGATACAACCTAGCTAAAACATTTAGAAAAATGAATAAAGCAGCTACAGGTACAATGGTTAAAGCTGATACAGGTACATGGATTAAGAAAAAAAAGTGGTGGGAAAATCCTAAAAAATTAAAATCATTAACAGATAATTTAAAAGCAGATATGCAATTTATTTCAGATGCACAAGCAGGCAAGCTATCTCCAGCTTTAGCAGAAAAAGCTAAAAAGAAAGTATTAAAGAAAAGTTCTGCGGGCCAAGGATCAGGGTATGCAGATGAAATTAGAAAAATAATTAAAAGAAAACCATCTATAGTTGGAGACGAAGCCAAAGGTACTGGACCAACTTATAGACCAGGATGGAAACCTCAGCTATCTGTGAGAACAGCTAAGAAAGGTGGAATGCCACCAGCAACAAAATATAAAAAGTATTTAAAAAGTTTGAAGAAAATGCAAACAACTCCACTATCAGGAATGTCTACAACACTTCCACCTAAAACAGCAAGATTATTAAGTAACTTGCAATTTGTTTATAAGGATAGAGGAAAATCTAAAAAATTTGCAAGCTTTATAAAAAAATACAATAAAACTGTAGGAGTATTTCCTTATATGAAAGGAAAAACAAAAGCATCAACTGCTATGGGTAAGCCTTCTACATTTTTACAAAGAAAAATGATGTTAGGAGTTGGAAAACCTTCAGCTGCCACTTCTACATTTTTAAAAAGAAGAAGACAATTAAGTACTGCAGGAGCAGTTGGAAAAACATTACTTAAAAGAACAGGACTGGGTAAAGCGGTTTTAGCTGCTACAGCGGTGGCAGGAGCTTATGAAGCAGGAAAGAAGAACTTACTTAGTAAAAAGAAAGTACAAAAGAAAGCAACAGGTGGGGAAATCATTATCGGCAGAGGTGTTGATATGGATTTATTGTAATGAATTATGGCGACATCAGGAACAACAGCATTCGATCTCGATATAGACGAGATAATTCAAGAAGGCTACGAAAGAATCGGCCTTAACACCAATAGCGGTTACGATCTTAAAACTGCTAGAAGAAGTCTAAATATTTTATTTTCAGAATGGGGAAACAGAGGAGTTCACTTATGGAAAGTGGCTTTGAAACACCAAGCTTTAGCAGCAGGAACTAGAGAATATACAGCGGATACTGATTGTAGTGTCATTTTAGAAGCATATATTTCTACAACAGATTCTATTACAACAGATACTCAAGATGTTGCTTTAACTAAAATTTCTAGATCTGAGTATGCATCTACCCCTAATAAAGGATCACAAGGACAACCTTCTCAATATTATGTTAGTAGAGTTCAACCACCTGTAATTACTTTATTCCAAACACCGGATGCGAGTACCTACACTTATTTAAAATATTATTATGTTAAAAAATTACAAGATGCAACGGCTTATTCCGATCAGCAAGCTGATGTTGTTTATAGATTTCAACCTGCAATGTGTGCAGGCTTAGCTTACTACTTATCTCAAAAAAAAGCACCCGAAAGAGTAGAGATGTTAAAAATAGCTTATGAAGATGAACTCAACAGAGCTTTAGTAGAAGACGGTCAGAGAACTTCAGTCTTTATAGCTCCTAAAGATTACTTTCCGGCAGGTATCTAATGGGTAAATATGCAAGTGGAAAATATGCATTAGCCATTTCAGATAGATCGGGAATGCAATTTCCTTACAGAGAAATGGTATTTGAATGGACTGGAGCTTTTGTTCATATTAGTGAATGGGAAGCTAAACAACCTCAAATCAATCCTAAATTAATTAGTGCAGATCCTGTAGCTTTAAGAAATCCAAGACCTTTGCATCGTAGTGGTATTTTGGTACAATTAGATCCAGCAGCGTGGTTTACGATTAATGGTAATATTAATCCTATACCTAGTGAAGCTGCTAGTGAATCAGGAAGCATGATGCCTCCTGAAACAGCTAATGAAGCAAATAAAAAAAGACAGGCTAGAATGTCTGTTGGAAATGTAGTGGTAGCAATAACATGACGTATACTGAACTATTAGCAAAATTAAGAAATTATACCGAAGTAGATAGTTCGGTTTTAACTGATTCTATTTTAAATGGTTTTATCCAAGATACGGAATTTAAAATATTTAGAGAAGTAGATGCTGATTATTCTAGAAAATATCAAACTTCTACTACTTCAGCAGGTAAAAGGTTTGTCGCTTTACCAACAGACCTTTATTATATTAGATCCGTCCAAGTTACATCAGGAACGGATAGAGTGTTTTTAGAAAAAAGGGATAATAGCTTTATAGCTGAATTTTATCCATCTACTACTGCTACTGCAGCAGTACCAAAGTATTATGCTAATTGGGATAAAGAGAATATTTTGTTGGCTCCTACACCAACAGGTGCTCTTACTATCCAAATAGCTTATGTATTTACTCCAGAGCAATTAAGCTCTTCGAATGCGACTACGACTATATCTACAGAAGCCCCTAACCTTTTATTATATGGCTGTTTAACAGAATGCTATGGCTATTTAAAAGGACCCCTGGATATGTACAAACTGTATCAAGAGAAGTATAATGAAGCTATACAAGCTTATGCTCTAGAGCAAATGGGCAAAAGACTTAGAGATAACTACGATTTTGGTGTACCGCGTATCAAAGTACCATCACCATCACCGTAAAAAATTAAATTATGAGGAGAATATAATGGCAATAGCACAAGCAATATGTAATGCATTTAAAAAGCAATTACTAGAAGGAGACGCAAACTTCACCCAAACAACTGGTGATAAATTTAAATTAGCTTTGTATCAAGATACAGCTAACTTAAGCGCAGCTACTACTTCGTTTACCACAACAGGACAATCAACTGATACTGGAAGCGGAGATTATTCATCAGGGGGAAAAAACCTTGCTGTCGGTAGTCAACAAACATCTGTAGCATCAGGTGTAGCAATTGTAGATTTCGCAGATCTTTCTTTTACTGGAGTTACTTTAACTGCAAGAGGAGCGCTAATTTATAATACATCATCAGCAGTAACTAATGCAGCAGTAGCTGTCTTAGACTTTGGTGGTAATAAAACAGCAACAGCAGGAACTTTTACAATACAATTCCCAGCTTTTACAACTTCTGCAGCTATATTAAGAATTAGCTAAGGAGGTTTTAAATGGCAGGTGCACCATCGGGTTGGGGTTCAAATGCCTGGGGAGAACAATTTTGGGAAGATAATGGAATTGTTCTAGACTATGGTGCATGGGGTTCATTAGTCCAAGGCTTCGGTAACGGAGTTTGGGGTAATGGAGTTCAGCTTACCGCTTTATCTACAAGTACAGGAAGTGCAATTGCATCTATTTCTATAGATGTAGCACTTACTGGAGAATCTTTAACAACTTCAATTGGAACTGAAACTGTAACAGCCGACGCTAATGTTACACTTACAGGAGAAGCTTTAACAGGAACATTAGGAAATGAATCAGTTGATCTTAATGTTATTGTTTCTGTAACTGGACAATCTTTAACCGGAGCAATTGGAACCGAAACTGTTACTGCTGATGCAAATGTAACAGCTACGGGAGAAGCTTTAACAAGTGCTGAAGGGGATGTAATTGGTGGTGGAAATGCTTTAGCAGAACCATCTGGAATAGCCTTAACAGGTTCGCTTGGAAATGAATCAGTAACGGCTGATGCAAATGTTACTCTTACAGGTGAATCTTTAACAAGTGCCGTAGGTACTGCAGATGCAGTATCCGTAGCTGAAGTCACAGGACAGGCTTTAACTGGAGCCCTTGGAAATGAAGGAACTTCTGCAGATGCTAATGTAAGTCCGACTGGAATAGCTTTAACAGGTGCTTTAGGCACTGTAGATGCGGTTTCTGTAGCTGAAGTCACAGGACAGGCTTTAACTGGATCATTAGGAAATGCTGATGTAGACGATCAAGTAGTAGGATTAACTGGCATAGGAATGACAGCGACCCTACAAAATGTTAAAATATCTGCATGGTCGCCGGTAAATCCAAATGTTACTAACAGTTGGACTGAAGTAGATCCAGACGTAACTAATACATGGACCGAAGTTGACACTGCGGCTTAACAAAATTATAATGGTTAGGAGATAAATTATGCCATCGACTTATACAAGTTTAGGAACAGAACTAATGATCACCGGAGAAAAATCCGGTCAATGGGGTACTATTACTAATACCAACCTTCAAATTTTAGAACAAATTGCAAGTGGTTATGTAGCTCAAGCATTAACTGATAGTTCAACTTTAGCCTTAACTAAAAATAGTGGTACAACAGGTGCAACGCTTGCAACAAGAGTTTGGAAATTAACTGGAGCTTTAACTGGATCAGGAACCATCGTTACTGTTCCCGATAGCACAGAAAATTGGTGGATTGTTCATAATGCTTCAACGGGTGCTCACGCAGTACAAGTTAAAACAGCAACTGGAACAGGACCTAGTTTTTCTACTACAGATAAAGGACATAAAATTTTATATTCCGATGGGACAAATGTGGTGGATGTCTTAGCAGATTTATCAAGTATTACTTTAAAAACACAAAACCAAATTAACTTTGAAGACGACACAGGCGGAGAATATGTAGCTGTAAAAGCTCCTACAGGAGTAAGTACTTACACAATTCAGCTACCCGCTTCAGCTCCAGCCACAAATGGCTTAGCTTTAACTGCCACAACAGCAGGGGTTGCTTCATGGTCAAGTGCGGGAATAACAACCGGGAAGGCTATTGCGATGGCCATGATTTTCGGTTAAAATGGAGACATTATGGCAAATCCAAATATAGTAAGTGTAACAGGAATAACAGCCGGAACTTTAGGATGGAATCTACCTACAGGTGGATTAGTTAATTTAATTGATCCTGATACTGGTTATCTTTTAAAAATTAATAGAATTGTAGTCGCGAATGTTGATGGCACAAATGCAGCGGATGTTGATGTAGCAATTGTTACAGCCGCACAAACTTTTACAAATACAACAGTCACAGGAGCAGACGCAACTACTTATTTAGCAAAAACAATTTCAGTACCAGCGGATGCATCTTTGGTAATTTCTGATACTCCTATTTATCTAAGAGAAGGAGACAACTTACAAGCACAAGCTAGTGCATCTGGAGATTTAGATCTTACAATTACATTTGAATTACTGACAGATACGTAGGAGGTTTAAATTATGGCTGGTAATGGCGGAATAATTGGACCCCCTAATACTGTAACTAACGGATGTGCAGCGTGTGGCAGTGCACCAGGTGTTTGGCAAATGAACACCGTATATTCTTATGTAAAAAATTCAGATTGGGTTTATAATTTCGCAACTCAAGATTATTTAGTAGTCGCTGGTGGTGGAGCTGGTGCTTCAACTCCAGGCGGTGATGGAGCTGGCGGTGGTGGAGCTGGTGGTTATCAAACTTCTTTTTGCACACCGGCGGCAGCCGTAGCTACAAAATATGGAACTTTTCCTATAACAGTCGGAGCTGGTGGTGCAGCGCAAACTGCTCCTAATAATGGTAATGATGGAAGCAATTCAGTTTATTCAACAATAACATCTTGTGGTGGAGGTGGAGGTGGAGTAGGTTCTCCTACTACTGCTGGTAGAGCCGGTGGCTCTGGCGGTGGTGGAGGTGGTGGTGACCCTTCTGGAAAAGCTGGTGGAACTGGAGTAGCTTGTCAAGGTAATGCAGGCGGTACCGGTGGAACAGGTTCTCCAAATTATACTGGTGGTGGTGGAGGTGGAGCTGGTGCAGCTGGAGGAGGAAATCCTCCTGCAAGTGTTGGTGGAGTTGGTGGTGTAGGTTTATCGAATTCAATTACAGGGTCAGCAGTCTTTTATGCTGGTGGTGGCGGAGGTTCTCATTTTAGTTCACCAGGTTCACCAGGACCCTTTGCAGGTGGTGCTGGAGGAAATGGCGGCGGAGGAGCTGCTTCTACTACACCTTGGCCAACAGCTGCTACTGCTGGAACTGACAATTTAGGCGGCGGTGGTGGAGCTGGTGGTGGTGGTTTATCTGGTGGTAAAGGTGGTGATGGAGTTGTAGTTGTAAGAACCACTACTCCTTTCACAACATGTAGTGCATGTGCCCCTGTAGCATATGATGGAACAAATTATATAGGAACATTTAAAGCCTCAACAAATATTAATGTAGGCACAACCAATCCATTTACAGCATTCGATTATCTAGTAGTTGGTGCTGGTGGTGCTGGTGGTTATAAAAAAGGTGGCGGAGGTGGAGCTGGTGGATTCAGAACATCTTTTCCAGGTGGAACAAAATTATATTTAAGTTCGGGATCTAATACGATTCAAGTAGGAGCTGGTGGAACGACTAGCTGTAGTACTCCTGTAGAGAATGCAAGTGGAGAACCTTCATTTGTAGGAATGATTACAGCAACCGGTGGTGGAGGTGGTGGAACTGGTAATCCTGGAGTTTCTCCTCCAGCAGGTAACGGAGCAGGTCATCCCGGAGGATCAGGGGGTGGTGTATCCGATCAAAGAACAGATCCTGGATACAGAGGTGTCGGTAACGAACCTCCTGTTAGTCCTCCACAAGGTAATCCTGGTGGTAATGGTATGGACTTTCCTCCTTCATCTGGTGGTGGAGGTGGTGGAGCATCTTGTCAAGGTGAATCTTCTCCTCCCAGCACAGGGGGAGCTGGTGGAGCAGGAACAGCGAATTCAATATCAGGATCCCCTGTCACTTACGCAGGTGGTGGCGGAGGTGGTGGTGTACCTGGTGCTAGTCCAGGAGCTGGTGGCTCTGGTGGTGGTGGAGCTGGTAATGCAGGTGGTGGATCAGGAACAGCAGGAACAGTCAACACTGGTGGTGGCGGAGGTGGTGGTGGATCCCCTGGTTGTGGTGGTGGTGGTGGTAATGGAGGTTCAGGAATTGTTATTCTTAGAATTGCAGCAGCTTGTGCGCCAGCATGTTTAGCAGCCGCTCCGGGAACTAATACAATAACAACTTTGCCGGCACCCGCAGGTGGTTGTAAAGTAG
>Ga0208670_100200_pt1 | contig 19263 bp, 37 predicted proteins | sample 24BtaG_FD_184098 | JGI IMG/M metagenome (GOLD analysis project Ga0208670, IMG submission 184098) | Marine viral communities from Cariaco Basin, Caribbean Sea - 24B_WHOI_OMZ_CsCl (SPAdes) (version 2) | ecosystem: Environmental > Aquatic > Marine > Oceanic | place: Caribbean Sea: Cariaco Basin...
TGAATTAGAAACAGCTGAAGAGAAATTACTTGAAAAAGAAAAGAAATTTGAAGAAACTGCTTCTAGTATTGAACAAAAGATTTCTAAAGCAATAGAAGAAGCTAGAAGAAAAGCTGAATTAGAAGCTAGAACTATTAAAGGTTATCATGAACAAGAAACAGAAGATCAAGAAGAATTTACACAAGAAGAAATAGGCGAGGCATTTCAACAAAGTATCGCTCCTGAATTATTAACAGAACAACAAAAACAAATTCTAAGGGCAAGAAAGGATTTCTCAGATATTGTAAAAGAAGCAGAATTAAAAAATCTAGAGATGGAAAGATTTGAAGAGCTTGGTTATAAACCAGAAGAAGCAAAAGCTTTAGCAGAAGAATCTATTGCTCGTGGAGGATTTACTCCTGCTCCTGATGTAGCAGAACAAATGTTAAGGGAAAGAGATATAATTCCTCCTAAACCATTTATAGAAAAAAAGATTTTTGGTCAGAAAACAATAATATTACCTTCACGTCAACAATTAGAATATGGAATTAGGAAATTTTTTGGTGAAGTGGAAAAAGGTTTTGATGTTGGATTAAAAGAGGTAGGAATACCTAAAAGATTTAAAGCATTAAAGGCATCTATAGAACCCATAGATATTAAGACTTTATATTATCAAAAAAAATTAATTAGACAACCAAAAAAAGAATATACAATAACTGCAGGAAAAATAGTGGCTACTGCTGGGGATATAGCAAGCTGGTTTTCCTCAATAGGTTATATAAGAGCACCAATTTTCTTAGGTTCAGTTGCAGAAAGAACAATAAAAAAAGAACCTGTTTCTCCATTAGAATATGGTTTTGCAGGATTAATGTTAACAGGTGCAGCTATTGCAGGAGTTAGAGGTTTAAAAGCAAGAGAACCAAAAACAAAGATAGAAATAATAAAACCAGCACCCATAAAGAAAACCCCATTATTGTCATACTTATATCCTAAAAAAATCAAAATTCCAAAACAAAAGATTCCAAAAGCAAGACAAATAGCATTAAAGAAAGTTAAGAAGATCACAAAGGAAGAAGAACTACTAAGAAAAATAAGAGTAGGAAAAATAGGTATATTAAAAACAGAAACAGCACTATTACAATTAAAAGCTCAAGAAGCGTTCTTTAAAGTTCAGAAAATTCCAAAGGCTAGACAAATAGCATTAAAGAAAGTAAAGGAATTAAGAGAACTTGAAAAGCAAAAACAATTAATAGAGAAAGCTAAATTATTAAGAAAGGAAGCAATAAAACCTACTGCATGGCAAATAGGGCAGATAAAAACAAAAATTAGAACAGAACCAGAATTATTTATTCCAAAGGCTAGACAAATAACTCTAAAGAAGATTACAAAATTAACTGAACAAGAAAAATTATTAAAAGAAGCGAAAAGGCTAAGGGAATTATCTCCATTTGAGAGATTATCTAAAATAGAACAAAAATGGATTAAAGGGCAGATAAAAACAAAAATTAGAACAGAACCAGAATTATTTATTCCAAAGGCTAGACAAATAGCTTTAGGAAAATTCAAACAAAAACAAAGAATTCTAAAGCCAACTAAAGAAGGAGCTAAGAGATTAGTTCAATTAAGAAAAGCACCACCATTAATTATCAAAGCAATCAAAATAAAGCCTAAGAAAATAGAAGTTTGGAAACCAAAAGAGCCAGAAATTCCTAAAGGATATATTCCTAAGAAAGTTGGAGGATTAATACTTTTACAAAAAGTAAAGCAAAAACCTCAGTTAAAAACAAAAGTCCAATTCATCCAAAAACAAAAATTAAGAACCGCTGAAGTTAAAGTTAAATTAAAAACAAAAACAAAACTTATACAAAAACAAAAGATTAAAACTATAAGAATACCAGCATTAATGTTTAAACAGAAACAGATTCAAAAACAAATTTTTAAAACAAAACAAGCTCAGAAACAAAAATTAAAACAAATCCAAAAGTTAGTTCAATTACAAGTTCCAAAATTAGCATTTAAACAAGCTCAGATATATAAATTTAAACAAGCTCAGAAGCAAAAGCAAAGATTAAAACAATTTCAAAAACAAAAAACAAAGTTAATTCAAAAGTTAAAATCAGATTTACCAGAAGCAAAAACTGAACTTATCCAAAAAGAAAAAAAGGTTTTAGTTAGAGGTTTTGAAGTTTATGTAAAAAGAAGAGGTAAATGGATTAAGATTTCTAGAAAAGCATTACCAAAAGCTATAGCTCTAAGATTGGGGGCAGAAAAAGTTAGACAAACTTTAGCAGCAACATTCAAAGTAACACCAACAAAAAAGAGAGTAAGACCAACAAGAATTAGATTCAAACCTTCTGCTAAAATATTTAGATCATACAAAATAGTCAAAGGAAAGAAAGTTCCTCTAACAGATGTTTTCATTCAAAGAAGAGGTAAAAGACTTTCAACCTTTGGGGAGGTTAGAGAAATACAAAAAGCAAAATGGCTGTAAATATAATAGATTATCTTAGGACAAGAGGATTAACAAAGGAACAAATAATAAAATTTATCAAAAAACACAAACATATAGTTTATGGTTCTACTTCAATAAATGCTCAATCAAGTTTTCCATTAATAAGACATTCTTCAGACTTTGATATATTTACAAAATCGCCAAATAGAAGTGCAAATGAATTAGATAGAAAATTGGATAAGACTCGTGGGGGGGATTATCATTATGTAAAGCCAGCAATACATAAAGGCACTTTCAAAGTGATGGATATAGGTTTTGATTTAAAGCCAAGAACTGAGGATGATTTCAATTTGGCAGATTTCTCAAGAATACCAAGAAATCTGAAAATAAAAATAATAAATGGTATAAGATACGCTTCTTTAGATTTCACTAAAAAAACCAAACAAAGAATTCTAAAGAATAAAAAATTTGATTATCGTCATAAAAAAGATAGGGAGGATTTGAAACTGATAGAAGCAATAGAAAATAGAAAATGGTGGTTATGAATAAAAAAGGTCAGGTGATATTGTATTATTTTATGATAGCAGTGTTTATAATAATTTTAGCAATAGTTTTGATTAACCCATTAAAGACACTAATAACAGAAGTAAGAGATCCAGCACAATTGAATTGCTCTAGCACAAGCTTGACATTCGGACAGGAATCTACTTGTTTGTTTGTAGATCTAATATTGCCTTATTTCATAATAGCATTATTCGCTTTCGCTTTTATTATCCTTTTCAAAAGGAAAAAAGAAGCATTAGAGTAAAATGAAACTGAAATACATGACTTTAGGACTTTGGATAGTTTTTATAGCAATATTTGTAATAGCTGCAGCTCCAACAACTCCAACAGTTATAAGCCCTGCAGATAAAGCTAAACTTTTTGGAATACAAACAAACTTAACCTGTTCAGGTTCTACAGATGCAGACAGTAGCCCATTTAATTATACTTTCTTAAAAATAAAAGAAACCAGCAATGAATCCAGAATTAGATTTGTTTCAGGAGCAGGAACAACAAACGATCAATCGACAGCTCCCTATTATATGGAATCAAATTGTGGTAGTTCAAGAGTTGGGTATTTTAATTTAACTTTCAATAGCGATATTTGGGTTATTGATACAGAATTTAAGAAAAGAGATTGTTTTAATAATTTTACTATTGTTATAGATGAACCTTTTGGAAAAGCTGAAAAAAGAATTTTCTTTTGGGATAAACAAGAAGATTTTAGCAAGAATTTAACTTTAGATGTTTCTGATTATAATGATGGAAATGAACATAATATTACTTATTGGCTTACTACAAGTGGAGCTGGAAATGGGGCTCAAGTAGAATTTTATTGGAATAAAACTAATTATACTGCTTATGGTGATAATGCAGATAAAATAGTTTTACAAAATAGCAGTTCAACCCAATATATTTATAGTGCAAATAATTTACCAAGAGCATTATATTGGGGATGTAAAGCTTGTGATAAAGATCAAAATTGTTCTGGATATACAGAAAATAGAAGTATATATCTAATGAATTTTTATAATTGTTCTAGTGGCAATAGGGCTTTAAATATCACTTTTAGGAATGAAAGTAATAGTCAATTAATAAATGCCACTCTTAGTTCATTAGCATCAACTTTTTCAGCATCAACAAGTTATGTTTATAATTTTTCAGATTCAACAGATAACAATAGTTATACTTTTTGTTTAGATCCAGAAGTGCTAGAAGTAAATCAATCATCAGAAGCTTTAGCTTCAACAACAGGTTTTCCTCAAAGAAGTATAATTTTTTCAGATGCTTTAAAGGGAAATATACAAGTAAATAAAACTATTTATCTTTTAGATTCTGCTAGTGGTATTTACACAACATTCCAAGTTGTAGATGTTGGAAATTCACCAATAGAAAGTGTTACAGTAGTAGGAGAGAAATTAATGAGCGGGAGCTATGTAGAAATCTTAGGAGGATCAACAGATGCAGCTGGTTCTATAACATTCTGGAATGATCCAGATGTTCAACATAGATATACATTTTCAAAGTCAGGATACACTACCCAGATATTCACGATAACCCCAACGCAAACATCATATACTATAACTATGGGAGATTCTACAACAATAAATGAATCAAATTATAATCTAGGAATTTTATATAACATACTGCCAACAAACCTTTCTTTAAATTCAAATACCTCATATAACTTTGCCTTCAACATATCAAGTAATTACTGGAATTTATCAAGCTATGGGTTTACTCTAGTAAACTCAACAGGACAATCCCTAGCAACTGCTACAGGAGGAACTGCTACAGGAAGTTTTGTTAATTATACATTAAATACTGGGAACAATTCAAAAATCTTAATGAATTATTATTGGGTAATAGATGGAAATTCATTAAACGGAACTTATTCTTGGAATGTAAGAACAACATATCAAGGGAACTTTAGTTTGATGACTTTCTTTGATGATCTAAAGAATTTTAGTCATGCAGGATTAAATGATTTTACAAAAGCACTTATAGCAATATTTCTAATAGTAGCAGTCATAGCAGGATTAGTTATTTTTGTAGGAGATTCAAATTATATAGAATATGCAGTATTTAGTGCCATAGTGTTATTATTATGGATGTTTGAATGGGTTGATGTAATAGCACCAATCGGGAGGAAATATTTCATTACAACTATTGCAGGATTAATATTCCTAGCATATGTAATACAAGATAATGTAAGATAAAATGGGAAAAGCAACAACATATCTGGCTGTAATAAGCGTTATAATAATCGGATTTCACTTCGCAGGATTAATTCAAGATACTCCGATTAGTTGGTTTATGGCCGCCTTATTAGAACCACAAAATCTGCATAATAATTCATTCTTTACAGAATTAGAAGGAATATTAGCATTATTCGCTGGAGCAGGAATTGTGATAGGATCTATATTATCTTCAAAAATAGAACAAGGAGCAACAATAGCTTTCACTAGTTTATTATTTATTATTGGATGGGATATGTTAGCTATCTATGGAATATTAAGACAAACAAATGAAATGCTAGCTATAATATTAATATCTCCATTCTTAACAATATATTTGTTAAGTGTAATAGAATGGTGGAGGGGGAAGGACTAATGGCAATACAATTTTTAGATTTATGGGATAAACTTGTAAATGAAGTCTTTGGTAGCCCTGTGCTTTTCCTTATAGCACTTTTATTTGGAATAATTATAATCTCAGCTACAACAAGAATGAATAATAGGATAACTATAATGCTTGTTTCAATAACAGCATTAATAATATCTTATTTCATAGACAAAGTTTTAGCAGTAGTATTATTATTAGTTTTAGCTGGGGTAGGTCTAGCTTATGCTAGATTTATATCAAGAGGTTAAAATGGCAATTGGAAATATATTAAAAAAATTAATGAATGGCGGACATTCAAGCGAACAAGGATCTAGAAAAGGTATGTCAGCAGAGGAAACAGAATTACTTTGGTATAAAGAGAAAGATAGACAAGAAGCAATCAAAAGAGAGTTAGCAAAATATAGGAAAAAAGATAATGAACTGATGTGGAAGGGTGTTAGTCTAAACGATGAGCATCAAATAGCCAAAGCAAAAAATGTTTTCAAGGGAAATAAAAATGTTTTCAAAGAAAAGAAAAAAATATTCGGGAGGTGAGAAATAAATGGGGAAAAATAAACAGTTAGGAGTTGTTTTATTAACATTTGTAACTTTAATGGTAGCTTATGCTTTAGTAACAAATTTAGCAGATAGCACAAATGCAGCAACAACATTCGCTTCAAGGATTAACCAATCAATTGATGTTAGTGGTGCAAGATGTTTACAAACAGGAGATTTGTGTAAAGGAACAGCATCAACAGGTAATCACACAAATGCAAGCACAGCAGTAAGTGTAGCTACAAGTTTGGGAAGAACAGATGCAAATTGTCCATTATCTAGTGTAACATTAAAGAATTCAACAAATACAACCATACCATCAACAGCATATAATCTAAGTTATACTTCAACAACTGGAACAGTAAACATTAACTTAGCAAATAGCACACAACTACAAGCGGGTTCAAGCAGTAATACAACTTGGATAGATTATAGTTTCTGTCCAACAGGATATGTTGTAGATGGAAATTCAAGAACACTAATAGGTCTGTTGGTATTGTTTTTTGTAATAGCAATATTTACAGTAGGTGTGTTATATGTGAAAAAGATGGGTTTGTTTGATCACTTTAAGTAAGAAGATAAAACGCAAAACTATAATATTGGAGGTGAGTAATATGCCACGCAAAAAAAAGAAAAAAGTAGGTAGACCTAAAAAGAAAACTAGGAAAAGAACTACTAAAAGAAAAAAAACAAAGAGAAAGAGAACCAAGAAAAAAACTTTCTGATGGTTTAAATGAGTAGTATTTCTACTACTCAAACCATCTTTAGCTTAGATACCTCTTTACTCAAGGTTTTAGTTGCGCAATAAGTATAAATCATAGTGCTTGAAATATCAGTGTGATTTAACATTATTTGAATTTTCTCTAAAGGAACACCTAGATCATATAAATGTGTAGCAAAACTATGCCTCAAACTATGAGGATAATAATGTTCTGGTAAGTTCGATCTAATTAATTGTCTTTTAAAATATCTCTCTGCAGCTCCAATAGATGATTTTATACTATAAAAATGTGGAAATAAGTAGGGAGTATTTGGATATTGTTTTTTAAGGATTTTAAGCCATTTATGAAGTTCTAACATTACTTTTGGGTGAGGTATTGCTAAATGTTCTGTGCCATTTTTTGTTTTTTTAATTAATATGGAATTATTTTCCCATTTAACATCTTCTAATTTTATAGATAATGCCTCGCTTATTCTTAAGCCAGAATACATACAGAGTTTAAATAAGTAGTAATAAAACATCTCATGATAACTATTTAATTTAAAACTATTAAAAAATTGTTCTATTTCATCCCAAGTCATAAATTTTGGCAATTTTGGGGGTTTATAATTTGATTTTTTAGTGAAATATGACATTTTCAATATATATGTGGGAGTTACGAAAGCTTTATATACTTTATGGATTATATATAGCCTAAGAAAATGCCTAAAAAAGATAGCTATAAAGTAAAGGCAATTAGTTTACATAATAGACATATTGATTGGATTAAAAAGAACCATATCAATTTATCTAGGTTAGTTCAAGCTGTGATAGATCAAGAAATAAAAAAGAAGGCGAAAAGTTAAATTTTTTGTGCGGATTTATCCGAAGAAATCTACACTTTAAAAATCTTTCGCTCAAAAAAAAGAGGTGGTAATATGAGGATTAATTTTAATGATCCACATATAAGGAATCTAAAGCTAAAAGATTTCATTAAACTTAATAAAGCTTTTAGAGAATATAGATTGAAAAGGAGGGAATTATTAATATGATTCTCTCTTCTTCTTTGATTTCTCCACATGCAAAAAGAGATACAAGTCTACAGGCATTTATAGATTTACAAAGTAAAAGAGATAAACTAGGCAAATTACAAGATATGGTTTACTATTATATTCTAAACAATCCAGATTCTACAGATAAAGAGATTTCTGAGATACTTAGTATTCCTATTAATTGTATTACAGCTAGAAGAAATGAATTAGTCAAACTAGGTATAATTGAATCTGTTTTCTCAAGAAAATGCACCATTACTGGTAGAACTGCCTTATGTTGGAGGGTTTGTAATGAATAATATAATAGTCTTGGAAATTATCACCTCGCTCCAAAGCGAGAAGGTGGTCTGCATGTTCCAAGATCAGCATTCCACTGCTGTTAGTCATACATGCAGACCCATCTTTTTTAGGGGGTTAAAGAATGAATAATCTCCATAGGAAATCAAAAGACATCCTTGATACTAAAAATTTTTATTATACTGTAATTTATCACATTTCTCAAGGTTTGAATCCTACACAAATAGCACATAAATATAATTGTAAACCTCAAAATATTTACTATTACACAACTCAATTAAAGCAATCTGGAAAAATAGAAAAAGTAGGAAAAGGAGTTTGGATATTAAAAACAAGTCCTTGTAAGGTAGGTAAGCAACACCTTAGAAATAATAAAAATATTCGTGGGCATGGTTTCCAATGGAAACTTAAAATACCTTTCTTAAAAAACTGGGATCGAAGGTCTGAATTTCTAACAAAAAATAACATTAAATTTAAGTTAATAGGAATTAATAAAACAACACCATCAATTACTATTAAAAAACATAAGATATGGTTAGCTAAGGATTCTATAATTATCTATTCTCCAAAAACTAAATCATACTTCTCTGATAGTGCTAAAAGCTCCAAAAACCTAGCTATTTTCAAGTTTTTAGATATAGTAAGGTCAATAGAGTCAAGATTTAATATTAGCCTTAAAATCAATAAAAACTATCAATTTAGTGTATGCCGACAACACTACAGTTTAATCAAAAATGAACTAGCAAAACTATACAATCATCCAAGAAGAAAATTAGAGATTTTTTATCAAGATGGTAGACTTTGGTTTTTAATTGATAATTCTTTTAATTTAGAAGAAGCTGAAACAGTAGATCCTATAAAGGCGGATAAGGATATGGATAAAGCTATTAAACCTTTTTTTAATTCTTTAAGGGAAGCTCCCTTTACTGCTCATGATATTCATGATATTAAAAAATACAATAAAGAACTATCCCAATGCCATCTAGATACTCAAGTGGTTCTAAAACAGATGGATAGTAATATTAGTTTTGTAACTAAAAATTTGAATTCAGTTGTTAAAAACTTAGATTTAGTTGTTAAAATATTAAAAACACAAGGAGGTGAATAATTATGCAAGCAATACAAGAAGAAAGAGTTTTAGGCGAGAATGAATTCATAGTCGGTTTTTGTCAGGGATGTGGAAAAGGAATACTATCACAAGAAGGAGAAACAGATGAATATGTAGTAACTTCAAGAGGAATATTTTGTAAGGGGTGCTGTGAGTGATCAACTATAACGCTTGGAAAAAGAATTGGTATAACAATAAATGGTTTTGGGATGATGATCAATGCGGAGAACAAAGAGAAGATGACAAATTTAATTAAAAATCTAAAAGAATTAGGATTAAAAGGTTTTATGAAGAAATGGAAGCAAGGAATTATGAGAATAACTCCAGAGCAATTACTAAGATCAGAAATAAAAGGTTATATAGGATCTATCTTAGGAACAATACTTGCAGGATATTTCTTTATTTTTGTATATGAAAGAATGTGGACAATAGCAATAATTCTAGGATTTGGTATTATTATACAAGGTTCTCAGTTAATAGGTAAATATCAACAGCTAGATGCCTTGAAGAAATTCCAATCTATAGAAAGTGTTGATGATATATTAAAGGAGGTTCAAAATGCTAGATGATTTATTTGAAGATATAAATCCAGTAGCTTTTATTATAACTTACGTGATTGCTTTATTCCTTTTAAATTTCCTTAGAAAGCAATGGATCGGAACATCTATGGAAATGTCTTGGATAGCTTTCATATTCTTTGCTATAATAATACTCCCAATAAATTATGTTATACTAAGATATTGGGCGAATAAAGATTAAAATGGAGGAAAATAAAGAAAGTATAAATATGGTCTATTATTGTATGGTATGTAGAAGAAGACATTATTCTGGACGTATTTATCATGCTCATAAAAAATACGCAAGAAAGAGGTTAATTAAAAAAAAGTTTATAAAACTTTATTTTGAAAAATGATGAGAGTTATGCTAGATACTTGTGTTTTAATTAAATTTGCTTTTATTTACCATAAACGAGATAAAGGATTTAAAACTCCAAAACCTCTTATGAAATTTGAAGAGATGAGGTTAAAATATCAAAATATTAGTTGGTATAGAATCAACAATAATCCATTAACAACAGGATCTATTATGATAACAATATATGGAGAGTGTAAAAATGAATCTTAACTTTATGATTTTATTATTTATTGTTATTGTAGGATTCACTCATCAGGTTGGAGAAACTGAAGATTTAACTCATTTAAATGAATCTCTTAACTGGTCTAAATATAATGAAAGGTTTAGTGAAGGTTCTGAAAACATAATAGCTGATTTAATATACAAATTTGTTGATGCTTTGGGTTATATAGTCATGACAGGAAGCAAAGCAATTCTTTTCTGGTCTGTAAATAATCCACAAATAGATTATATCTTATTATTCAAGATATTAATTACTGTAATAATCTTAGCAGCTATTGTTCCTGTAATAAAATTACTAATTATCTGTTGGGTATTTTTCAGTGATTTAATACAATCAAGAAAAGAGAAAAAAGAATTAAGGAGGTTAAAAGATGCTAGAACTAAATGAAACAGAACCAAATCAATTCAAGCTTAATAAGAATCAGGTTTTAAAGAAAGAAAGAGATAAGTATAGAATAGTTTACCCTATAAAAACAGAAGGGAAGCTAAATTGGAAAAACCTAATAGCTCCTGAAGGATTCACAAAACTGATTTTTATGTTAATCTTAGTGATTGGAATTATTTTGATATTATACAATGCCAGAGTAAATAGGATTGAGTGTGAAAATATAATATCAAATTTAGATGAAATTTGTGAAGAAAGAACAAATCAAATAACAACCCCTGAAGAATTTACAATACAAGAGGATATATCTTTTGAATATGAAACCAGAACAGATAATCTACAAGGAAATATATGATCTATTGAAGAGGATAGGAAAGCAAAAAGTAACTCAGAGAGAGGTCTATAAACAACTCTCTTTTTACAGGATAGATAAAAAATTAGGAGCAAAAATATTGAAACAGATGACAAACAAGGGATTAATAGAAATGATTCCAAATGCTAAATATATATCAATAAAAAATGGCGGAATGCAAGGCAATTTGTAGGAACGGAAAGAAATGTGTAAAGCATATTAAACAGTTGTCTAACTTTTTTATGTGCCCCTATATGGTTTTTATTTTTACCAAAAAAGAAAGGTGATTGTTTAGAATGAAAGTTGCAATATACATTAGGGTTAGCACAAGAGATAAGCAGGATATAACTAAACAAAGGGATTATCTCTTGAAGTTTATGGAATTAAAAGAGAATTGGGAAGTCTATAACATATTCCAAGACAAAGGTATTTCTGGCTCTAAACAAAATAGACCTGCTTTAAATGATATGCTAAAAGAGATAGATAACTATGATGCGGTGCTGGTTTATAAATTAGATAGGATAGGAAGAAGCTTTAAACATTTATTTCAACTAATGGATTTATTTAAAGAAAAGAATATACAATTTATTAGTGCTACACAAAATATAGATACTACAACACCAGAAGGTAAGTTATTTTTTAATATGTTAGCTTCCTTTGCTGAATTTGAAAGGGAGATGATCGTGCAAAGGATTAATGATGGATTAGCTACTGCAAAAGCAAGGGGGAAGAAGTTAGGTAGAAAGAAAGGATCTAAAGATAAAAAGCCAAGACAGAAATACGGTTATTATAATAGGTGGCATAAGGAGAGAGAGAAATGAATAAGATAACACGTAACTGGTCTTGGATAATAGTTTTTCTAGTATGGTTTCTATTTTTGTTAATGTATTTTAATAATGAAACTTTTGCTAGGGAGATTATTAATTATAATGCAACATTTACCGTTTTGAGTTGTTTACCATTTTTTTGGGGGATTATAATGTTCTTAATTAAATTGTTAACTAAAAAACCATCTCCACATTATTTAAAACAAAAGACTAAAAATTCAAGGGAGGAAAAGCTAAAAGAATAATCAGCTGATTATTAAAATGATGCAAGAAGAATTAGAACACGCTTTGATAAAATGAAACTCAGAAAAATAGTAAAATATGAAAAACCAAGAAGATTTGATCTTGGATTATTAATTGGATATTTTTTTGGATTCATATTTTATTTATTATTAGAAGATTACTTTATTGAAAAGTCTTGGGCTTTTCTGATAGGTCTAATGGAATTATTCCTGATATATCTAGGGATAAGATATATTAGAAGAACAACAATTTATGAGGAGATTAAAAAAACAAAAGTCAAGGAGGGAAAATGAATGAACTAACAGTTTTTATAATATGTGGATTTATCATTAGTGGGAGCAGTATTTTGATTATAATATTGAATAAAATGGGGGTAATATAATGATCTTGAGAAGATGGTTCGATTCCATCTGCTGCTATTGTTATATATAACAACATAAAATAAAAGATCCAACTCCAAAAGAGTTCTGAGTGCCAATTAACCCACTATTTCTTTTATTCTTTGACCTTTTTTCAAAAAATTATCCAAATTCTGTAAGTATTATATTATATTTATGTTCTGCCAATGCCATCAAAATGCCACACGTCCCGCAAATATGGACAATATAAGCCAATTTAACACTGCCAACGCATTTATTCTTTGGCAGTCCCTTCTTTTCTTGCTAATACATCACTTATAGCTCTTCTTTTAGGCAAAATATTATTTATATCATATATTTTTAAAGCCTTATAGGTTTCAGAAGCATTATAACCTAAATCATTGGCATAAGCTTTCATTAATAAGTTCCTTTGAGCTAAATATTGTTCATTTCTTGTAGTTCTTGTAGTTCTTTTAAAGCCTTGAGCCTTCTTCTTTCTATATTCTTCTTCACTAATAGGATATTGATTAAGAAATCTTCCCCTATACTGAGGCCACCTCATACAATTATAATTAAATTCTTTTTTTCCCCTTAACCATAATAATTGTTTATTTTTTTCATTAAAAAAACACCAATATCCTCTCTTTCCTTTTCTTTCATAAACATGAAATAACCCTCTTGATCTAAATAATGCTGCATATCTGTCTAACAAAAAGAAAGTAGGCAAAATAATAAAGACAAATAGGTTTCTTTGTCCCATCTCCATCATTAAATCTTTTAAAATATTATTTATTTCACTTAAAGTTCTTGCAGAACCCATTCCTCTATGTGCTTCATCATAAATTATAACCTCTCTTTTAGAAGCACTTAATATTTTGTTCCTAAATTCTAAAGGATCTAGACAAATATTGCTAAGATCATATTTACTTTTTAATTTTGAAGCCATATAAGCCCCATGAATCATTCCCCAAACAGATTTTCCACTACGTTCTCTTCCATCAACAAGAAAAACAGCATCTTTATCTTTTTTTAATAAATCAGGAATTATTTTTTTATCAAAATCTCTTTTTAATCTACCATCAATATAATAAGTTTTTCCATTGAATTCAAAAGTTACCATTCAAAACAACCTATTGCATTCCATCTTCATCTTGAGATCTTCTTTTTGCTCCTTTTCCAGATAATTCTAATATTTCTCTCAGAAGTTTTTCTTTTTTCATTAGTTCTTTATAATATAAAGCAGGAATCCTTTTTTTCCATGCCTCTATAATTGAACTATTTAAATTTTCGAGATCTTGGATAAACTTATTATCCTTTTCTTGGTCTAAAAGTTTAGCATCTTCAGTTAATTCAATTTCTGCAGTATCTAAAGTCCATCTTAAAGCATCAAAATTTCCAGATTCTCTTTGTTGTCTAGCTTGATTCCATAAATTATGTAATCTAAAAACCTGAAATTTTGCTTCATTAAAATCAGAAATAAGTTTTTCTTCCATATAATAAAAAAATAGTTTAGGAAGTATAAATATACTAGAGTTTTACTAGTAAAATATATACTCTAGTGTATATATACATCTTCTTCCATTATAATTCTGAGGGGGGAAGAATAAAAAATGTTAGGAAACCTTATTATGGGGTTCATAGTTATCCTTGTAGGAACTAGTTTAGCGCCTACTGTTGCTGATCAAGTTGTTGCAGCTCAAGCTGGTAATGTTACTGGAGCGTCATCTACTATACTTGGATTGACAACTCTTTTCTATGTGTTAGGAGTTGCTAGTGCAGGAATTAGTGTGGCAGCACAAGGTTTGAGAGCTTCAGGATTAGTGTGAGGGGATTATGAATGATCTTTAAAAAAAAGACGGTCTTACTGTCTTTAATTTTCTTTTTATTAGTTTTACCTATAGTTAGTGCTACTTCACCAATAGGATATGAAATTTATAATCAAACTACTCACATCTGGAATCAAGGAGATATAAAACAGGATTACTATTATACAGGGCAATGTAATCATCAATTATCAAACTTACCAGATGAAGTTTGGGAAAAAGTTATTTTAGGTATGACCTATGGAAATACTGCTGAAGAATTAATAAATAATTATGTAGAGTTACATTCTGGTGGTTGTAATAGAATAGAAGAAACTGATAACCAAACCTATGTCAATATCACAGTTTGGAAAGACATAACTTATTTAGGAGAGTCAGGAAGATTGGCTAAGAACTCCTATATAGAACTAAATGATGATTATATGAGAGAAACTTTCTATTTCAAAGCTTTTGATGATATAAACCAAGATATTTGGTTTTCTATTAAAAGAAAAGATATTGATATTTCAAACAATCAGAAAGATGATTATATAAAAGTCTTTAATACAGATAATACTACAAGTTATTTAAACCTATCTGCTGAAGGAATATATGTTAGAAATCAGGATCAAATTCATAGTGGGTTTTATTTAATGGACTATTTTACAGAAGAACATATTATGTTTTCAACTCAAACAAATGCAGATTATAAATTAATATTTAATAATGGAGAGGTTTATTTTGCTGTTAATGCTGGAAGTTTTAGCGCAGGACAATCAAAAAAACTAGCTACTTATTGGGTTGATGCTGGTGGATGTTCTTGTTTGCCTAACACTGGGGGTGTATGGATTCAAGGAGAGGGAGTTCCTGCTACTGCTAATGTAAGTGAGCAGGATGATTTTGCACTAAGGTTTTATTATATCGGGGCAAATCCTAAAGGATGCACTGGTGATGCTCTTAATTGGATGGATAATACCACAGGAACATTTACTACAATACCAATTTCAGATACTGATTTAGATTGTTCAGGAGTTACCTGTATTATATCTGAAGTTAGTGAAAATACTTGGTATAATCAAACTATAACATGGGAAGGTGCAGGAGATTATTTTTTAGGTGGGAGATGGCAATGTGCTAAAGCTTTCTTTTCACCGTCAGATACAGGGATATTTCCAGTAGAAGTTTTACCTCCAAATGCGATTATACATTTATTGAGTCCAATAAATAATTATAGGATTTCAACAAATACAAATCAATCTTTTTTATTTAACATTACTTCTAAGATTAATATATCAAATTGTTCTTTATATGTGAATAATACTTTTGTAGATATAAATCTAAGTATAATAAATAATTCAAACAATTCTATTAAATATTTTTTAGATAATGAAGGAAATTATAGTTGGTTTGTTAATTGCACTTTAAACGATTCTACGATATTCCAATCAGAAGAAACTTGGTATTTTTTTGTTCATACTTACATTTATTTTTATATTTTCTTATTTGCGTTAGCTATTTGTTTACTTATTTTGGGGTTGAAATCTGATGAACCAATATTTAAATTTTTATCTGGAACATTATTCATTTTTTCAGCCTTAGCTATAGCAAATATTGGCTATCCAAACTTTTCTAATCAATTCATTAATACCTCTAGTATTAATATACTTGTAGGTTTAGGTATATATCTAGTATTAATCTCATTTTTGGGAGGAATAAATAAAGAAACATGATGCCTTATATTTATTTGATTGTATTTATTGCATGGGCTATTCTCTTTGTCGCTTACTTTATTGAAAGTCGTAATGATAAATATATTTTCTTAATGCTTGGTGGAATCATGCTTGTTGTTCTTGGGATTCATATAATAAAAGATGGTTTAGCGGATGTTACTAATGTAACTACAGAAGCATTTGGTATTATCCATTTAGGAGTCGCTTTTTATATTCTATTAAAATCCAATTTTGAAATGTGGGAAATAGGAGGTTAAGAATATGTCAAAAGAAAAAAAAGATTTATCAGAATTACCAGAAAAAAAAGAAGAAAAAACATTAGTTGTAGCAGAATTACCAAAACAAGAAATTAGACAAGCTGAAGGTGAAGATGGAGAAATATATAATCTGATTACAAAAGAAGAAGCACTATTGGAGATCTTAGAAAATTCTAGAGTAAACAGAAAAATACTAGAAACATAATGATAGACTTAATGCTTCGTAGAGGCGGAGATATTATCTTAATAACAATCAAAGGTAAGCAATTATATTTCGCAAGAAATCAGGGAGGATATTTTTATAAAACAACAATAGATGGATTAAAATTTAGTGTTGCAGGAGTATTAAAACAATTCCCAGATTTAGAGGATAAAGAAAACCAAGAAATACTTAAGATAGGAAAAGAGAGATTTAAAGATCATATAAGGGGTATGAAATCAGAAGAAGAGATAAAAAATTATCTAATAGAGGATTTAAAAAAACATGGCTATATGGCTATGTTTTATCAAAGAAAGGGGTTTAGACCTATAAAATGTCATTAGAGCAGGATTTGCTAAGTATAGGAATATTAGCATGGATTGGCTTAGCAATTTATTCCAAGAAGAAAGGACAGCCAATATCAGAAACAATTAAACAAATAAAAGAATCCATGACTGGAGGAGAAGGATGAATAAAGAAGAATTAATAGAAGTAAACTATACTATTTATTGGGCAGTAAAGATTATATTAGTTATGCAACTTTTTACAATTTATTATATAACAAAAAATATTTTTTGGTTAATATCATCAGTAGTTATATTCATTATGTTAGAAATAGTTCTAAAAAAATCAAAAGAAAAGGAGTTAAAACAATGCAAAAAATAAATCCAGAAGAAGTTCCAGAATATCAAGAAGAATTATCTCCAGCAGAAGAACAGGAAATATTAGAAGCTCTTACTGATTCAGGTTATCCAAGAAAACCAGAAGCGGGGGGGCTATTAGGATTTTTTAATAAAATACTCAAATTAGATGATACAACAAAAGTTTCAAATTTAGATGAGAGGGAACTTGAAGCAGTAAGAATTTTACAATCAGCAGCTGAATATGCTGAAGAAATGGATTTAAAAAAAGTTGCAGAATATCTCAGAAAAAAAGCAGAGATTATTTTATCATCAGCAGATTCTAAAGAAGGATTCTTAATTGAAATGGCTGCAACTCAAAAGAAGCATCTTTATACTGAATCAAAAACAGGAGGTAAAAAGAAAGGATGGAATCTAAAGAAGGGTTAAGCTCAAAATTAGACCGACTAATTGAGTTAATGGAATCAACAGATAAAAAGAAAGGTAAGAAGTTTGATTTATCTTTTGGACAAAAGATGGGAGCAAAACAGAAACTAAAGAAAAATTATGTTTTAGTGATCTTGTTAAGAACTAATGGAAACATCAACATAAAATTTTTGCAGGTTCAAGATGGAATGATATACCTAAAAGATAACAAAACATTTCATATAGCAACAACTAAACATATTGGATACTATAAAAAATATCCTGTGATTATTCAGCCTGAATGGGATTTAGAGCCATTGTCTAGAGTTTCTTTAATGGAAGCAGCAGAAGGCGGGAAATATGCAACTGCGCAGAACGTAATTATTGATGCTATGGAAAGAGTAGCTAATAAATTAAAAGCAAAGAACAAATTAGCAGGTAACGCAGTTATATGGATTCTTCTTGGTGGTGCTATTGTAGTCTATCTTATCTATAGTATGATTATAGGAAAATGACTATTGTAGAAAGTCTATCTTGCACATGGACTAACGTAGATGAATTAGATATTAAGCTAAGAGATATGGCTACAAGAAAAACATTATATAGGGTTGTTGTTAATATAAATGATCCTAAAAAAGTAGCTGATGCTTTAATGATTTTAGAAAAGTATGGGGTGAATATAGAACAAGTTTATAATATTATGCAAGAAAGAAAGAAACAAAAGATAAATTGGTGGTTATGAAAAGCTTTAAATATCTTTCGCTACTCTCTTATGGTATAAATAATCGTGGGGATGATTAAGATAAAGGAAGAAAAGAAAGGTCTTAGTGGATCCCTTTTATTTTTATTAGCATTTATTTTATTTAATTTTTTTCTATTAATTAAGATCCTAATTGATTCACTTTATACAAATGATAATTTAAGTATTATAATAGGATTTATATATTTATTAGTAATAGTTTTATTATTAATATTATTCTTTAAAAAAAGCAAAATATTCCCAAAAATGTTTAAAACTTTAATTATTATAAATATGGTAATTGGTATTATTTTTGGATTATATTATATTGCTTTAGTTGAAGAACCAATAACTTCTATTATTCCAATGATAGCAATTTTTTGGATATTGATAAAGTATATTAATAATTCAGAAAGGGTTCACAATACATTTGTTAATTAACCTCTAGTATATATATACTTCCTTTTTCTATTTTACTAGTAAGTGCTGGTAATTTATGGTTTCAATAATAGGTAGATGTTTCAAAAATAAAAAAAATAATCAGATTTCTTTAATTTTATCTAAAAAGAAGATTCCTAAGCGATTATTAAAAGATTTAGATAAAAAGATTCCTAAAAAAATCAAATTTAAAATAGAGGATATAAAGTGGTAACCGTCCAAGAATTAAGGCAACAAATACAAACAGGAAGGCAGAGTTTTACTACTGCCAAAACCCAAATAGCAGAAGCTAAAGCAAGAATTCCTAAAATAACTCAAGAATCTTTAAGAAAAGAAAGAGGTATAGCTTCTAGATTAAGAAGAGAAAAAATAAGAAAAGCAAAAACTGAATTAGAAACAGCTGAAGAAAAATTACTTGAAAAAGAAAAGAAATTTGAAAAGACTGCTTCTGATGTTGAA
>Ga0208670_100204_pt1 | contig 19164 bp, 15 predicted proteins | sample 24BtaG_FD_184098 | JGI IMG/M metagenome (GOLD analysis project Ga0208670, IMG submission 184098) | Marine viral communities from Cariaco Basin, Caribbean Sea - 24B_WHOI_OMZ_CsCl (SPAdes) (version 2) | ecosystem: Environmental > Aquatic > Marine > Oceanic | place: Caribbean Sea: Cariaco Basin...
TGCAAGGCTTAAGCACTTTCGTAGTATCGCTACTCGCTATGAAAAGTTAGCTCGTAATTTTAAGTCAATGCTTTATCTGGCATGTACTATCGTTCATTGTAAGATGAATTGAAGACACGCTCTAGTAAAATAATTGTATCAAATACAAATACGTAAAGTGTTTTTAAATTGAAAAAGAACACTAAAGCGACAAATGATGCCAACAGATGGTGAACGTTCTAAATAGCAAGGCATACTACTTTTACTAAAAAAGCGCGTAAATATGAAAATATTTACGCGCTTTTTTTTGATGAAGATGTTTTTATATAGTAAGTGCAAAATAAAATCGATACGTTAATATTCTCGTGCTAATGGGATAGATTTTTCTTGCTTGCTGTTCGCAGGCGTAACAGAGGCTGCAAAAAACTCACCCCATTAGCACTTTGTATCGGTTTTAGATCGAATAAACGACAGCTGTTTAACTTATTATTGTTTATCTGCCGCTATATTACTTAGCAATAGCCGCTTTACGGTCAGCCGGTTTTGCGCGTTTTTTGCCTTTTAATTGACGCGATAGCTTATTGACGTCATTCAATACCTTGCTATAGCGTGCTGGGAATACGCGCTGAACAGCATCTATCATTTTGGCATCATTGCCAATCAAGCAGCGTGGCTGATTGGTCGCGGCAGCCTGCAAAATAATCCAAGCGGCGGCGCTGGCATCAAATTTTAAAAATTTATTAAAACTACTGATGGCTTTGCGGCCGCTACGCATACCAAGGTCGCTGATACTGTTGTTACCACGGGCGCTATTGGCGATATTGGTTTTGATGCCACCGGGATGAATACAGGTCGCTGAGACGCCGCAGCGCTGAATATCTAGCTCTTGACGCAGACTTTCAGTAAAGCCGCGTACGGCAAATTTGCTAGCGTTATAAGCAGACTGTGACGGCTGCGCGGTCAAACCAAACAAGCTTGAGATGTTAATGATATGACCATGTTCGTTAAATTGACGTGCTTTGCTGTCTTTTTTACCACCATCAATTTCGCTTTCTTTCACGCTGTTTTTAATCAATGGCAAAAATGCCTTGGTGCCGTAAACCACGCCCCAAAAGTTGATATCCATCACCCATTCAAGCTCGTTAATACTGCTACCTTCTACGCTTGAATAAAGCGCTACGCCCGCATTATTAAAGATAAAGTTTACTTTACCATGCTCCGCCATCACGCTATCTGCCCACGCTTCGACGGCTTTATTATCTGAGACATCGAGTACCGTGGTGGTGACTTTGACATCATAGCCGACCAGTAAATCTTTGGTTTGTGCCAATTGCTCAGCATTGATATCCGATAGCGCCACATGGCAGCCCATTTTTGCTAAATGAATGGCAAGCTCGCGCCCCATGCCAGAGCCAGCACCAGTGATAGCGGCGACATGGTTGCGGTAATAGGGGGTAATGTCATGGTCTTGCTGCGAGGAAAAAGGCAGATGTTGGCGTAGTGAGGTTGCTATTGCAGAGACATTTCCAGAAACAGTGTTAAGCATGATAAACAGTCCTTTGTATCATTAATAGTATTGGTATTTCTACTTTAGCATGATTGATGATAAGCGCTGATAGCAATTGATAAACGCGGCTGTCATTTTTACCCACTACATTAGCTGCAAAAAATAAAATGAGAAGTAAGCGGACATAAAAAAAGTGTCTAGCATAATTTAGACTAGACACTTTTACTTTAATTACCGCTTCAATAAAGCAGATAAGACCTTTTAAGCGTCTATTGCTATCTGTTCTGAGTCACCGTTAGAGAAGGTGATTTCAGGGATTTTACCGTCGTTGATTACTGCTTCATCAACGAGTACGGTCTTAGCATTTTCCATTGAAGGCAGCTCATACATGGTTTCAAGTAGGGCATTTTCTACGATAGAGCGCAGACCACGGGCACCCGTTTTGCGTGCCATTGCTTTTTTGGCAATCGCATCAAGCGCTTCTTTGGTAAAGGTAATGTCAGCGCCTTCCATATCAAACAGATACTTATACTGCTTAACCAACGCATTCTTAGGTTCTGTGAGAATTTGCACCAAAGCTTCTTCATCAAGCTCTGTGAGCGCAGCAAGCACAGGAAGACGACCGATCAGCTCAGGGATAAGACCAAACTTGATTAAATCTTCGGGCTCTACTTGCTGCAGTAGCTCTGAGCTACGTTTACTATCGTCTTTTGAGCTGACATCGGCATTAAAGCCAATGCCTGTTTTTTCAGTACGCTGCTGAATCACTTTATCAAGACCGGCAAACGCGCCACCAACGATGATTAAGATATTACTGGTATCAACTTGGATAAGCTCTTGCTGTGGATGCTTGCGACCACCGTGTGGCGGAATAGCGGCAACCGTACCTTCGATAAGCTTAAGCAATGCTTGCTGCACACCTTCACCTGATACGTCACGGGTGATAGAAGGGTTGTCGCCTTTTTTGCTGATTTTATCAATCTCATCGATATAAATGATGCCTTGCTCAGCTTTACTGACATCATAATCTGATGCTTGCAATAGCTTTTGCACGATGTTTTCAACATCTTCACCGACATAACCAGCTTCAGTTAAAGTCGTGGCATCTGCCATCGCAAAGGGCACATCAAGCAAGCGCGCTAAAGTTTGCGCCAGTAATGTTTTACCAGAACCGGTTGGACCGATTAGCAAAATATTACTTTTTGCCAATTCAACCATGGCATCATCAGCACCGATTTTAGCTTTTTTGCTGTCATTGGCTAAGGTTTGGCTGACTTTTAGGCGTTTATAATGGTTATAAACCGCCACTGCCAAGGCTTTTTTCGCCGCATCTTGCCCGATGACATATTCATCAAGCTTGGCACGTAGCTCTTTTGGTGTTGGCAGCTTTTTATTGACCCAAGAGGTATCAATGTCGCTGTCGTCGTCACCATCTTCTGCGCTATCGGCAATCAGGTCCGTACATAGCTCAATACATTCATTACAGATATTGGCGTCGTCAGCGGCAATCAGCTGCTTTACTTCACTTTTTTCTTTGCCGCAAAACGAACACTGCGGGGTGTTATCTTCTGCCATATACAGGCACTCCTAAAATTTAATACTGATCAATATTCTGATTATGGACATCGATGCAAAAGCGCAGGGCACTTAATATATTTTCTCTTACCCTATCGCGCTTAGGCATCTGATGTTTTAAAGTCTCTTAGACGGCTGCTATTAAAGCGCTTATAGAGAAGTCGGGCGACGCTCTAATACTTCGTCAACCAAACCGTATTCTTTAGCTTCTTTAGCATCTAACCAATAGTCACGCTCAACGTCTTTTTCGATTTTTTCTACCGGTTGACCGGTACGCTCAGCCAAAATCTCGTTCAAGCGAGCACGCGTTTTTAGAATTTCACGCGCATTAATTTCGATATCGGTTGCTTGACCTTGCGCGCCGCCTGAAGGCTGGTGAATCATCACGCGAGAGTTGGCTAGGGCATAACGCTTGCCTTTTTCTCCAGCTGCGAGCAAGAATGAACCCATGCTATAAGCGCCGCCCATACAAATGGTCGAAACTTCAGGTTTGATAAAGTTCATGGTATCAAAAATAGCCAAACCAGCACTGACTGAGCCGCCTGGCGAGTTGATATATAAATGGATGTCTTTATCAGGGTTTTCTGCTTCTAAGAATAATAACTGGGCGACGATAAGATTGGCCATATGGTCTTCAACTTGACCGGTCAAAAAGATAACGCGCTCACGTAATAGGCGTGAGAAAATATCAAACGAGCGTTCACCGCGCGCTGACTGCTCAACCACCATTGGAACTAATGCGGCTTGGGGCGCGCTTTGATTATATTGTGCGCTTTGGGCAGTGGTGTGCGCACTCATCAACATATCAAAATGCGGGTTAGCAGTGATGCGATCATAATCTGTCATAAAGATGTCCTGTTTATAAGTACATAAAGTAAAGAGGTATAGGCTAGCTGTTGGCTAAATTTTTATGGTGGTTATCATTGTAAACATTGCCGCCTATGAATAAAAGCTGTCTGCTAATAAAACCTATTCGGTTCAATTAAATGCTTTAAATATCGCTAGCAAGTAGCCAATCATATTCATGATTTAAGACGGCGCTTAAAAGTTATTCCATCTACTTGCTAGAAATAGCAGCTGTCAAAAATAGTAGCTGCTAAAAATAATTGAGCTAATGGTAACTTTTTTATGGCGGCAATAGTAACTTTTTAATGTGACAAATGATAAATGACTCCCTATTAATAAGGCGTCTGTGCCCATTTATCAAGGGCAGTAGCAATAAACACCAGATAAAAGTAGCTAATAAGCCAGTAATTTATAGGCTTGCAATAAAAATGCCCTAACAAGATGTTAGGGCATTGTGTTTAGCATTTTTGCAGTAAGAGTAGCAATTTGCTATTAATAGCAAATTGCCAAGTTATCTCTTACTAAATTACATACCTTGCTGCTGTTGTTGCTGAGCAGCTAGCAAGTCTTGGTAGCTGACTTCTTTGTCAGTTACTTTGCCTTGCTCAATTAAATAATCAACCACTTGGTCTTCTAGAACCACAGACTCAATGTTAGCGCGTTGCTGCTTGTCATTGGTGTAGTACTCGATGACTTCTGCTGGATCTTCGTAGTTTTCAGCGGCTTCTTTGATAAAGCTTTCAACACGCTCTTGGTCGACTTCTAAGCCTTTGGTGTCGATAACGCGAGCAACGATGATGCCAAGACGGGCAGCACGTAACGCTTGCTCTTCGAACAGCTCATTTGGCAGCATGTCTTTATCGAAGCTATCAGCATTGGCACCGAACTGCTGAGAAAAACGTTGCATCATCATGTTGCGTTGACGCTCGATTTCTTGCTCTAGCATGGCGTTTGGTACGTCAAACTCGTTCTTTTCTAGTAGCGCATCAAAGGTCGCTTGTTTTACTTGGCTACGCGCCGCATTTTTGATTTCGCGTTCCATGTTTTTACGCACGTCTTCTTTTAATTTCTCAACGCCGCCTTCTTTAACACCGAATAGCTCTAGGAACTCTTCGTTGATTTCAGGTAGTTTTGATTTTTCAACCAATTTTACGTTGATTTTGAACTGGGCTTCCTTACCAGCCAAGTTTTCAGCTTGGTAATCTTCTGGGAAAGTGACGTCAATGACTTTTTCTTCGCCAGCTTTCATGCCTTTGATGCCATCTTCAAAGCCTGGAATCATCTGGTTGCTACCGATAACCAATTTGAAGTCTTCAGCAGAACCGCCTTCGAATTTTTCGCCGTCGATTGAGCCTTCAAAGTCAAACGTTACTTGGTTGTCTTTGGCCGCTTTACCTTTTTTCTCAACGAATTCTTCACGTTGTTTTTGTAGGTTTTCAATCATAGTGTCAACGTCTTCGTCGCTAACCGTCGCTGTGTGACGCTCAACTTCGATTTCATCAATACCTTGCACGTCGATTTCTGGGAAGATTTCAACAGTGGCTTGATATACCAAGAAATCATCTTCAAGTTTTACATCATCGATGTTAGGCATGCCAACCGCGCGGATGTCTTCCGATTTGATCGCTTCAAAAACGGTATCACGGATCACATCGTTGATAACTTCTTGTTGAATGCCAGCACCGTACTGTGAACGGATATGTGACATAGGGACGTTACCTTTACGGAAACCGTCAATCTTGGCAGTTTTCGCAACTTGGCGAATACGGCCTTCAACTTTGTTTTGAATTTTTTCAACGGGTACTTTAACCGTTAGCTGAGTTTCTTTGTTAGATAGCTTGTTGGTTGTAACTTGTAAATCTGTAGCCATGTTCATTACACCTTTAGGATTTAATAGTACGTTTGATTAAATAGTACTTAGGGTTAAATAGTAATAGACAACCGTGCCTCAAAATACGGGCGAGTGTGACCGATTGCCGTTGGAATAAATAGGGGATATTGATAGCGCGCAATTTCGCAGTCCGTGCCCGTAGCAATCGCTGCTGACACAAAAATGTGAAACGCTTTATCTGAATAGACGCTATCTGATATCAATATTAACCATGAATAGGTCGCATAATAACGCTTTTTGCGCAATTATACAGACAAATAACGGCTTTCAACAAAATTTTAAAAGTAGAACAGTATAATCCATCTGTTTATCAAAGTAAAAATTATCTGTTTGCGGTCTAAATAGGGCAGCGCTGCTATCGTCCGTTCAAATAACATTGCTGGGTTAATATTGTCGTATTATCGGTATTAACTATTATCGGTATTAACTATTATCGGTATTAATAACATAGCAAAGCAGTAAACGCTATGGATCGACGATAAGGTAGGACGGCTGTTATTCGGATTGCTTTTATAAGGCAGAATTATTTTTATAAAGACAATAAAGGCAGTTGCGCCAATAATTGCTCAATCGCCTGACCACGATGACTGATGCTGTTTTTATCAGCAGCGTTGAGGCTTGCCGCCGTTGCTTGCAACTCTGGCAACCAAAACAGCGGGTCATAACCAAAACCGCCATCACCATGCGGCGCTGCCAAAATCTCACCCTGCCATAAACCTTGGGCGATAATTGGTAACGGGTCATCGGCGTGACGTACCATCGCCAATACGCAAACGAACATGCCTTTAATAGGCTCATCAGGCTGTGCTGCACGGATAGGCTGCAAGTCGGCAACAAGCTTAGCATTGTTTTTACTGTCATTGCCGTGCTTGCCTGCATAGCGGGCAGAGTAGATACCGGGTGCATTGCCCAATGCTGGCACGCATAACCCTGAATCATCAGCAATCGCAGGTAATCCGCTTGCTCGGCTGGCATGACGGGCTTTGATAATGGCGTTTTCAACGAAGCTTAATCCATCCTCGATTGCATCGTCGATATCAAGCTGACCTTGCGGGACAATCGTCACATCTAGATTTGCCTCAGCAAATAGGCGTTTAAACTCAGCAAGTTTGCCTTTATTGTTGCTGGCGAGCACCCATTGGTTTTGCGGCGTGTCTGGCTTTGAATCATTTAAGGTGGATGCTTGTTGATGAGTCTCTGTGGCACTGGCTTGATTCATATTCTTTGTCCGTAATTGAGTCGCTTATACGCGCATATTCTAGGCTAGCATCGGCTAAATTACCAATTAGCATAACGAATCGCTGATTCATAACATTTGGTAACTGATATTTGTCGTCACTATTGCTATAATAGGCAACAAGCTACAGTGAATTATATCTTATAGCTTGTGAACTTAAAGTTAATAATAGCTTTAATCGTTAGTAAATAGTTTTAAACGCTAATAATGGTTTTTAAGTCCATGTTTTGGCATTTGACGGTTTTGATGTTTAATGACTTGGCTTTTAAAAAGTTTGAGTGTTTAAAATTTCTCGTATTTAACGATATAATAACTATTGAGTGTTGCTCGCTTAAGATAACTTTCAAATTTAGCGCTTTTTTAGGTTTACCGCATTATGTGTTAGCCTAGTGAGTGTTAAATTTCTCTAACAATAAACTAAGCCAATTTAGTCTCATAATTTATAGCGTTCGTTTTAAGCTATACCTAATACTAATGGCTAAACCAGCAAGGATAAAATAATATGTCAAAGATTACATTACCAGAACTACCGTATGCAAAAGACGCGCTAGAGCCACATATCAGTGCTGAAACGCTAGAATACCATCATGACAAGCATCACAACGCGTATGTGACTAAGTTAAACGAATTGCTACCAGGTTCTGGTCTAGAAGACAAAACTTTGTCAGAAATCATCGTAGCAACCGCTAAAGATGACAGCAAACAAGGTATGTTTAACCAAGCAGCCCAAGTATGGAACCACACGTTCTATTGGAACTGCATGACGCCAGACAATGGCGGCGGCGAACCTACTGGTGACTTGAAAGCGAAAATCGAAGAAGATTTCGGTAGCTATGACAAGTTCCGTGAAGAGTTCAAAAACGCTGCACTAACCCAGTTCGGTTCAGGTTGGGCATGGCTAGTTGCTGATAAAGTTGGCGGCAAACTGTCTATTGCTAAAACAGCTAACGCTGATACGCCCTTGGCACATGACCAAGTAGCAGTATTGACTTGTGATGTATGGGAACATGCGTACTACATCGATTATCGTAACCGTCGTCCTGACTATGTTGATACGTTCCTAGACAAACTAGTGAACTGGGACTACGCAAACGCAAAATATAAAGGTCAAGATGCTGGTGTTGAAGAGTAATCTTTAGCTACTAAGGTTTTGATTTCAAAAAAAGGACGCTGAGAGGCGTCCTTTTTTTGGTTTGAGAATATAAGCACTGATTTAAAGCACGGCATACAGCTAGTCTTAAATGAAAAATAATTCGTACCATAATTATTTATTATTTGCTCTTCAAATGTATTTTGACGATATGCTTCATAAATGATGATGTCATTTCAAATACAAACTCTATTTCTTCTTCTATGACAGCATCATCGTGTTTTACAAAAGTATTTTGATAATTAGCATAGTAATCTACTAGCTTGTGAAACATATTCGTAAACTGTTTAGACCCACCGTTCTGATTTATGAAAGAACCAAGATTTCCAATCTGGTTTTCTAACGATTTATCGTTATCTAATATATTGTTCAATAATGATTCAAGAGACAACCTTAAGTCGTCCAAAAGGTTGCGTTTAAAAACACCATTGTTAAACTTTAACAAAGCTTGTTGGTAAAGAACCAAGCTAGTTTCATAATTCGCTAACCAATGTTCCGTTTCATTAATAAGAGACATATTAAGTGTTTCTGCGCTCGCACTTCCAAATTCGTTTCCGTATCTAGCAATAAGTTGAATTTTAAGATTGTTGATGGATATGTCTACAGGTTTAGGTAATTTTGGATGGTCACACAGATCCCTAATAATTTTATATTGATCTTTTTCCTCAAAAGCTCTCAAGTTTTCTAGTAAAGCAGTTCTCTTATTTGGCGCATCAAATGGAGATGAAGAATGAGGAATGTGTATTTCTGAATCATTAGCATAACTCACTAAAGATTCGACTATAACGCTACCTGAAAGCCCTTTATTAGTATCGCCCAAAACTGATGCCGCTTGACTTAAAAATATATCTGTTATTGTTTTCATTAAAATACTGCCTGAATAATTTTTGAAAGATCTAGAGTATCACTTGAGCTATGGCACAGCTGATCAGATATATCTTAACAATACCTATTTTTTAAAACTACAACACCTCAAACCCAAACTTACCCAACGCCTCACGTAACATCGCAATATTATAATACGCATGCGCATTGACGGTGTTTTGAAACAAGATATACAGCGTATCAAAATGCTGATGCTGATTGGCAATCGCTTGCGCCCAGTCCTGCATTTCCGCCTCGCTATAGCGATAATCATGGCGGTCAGCAGCGCTCATCGCATCCCACCAGTTTAGATTATTGCCATGCATACGCAGATAGCCCGTGCGCTCGGTAAATATCAATCGTGACGGTGGTAGACCGCTGACTTTGGGGTAATCGACGCTACACCAAATCAAGCCTTGTTTGACAAAACTATCGACCACTTGCGGGGTATGCCAGCCATTATGGCGAAACTCAACGGCTAGTGGATAATCTTGAAACCAACTGACAAGGTTTGCCAGATATAGACGATGCTCGCGGGTACGATCAAAGCCGTGTGGGAATTGTAGTAGTAGTGGCGCGAGAGCGTTGGCTTCGATAAGTGGCGTGAGGGCAGTAATAAATGCTTGCGCGTGATCGCTAGTGCCTTTACGTGCATGAGTAAAGTCTTGATGCAGCTTGACCGCGAACTTCAATTCACTGTCTGCTTGCACGTAGGCTTTATCGACCATGCCAGCAAAGGCTTTTTGCCCGATGGGCGCGTAGAAAGTGCTATTAATTTCCACCGCGCCGTATTGCTTGGCGTATTCGCGTAAGAAATCCGTCTTTTTGGTACCAGTGGGATAAAGCGTACCGAGTAAGTCGGTATCGCTATAACCGCCGGTGCCAAGGTAAATACGCGGAGTAGGGGTACTGTCCATGTTGACCACCCTTTGCTATTTTTAATTTATCATTAATAAGCTTATTTTTTACGTGCCCACAGCCATTCAATGAGTGCCAATAGTGCGTTGTTGTCTGCACTGTCTTTTTTGCCACTCAGCTCACGGCTGCTCAACTCGCGAATAATGGCTGCGCGTCCGTCATTAAATAGCGATTGCGCATAGCTGGTTGCCTGCTCAACGCCCATCAATTTTACATAGGTAGATTTGTCTAACTTTTCATCGCTGCCAGCAGGCTTGCCAAGCGTATCGGTACTGGTGGTGACGTCTAAAATATCGTCTTGTACCTGAAAGGCTAGACCAATATGCTGCGCACACTCTTGTAGAGCCATACGCTGTGGAGCGGTCGCACCAGAACAAATACCACCCATCAGCATCGCCGCTTCAATCAACGCGCCCGTTTTATCACGGTGGATAGCTTCCAAGTCGCTTTGTGAAATGCCTGTAGTGGCTTCGGCATTAAGGTCGAGCATTTGACCCGAAACCATACGTCTGGCACGCGGTGCAAATATCGCGATGAGCTGGCTTGCAATAGATGAGTCAAACGGCGCAAAGGTTGGCAGCTCTGCGGTCAATACTTCAAAAGCTAAGGTCTGTAGCACGTCACCGGCCAGCAGGGCAGTTGATTCTTCAAAGACGATATGCGCGGTCGGCTGACCACGGCGCAGCTCGTCATCGTCCATACATGGCAAGTCATCATGCACCAATGAATAGGTATGCAACAGCTCCACGGCTAACGCCGCACGGCGACACATATCATAATCGGAGTCGTTTTCTAACAGAGCTTCCAAACCGTCAGCGTTAGCCATACTGTTTTTATGATCAATGCTTTTATCTGTATTTTCATTGGCATTAGCATTGCTTTGATTGACACTATCAAAGGCGCTGGCGACCAATAACGGACGTACCAATTTACCTTGACCGGTCATCACATAACGGCAAGCATCAATCAGCGGGCTTGGTAGCTCAGCGTAAGCAAATAGCACCTCGATATCTTGCGACAGTTGCGCGCGCACGGCGCTATGAAATTGCTCGGTGTTGTTATCAAAGCCAGCAAAAGATACGAGTCTTGTAGGCATCAGGCTTGGCGTATTAGTAGAAGAAGTAGAAACAAAAACAGTCATAACCCAACCATCTATCAGGTGAATAATAAAAATAGTGCTAGTGTAGCATGATAGATTATATTCCTTAGCGAGCGGGTATTATCAATGACACATTTTTGGCGCTTTAATGTTAAAAAACCTGCTTAAAAAAGCTGGAAATAATACAACAAGCCTTAGTTACGTATGGGCGATTTATCTTGGCGGTTGGATATGTTTTGATAAGGGATAGCGCTTATCGATAAATAAGCGCTATTTATAAGCGTTAAAAGCATGATTGTCAGTATATAATCTCAGTATACAAGCAGTCACTTAAAGCACCTTGGCAGCAAGGTAAAGGGCTAGTATCGACTTAAGAGTGACTTGCGAGTATGGTATTAGCTTGTGACAGTCGGGGGCATAATCCCCTACACTAATTGGCGTGAAAATGGTCTGGCGCTTAGCAGGTGGGTTTTTAGCCCTTATCTATGTGACATATCAGCTCAATATTCAGTCAGTATTTATACGACGGGTATTCGCACCATTAGGATTTATCACAGCATACCGGCAACAATCGTATATAAATAAAGCGCCGTATTCAGTTGTGCTAACGCGGTAACATTCGGCATAGAATATGAATATATAAGCATGAGCGCTGGATAATAAAGACATCTGCACTGCTTACTTTATACTGACTTTATAAGGCAGTATGTTGGCAGTGTTATTACTCGTTTTACTAACAATAACTGGCTATGTACTTTAATTTTAAAACTTTTAATTTTAAAACGTAGCTTTCGTTATATAGCAAGGAGTTCCAAATGGTATACCAAGGAAATCGCATCACGGTGACAATGCTAGAGGATGGCATCGCCAACATGCAGTACAACGCCGAAAATGAGAGCGTGAACAAGTTTGATGCTGAAACCAATAAGCAATTTGGCGAAGCGGTTACTGCTTTAGAAAAAGCGGATAACGTAAAGGGTCTTATTGTGACATCAAGCAAAGGCGTGTTTATCGCTGGTGCTGATATCACAGAATTCGTCGGCTCTTTTAAAAAGCCAGAAAGCGAAATCAAAGATTGGGTTGTTAACATCAACGACGCCTTTAACCGTTTTGAAGATTTGCCGTTTCCAAAAGTAGCCGCTATCAATGGCGCAGCGCTTGGCGGTGGTTGTGAGATGACCTTGGTTTGTGAATACCGCGTCATGAGCGACAAAGCCATCATCGGTCTACCAGAAACCCAATTGGGTATTTTCCCAGGTTTTGGTGGTACGGTTCGTAGTACGCGTATCATTGGTATCGACAATGCGCTTGAGCTTATCGCTACTGGCACACCAAAGAAAGCACTTGATGCGTTAAAACTTGGCTTGGTGGATGCGACTGTTCCTGCCGATGATTTACAAGATGCAGCGATTGATCTGGTCAAAAAATGTATCTCAGGTGAGCTTGATTGGCAAGCAAAGCGTGAAGAGAAGCTTGCGCCTGTTAAGCTAAACCAGCTTGAGCAAGCGATGGCATTTAACAGCGCAAAAGGTATGATTTTTGCCAAAGCCAATCCTAAGCAGTACCCAGCGCCAGCAATCGCTATTGAAGCAATTGAAAAACATGTAAATCTGCCACGTGATAAAGCAATCGAAGTGGAAGCAACTTACTTCGCAAAAGCGGCGAAAACCCCACAAGCAGAAAGCTTGGTTGGTCTGTTCTTAAACGATCAGTTGGTCAAAAAATTAGCTAAGCAGCACAGCAAAAAAGCACATGAAATCAATGAAGCGGCTGTACTTGGCGCGGGTATCATGGGCGGCGGTATCGCTTATCAGGCAGCCAGCAAAGGCTTGCCAATAATCATGAAAGACATCAAGTCTGAGCAATTAGACCTTGGTATGGGCGAAGCCAGCAAGCTACTTGGCAAAATGGTTGAACGTGGCAAGATGACCCCAGCAAAAATGGGCGAAACGTTAAGCCGTATCCGTCCGACTTTGAACTATGGTGACTTTGCTGAGACTGATATCGTTATCGAAGCGGTGGTAGAAAATCCAAACGTGAAGCGTGCGGTACTAAAAGAAGTCGAAGGCTTGGTTAAAGACGATTGTATCCTAGCGTCAAACACTTCAACGATTTCTATTACTTATCTAGCTGAAGCGCTTGAGCGTCCAGAAAACTTCGTTGGTATGCATTTTTTCAACCCAGTAAACCGTATGCCGCTAGTAGAAGTTATTCGTGGTGAAAAATCTTCTGAAGAAGCTATTTCAACGACCGTTGCTTTGGCCACAAAAATGGGCAAAGTGCCTGTCGTCGTGAATGACTGCCCAGGTTTCTTGGTAAACCGCGTATTGTTCCCATACTTTGGTGCCTTTGACTTGCTACTTAAGCAAGGTGCGGATTTTGCTCATGTCGATAAAGTCATGGAAAAATTCGGCTGGCCGATGGGTCCTGCGTATCTAATCGACGTCGTTGGTTTAGATACTGGCGTACACGGCGCAGAAGTCATGGCAGAAGGTTTCCCTGACCGCATGAAGCCTGATTATAAAGGTGCTATCGAGCATTTATACGAAAACAAACGCCTAGGTCAGAAAAACGGCATTGGTTTCTATAAGTATGAGATGGACAAACGCGGCAAGCCTAAAAAAGTTGCTGATGAAGCGACTTATGAGCTATTAAAAGCCACTACTGATAGCGACAAGCAGACCTTTGATGATCAAGCGATTATCGACCGCACCATGCTGGCTTTCTGTAATGAGACTGTACGTTGCCTACAAGACAATATCGTCAGCACGCCATCTGAAGCCGATATGGCGATGATTATGGGCGTTGGTTTCCCACCATTCCGCGGTGGCCCTTGCCGTTATATCGACCAAATGGGTCTAGATAACTACTTGGCGCTATGTGAAAAATACGCATACCTTGGCAAAGCCTATGAAGCCCCGCAAAAAATTCGCGATATGGCAGCAGCAGGCGAGACCTTTTACGCTACCGCGTAATAGGCAGTCATTACTAGGATGAAGTGCAGTACACATGCTCGATAAGATGATTGGTAATTTATTTATTATCAATAACCTTCTAAATTAGATAGGCGAGCATTACGGTACTGCCACTGACAATAAAAATTGAAAAGGAAGATAGTATGACAATTTTAAGTCCAAAAGACGTGGTCATCGTAGATGGTGTACGCTCAGCAATGGGTAAAACTAAAAACGGTATGTTCCGTCATGTCCGTGCTGATAGCATGTCTGCTGAATTGGTACGTGCCTTGGTTGAGCGTAACGATTTCGATCCACGTGACGTCGAAGACATCATCTGGGGTTGTGTCAATCAGACTCTAGAGCAAGGTTTAAACATCGGTCGTAACATCGGTCTGCTGGCTGGTATCCCAAAGACTGCGGGCGGTCAAACCGTTAACCGTCTATGTGGTTCATCTATGCAGGCGCTACACACTGCTGCTGCGCAAATCATGACCAACCAAGGTGAAGTATTCATCATCGGTGGTGTTGAGCACATGGGTCACGTTGGCATGATGCATGGCGTTGATCTCAACCCTGAAGCGTCAAAGCACTATGCAAAAGCCTCAAACATGATGGGCTTGACCGCTGAAATGCTTGGTCGTATGAACAATATCACTCGTGAAGAGCAAGATGCCTTTGGTCTTGAGTCGCATCGCCGTGCATGGGCTGCAACGACTGAAGGTCGTTTTGACAATGAAATCATCGGTATCGAAGGTCATGATGCTGCTGGTCGCTTGCAACTATGTACCGTTGATGAAGTGATTCGTCCTGATGCAACGATGGAGCAAATGCAAAAGTTACGTCCAGCCTTTGATCCTAAAGGCGGTACGGTCACTGCTGCGACCTCATCTGCATTATCTGACGGTGCGTCAGCAATGCTAGTCATGAGCGCACAAAAAGCCAAAGATTTAGGTCTTAAGCCTCGTGCTCGTATTCGTAGCATGGCTGTTGCTGGTTGTGATGCCGCTATCATGGGTTACGGTCCTGTACCGGCTACCCAAAAAGCACTTAAGCGCGCTGGCATGAGCATCGATGATATGCAAACCATCGAGCTAAACGAAGCGTTTGCAGCGCAAGGCTTGTCAGTACTTAAAGCCTTGAACTTGTCGGACAAGCAAGACATCGTCAACATCAATGGTGGCGCGATTGCGCTAGGTCATCCACTAGGTTGTTCAGGTGCTCGTATCACAGTGACTTTGCTAAACGCCATGGAGCAGTCTGATACTGAAATTGGTCTAGCGACCATGTGTATCGGTCTTGGTCAAGGTATCGCGACCATTATTGAGCGTGTTTAATCGAAGTAAGTAAACTATTTTTCTGAATATCTTGTAAACCGAATGCCTCTAGCGTAATGTTAGAGGCATTTTTTGTGGGTATGTGTTTATAGGTGTGTCATGGAAATATTTATAATAATAATTGTATTTTTGATTATATGGTTTTTTACATCGACATCAAAATCTAAAGACGTTAAAACTGCTATCAAATTTGCTAAAGAAGCTAAAAATGGGACTAATAAATTCCTTGATGAAACTAATAAATTTCTTGATGAGTTGAGTAATAATTTAGATAAGTTTAGCAGCGAATTAGAAGAAAAAAATATTGAAAAATTTAAAAATAGATTGTATGAGCTTTCTGAAAGAGAAGAAATTGAAAACCTTAACGAGCTTAATAAAAGTTTAGGGTTAACAGATAATTTTGATGAAGTAACATGGATGGTTGATGCTTTTAAAAGAGCTGGACGTTATGATGAAATATCCCATTTAGTTATAAAGAAAAATGATGTTAAGTCTGGGTTTTTTTCTTCTAATGAAGAGAAGTATTTTATTAATCGTGAGTATGGTGAACTTAGAAGAGAGAAAGCTACAAGAGATAAGCTAGCCCAAGATAAGCTAGCCCAAGATAAGCTAGCCCAAGATAAATTAGCCAAAGATAAATTAGCCAAAGATAAATTAGCTAAAGATAAATTAGCTAAAGATAAATTAGCTAAAGATAAATTAGCCAAAGATAAATTAGCCAAAGATAAATTAGCCAAAGATAAATTAGCCAAAGATAAATTAGCCAAAGATAAATTAGCTAAAGATAAATTAGCCAAAGATAAATTAGCTAAAGATAAATTAGCTAAAGATAAATTAGCTAAAGATAAATTAGCCAAAGATAAATTAGCCAAAGATAAATTAGCCAAAGATAATTTAGCTAAAGATAAATTAGCTAAAGCTTCCAATGATACAGCCAGTATTGAAGATATTAATAAGTATGCAGGAGAGGTTGACAGCTACTTAATTGACTTCTTAAAGATACGTTTCTATCTTGCAGGTAAAAGAGGTTATCCAGACTTACAATGTGTTGATCAATACTTCAATTCTAAATTCTCAGATCTTGATAAAAGTTCTTATAGTTCTATATGGCAAAATATTGTCAGCGCGACAGTCTTTGATAGTAGTAAGTGTAAGGATATTGATGCCATATATCATTTTACTCACAAGTCAAACCTCTCATCTATATTAGAATATGGGATTTTAACAAGAACAAACCTTAATAATATGAACCTTAGGTATGCGTTTAATGATCAGATGAGGTTAGATGGAGTTTTAGATTCTATTTCATTATCATTTAGCCATCCAAATTTTAAGATGTTCTATAAATATAGAAAACAAACTAGTGATGATGATTGGGTAGTGCTTAAAATTTCACCTTCGCTTATATATGGAAAAGAGCCGCAAACGTCTAATAGAACTGAACACCTTAATTATCTTAATAAAGCAGTTTTTTGCAATACAAATGCGGCGTCTAATAAGATGAGGAATCTGTCTATTGAAGAAAGGATGACATGTAATGCTTTTTTAGATATGTTTGAATCACCAATAGGTAGGGCATTACCAACTTATACTTACGACAACCAAGCCGAAATATTATACCTAGGTGATATTCCGGTAGATTTCATTGAAGAGATATATACTAATCATCAGGATGAAAGTCTGAACTGGGTTAGAGAGCTTGGGTATAAAGTTACCGAGAATGATGTCGTATTCGATCAAAGGAGATATAGAGATGGCTAATCGTCCCGTATTCATGGCTAGTGATTCAAAAGACGAACTAGTTATCGTTGATAATTTAGATTTTGAATGGTTCCCTGGGTTTAGTGTGATACAAAAGAAAAAGTCAGTTGAAACGCTACATCAGGCATTTATAGAAAAATATCCTAGTAAAAAAATATTAGAGATATCATCTAAATCTGAATCTGACTTAGGTGTCATGCTCAGCGCTTTTAATCTTCAAATTGAGCTTCTTAATGGTCATAAAGCTAGTGTTGAGAGTCTTTATCAGTCGTCAAAAGTGTTTGAGCAAGGTGGACCTTATAAAGATATAAGGTATAAAAGTCCATTAGAAGCGAAAAGAGATGAAAGACTAAAAGTTTCGGGTGATGTTATTGCCTTTGAGCATAGAAATGATAGATGGGGTATTGAGCCAAAAACCGCTTTTTATAACTGGCTATATTTGAATGTTTTGAACTTAAATGGTGATCTAAAAAATCAAGTTTTAGAGTATGATGCTTTTACGGATATTGAGTTTAATCCGAAAAAATCCTTTAGTTGTCAGGCAAACGCTATTGCTTTATACGTATCACTTAGACGAAATAATTTTTTACAAGAAGGTGATAAGATACCTAAAAGAGCTGAGTTTCTCGAGTTGATTAGCAGTTCTAATCATGGGAATGAAACGCCAGATTTATTTAGTTAGGGTGTATTTAGAAAATTAGGTTGTTACTATCGCTTATCTTGATTGACGCATCAGCCAAACTATGACTAAATAAGGGAGAGACTAAAAACTATGAATCGAAGCTCAGCCTTCCTGTGGTTCTCTGCTACAGTCGTACAAGGAGTGTACTATGTCTACCATGATTACCGATCGCACTTATCGTATCGCCCGTGAAAATACCCAAGCGATGATTATCGATGTTCAAGAACGCTTAACGCCGCATATCTATGACCATGAAAATATTGTCAAAAAGACCGTCACTCTCATCAAAGGGCTGCAAGCGCTTGATATTCCTATTATGCTCAATGAGCAATATAAAAAGGGACTTGGCGATACCCTGCCTGAGATACGTGATGTGCTAGAAGGTGATAATGCCAAAAGCTTTGAAAAAGTCACTTTTAGCGCTTGTGATAATGACGATTCGTGGCATTATTTAGCGCAGCAGAATCGTAGCATTGTTCTATTATTTGGGGTGGAGGCGCATGTCTGCGTTATGCAAACGGCGCTTGATTTGCTCGATAATGGCATGCAGCCGGTTATTATTGGTGATGCCGTCGGCTCACGCTTTCCTTATGATAAAAAGCAAGCGATTCGCCGTATCCGCCGCGCTGGTGGCGTGATTAGTACGGTAGAATCCATTCTTTTTGAATTGTGCCGCAGTAGTAAAGACCCTGCGTTTAAAACCATTAGTAATTTGATTAAATAGCTTAATTAAGCGGATTGAGTGGTTATAAAACAGTTTTTTAATGGTTAATAAAAAAAGATAGCGCTGAAGACTTAGGCGCTATCTTTTTTCAATACTGACTTTTTTCGCCTTTAAGTAATGATTTAAAATAACGCTTTTAAACAACGTTTGAACTTGGTTTAACAGTAGATTTAATCGCTGGCTTATCCTTTATTTTTAAGACTAAAAAAGTAGCTAAAGCGACAGCAATAATCAGTACCCAACCAGTCGGTGTCCAACTGCCTGTCAGTCCTTTCACGCCCTGCATCAGCAACACCATCATAACGCCACCTAGATTGCCCATCATCATTAGCATAGCAACTGCTTTAGCCGCTTGTGAGGCGTGTACGGTATCTTCAGCGGCGGCTATTAGCAGCGGATAACCTGCCAACAAGAAAAATCCTAATATAAAGCTGAGCAATAATGTTGTGGTTCCTGTGGTTAAATACAGTAAAGGATAGGTGGCGCTAGCACCAATTAGCGTTGCCAATATTAAAAAAACCCCAGTTCGGGATAAGGGCTCAAAAAAAAGATAAAAAAAGAAGTCCGAAGTTGTTAAAGTGAGTTTACCAAGACAAACTTCACAACAAGGACTTCTTACATGGACAACCTAACCGAACTA
>Ga0208670_100205_pt1 | contig 19161 bp, 48 predicted proteins | sample 24BtaG_FD_184098 | JGI IMG/M metagenome (GOLD analysis project Ga0208670, IMG submission 184098) | Marine viral communities from Cariaco Basin, Caribbean Sea - 24B_WHOI_OMZ_CsCl (SPAdes) (version 2) | ecosystem: Environmental > Aquatic > Marine > Oceanic | place: Caribbean Sea: Cariaco Basin...
TAGCCCCTGATTGTGCTTTCCTCATTTCTCCTTCAAGTCTATCTAATTCTCTTTCAGCGAAACTTAAACCATCTTGTAATTCCCCTACCTTGCTAGTAAGTTCATATATTATTTCTTCTAACTCTTCTATACTTTTACTCATTCTAATCCTTCCTTAAATCTCCAATCTCTTTCTGCTTTCATCTTTTTCACTAACTCCTTTACAAGGCTCTTCCTCTCCTCAACATCTCCACCATCAAGTACAGCCTTCACGACTTGTCGCTTCTGCTCCACCACTCGATCGAAATGCTCATCAATAGTATTCATACAGGATAAGTATACAGAGTGTACACTGTCACTGTCTTGACCAATACGATGTATTCTTGCTTCTGCTTGTTCTTCATGGGATGGTACCCATTCTCTTTCAATGAACAACACAGTATCAGCCCTAGTCAAAGTCAACCCCTCTTTAGCGGCGATGGTATTACATAATAATACATCGATTTCCCCTTCTTGGAAACTATTAACAATCGTTTGTCTATCCTTTGCAGGTGTAGCACCTGTAATATTAGCCACTCTGTAATCGTTTTGTAGCATCAAATGCATTGCTTTAATCACATCTCTATGATGAGCAAATACGATTATTGGCTTACCTGTACTCTCACGGTATTCTCTTACCCAGTCACAAGCATAAGGTATCTTGATAGTACCACACTTGTGTCTTAAGTCACTTAACATATTGAGCATGGTACCGGATGGAATTGCTTCTCCATTCAGATAATACTCATTCAATTTTTCTTCCCATTCATCTTGGGCTACATCATACATTTCACGCTGATCAGGATTTAACTGAACAGGTAAAAACTGTCTTGTCTTAGGTGGCAAGTCAGGTAAAACCTCACGCTTCAGCCTACGGATGCAGACATCACGGGTGCGTTCATTCAACTCCTTTGTATTAGAAGCACCATTAAAGTCCCAACCAAATCCATTATGATACGGGTCACAGTAACTCTGCATGAAATTCCATTTAGAACTAAATTCATCCGGCCTCAATAAATTGAGGATGTTAAAGAACTCCTTGGGTCTATTTGAAATCGCCGTACCACTCAATGCAATTACCTTGGAACAATACCTAGCCAGCGTCATAGTAGAAACAGTACGCTTTGCTTTCTCATTCTTGAGATAGTGTGCTTCATCTATGATAGTCAACCGTGGGTTCTTCTTTAGTAACTCGTTTAACTTCTTAGTCATCAGATCGTAATTGATGATGTAGAAGTCTGCGTTAATTAGTTCTGTTTTACCAGTGTCAATTACCTGTACTACTTCACCGGGTAGCCATTTCTTGACTTCATTCTGCCAATTATACTTAACATTGGCTGGACATACAACTAGTGCAGGTCGGGCTGGATGCAAAGCGGCGAATGCTAACGCCTGTATTGTTTTACCAATCCCCATCTCATCTCCAATCAAACACCTACCATTACTAGCCTCGGCAAACATTACACCTACTTTCTGAAATGGATATAATTCTAAATGCGGAGGAATCTTTGCCTCTAAACGCATATCTAAATTCTTTAAGTCATCATCAGATAGAGTAGCCGCACTACTCATTTCAACACGCCTGATGCTATCGTATACATCATCCACCGCAGCATCACAATTTAGAATTGCTTCTGCTAATGGAGGGTACAGGTCTTGCATCACAGTGTACAGTACTTTTGCTTGCTGGAGCGGTATGCTCCAACATTTTGCGAGAGGTTCAAACTTTCTGCCATCTATAGAACGGATGGCTAAGCGCACACTTTCTCGCAGTTCAGCGTTTTTAATGTAAGGCCAGTGTACTTTCAAACGAGTACCTACTTCTTCTACCCAACACTCATTAGGGTTCTTTTGGTCTCTAGGATGGATGTTCGCTTTGTTGTAAAGTTCTTCTCCATCTAAACCAAAATCGACCAGTGCTTCTGCAGCAATTAGTATAGTTGTACGGTTGTCTTGGATGCTCCAAAACTTACGATCACCATCCCACTTAACGCCGGGAAAACCAATCCTTTGTTTCAAAGCCCCATTCAATTCAGGGTTGTAAGGATATTTCATTCCTATTCGCTTGCCATATTTATCTTCGTAATCAATTAGTTGTACCATTGGTTGTTACCTCCAAGTTCCATTCCTTTAGATGATTAAGGAAATCAACATAGTAATCGTAACAGTAGTATTCAGAAACCGTTTGTAAAAACTTTCTTATCGTTTTGAAATACTTTGATTTTTGAATTACTTTAGTCAATGCTTCATTGTAAATGTCTATTTCATGCTGACACTCACCACTACATTCAATCCCTTCAAGTGATTCATCATTCATAGCAATATATTCAACTAAGTAATGTGCTATGTTCTCAACTGCGGTACTGCTTGTCATACAATAAACTGCAATATCTTTCATCTCTTTACTCCAAACTACATCTATTCCTTTCATCATACCGTCACCTCCACGCTCTCGTACTTTCCACATTCATGACAATAGTAGTGAGGTCCAACCTCAAAGTCATACAAAGTCATAGTTGCACCATCACAGTATTCCTCACGGATGTCAGGGTCAGGATGATTTGCTTTACACATACACTTCACGCTGACAACTCCCATGTATTCGGTGTGCTCAAACCTAATGAGTCCAAACACTTATTGATATACTCCGTCACCTTTTCTTCAGATCCATGCTCAGCCTGTTCTAAGGCTAAATCTAAACATATACTTGCGTGTGTTAATCTATCTATATTTATTATCATTCTTTCACCTCATTGTTATACCGTCAAACCATATCTCACTTGCTTCCCAAGTAACAGTACCTTCATAACCACAATCAAGACATACGATTGCAACGGTAAAATTTAAGTCTACGCTACTTAGTTTACCGGGGTGTTTTCCACTCATTTGCCAATCTGCATGTGAACAATTTTTTATTTGTTTTATCCGTTCTTCTAAATTATCTCTCTTTCTTTCCATTTCTTCTAATGTCATTTTTCTCCCTCTCTTGCTTTTCCTTTAATAGTCTATCAGCCAGTTCAGTATTCCTGCGACACTTCTCTAAGTACTCAGGCTTACCACAAAATTCTCGGTGATCGTATTCGATTCTAAAGTCTGCTTCTGTCCAATTTGCACATACTATACATCTTCCCATTTCAATCATCTCCGTTGTATATTGCTTCTGCTACTGCAAGTAGACTTTCCATAAAGGCTATCCTTCCATTGAACTCATTCTCATAAGTATCAAAGTCAATTAAACCCAGCCTCTTTAGATTGAAAGCAGCATGACATGCCGCCTCCAAGTGTTCTTTCAATTCTTCAATTTGGTTATCTATTGTTATTAATTTTCTTTTCATATTCACACCTTCTTTCCACAGAATGAGCAGCGTGGTCCTCCATCAGATGAACCTAAGTGTCCACTCCAACCATCGTCGTTACACCAAGTCCATTCCACTCTGTCATCTCTATCAATCTTGAAAAAGTCACTACACCTGAACTCATCCATATCCTTTCGTTCTTGCTCGTCGTATTGTCTTTTCAATTCTTCAGGCCATTCATTTGCTGTTTCTATTATTTTCATATTCATTCCTCTTGTGCTTTATCATGTGCTTCCCGCATATCGTATATTAGTTGGTATAACCCTACTGCTTCATAATTAGCCCATCGGGTTACAATGTCCAGTATACCTTTACGATGGTTAGCGTCAAAGTTACCAAAGTGACCTAGTGCTTTATACAACAAAGGCATGCCTTCGTATGCACCCTTCTCTGATGTCGCTGCTGTGTGTCCAAATCTACCAACTGCACCTGCTTTTCTTATCCATTCTTCTTTTGTTACCATATTCATTCCTCCTCTTCTATTTCATTCATAATTTTCTTGACCATACTTTTCCAATACATATGGTCGTTTTGCAAATCAACTATTTTCCTCAGTTGTGTTCTTATTAGACTATGAGCATGATTTGCTTGTAGAATTGTATTGATTTTATTTTTAGTCGATGATGACGCTAAAAATTTCTTTGTTCTCTTTTCAACAATTTCATCTATGCGATCATCTAATGCGACTTCTAAAGCACCGTTAATATATTCATCTATGTCGGCTTGCTTGTTCACTATTTTTTCTAACAAAGTAATTATCTCCGCTTTAGATTTATTTTCAATATCAATCGCATTTACTTTATTTTTCTTTGCTTGTTGGTTTGTTTTCTTTTCGTTTCTACAACTTATACATATAGCGTCAGTTGCTTTGTTTGAAAATTTCATAAACGGTCGCCCGCAACCTTCCCTTCTACAATTTATTACATAACCCATATTCACTCATCTCCTAACATCTTTGCTCTTGTTGTTTTCAAGTCTCCAAGCACCCATCGAAGGGTAGTAACTACACCATCCAATGCTTTGTAAACTCTCATGTGTTTCATCTTTTGTTTCCTCGTCAATTTATTATTTCTAAGTGCCATCAACTCTCGGTTCAGGTTAGCCTCTGCATCATACAAAGCACTCTCGATCTCTACCCATGACCTCTCGTAAGAGAAGTTTTCACTGTCTTGGTGGTTGTTCATTTAATCGCCTCTCCATTTATGTCTACTCTGTCGTATTTAGTGTGGAAAAATTCTACATCTTTCTTCATAATGTTCAATACAATTGAAGGGAATACGGCTGGCTTGAATATACCACTACCATCATCAAACTTCATACGCCCTTTGACAAACAATATCTTTGCACAGTTACCCCAAGCCCAATCATGGAACCATAGGACATCTGTTGTCGATCGCAAGAGCATGACTACTTTGATACAATTACCTTTCTGCACTTCTTCGACAGCCTTCTTCACCCACTTACCGACACCATGTCCGTAAGGTGGGTTGCACCAAACACGACCTGTCCAGTCTTGCTCTAGTGCATTGTCCTCTTCAGTGAAGTATTTGTCACACTTGTGGTTTAAGTCAGACGCAGCCGCATCCAGTGTGAACGGGCCGAATCTCTTATTCATGTTGTCAAAGAATTGTTGGGGTGTACCCCATTCTACTGTATTCGCTTTATTATAATACGGATTACTCATTCAATTTTTCCTCCTTAAATCCAACTTGCTTTGAACATAACTAAATTCTTAGATTGGCGGAAATTGTAAATTTTAGTCAGCATGATACCATAGTTCTTAGGATTACTTGAAGTGATTAACGGTATTCCGTGATTTTGCTTAAACTTCATCATCATTCTTTTATGGTTATACTTTTCATGGTAAACCACATCAGCGTAAGCGTCAATAAATCTTGCGCTGTAAGCATAAGGCAAGTATTTGACTATATCATCAAGGTATTTAACTAACAAGTCTCCTTTCTTATCATTTGTGAGTCGCCATAGACCTTTCTTAAATGATGGGCCGGTAAATGGCTTACCGTATATCTTAGAAAGAGAAGAGTAAGTAAGCGTAGGTATACATCCTTCTTTCTTTATTTTCAGCGCACTGTATGCTTTCTTTATCTCAGGATTTTTATGTGCTGAGAAGAAGTCAACGAAGTTTTCCATAGTCCAATTGACTTGTATGGTATTCATTTCCACTATTGCATCCATTGCGTCCCATCCAATACTAATGGCGGGCATGTCTAATCCTAATTCACAGGCAGCGACCCAGCGATGCTGACCATCAACCAGTAGAGTTTCATCTCCACTTTGGTATACCGTTACTGTTGACAGTATGCCATATTTCTTCATGCTCTCTTTTAGTTTGTTGACAAGTGACCGATTAACTGGTCTATTATATGCCAACATCTTTATTTTATCTTTATTCTCTGTTTTTAGTTCTATTATCTTTATTTTTTTCATATTTATTCCTCGTTTAGTTCTATATCTATATGCGATTCAGTGTAGTACACTGTTACTTCGACTTCGTGGGAACAATATTCCCATGCACCCGTTTCTTCGTTAGTCACTACATCATTATCACATGTCCCGCTCATAGCAAAGGTGATATTTTCATCATCTTCACAATTCATTTGAGCATTGCATAGATCCAATTCTATTTCTATTTCGCTTCTACATTTTGGGCATTGCACCCATTTTGATTCACTCATTTTTTATTCCTCCTCTATCATGGATGCCATCCCATTTCCAGCCGTTGCCACATAAGGTCATACTCTGCTTCCTCTCGCCTCTTGCGTTCAGCCTTGCCTTCTTTTGAATTGTAATGTTCCATGTACTCACGCAACTCTCGGTCATCTGTAGTCTCATCAATGATAACTCTTGGTGCATTAAAGAACTCTTTGTCAAGGTCCACGACTCTTAATGAAAGAGTGCGTGTGTTATCACGGTAAGCAGAATGAATATACTTGTAGTTACCACTAGGTAAGTTCTCTTTGATGTGAGTGCAGAAATTCCTTACCCACTCTTTCATTTCAGGTAGGAGTTCTTGCGCTTTCTTTGGGTCATCACTATCCCAATCCCTTATGTCCAAGTCGGGTAATTCTATCATGTCAAACGAGTAAGCATGTGCTAACTTACCCGCAGGCATCTGATGAACTCTTCCGTCAGTACCTTTGTACGGTGCTAGTTGTTCATAGAGATGACAACCCTCTTCGTATTCAGGGTCGCAAAGATATGTATCGTAATCCGCATAGTTCCATTCATCATAGAAGGCATCGATGATGTCTCGGTGTACCCATGATATGATTTCCTTACCTAACTTCTCAACCGAATGGAATACACACATGCTCTTGTCTTTAGTGAAGCGTTCTCCTTCGTAGTCGTACACTGTTCTATTATCTGTTATTTCCGTTACATATATTTTCATTTTTAACACTCTCTCTTTTCAGAATATATCCGATAGCAAGCCTCTCGTATATGCTCTGCAATCTCAACGATAATTTCTTCACCATCACCAAGGTCTTCATCACATTCTATACGGGCACTAATATCACACCAATTCCCAGTGGAATGGCCGCCCCATAGGTCTACATCTACTTGGCAATCTTCCCACTGGTCCTCTTTGGCTTCATCCATCTCAAATTCTGCTTCATCCATCTCAAATCCTGCTTCTTCAATCATAGAAGCATAGATGCTCAAGGCATCCTCGTAAGGATCGTAATCGTCACCCATATCTGTTGATTCAAAATTGTGACCGCATTCTTTTTCTGTAGGCCATGTACTTCTGTCATCCTTGGTACAGTCTTCCTTCCTACTCTCTAAATCATCCCATCTATCTTCTGCATTCTTGTACGCAGTTTCTAATTTAATGATTTCTTCTTTATTATCCTTCTTAACTACTACCGAGAAGCATACTCGTCCGGGTAGCCTGTCGCCATCTCCATACCAGTGTTCGCCATTTATTCTCAAGTTATCTGTCTCGATTGTATCAAAGCAGAAGCCTCCTCTATCAACACTATTCATGGTAACTTCCACATTATTTACTGTGAATACATGTTCCCAATCATTATTCTTTTTATCTCTTGTTGTTTTTATTTCCATTTTTTATTCCTCCTTATGCATTTATTATTCCATCCCATTTGTCGCCTTTGCTCATATTGTCTACCGCCCATAGTGGTTGTAAATTATTTAGTGCCCAACACTTTTTGAAGTCGGGGTGGTCTATTGAATCAAAGTTAAAGGATGATACAGGGCGAATGTGGTCTATGTGCCATTCGCTCATGTTATCCCATGAGTAACCATTCTCTTCTGTGAATTGTGATTCAAAATGATTGTATAATTCATCAAAGGTATAATCTAACAAAACAAATGTCTTTAGCCCATTTTTATTTCTTAAAGAATGCCTTACGCCTGCTGATATTCTATGATTTAATCTAAACGCAGGGTCAGTTTCTCGTCGTTGTTTGTGATATTTTTTCATATATGCCCTAACCTTTTTGTAGCGATGACCACCCTTTGCATTCGCTTTAATACTATTTTTTATTTTTGTCTTTCTTCTGCTTTCTTCTGCACATTCACGCTTACCACAAGTAGTACCGTCTGCCTTTTTAGGTTTACAAGTAATTCTGCATTCTTTACATTGTATTGTAGGTCTTTGTTTTAATCTTCTCAAAGAATCTGCTTTAGTTGCAGCCCTTGAGCAACATATTTTACTACAATACTTTGCTACTCTATGATTGTTTTTAGATGGCTGAAATGTTTTACCGCAATTAAGACAAGTCTTAGGCGGGTAGGCACTCATAGGAACATTTGAGTTCCTTACTTTACCTGTTTTTCCATCTATCCAAGAATGAGGCCGTTTATTTTGGCACTTACGACTACAATACTTAGCATGTTCTCGGTAGGCTTCAAACTCCGTATTACAAATCACGCAATTCTTCATTGTCATTCCTCCTTATGATCACATAGACTCCAACTACTGGGGGAACAGGTTCGTGGTAACCCCTCACCACTATTTCCGTTTGAAAAACTTTCCCTGTTATTCTTGGACAAACCCCAATGTAAGTCTATGTGCTAATCACACAATTAACTCAGAGAACGGTGTTACATTCTCCAAGTCAATCTTACCCGATGCAACATCGGTGATTACTGTGTGAATCTTGGATAGTCTGTCAGAAACAGCATCCATCTGAAGCACCTTGCCCTTCAACACCTGCTTGCCATCAGTCCACTCAGGCTTGTGAGTAACTGCACCAGTCAGAATGTTGTATACATGGTACAGAGTACCAGCATCTTCAGGTTCAACTGCAACCCAATCCTCGGCAGGCTTTGTCCAGCCGGAACCAAGTACACGCCACATGTAACCACGAGTCAAACCAGTGACATCACCTTGCTCATTGCGAGTAACAGTTGGCTTAGTAATCAAGCCCTTGCTCTCACAAATTGTCATCAGCCTGTCAAAGGTGTCACGGGTGACATCGACATTGCGTAGTCCCTCAACTTGCACGATTTCTCGCTTAGCAACCTCGATAACTGCATCAATCTTGGCCGCTAGTTTGCCGAAGTCATAACCCTTCAGTGTATTAGTAGTGTGCTTTAGACTAACTAGTGTAGCCTCCTTACCCACAACCATACCATTGCTACAAGCCATACGCATTGCAACCGCCTGTATCTTGAAACTGCTACTGCCGTCAAGACTGTTTCTGACTACGAAACCAATGCGGTAGTCACCAGTGTTCTTGAAACCATTGTGATCGAGTTCAGTCACATTGTCCCAATCGATGCTACTTGTTACATCACAGTATAGGTCTGCTCTCTTGCCTTCTTTGTAAGCGATTGGCTTACAGTCCCAGCCATTCTGAGCAGCCAGTTCCAACATAGGGCCGAATCCTTCACGGTACGGCATAGGGTAGTACTGCTTGGTAAAGGTACCAAGGTACGCACCTGCTGGTCGCTTCTCGTCTTTGTAATCAGGGTTGAAGATGTGATAAGCCGCAGGCTCACCATCTGCTAAGTTGACACGGGCAACGGTGTCAAGCACCATACCATCTCTACCTTCTTCATCCATGATAACTAGCGCAGGCTTCTTCACTGGGTCAAAATCCCAGTTCACTGCCTTGTGCTTAGTTCTACCACCGGACAGGAACGCTGCGTCAAATGGCCCTGATTCATCAACCTGAGCGACTACTTGATCGCCTACGCTGATGCTTGGTCCTGCTGTATTCCATTGCGGTGTCTCATCATTTCTCTCTTCATTATTCATTATATCTTCTCCATATTCCATTGCTTCCACAATCCTTAGGTTCTCTTCATTTACATGAAGCGGTGCATGCGGGCCACTACCCATATGCATACCAATTAGGTCACCATCTTCACTGTCATCTATATTCAACAGTAAAGCAGTTCTACCATCACCAAGATTCTCTAGTCTTCCAACCAAAGTTCTTGGCAAGCGTACAGTTCTTGTGCCTGACGCTGCTTCATATTCTATGTCTATCGCCTTCTCAGTCGATTCCTGTATTTTTCCAATTACTACTATTTTATCCATAATAATTCCTCCATTATTCTATTCTATTTGCTCCACATTATAAACTGTTTCGTTTTAATTTTGAAGGGTATGGCATTTTATTGCCTCTCCCAAACCAAACAGTAGGGTTGTGGTCCCCCTTTTTTGTGCCTACCAACTAGTATGGTATGGACTACATTTTGTTTCTTCAACCACTCTCTGACTTCAGCCCAAAGTGGCATGAGTTGTACTCGATCTTCTGCATAGAGTGTACATTTGTATGTATTCTCTCTAACATCGGTTTCATGTGGGTGTGCATGTACCCATCCATTTTTGAAATTGATTTTCTTCCCCATCGCTTTGAAAGCATCTCTATGATTTATTGCATTGTATTTTTTAGTCATTCCTCTTCATCATCCATTTCTTCTTGGCTAACCCCTAGTATACACAGTATGTCCCAAAAGGCATCAGTTGCATTAACTCCCTCGTTATTGAAGTAGCCATCCTCACAACCAAACCTGTAATACTCTAAGGCTATCTCTTTGATTTCCTGTAATTTTGATTCATTCATTCAATCATCTCCAATCTATCCATTTCCGCATCATCATCAGCCGACCAATGAGAACTCCTGTGTTCCCAAAGGTAATTGTTGAGTCGTCGCAACCGCTCGATTTCTATTTCTAGGTCTAACTCTTTTGACATTAGTTCGACATAATCAATTCGCAGTTGATTGTATTTTTCTGATAATGTGTCTGTGTCAGTCATGTATTACACCTGCCATCCATTTCTGCTCCATCAGTTCCTGATAGTCTAAGTAAATCTCAACTGCCTGAGATAGCGGTACATAATCCAAGTACTCTATCTCTAGTTCTCTGTGGTATCTTGCATCCTCCTCAGTGCGAGGCGGTGAGTTCTCAAATGTCACTGCCCTGAATTTGTCAGGTACACATAGTGGTACATCTGTAAACTCTGTACCGCTTACCCTGTGTGGTACTGGTGACCTATGCACCTCGGCTATTCTATCGAGTATCTCTTTGTCAACACTGGTGTGACTACTCTTGGTGTATCTCAGTGCTAGTGCATCTGCATGTATAACCATCCAAGAATAATTGGCTATACTCTCGTATGTCCAAAGGTGCTGCTTCAATACTACATCGTCTAGCAGATCGGGTCTGCATAGTATGTTATGTACATTCATTACTGCTCTAGGCAACTCTGCATCTAAGTACAGTGCCGCCGCCTTGTCAGGCATCTTGTCTAAAAATAATATCATATTTCTTTCCATTTTTATTCCTCCGTGTTTACCCTCAGTGTAGTGCTACGCAATTTCCCACTACTATCTAGGCGAGTGATTACTGCTCGACGCAAATAATAGTCAAGCATACTTCTGATGCTTTTGAATCCAGCAGTAGTAACTCGTTCATCCTCATCACTTGAGATATACCACCACAAATCCTTCCACGCTTTTTCATAGTCCTCTGTTTTTATTTCCATTTTTATTCCTCCTTAATATCCCATGCGCTCATACATGTGCTCTATGTATGAAGTTAATTTCATTTCAACCCACTCTCTCGCTTCTTGATGACTTCTATGTATGGGTGTAACGAAATAAGGATCTTCGTCATCCACCTTTCTTTCTAACATTCGATAATCTTGCAACAGTTGTTTCAAGAAACCTTCGGTGTAATCATCAGTGTTACACCCACTTGGCTCAGCGCACCATTCTATGCCTTGCCCTGCCTCATGCCATACTGTATGTTTTTCACTACCGCATCCTTCACAATTCATTTCAAATCCTCTCCAGTTTATCTTCTATCTCTTGTATTCTTTCATCTATTTGAGACTGGGCTTCATTCATTTCCATCTCTACATGATGAGGTGGGTATATTCCAGTCGGCCAGTCTATAGATTCATAAGCATCTATTGCTTTGTCGAGAGAACCTTGTGCCTGTTTCAAACTATGCAGTTCATCTGCTATCTCGTCTAATTTATCTCTACTACTCATTCTTCATCGTCTCCAAAATCTCTACTTGGTTTTCCTAACAAGCATTCAATTAAACCATAATCTATTCCTTTTGTTCTTGCGAATATATTGCCCGACTCTAATTCTTGCATCAATTCTGATAATTCCTTAAATGCATATTGCGTCTTATGCCCTATTTGTTCAATCCATGATCGTAATTTTTCTCCTTCATCAATAGCATAACCTTGTGCGGCCCTGAGAGAAAGTTCCATCCAGTAATCATAGTGCTTTTCAAGCCCTACCTTTCCCTTAATTTCGTCTAAAATTATATTCCTTCTATGCCATATGCTGTTAGTTAAATCTTGTTTCTCTTTCATTCTAAATCACTCCTTAATGTGTTTGGCATTGTTTACACCCTCAATCATTTCAAACTCTACGAATCTCCAATACTCTACCCATATTGCACCACAAGATACTTCACACTCTACTTGCTTCCAATCAGCATCGTAACTTTTGGTATATGAGATTTCTTGCCTCCCGCACTGTGGACATACATACGGCTCTACTTTCCATGATGGCATTTCCATTTCTTTCATTCTAAATCACTCCAGTATTCTTTGCACTCAGGGTTGAGGTCACAACCCCAACCGTTTCTTCCTAACTTCTGCGCCGCCGCTATCGTAGAACCGGAGCCAGCAAAACAATCGCCAACCCAGTCGCCCTCGTCAGTGGTATGGAGTATCAATCTCTCCAACAACTTGTAAGGAATCTGATTCACATAGCCACGATAGTCCTTGCTGACATTCTTACACATGTTGATTTGCCACCAGTCGTAGTGGACTACACCCTTGTGCCCCTCAGCAATTCTCTGCTTGATGCGCTTGTCATTTGGATTACGATAAGGCTGAACCGTAGCCAAGTGATTGAACTTGGGCTTCTGTCCACGCTTCTTGAACCACAGGATGGCCCTGCTTGCTCTTGTGAACTTGGACTTGCTGTGTCCGATGTTGGATGGGTACACCCATGTAATCCACTGATGTAGTTCTAATTCGCTACTATTCATAAGTGGGTTATACTCTATCATACTAACTAACCTTGAGATAATCTCAGGATAGTGTATGATAAACAGTGAACCATCATGTCGTAGTGACCTAGCACATGTCCAAATAATATCAACTAATTCTGACGCATACACATCAGGATTCTTGTTGTCTTTGAAATCCGATTCGTAATCGAATCCAATGTTGTAAGGCGGATCGAGAATCCATGTGTTCATCACCAATCCATCTTCTTCTATACACGCTTTCGCATCTCCTATTCTCATTATGTTCATTCTTGTTCCCCCTTGAGGTGTTTGGCCCAGTTTCTTCGTTCAGAACAGTCGTCACAAATGTCACAGTCGTCTGATACTGAATACTGAATCCAACACTTACATACTTCGCAGTTCATTCCTCTTCATCTCCTAAGTCAAGTGGCGGCAACTCACCCGATACAATTCCACCATGCGACTCAATCATTTCCATGAGTTTTGTCGCAGGTAAGTACGCAAGTGCTTCTTCGGTCAATTCACGCCTACCAGTTGTGAAACGCCTGTCCTTTCTGTAAAACCAAGCCTCAACTGCTCTGTAAGATTCAGCATTGTCTATTCTTGGTACGCAATAGACAAACTCATTTGCTTGTACGCTAACCCAAGTACCATCTCCTAGTTCACACTGTCTCTTTTCTGCCAATTCTCTTCGCTTCAAAAACTCACTATATTTGTCTGTGTCATTCATTCTTCTTCATCTCCCATACATAAGATTCATCTAGTCCGACAGATATACAATGGTCTATACATTCTTCTCTAGTATCAAATACCAAAACCTCATTATTCTCATCTAGTAAATACTCATTACCATTTATACAAATCCCATTTATTGCTCTCGCTATTACATATTTCATATTTTCAATCATTCTTCTTCATCTCCTTCATGCACATACCATCCATGTGCCACGGATGTAAACTTGGGTAGTGTGGATGGTCCATTTCATCGTCACGATAAATCACTCGACAATGCCTACAAATGTCCATTCCATGTTCCCTCAACACCTCACTCATCTTCTCATAGTCCTCACGCAACCGCTTGACTTGTGCAATCAAATCACTCACGCTTTCACAACCTAAGTTGCTCATCTGTTCTTCTTCCCATGCTTCATTTGTGTAGTTCATTCAATCATCTCCTTTAGTAATGTAGTCATTCTTTCATCAACATCGCTTGCCATTTCTGCATCAGTAAACCATGTGTCATGTAAGAGTTGTAGTTGCTTACGCAACCGCTCGACTTCTGCGAGGAGAAGTGGTGCGTCTGCTATCAGTTTTGTTGTTGCCTCTCTTACATCCATAGTTGGCTCTGTACCATTATTGCATATATCATGTGCAATAGTAATACCTCGCCCTTCAACTTGAAAATGTCCACCATCTTCATCTTCCCACCATGTCCAAGGCCCTTCTGTGTGTCCTTCGTATTTGTTTGTATCAATCATTCTTCTTCATCTCCATGATATTGTGCTTCTATCCCTTTAGCAAGGCCAGCATAGATTTCACACATCTGTTCCATCCAGTCCTGCCTCCCCATGTAGTTCTCGTTCTGCCACACTTGAACAGTCCAAGCCATGTTAATCTGTATGCTTTCAAGTTCGCCACGCAATCGCTTGTATGCTTCAAGGATAAGTGGTGCGTCTGCTATCAGTTGTGCGTCTGCTGATTTGTAGTCGTATTCCATCTTGGCTATGTGCAACTCATTCTCAGAGGTGTCTCTGATGTAATCGTTCCACCATTCCCATTCGCCTTCTGTATGTCCTTCGTATTTGTCTGTGTCAATCATTCAATCATCTCCTTTCTTTTTCTCACACAACTACTGTGTTTGATCTCTACTTCACCATTTGGTTTAGGTACTATAGTACAACAATCAGTACATGTTATTAATCCACATTTGTCACAATTTGTGACACCTTGTTCACTATTACATTGTTTACATAATTTATTCATATTCATTCCTCCATTAACACCGTGTTGCTATAGTCTCCGCTTCGATGCCTTTGATGTACATGTATGTTATTCGTCTAATCGCTTCATCTATTACATCCATACAGGGTTGCCTATCATTCGATTTTGGGCCTAAATAACCGACATCAATAGCATGTCTAACTAATTTAAGGGAACTTATTATTTGTTCATTCGCCTTATTCTTCATATTATTTGGCATGTTCATTCCCCCTGTTTGTATGTGCAATTCATTGCAATGTTCTGATACCTTGCCATTGTGTCTAACATTTGATGCCAGTTACCTGACCAAGGGTTTTCCTCAAACATCTCAAGTGCAACTCGTAACTCCGCTTTACACTTTCCTTTCTCGCCCATGTACTCCAACTTAGTTTTGTACATTTTCTTTTGGTTTTTTATTGCCTTTTGGTAATCTTCAAATTCATCCGTCATATTCATTCCTCCTTGTTGTCTTCTTCAAACTGTTCCATTTCTGCTAGTTCCTCTTCCCATTCACCAGTGTTCTTTATTGCTATCAAAAACTCGATGAAGTCCTTCTTCGCTTTCCACTCATGAGTGCTGCCAAACATCTCTTCATGTCTGTCCTCGTCTAACAAACTGCGGTAACAGTCTTCAAAGTCGCTCGCTGTGTTCTCCCATCTACAATAACTCATATTTCCCATGTTCATTCCTCCTCTTGCTTTTGCTCTGCGAACAGACCGTCTTTGTAATCCTTAACTTTGTCAAAGATGTGCTGATTTCTGTGGTCCTTCAATTCAGTTCTTACATGGAATGAAAGTCGAAACTTAGTTGCTTCAATTTTAACATACACATGTCCACTAGAATAAATCCCATTCTCCACTGTTATATTTACATCATTTTCCGCACTTTGCCACATCTCTTTCAAAAGCCTCTTCGCCACAGTCATGCTCACTTCCATAGTAGTGTGAGTGAATAAGCCTACCCAAACACTGAACTTGGTCGGTGATTCACGACCCCACTCTTTTTCTAGGTCAGACATCTGTTCATTCCAATACTTCTGATAGGCAACTGCGTCATCCATCATTTGCTTAGCATCTTTCAGAGTAAGTGCTTCCCACTCTTGGTCTTCTCTTTCTTCTTCTTCCTTAATTATATTCATCAATCTTGTACTCATTTTTATTCCTCCTCAGGTTCGTATTCATACCTGACTCTCATCTCAATTGGATTCTTGTCTGCATCAAGTCTTTCTTCAATCAAGCATATTTTACCGTCAATTTCTTCGTGCCTCGGCCACCATATCGGACTGTAATCTTCAAGGGGTGCGTTGTTGCATTCCCAAATTGCTTTGTTAATTGTTTCAATCAAATCTGCATCACTTGAGTGATCGTCGAGTATGCAAATAATCTCATCTATCAATCCCCGTAAAATGGGGAGTTCATTTTCCGTTCTTCGGTTTCTCCAACTCATATTCATTTCTCCATGTATGTTGCACCATTTGCTAATTTCACTAACTCATCTAACGCAAATAGTTTATCATCTTCGTTAGTAGAGTTTTGGATAATCATTTTTAGCATGTTGATATATCCTTTTTTAGTTGGTGTTAGGTCTATCTTTCTCTCTTCCATTATTTCTTTTTCGCTCATTCTTCTTCACCTCTAAACTTATTTATCCATTCTTCAATCCATTCATAGTTGTCTTGATATTCGGCAACAAACCAAGACATTTCTTGGGCGCAATCCCCAAGTATGTCATGTTCAGCACAAAACTCCAAGTATTCTAATCTGCTTAAATTACTAATTAAATCATGTAATGTCATTCAATCACCAATCCTGTACGATGAATCTTTCTCTCTTTCGTTATTTCTTTTTCCATATTTATTCCTCCTCAAAAATTCCTGTCAATCAGGTATGTGTCTGTCCCGTATTTGTATTCCGTGTAGTTGAACATCTGATGCCTTGCGTATTCTTCCCAGTTAATGTATGACTCCCACATATCACCATCTTTTATGTCACCACAACTGTAAGCCATTTCCATGAAGTAGTCTGCTAGTGTTTGGTCACCAACATACACCATCCTGTCAGCAATGTCCTCTACTTGGTCAGCAGTAGATGAACCACCGTAGTGATCACTCGCTGCTTCACACGCTACGACATATTTGATTGGGTCTTCATCCATGAGCCTCATCATCTGAATAAGGTTCTCGATGTTAGGCCAGCCACCTAGTCGTAGTCTGCTTATCTCTCCGTCGTAGTCCTGAATCTCCCACTCTTCGGGGTTGTGATAGATAGTAACTGGTTGGTTACATACTGTTTGGGCTAAACCCTTACCGTTGTATGCTTCCTCTAGTTCATCGGCATTCAGCCACTTGAATGTTAGTCGTCCATCGTTGTAGCATGCCAAGCATCCTACTGCTACTCTCTCTTCTTGTATCTGTACTGTTTTATTCATTTTTATCCCTCAATTAATACAATTAAATCCACTTCAGTACCCTTTTCTTTCATTAGAAAGGGGGTGGCTACTCCATGTCTAGTTACAATGGAGTTTTTTGGATATAATTGTGTGTATTTTGTTCGCTTAAAGAGGTTCATTCCTCTTCGCCTCTAATCGGTACGCCAGCCTCTTCTAACTTCTCAACTACCCAGTCACCGTTCCTCGGTTGCTCTGCGATTGCCATTAGTGTGTGACTCAATGCCTCTAGTGCATGTGTTGCGTGTCTCAAATCTTTTGCCATTCTTCGTATATTTGCCATATTTATTCCTCCTCTTCACTTTCCATATGTTTTTCCATGCAATCATATCTGCATCCCTTAGCATACATTTTGATTTCTGCTACGATACTTTCCTTCGCTTTTTCAAGGTTGAAATATTGTCGCCATTCACCGGCTTTAGGCTCAACGCCTTCAGGAATCTCATAGAATTCATCACGCTCATACATTATGTCGCCCAAAAGATTCAGGGCAATTGTTTCAAACCCTTCCTCTGTGATGGGGGTATCTTTATCATAAATTTCAAGCCCATGTCTTTTGTATCGAGTCTCTCCACAATGCATATCATGAATAAACCAACCGCTACCATCAGATGATTGCCTTTGGTTCCAGTTGTCGTTAACAATACACATTGAAGGCGGCGGTGCTGGTGTAGGTTCGGGCAAACAGATAGGACATGCGAGTGGCACCCTTACCCTCTTCCCATCAATAATTTCAATCATTGAATGTGTGAATTGGTCGTCGTCACAAACACAACGGGTCAGTGGACTACCTTCGATTTTACCGTGAAAGTATTCGTTAAGGTCGTAGGAACTAATGTGCCAAATACCTTTGGCAGGTACCCAAGTGAAGTTGATACTTTCAAAGTCCCAATCGTCATAAGAACATCTTGCATTCGGTCTACCTTCGTTAAAATCTGCTTCTGTTAAATAATTTCTACTCATTCTTCATCATCTCCTTCGCTAAAGTACGCCTTGATCGCATCTACATCATCAATGAAGTTCACCATTTTGTTAATCTTGACTACTATAGTGTTCAATTGTGCCCATATTGAATAGTCCACTTCGATGTCCTCTTTGAGTCGTAACTCGCACTCATAGAAGTCAATCAAGTCTTGTCGGTCATGGAACTGCAAGATGGTGGTACGCTCAATTGTACCATTATTGCGACCCAATGTACAGTACATCTCAGTAATTGTACAAACCTCTCGCATATGTTTCAATGCTTCTTCTTCATCCCAGCCAAGCCCTGCATTACGGTCATTCGCACTGAGGGTTTCCCATTGTCTGTCTATCTCGTTTCTTTCTGCTGTTGTCATTTTCATATTTATTCCTCTATTATTAGTTCTCTTCCTGCGCTATCTAACGCATCCATTATGTTCGTGAGTTCTTGTGGTTGCTTGCGCTTCCATACATTGAATATCATATCACGAATCTCATTCAGTTCTTTCTTGTGTGCTACAAGTTCCTCAAGTGTGAGTCCTTGTTTGATTCGTGTGGCTGGTTCCTCATCTTCGCTATACCATTCACATATACTGCAAGAGGAAATCCAATCTCCCCCGTAGCACCCTTTGCTCATTGGTCGGCTATCTATTTCTGTGTTACATCCTGTACATAGTGTCATGTTCATTCCTCAAATATCTCATGGTACTCTTGCCATAGTTCCCAAAAGTCAATTGTCTTTATTGCATCTATAAGCAAACTGAACATCTGCCAGTAGTGCTGGTCTGCGTACAGTTTGTCTAAATCCATTGCGATATTTGAGCCATTATCGTGTTCTTTACCACATGGGCAAAGAGTAGGACCAGTGTGATTTCCGAGCATTCCACTTGACGCATCAGACATC
>Ga0208670_100208_pt1 | contig 19064 bp, 11 predicted proteins | sample 24BtaG_FD_184098 | JGI IMG/M metagenome (GOLD analysis project Ga0208670, IMG submission 184098) | Marine viral communities from Cariaco Basin, Caribbean Sea - 24B_WHOI_OMZ_CsCl (SPAdes) (version 2) | ecosystem: Environmental > Aquatic > Marine > Oceanic | place: Caribbean Sea: Cariaco Basin...
TCTGAGGGCGTCCGAAGGTACAAGAATCAGTGTCCGATTCATTCTCGCAGCGATTAGCAGCGCGAGCATTGTGTCGGTTTTGCCCGTGCCCGTGGGCATGACTACGGTAGCCGTAGCGGTTGGGTCCACCACCAGATGGCCAAGGGTAGCGTAAAGAGCGGCTAGTTGTGGCTTTCTCAGGCCAGGCGTCTGGGTCTCCGGGTCGTCTTGGCGGAAATTAAAGAGGTGGCTTTTCCAACTCTGGTATACGTCTGAATGAGTGATTACTGCGTCGTCCATGGCGGTTACCTGAGAGAAGAAAGAACTTCCTGATTAAGACAAAAAATGGTAACACGCCCCTACTGCTTGCATAACCCTGTCTAAATACGAATCTGAAGACCAACACTTTTCTAATGGGGCTCATGCAAGCTTTGGATGAAGAACACTATAAAGGTTTGGTAGCGAGCATATAGTACCAGTGATTCTGGGTAAGCGACGGGTACTATTGATTCCTGCCGTTAGCAGGCTACAGTTGAAACTGCTTGCGCCTCCAAAAAAGGAAGTAACTCATGACCATAACGGACTATCACGCCAAGTATTTCGCCTACGAACTCACCAGGCAGCGCCGTGGTGGTGATGTCGGTCGTCTCACTCAGTCGCTGTTCGATGCTTCGGTAGATCTCAACCCTCACCAGATTGATGCTGCGTTATTCGCTCTACAGAACCCGCTGGTGAAAGGCGTGATCCTGGCGGATGAAGTGGGTCTAGGTAAAACCATTGAGGCTGCCCTGGTTCTGGCTCAGTACTGGGCAGAACGCAGGAGACGTTTGATCGTGGTATGCCCGGCGGCGCTGCGTAAGCAATGGGCGAACGAACTGGCAGAAAAATTTCATCTGCCATCGCAGGTGCTAGATGCACGCACCTACAAGGAATTGCGGAAGCAAGGGATCGCAGATCCGTTCGATCAACCTGGCGTCAACGTTGTTTCCTATAACTTTGCCGCCAAAATGTCGGATAAATTACGGCTTACACCGTGGGATCTGGTTGTATTCGACGAGGCCCACAAACTCCGTAACGCCCATCGGGAGAGCCACCGCACCGGCCAGGCTATCAAAGAGGCGTTTGGTGCCTGCAACAAATTGCTGCTGACCGCCACGCCGCTGCAAAACTCACTCATGGAGCTGTACGGCCTATCAACAGTCATCGACAGCCAGTTATTCGGTGATGCGCTCAGCTTCCGGCGCCAGTATCTCCGTGGTGGAGAAGATCTGGAGGGGTTGAAAGACCGACTTCAAGAATTCACCAAGCGGACATTGCGCAAACAGGTTCTGGAATACATTCGGTATACGCAACGGCGCGCGATCACCATACCTTTTGCCCCGTCGGAAGATGAGCTGCGGCTCTACCATCTTGTGTCAGCCTATCTTCAGCGGGAAAACAGTTACGGCGTTCCGCTGCAACAGCGCCACCTGGTGACTTTGGTAGTCCGGAAGCTCCTTGCCTCTTCCACCAGCGCTATTATCAACACGCTAGAGACGATGATTGACCGGCTGAAACGGCTGGAGCAAGCGCAAGAAGATGAAGACAACTGGTTGGAAAAACTGATCGGCAGTGAAGATGTCGAAGACGACTTCCTTGATGAAGCGGCTGATGAGGAGGGCGTGTATGAGGCTGAAGTTGAAGAGCAGAGTGAGCCCATACAGCTGGATCGTCTCCGTGGCGAAATTGCGGAGTTGGAACAGTATTTAGATCTGGCTCACAAGATTACGGAAGATGCTAAATCAGGGGCCTTGCTGAATGCCCTCGAACAAGGCTTCAGCCACATGACCGAAATGGGCGCTGAACGTAAAGCCGTGATCTTTACGGAAAGCCGGCGTACCCAGGAATACTTGCTGCAATTTTTGGAGCGCAACGGCTATTTAGGGAAAGTCGCAACGTTTAGCGGAACCAATAACTCAGCGACGACACAGGCAATTTATAAGCGCTGGTTAGCCCGGAATGAAGGTTCTGATCAAATCACCGGAAGTCCGGCGGTTGACCGTCGAACGGCGATTATTGATCACTTCCGCGATGACGCAGAAATACTCATCGCGACCGAGGCGGCGGCAGAGGGCGTAAATCTACAGTTCTGCAGTCTGGTGGTGAATTACGATTTACCGTGGAACCCTCAGCGTGTAGAGCAAAGGATCGGCCGGTGCCACCGTTATGGTCAAAAGTTTGATGTGGTTGTCATCAACTTTCTCAACCAGAAGAACGAAGCGGATCGGCGGGTACTGGAACTGTTAAGTGATAAATTCCATTTGTTTGATGGCCTGTTTGGTGCGTCGGATGAAGTGTTGGGCAGAATTGAGTCCGGTGTCGATTTTGAGAAGCGCATTGCAGCTATCTACGACACCTGCCGCTCTCAGTCAGAGATAGAGCGGGCCTTTAATGAGCTCCAGAAAGAGCTGGAAGAAAACATCAATCAGAGAATGCAGGAGACCCAGGAAAAGCTCCTGGAACATTTTGATGCCCAGATTCACGACCTGCTCAAAATTCAGCGCGAGCGTGCGGAGCAACAGCTGGATCGGGTAAGTCGTTTGTTTTGGCAGCTGACCCGTCATCAGCTGGCTCGGTTCGCCACTTTTGATGAAAACCGCCTTGCGTTTAATCTGAAAGAAAGCCCTTTGGCCAAGGTGCCCACAGGAGCTTATGAATTGATTCGCAAAGGCGAGAAGCCATCAGAACATGCCCACCTCTACCGCTTGAGCCACCCGCTAGGTGAGTATGTTTTGGACACCGGGCGCAGACTGGAAACGCCGGTTACCGAAATGGTGTTCAACCTTTCCGGGCACGAAGCGAAGCTTTCCGCGCTCCAGAACCTGCCGGAAAAATCTGGATGGCTAGAGCTCAATCTCCTGGAGCTGCAAAGCTTTCAGCAGGAAGAGCATCTGGTCTTCACGGCAATCACCGATGGTGGAACATTGCTGGACGAAGAGCAGTGCGAGCTCATCTTCCGGTTGCAAGGTGAGGCTTTGTCCAGCAGCTCGGATGGGCTTGCTCTTCAGCCCGATAGTCTTTTGACTGAAACGGTTACCCGACAGCTGGACGCTCGGCTCAGCCGGTTGTTAGATGAAAACAACCAATACTTTCAACGAGAACGCTCAAAGCTTGAAGCCTGGGCGGATGATCAATTATTGAGCGCAGAGCAAAGGCTAGAGGATACCCGGGCACGAATCAAAGAAGCCAAACGGCAGGCTAGACTGGCCGAGAGTGTAGAGCAGCAGAAGCATGCCGAAGAGGAGCTGCAGCGTTTGAGCCGGTTGCAGCGCAGGCAACGACAGGAAATATTTGACGTAGAGGATGAGATTGAAGCCCGCCGGGATGCTTTGATTGAGGCCCTGGAAAGGCAAATGCATCAAAGCAGCAGCTCTCATCATCTGTTTCGCATTCGCTGGCGCCTGGAATAGAATCAAGATCAAAACAAATTAGAGATTACCCCGGCATTTGTGGGAGAATCCCGCCCATTTTTGATCTATCGGCAAGCCAGAGTAGCTGGCCAAGTCGAGTTGTCCGTGCTGGACGTAGGTATCTGACGGGAAAGGTTAATCATGCCCAAGCTAGGTTATCTGAACCATCTCAAGCTGAGCGGTTTTCGTTCCATTAAGGAAATGGACCTGCCCCTTGGCCGGCTCAACGTCCTGATTGGGCCTAACGGCGCCGGGAAGTCCAACTTCATCAACTTCTTCCGCTTTATGAACAAGCTGCTCCAGAAAGATCTCCAGCTCTATGTGGCAGAGCAGGGTGGAGCTGATGCCGTTTTGCACTTTGGGCGGAAGCAAACGCCGGTACTCTCAGCCAATCTGAGATTTGATCCCAATTCCTACACTTGTGAACTGATGCCAACAAACGATGGTCGTCTGGTATTCCAGTCTGAAACCTGTCGTTTTGATGGCAACAAAATTGGGTATGGCGGCGGGCTTAAGCAAAAGAATTTGGCCGACCCTGGGGCAGCAGAATCAGGCCTGCCAAGGCCTAACACCGCGACCATTGCGGGCCACGTTGCTGGGTACATCGAAGATTGGAAGGTCTACCACTTCCACGACACCAGTAAAACTGCTGTTGTTAAGCAACCGTGCGAAGTTCAGGACAACGAACGCTTGAGAGAACAAGGTGAAAATCTCGCAGCGTTCCTGTTTGACGTTCAGGAACACCAACCAGAGTCATACCAGCGCATCGTTTCAACCATTCAGCGCGCGGCACCGTTTTTCCACGACTTCATCCTGGAGCCCGATCGTCACAACGACAGCAAAATCCGGCTCCGTTGGAAGCACAAGGGCAACGATGCTTATTTTGATGCCCATTCCTTGTCGGATGGGACTCTTCGCTTTATTTGCCTCGCAACACTGCTGCTTCAACCAAAGTTGCCGTCGGTGATCCTGTTGGATGAGCCGGAATTGGGCTTGCACCCGTACGCTATCCAGTTGCTGGGCTCCATGCTGCGGTCAGCCAGTGAGAACACGCAGATTATTGCGTCAACTCAGTCCGTAACGCTTGCCAACGAGTTTCAGCCAGAAAACGTGATTGTGGTAGAGCACAGGGATAACAACTCTCAGTTCCGGCGGCTGGAACCTGAAGCGTTTGAGTCCTGGCTTGAAGACTATCGCCTGGGCGACCTTTGGGAGAAAAACCTGCTTGGAGGCACGCCCCTATGATCAGGCTTGGAGTCAGTGTTGAGGGGGCGACGGAGCGGGAATTTGTTACCAGGGTTCTCGCTCCTTTTTTGAGCCAGCATGGCATTTTTGCCAGCCCGATAGACATGCGCGGCAAGGTATCATTGGATCGCATCGGTAACGAGCTGAAACGGTTGATGCCGGCCTTTGATTACGTGACCACATTTTACGACTACTACGGCTTCCATAAACGCCCAGAGGGTGGCGTGGAAGCTGTTGAGCATGCCATTAAAGAGCTCCTGGAGCCGGGACAACGCCATCTGTTGCTGCCATACGTGCAGCTATACGAGTTCGAGGCTTTGGTGCTGGCTGCGCCAGACCAGGCAGAGAATACACTTGGCGTAAATGGCCTAGCCGAACAGCTGAGGCAAATCGTCACAACAGCAGGCGGCGCCGAAAATGTAAACGACGGCTATGAAACCTGCCCTTCCCGCCGAATTAAAGGCCTGGCTGCCGCCTACGACAAAAAGCTCCACGGCCCGGTAATACTTGAACAATCACTGGATGCCGTACGCAACCAGTGCCCCAGATTTAACGCTTGGGTTTCAAGCCTCCTCGAATTGGCCTGAATCTACCCCAACCTGCCAAGTTTGATCTTTTAACAGGGAATACCATGAGTAACGCGACACAGCAGTTCAAGGCCCAGCAACGTCGACAGAAATTTGCCGACCTTTTGCGCGAAATGTTCCAGCTGAATCAGCCAGAACTGGATTTCGGGCTCTATCGCATTATGCATGCCCGTAAAGACGACATTAATCGGTTTATTGATCAAGACCTGCCGAGAATCACTCAGGAAGCGTTCAGCCAATACGCCAGCCAAGATCAGGCACAGCTTGAAGCCGAACTGGAAGAGCACATCAAGAGCGCGAAAGGCCTGGGTATGGACCCGGACGCGATTCCCAAAGTGCAGGAGCTCAAGCAGCAGTTGCAGAGTGGGTTTGATCTCGCACGGGAAGAGGGCGAAGTCTACGACGCATTGGTCACCTTCTTTAACCGTTACTACAACGAGGGTGACTTTCTGTCGCGCCGGGTATACAAAGACGGCACCTACGCGATTCCCTACCAAGGCGAAGAGGTAGTGCTGCACTGGGCCAACAAAGACCAGTATTACATTAAAAGCAGCGAGACCTTGCGGGATTACAGCTTCCGACTGAACCCGGATGCTGGCCCTGGCGAAGACCCCGTGCGCGTTCATTTCAAGCTGGTGGATGCGGAAGCCGGTGCGAAAGACAACAATAAAGAAGCAGGTGACAGTCGCCGAGTCTTCGTGCTGGACGCAGAGAACCCGTTTGAGCTGATCACCGGTGAAGCAACCGAGTACGGTGACCAGTACACCGAACTGCAATGTCGGTTCGTGTTCCGGCCGGCAACGGAAAGCGACTGGACGGAAGCCGAGAAGAAGAAGGCGACAGCTGCAGCCCAGAAGAAACCGCCGACACAGGATGCCCTCAGAGCAATTGCTGAAGAACGGCTTTTGGGGTCAGCCTGCGATTTGCCCGAGCCCTGGAAGAGTGCGTTAGCAAAGCCTTACCGTAAAGCCGATGGCAACCAGGCTGATTATTCAATGCTGGCCGGGCAACTGAATAACTACACCAAAAAGAATACGTTTGACTATTTCATCCACAAAGATCTCGCCGGATTTTTAACCCGGGAGCTGGATTTTTACATCAAGAATGAGCTCCTCGATTGGGAGGATATCGCCTCTTTAAAAAATGACACGGCAAGACTCGCCCCACTGCTCAGCAAGATTGAAGTGATTCGTTCGCTTGGAGAGAAGATCATCGCTTTCCTTGCGCAGTTGGAGAACTTTCAGAAGAAACTGTGGTTGAAAAAGAAGTTCGTAACCGAAACTAATTACTGTTTGACGCTAGATATACTTGCTGGCAATGACGGTCTTCTAGCAGAGATCTTTAAGAATGGTGATCAATTAAAAGAGTGGGAAGATCTCTATAAGGTCGATTTGACCGATCTTCGGAATTGTTTAGAAAAAGAAGGTTGTTCAGGTGTTCTTGATAATCCGAAATACCGGTACCTTTTGGTCGATACTGCAAAATTTGATAACTCTTTTAAACAGAGTCTAATTGATTTTGTTGAGGGAATTGACGAGAAGTGTGATGGAGTTCTGATCAATGCAGAAAACTTCCAAGGGCTGTCTTTCTTGAAGGAGAAATATGCGTCAGAAGTCGAATGCATTTATATAGATCCGCCATATAACACTGATGCCAGTGCCATAATGTATAAAAACGGATATAAATCATCAAGTTGGATGTCGTTGATGAATGACCGACTTCAGTTGGCAAGAGATTTGATGTGTCGTGATGGTGTTTTGGCGTCAGCTATAGATGATGAACAACAAAAAGAGCTCGCATTTCTATTAGAGTCGGTCTTTAGGTCAGAGCTCCTGGGAGTGTTCTCTATCCGGTCTAACCCCTCAGGCCGACCGACCAAGACCGGATACTCTGTTTCGCATGAGTACAACCTTTTTGTAGGAAAGAGTGATGAGTCTAATATAAGTAGACTGCCCCCGACCGATGCTCAGCTGTCACGGTTCAGCGAGAAGGATGAATTTGGAATCTTCGAATGGAGAAATTTAAGAAGAGAAGGCTCGAACTCTGATCGAAACGCAAGGCGCGCACTTTATTATCCAATCTATATCAGACATGGAAAGGCTTATGTGCCAGAAATGTACTGGGAAGAGCAAGATAAGTCATGGGTCGTTACTGAAGATCCAGAGCCCTCTGATTCAGTTGTTTGGCCGATTAACGACCAGGGGGACGAAAAGACGTGGAGGTGGGAGAATTTGAAAGTCGCTTCATCACCAGATCTAATTGGTATTCGAAAGGATCGATCAGGGAAAGACTATGTATATTACAAGAGGCGTCCAAATGATGACGGCGTAGTATCAGTATCTTCTTGGTTTGACGCTAAGTATTCGGCAACTGAGCATGGTTCAGCGTTGATTAAGGATTTATTCGGAAAGATGGCCTTTTCCTACCCAAAATCAATTCATGCGGTTAAGGACACTGTTCATATTTCTGGTGGAAGCAAAAAGGATGCTAAAGTCCTTGATTTCTTTGCCGGTTCAGGAACCACTGGTCATGCGGTCATTGATAAAAACAGAATCGATGGCGGAAATCGTAAATATATTTTGATCGAGATGGGAGAGCATTTCGATACTGTTATTATTCCTAGGTTGAAAAAGGTTTCGTATTCTGCCCGCTGGAAAGGTGGAATGCCTCAACTATCGGAAGATGGCACATTCGAATCCATGTCACAGTTCTTCAAATATCTTCGACTTGAAAGCTATGAAGATTCTCTCAACAACTTGTCTCTAACCAAGTCGCCAAATCAACAAAAGATCTTTGGCGAGCTGTCAACGCCTCAGGCTCAAGCTGCCCGAGAAGCGTATTTTTTAAATTACATGCTTGAAGTCGAATCACGGGAATCTAACTCCCTTCTTAATGCTAGGAAGTTCTGGAAGCCAGATCATTACGAGCTTAAAGTTTGCGCTTCTAATAGTGATCAAACTCGGTCTATAAATGTCGATTTGCTGGAAACCTTCAACTATCTGCTGGGTTTGAAGGTAGAGCATATCGCTGCACCAATTCACTTCGAGGCTGAGCTGAACCAAGGTGAATACGGCCGTTGGCAGGCTAAGGTCAAGCGTAGTGAAACCGGCAAGTGGTGGTTCCGAACCGTCTACGGCACGAACCGGGCAGGGCAACAGGTGCTGGTGGTATGGAGAAACCTGCCGTCGGTCATTGATGGTGAGGCCGATGGCATCCAAAAGGACAATGCCGTGCTGGATGCGGTACTGATCGAGAAGCTCTCTATTCGCATGACCGAAAGCCAGGACGACGAGATCGACGTGCTGTATGTAAACGGTGACCACAATATCAGTATTCCCCGGTCCCGCAAGGGTGAACCCATGGAGCAGGCGCGTATCCAGCTGATTGAGGAAGCGTTCCATCGGCTGATGTTCGCCGACACCGAAGCGGTCCACTAAGGGGAATATCATGGCAGCACGGAAATCCGCCAAGGGCAGCAAACAGACGTTGCCCTTCCGCCATCACCTGGTGCTGAACCAGTGGTTGTTCTCTCTGTTTGGCTTCGATTCTCTCAGTGGGCAGTTTGAGTTGGGAAACCGGGAAGCGCCAACGCTTGAGGCGTTCCGTGACCGCTTCCAATTGATCGGCGAAACCAGCGGCCGAAATGCCGAGGGGGAACACCTGCTGATTCAGAGAATCCGGGAGAATCTCAACGAAAATGCGAAGCTGAGCGATGAGCAACTTCTGGAGTACGATCGTCGGATTAAGCAGCTGACGGATACTATCAATAACGCGCGCCTCGCCTCTGGTGAGGAGCCAATTGAATGGAAGTACTTCCAGTACCTGACGCTGTTGTTTACTGAGATCTACCTCGATTATCTGTTCACTAAGCCGGATGAGCTACTAGAGGCGCTCAACCATCAGATTGAGCGTTGGAATGAACATTGGATCGTGGAACAGGGCTTTAAGCATAAGCCACTGGAATTGCTGAACCCGGAAGATGATCTTTGGCCGCAGCTCAACAGGGTGGCCTATTGGAGCGCGACCGGTTCCGGCAAGACCCTGATCATGCATGCCAACATCTTGCAATATCGCTTTTACCTGCAGCGGTATGGCAAAGCTGGGGATATCAACAAGATCATTTTGCTGACCCCCAACGAGGGGCTTACGCAGCAGCACCTGCGTGATCTGGAGAAATCCGGAATCAGGGCCAGCGAGTTTTCTGCCCGTGGCGGTGACCTGTTCGCTCAGGATGTGATTGTTATCGACATCAACAAGCTCCGTGATAGCGAGAAGAAGAAAACGGTAGCGGTCGACTCTTTTGGCTCTCGCAACTTGTTGTTGGTGGACGAGGGGCACCGGGGCACAGCCAGTGGTGGTGGCAGCTGGTACGACTACCGGCAAAAATTGTGTTCGTTGGGTTTTTCCTTCGAATACTCCGCTACGTTCGCCCAGTCAGGCTCCAAACACGAGAACCTGCGCCAGACCTATACCAAGGCCATTTTGTTCGATTACTCCTACCGACATTTCTACGGGGATGGCTATGGCAAGCAATCCCAGATTCTGAACCTGCAGGCGAATCCCAATGCCCAGGATGAATTTCGATATCTGGTTGCCTCGTTACTGAGCTACTACCAGCAATTGCGTTTGTTCGAAGAACAAGGTGTCAGCTTCAAGCCCTTCAACCTGGAGAGGCCCCTGTGGGTGTTCGTCAGTTCCAAAGTGACCGCCGGGCTATCCAGCGGTGAAGCTTCCGATACGGTTCAGGTGCTGGCGTTTATCGACCAGGTATTGCACAAGCAGGAAGAAACGGTCGCCGCGATTGATTACCTGCTGAAGCACGGCATGGTCGCCAAGGGTGGTGCCGATCTGTTGCATGGCCGATTCAATTACCTGAAAGAGCTTGGCGAAAGTGGGGATACGCTTTACCACGACCTGCTAGACAGAGTGTTCCACAGCAGCGGTGGGCGCCTCCACATCGAAAACATTACCGGGATTTCCGGCGAAATTGCGCTTCGAGCTGGCACGTCAGACACGCCGTTTGGTGTCATCAACGTGGGCGATGACGCAAAGCTGGTCAAACTCTGCGAGAAGCACGACCTGTTCACTCAGGATTCTCGTTTTAGCGAAAGCCTGTTCCATGGCATCAATACCGACGTCTCGCCGGTCAACCTACTGCTGGGCTCGAAGAAGTTCACCGAGGGTTGGAGCAGTTGGCGCGTTTCCAACATGACGTTGATGAACGTTGGCAAAAATGAGGGCGCCCAGATCATTCAGCTTTTCGGCCGTGGTGTGCGGCTGAAGGGTTGGAAAACAACGCTGAAGCGCTCTGCCGAGCTGGTAACCGGATTGAGAGAGGCCGGCATAGAGAGGCCTGAACACATCGGTGTCATGGAGACACTGAACATTTTCGGGGTGAAGGCTGATTACATTGCTCAGTTCCGGAAAGAACTGGAAGACGAAGAGATTCCGGTTAACGAAGGCCTGGAAGAATTCGTGCTTCCGCTGAAACCGATGAAGGATCTGCGCAAGGATCTTCATGTCGTGCGGGTGAAGGAAAGCATTGCCAATAAGGCCATTGGCGGTTCCGGTACGGCATTTCAGGAACTCGCTGAACAAGTGGTACTGAAGGCGCCAGGAGACTTGCAGCCGACTGAGATTGACTACTTTTGCAATCCGCCAAGAGTAAGTTTGGATTTCTATCCCCAGGTTGGACTATTCGCAACCGACAAGAAGGGCGTTCAGAACACGGGTGCCAAGGTCCAGCGTCTAAAGCCGACTCACATTGCGTTGCTGGATGTGCAGCGCCTTTATTTCGAGTTGCTGGCATTCAAACGGGACAAGCGTTGGTCGAACCTGACCATCACCCAGGACGTGGTTGAAAAGCTGCTCACAGACAATCGGTACGACTGGTACCGGCTTTATGCCCCTGATGAGGCTATGGAGCTGGGCCGGCTGGAGAAGATGACGTTGTGGCATGACATGGCGATCTCTCTGCTCAGAAAGTACTGTGAGCTGTTCTATGGCTTCCGTAGAAAGCAGTGGGAGGCGGACAAGCTTGAATACCGGCCTATTACTGAAAACCGGAAGTATTTGCCTGGTGTCAGCGAGGCAGCACCAGATGGCAGCTATACGATCACGCTGGACCGGGTACGGCATGACTCATTGATCAAGCAGCTGTCCAATCTCCGCGAAAGTATTGCCGAGGGGGACGTAGACTTCTGGAATGAGAAGGTTGCAGAAGGGCTGGAATTCATTTGGTGCGAGCGGCATTTCTATCAGCCTCTGCTGGCGTCGACACAAGGCTTGGACTTCCAGGTAAGCCCGGTGTCACTGAACAAGGGTGAGGCTGATTTTGTGCGAGATGTACAGGCAGCCACAAAATCTGGTGCGTTTGAAGGCTACGAAGTCTACCTATTGCGGAACCAGACCGGGCAAGGTGCCGTAGGTGTGTTCGTCGACGGCGGCTTTTACCCGGACTTCATCTTGTGGCTAGTGAAAGGCCAGTCGCAAAAAGTCGTGTTCGTCGACCCGAAAGGCCTCCGCCATCACAAACCGGACGATCCCAAAGTTCGCTTCCATGAGACCATCAAAGATATCGAGCGAGACCTGCGCCAGCAGCAACCTGAGAACGCCGGAATTGAGCTACATGCCTTCCTGATCTCGGAAACCCACTCCTCCCAGTTGGTGAGTCAGTGGAGGGATGCGGCTGGCCAGGCAGTGACCCGGGAGCTTATGGAAAGCTGGAATATCCTCTTCCGAGAGGAGGATGACCGATATATTGAGAAACTGGTTGGGAGGATTTCTACGATCTAGACATGTATGGTTTGGGGGCGCGGTCGAAAGTGGGCTGGTCAGCTTAAGACGGGAGGGCTCCCGGCAAGGTGGCTCCTGTCACCGTTGCTTTCGAATGTGCTTCTAACCATAACTGGTGTGGAGCCATATAATCGGTTGTGTGATAGGGCGGGGGAGGTAACTCCCCCAACGGATCGATTAATTTATTCTCGATCCAGCCTTTACATCATGAGGTGTAAGATACTCACAATCTTGAATGCAGCGAGCTGTTAGATCAAAATCTGCTTCCATTTCCCTCATCACTGTTTCGAGCGCGCTCGCAGAATCTCCATATTTCGTTGGTTGCTCCGAAACGTCGTCTTCGTTGAATTTTTTAAGATAAAAGTCAAGAATTTCAGGTCTTTTATTTTTTATTTCATCTATTAATTCTATTATAATTTTTTTCCTGCTTTTTGATGTGCCTGTTATATTCTTTTGGTCCCATAAATAAAGGCCAATTGACCGGCGTATATTGCTTTTTTTTGTGCTCCAGCGCTTTAAGATAAGCCCTTCGCTTAACCTTAGGCGATCTACTGTCGATGCTAGGTTTCTCTTCAATTCTTTATTTTTCTTTTTATTGTTTTTTTCAAAACTTGCTAGCTCTTCGGCTTCCGCCCTTACAGAAAGTGCCTTTGTATAGTCATTCAAATGGTCAGCCTGAAGTTTAATTATATCTATTAAATTTCTGATGTTGGATTGGTCTCGATCTACATAGAATGCAACCTTGTATTGATTCTGATCTCCTATAACCTGGTCTCCAGACCCCTTCCAGGAATTGCTTATCTTTTCTTTTATATTGGATAGCTTTTCGCTTCCATCTATAAACGCAACAAGGTCCCAAGGTTCCGATATTTTTGCCTGAGACTCTTTTGTCAATATCTGAATGCCTCTGGGATGACTTCCCTTTTTCGGAAAAACAAAAGAAGGAATTTTAGCGATCTCGTTCATCCCTAGATTTTTAATAATAAAGGCGTCAATTAGCTTTGAAGAGTCAATTAGGGAGTTCCAAAGCTCAGTTATGACGAATCCGTATTTGTAAGTGAGCCCATGAAGTTGGGACACGACTGTCATCTCATCGTCGTTGAGCTGATTGATGAACGCATCATAGCGTGCAAGCTGCTCTTCAAAACGTATGTCGATGAAGCCGTCTTCGAGCTGTCTCCTGTGGAAGGCATATGTGATGCCAAAGCAAAACTCGTTTAATTCCGCTGCTAATTGTTCACTGGTTGGTAAAGGCTGCCAGGGTTCAGAAGGCGAAAATTTCTCCAATAGGAGAAAAGTATCATCGAGTAGCTGATTGCTTTCTTCCAAGTCTAAGTCCAGGTCGTTGGAGCCGGGCGCTTGCCATAATTGAAGGTGGGTGTGACGGCTTGAATACAGAAAAAGCCATAGATCGCGGTGTCGTTGCTCAGCGAAACGTTCATCTAGCGTGGTGTGCAAATCGCTAAAGCTTTTTGATGGTGAGGTTCTTTCCATGTTTTTGCAGTTATCTCCCACGGGGTGTTGCTTTCTGAATTTGGTTGATTCTGGTTCCATTGTAGCTGAACCCACATCGCAATTCGTACAGGAGGCTGCATGACCGCACCATCGCTAACTACCGCCGGATCTTTGAGGATTCTCAAAATCCATGAGGTTCTAGAAATGACGTCTCTCTCGCGAGCGACCCACTTCGCGAAACTGAATGTGAATTCCTCAAGCTACGACCCGGACTACCCAAAACCCATAAAGCTAGGAGCGCGATCCGTTGGTTACGTTGAGCAGGAGGTCATTGAATGGCTGCAGGCGAGGATGGAGGCCCGATCGTGAATCTGCCAGATACTCTTTCGGCACTGCCAGTAATGAACCAGCCGCTGCAGGCGCCCGGCTCATGTCCAATGACACACAATCTTGTTTACTCGTTGTTGAGGAAAACCCAGGCACCAGCTGACTTGATTTTGCTGTCAGCATTGTCGACTTATTCCCTTCTTTTGCAGGGCAGGGTCGATGTTGAACGCCCGGGCGTGGGGGTGGGTCCGGTCTCACTTTTCGGGTTAACAATTGCCGATTCCGGGGAAAGGAAATCTACCGTTGCTCGTCTTTTGGAGAAGCCTGTTGTTGAGTTTCAAGCTAGCCAAAATGAGGAGTACGCAGAAAAAGTGGCCAGCTACGAAGCTGAGACCGAAATTTTCCAGGATGCAGTAAAAGTATTAAGAAAGAGAATTTCAGGCAGACTGAAAAAGGAGCTAGATGTCGATGATTTGAAGTGTCAACTAGTGGAGCTGAGAAAGCAAAAACCGAAAAAGCCAAGAAAAATTCAGATGATTTTTGAGGATGTGACTACTGAAGCAATTGCTGTTGAGTTGAACCAAGGTTGCGGGAGCGCAGCTCTGGTATCTGATGAAGGCGCTACCATCTTGAATGGCAGGATTGTCCAAGATTTACCACGGCTTAACAAGCTTTGGTCAGCTGAGTCGTTCAACGTTACTCGTAAAAGTTCCGAGAGCTTTACTGTAGATGATGCCCGCTTGACTGTCTCTATCATGGCGCAACCAAGCGCGGTAGCTAAGTTTATGAAAAAAAGAGGGGATGAGTCACTCGGGATTGGTTTTTTGGCGCGCTTCCTCGTGTGTAATCCAGATAGCTCACAGGGTACAAGGCTGTTGAGGGGATCGCCTGAAGGAGATTGTGATGGTTATCAAGACTACCTTCAAAGAGCAAATGAAATACTTCGTACAAAAGAGGGGTATGTTGAAAACTCAAAGCCTGGTAGGAAGATACTTCGTTTTACTGAGGAAGCCAAGATTTACTGGGAGTGGCTTTACAACGAAATCGAAAAAAACTTACAAATAAATGGGCGATTTCAGTATGCGAGGGATCATGGCTCAAAACTAGCTGAAAATATTACTAGGATTGCCGCATTGTTATCCTGCATTGAATACGGGGAGGATCAGAAGATATCGATTGATGTTCTGAAAGATGCAGAAGTAATGGGCTTTTACTTCTCTGACGTTTTTTTACGGTGCTTTGAATCGACTCCAGAATATGTGAAGGATCTAGGTGCGCTTCGAGATTATCTTCAAGGCGTACGGGATGATGGGCGTCGTTTTGTTAGAAAAAATAAAATTCGTCAGAGTGGGCCTTCTCGCATGAGGAATAAGCCTGTTCTAGATTTTAATTTGGACGAATTGGCTAGGCTTGGGGAGGTTTCTATTCTTGTTGCCCATAGCGGCATGGTGGTTGTTGATTTATACCCGAGCTATCTTCATGACGACTTACAATGGAGTCATTTTTGTTTGGAAAACAGAGTCCCGGCCACCGACTACAAAAGCTTGTTGTGATTTCGAGGCCTATTTGGGGGTTTAAAGCCCGATATTCCTGATATTTGTATCAGGAATATCAAGGTTTTCGGTCTTCGCGTAACGCCAAAGATTAATATTTAATAATTGTTGAGTTTTCTATTTATCGTTGTGTCTTGCTGTGCTTGGCAGGGAGTTTGGGGTGCTTGCGAGTAATCCTGCATGCGGTTAATAGTAATATTGTATTTTGATGCGTCAGCATTTTTTAGTGTTGGCTTATTAATAATAGATGTAAAGGGTGATTAGGGGTTGTTGATGATCAAACATTTAGAAGCACAGAGGAAGAGGGTGGTGGAGAATAAAAACCTTAGTCTCCACCATGATAATCTATATCATGGTTTGCCGGTACAGACATCGGCAGGCCCTTTGGTAAAAGAATGGTTAGAAAGAATTAGACTAAGTATTCTGGAGCAGCTAGCAAAACATAGCCGAGTTCTAGCCCTTAGAATCGATCTCAGGTTTCCCGCTAGTTATTGGGGTTGTGAGGAGGGATTTCTTGGGAATGAGTTTCTACAGTATTTTAGAGCCCATCTTAAGCGAGACCTTGACCGGCTCCCTGCGAATAGGAATCATGACTTAATGGTCTTGTTCGCTCGGGAGTATGATAAGCATGAGCGAAAACCACACTTTCACCTACTTATCCTTTTAAATGGGAATGCTATTCGGGGGACTGGAAAGTGGGATTTATCATGTAACAACCTTTATTCACGCCTTTACGAGGCGTGGGCTTATGCACTTGGCATGAGGGCGCCTGAAGTTGAGGGGTTGATTCAGTTCGCCAATGGGAGCGCGCTTGAAAGCAGAGGACAGGATTACATTCGTTCTGGCTCCATGCTTCTTCAAAGAGGAGATGAGCAAATGTTTCGGAATCTATTTTGGGCCAGCTCTTATTTGGCGAAAGTGGCAACAAAAAACTTCCATGATGGTTGTCGGCCTTTTGTTTCTCCACGACTGAAGTTTACTGACTGGTAACGCTTGGTTTTGTGTAGCCGCGTTCACAGCGCCCGGTGATCGAGTTAGTTACAGACCGGGTTTGCACCTGATGGTCTATGCCCGTGTTGAGGAGGTGGCGTAGCTTTGGCTGACCGGTCTCCAGGCCATACCTCATGCGGTACTTCGATCGATTGGTTAAAAGCTAGCACGCCAGGACTGGACTTGTTCAAAGTTGAACTGGACTCGGTGGACTACAAAGCTAAACTACGGCTTTTGAATGATGAAGGTGGAGCGCTGATGAAACAGCTGAATGCAGCGCTCACCTTCTAAATAGAAACGTTCTCCGGCTGGAGCGACTATGGAGGGACAATGGCGGGATATGGAGATCTCAGAGTTCCGTTTGGCGAGAAGAACGGTCGCCTCTACACACCGGACGAAGTTGATCAGGGCAAGGCCTGCGGCTGCCATTGTCCGTCTTGCCAGTCGCCCCTGATCGCAAACCTACCCAAATTGAAGCGAAACTACTTTTCTCACCATCGAGCGAAGGAGTGTGCCGGTGGCTACGAAACTGCGCTTCACCGGATGGGTAAGCAAATCATTGAGGACGCCGGCTACGTTTGGCTTCCCTCGAAATCCTTCCATTTCCGAGCCCATGTGGCCGAGGACGTATACATCTCGGAAAACGTTGTGTTCGAACCCCACAGAACGGAATTGCTTGATGTGGTTTCGGAGCAGATGGCCGAGATCTGGCGCCCGGACCTCACCGCTAACCTCAAAAACGGCTCAACGGTCTACATCGAAATTAAGGTGTCCCACGAAGTTGACGAGCCTAAGGCCAGAGCGCTCGACAACCTTATGGAGATTGACCTGGCCACGGTATCCCCAGAAGAGGTTCGGGATCTGGATGCGCTGCGAGAGATCGTTCTTCGCACCGCACCTCGACACTGGTACCGCTGCTCGCTTTACGACGACCTGCCGCGAGTGCACGCCGCACGGAAACGCCTCGAAGATCGGCTACCTGCAGCCAAGGCCAAGTTCGTGGCCGAACGTGAAGCTAAAGAGAAGCGTGAACAGGAAAAGCTTCGCTACGAAGAAAACAAAGAGCGCCAACGAGAGCTCTATGCCCCTGACGTGGAGAAGGCGTTCCGAATGCAAAGTGAGGAGGCTCAGACGAAGCTCCATCAGCAAATGGAAGAGAAATGCGCCCCAGCCATCGGGCAGGAGCTTGCGCGGCTGCATGCCGCAGGCCACGCTTTACCGGACCGGTTGCCCTTCGGCACGGGAGTTCGCCTCAAAGGGGATTGGATCGTTAGGTGTCATTACTCGCTCTGGCAAATGTTCGTCCTGGAGCATTTCATCATCAACGCGCCGGTTGGCCATCATCTGACGGTACGGGCCGTTGTTGATGCAGTGAGATTCCAATTCGGTTACATCAAGTGGATGGATCGACTTGCAACCATGAAGCTGGAAGGGAAGAAAAAGGGTCGGAAGCGTGGCTCCTGGTACGCGGATACTGGCGTCTGGTTCTTGACCGAATCAGAGAATCAGGCCATCAAAACGCCTTATTATCTAATGCTGCAGTACCTTCGTCGGCTTTGTGACTGGCCATATAGCCTTCTGACTGAGATCGGTGAGGGGTATCGGTTCACTATAATCTCAAACAGGCCCCATGCCCGGTATCTCGAACACCAGGGTGCAGAAGCCAGAGCCGAGCAGCAGCGCGAGGCCCGGCGACGGTCAATTAAGCGCGAAGCCGAAATGATCGAGACGCAGGACGCTAAGGCAATACTTGATAAGCTTGAGGCCGAACAACGCGAGGCAGAGGCGGAAGCTCGGAGATTTGACAGAAATTTGGAGATTGCCGAGGGGCTGTACCGGCGCGGTGTCTCCAAGGGTTATATCTGTAATCGCTGTCACGTGCTCATGGAACAACTGGACGCGATGAAGTGCGTTGAATGCGGTAGCCACGCAGTTCAGAGCAAAGAACTCTCGACGGAATACTATAAAAGTTATCCCTTCCGACTACGCACCATGCCAAAAATGAAGTAATTGCCACAGTTGGAGCTCCCGCTGGCGTTTCCCGATGCCTTCAAGTGCCTTCGCGACAACCATCAGAACCTCCCACTCAAGCTATTAGAGATCGAATGGGATTCTCCTAACAGGGTTCTACCGCTGTTTCAGCGGACATTTCCAAAAATTTACCACGTTTGCACGGGCGTCTATAAAATGGTCGTTTTTTGGACGCTGTACGCGCTCCTCAAAATATCGGATTCCGCCTCGTTTCGTGTCCAACGATCAATATTAATCTATGAAGGGAGAAGGCACCTATTCTGTTCTTGCTGATTGGTTTCAGAACGAGTGGTCAAGCAGGCTGTTTGAGCCAGAGTGGTCTAGGTAGGTCTATTGCAAACTTAGGATAAAGTGTAACCTTAAGTGTAGCTTTTTGATTAAAGCCACTAAAAACCTTATAAAACAGACCTGACACCCCTATGCATCATGGGGGTATGCTTGGAAAGATCGGTCTGGGTTGCAGGCATGGAAGCGTCCGGTTGATCGTGCGTTTGGGTCAAAGCGGGGATTGTAAGAAAATAACGCCCGGGATGAAACGAAGGGTTTGGCAACAGGATCTTGGAGAAGGCTATGCAAGCAACCGATCAGCAACTGGAAACCGCCGGCAATGCGCTGGGAGACTTGTTGATACAGCAGGGCAGAACCATGGCCAC
>Ga0208670_100209_pt1 | contig 19009 bp, 23 predicted proteins | sample 24BtaG_FD_184098 | JGI IMG/M metagenome (GOLD analysis project Ga0208670, IMG submission 184098) | Marine viral communities from Cariaco Basin, Caribbean Sea - 24B_WHOI_OMZ_CsCl (SPAdes) (version 2) | ecosystem: Environmental > Aquatic > Marine > Oceanic | place: Caribbean Sea: Cariaco Basin...
GTTATTCTAAATGTGTATGTTGTTTCTATTAATTTTTGTTTTGATTCTGTATAAACTATAGTTCCTACACTATTTTTAACTATAAACTTATACTCGTCTGTAGATACATCCAGACTAAACTGTGCTTTCCCAGTAGAACCAGTAACTTCTGTTTGTACTAAGGTGAAGTTGCCAGTCCCTAAATCATATCTGTGTGCTTCTACTATGTAATCTACTAATTCATTATCATTTTCATCAACTAAAGTAATTGTTACAGTAGTGGACAAAGTAGAATTAACTAAGTATATGTTTAGAGTTTGTAAACTTGCGTTGAGATAACTGCCTGCCACGATATAATTTGTAGCATCATACAAAGCGTGTTCAAACAAAGTAGTATAGTCTGTTACATAATTTGCAGTATCTGGATAGACACATAAAGTTACATTGTTGTTTAAATTACTCCAATCAAATGTAAAATTCTTTTTATAGTCTGTGTTCCTACTATCCCACACTTCGAAATGCCCTTCAAAATCAAATACAGTTATATATTCTCCAGAACCATCATCTTTTACAGAAAAGTTTAACGAATCGTTTTTGACTGTAGCATCACAACCACTTAACAGTATTTCATAAACTGTATCATTCCTACTAGTGTTGTAGGTTATAAAATCACTAGTTGTGCTTGCGTTAATACTCCAATTAACAGTCATATTATGGTTATAATCAAATACTGCTGCATGCTGTACTGAAGTATTGTAATAATCCCACAAAGCAGTGCTTACCTTATCCACATTTTGTTCTGAATGATTATAATAAAATGTAGCGTTTGTTGAGATGATACTAGAGTTTTTAGTTATGTTTAAACTATATGTAGTTATGCTCTGCTCTATTATATTTGAACTATAAGTTTCAGTTACATTAAGAAGATACCAAATATAAGTTTTCTCGACTACGTTAAGCTCTCCAATAGACTCAAATACATATTCATTTCTGCTATCTAGGTTTTCAATAGTTATTCTAACAGATTGGTCATTAATCCTATCCAACTTATATGTTTCTTTTCCTGTAGCATCCTTTAAGTTAAAATCTATCCATTTGTTAAGTCCATTTATTACTAGCCAGCCGTTGTAATTGTTTTTGTTAACAATATCTATTTTATGGCTGCTAGTAACTTCAAAAGTCATGCTACTTGGTTTGATTATATATGGCTGATACTTAAAGGTGTATCTATCTATTTCTTTTTTAGTATCAAAAGTATCAAACATTCCTATTGAAGTAGGATGTATATTAACGTAATCAGTCCCAAGCATCCTATCATCAAACTTATATTTTATTTCTTTTGTAAGTGGATTCTTTTCATATTCCCAATTAGGTATAATTCTATCTGTGTGTCCATCAGCAATTCTAACGTAAATCTTGTTTAGGCCCTGGGTAAAGTAACTGGTGTTAAGATTCAAGGAGTAATTATATGTGCTTCCAGCTATGTTTGTGGTGTTGAATATACTCCCATTTGTTGCATTGATGTATAAAGAATATAGGTTTGTGTCTGACACATTTATGTAACCAGTAAAATTAACTAGATTCTCCAAAAAGATTATTGAATCGTTGTTTGCTAGGTTAGTAGATATTGTAGGGAGAATTGTGTCTATAACAAAGGCCCTTATGGAACTCCCATTACCATTTGTTATATTGATGCAGCTTACATTGATACTATAATTTCCTTCACTTAATAGGGTGTTATTTAAAAAATCGAAGGATGTATTAGAAGCATTGTTTGCCCCCATAGTCCATCTTGTATCATTAATAGTACAAGTCGCACTTAGATTTGTTGTTACATTAACCCAAAAATGTTCTTTTATATATTGTCCTTCGTCTGGGTGGGTTATGTTCACTAGTAAATCACCAACTGTAGATGCAGCCGCAGCAGCAAACGGATAAAATGTTCCATTTTGGTTGTCAAAAAACTCCCCTATATCAGTAGCATTTAAGGTTCTATTCCAGTAATACATCTCATCGAACCACCCAAATAGAACATCATTAGCCCAGTACCCTCCAAATATATTCTCTGTAGCCCCTTCGCAATTATTAGTCCAAGCTCCAGTCTCTGCTACAGAATCAATTTTTGTTTCATTTAAATATATAACCGTAGCCCCCCCGTCAGCCGTTTCATTATGTGTCAATATATACCAAAATATATTAGGTGTAGCACTCATTTTATACTGGTTTGCTGTATCACCAGCAGGTGCATAACCAATACTTAAAGTACTGGGCGTTACAGATAAATCATGAGTTGCAGAATCAGTTGTATAAATCTTATCAGCACCACCCACATTCTCACTATGAACACCCATTCTTATAGCCAAAGTCCAGTTATGAGCCGCTTTATGGTAATTGCACCAAGATAAGTTACCCCTAAATAATGTTGTTTGTTGGGCATCTACAGTGTTTAAAATAGCAGAACCATGAATATTACCGCCAGTTTGAGCATACTGAACGTTACCCCCTATTTCAGTAACGTAATAACCTAAAGTTGTACTATTGCTAAAGTAATCGTTAATAACTCCAGAGCTTTCGTTAAAAGTGTATGCAAATATTAACTCGTCATAGAAATCTGGTGTTGCATATGCTAAAGGTATTAGTAACAAAATCATTCCCCAGATTAACCATATTGTTTTTTTCATTTATTGCCTCATATAACTTACATAAGCTACAATAGCTGAAGCTATTCCCATAAAAGCTATATAAAATGGAAGCTTATCCATTAAAAATCTTATTTTAGGAAAGTTACTGGCTGCACTTATTATACTCCCTTGATTTGCAAAAGTCCACCAGCTATTACTTATTATTGCGGAGAATACCACGGCTATAAGCAATAAGAAGAAACCCATAATAAAAAAAGAAGGATGGTTGAATACTAAAGCAGAACTAATTAAAACAAATATACTTAAACCAATAACAACAAACAACATCATATTATCAAAGTTAAGTATAGAATTTTTGGAATAATCCACCGCAGTCTGTGCTTCTTCATAATCTGTAAACAAACCAGTATCATCAGCCGCAGTTATTACGATATATGATGTAAGAATAGCTATCCCAGTCATAAATAAAATTGCTATTATATAGAACCAATCCAATATGTTTCCTCTCTTACCGAGCTTTCTTTTCATAAAAGTTGTTTTTTCCATTTTACCTTTACTTTTTGTTCTGACTTTATTAAATCCTTTAACTTTATTTCATTTGGAATAATGAATTTATCGTGTAGTAACCTAGTAGCTCCAGCAGTTCCAATTCCCCTAAACCCAATTTCCCTCATATCTTGAACTTGTCTTTTAACCCAATTATCAAAACCAATATCAGTCCAGGTATATTTGTGTGTACTCATTCAAACCTCCCCTTTCCTTGTTGCATATTCATTCTCATCCATTTGGGTACAGTTATTTTCCATACCATCCATCTTAGGAAATGTATTATAAGGTAAACTATTCCAAATAATAGCAAGGCCTCATATATTCTTAAAAAAACTATGAACACGGTGTTTAACATACTTGAAGTGTCTCCTACTGTATTTATTGTCAATAGATGTAAGGCAACTAAAAAAAGCAATAAACCTAAGTAAAGAGAGGCTGCCGCAATAATATCCGTTATTTCCATTCGTGGTTTACTAATCATTTTCTGCACTCGCTTTGTATCTCTTAAAAAATAAATATACTCCGATAAGTATGAACAAAGTAGCAAAGCCAGACAACACTAAAGCTATAGCTAATTGCATCGTATCATTTACCTCCACAATAATTCTTCCAGTGTCCCCATTGGTTACATTCCATACATAAGAGTCTACGGTTGAGTAGTTCCAGGTGAAATTGCATCTCCCACTTGCTCCATAATCCGTAAAGTTCTTTGTTTCTATAAGGGCAGGAGTTGAATTGAATATCGCTGCTTGCGTTGTGTTGCAATTGTCGTATGCCCAAGTAGATACCACCATACATGGGATGTCCTCCGTGTTGGCTGTCCCCTCGCAAATGTCCATCGCTGAACCTATCGGAATCGTAATCAAAACCATCATTATTAATATTAGCCATTTTCTCATCTTCTTTCATTTCATTTCTTAACTACTTCCTTTGACTTCTTCTCCAAGCTAACATTCTTTCCTTTACTGCTTCTAGCAGTGTAACTAACCCGTTCTTTAGGTATTCTCTCTTCTATCTCATTTCTTACTGTTGCTTTAACAGAAGCTTCATCGCTTGTTGCGTTTCCATCCTCTGGCAGGTATATGCACCTGTCTATAGTTTCGTTGTTGAGTACGAACTCAAAGCATTGTTTGCACTTAAACTCTTCAGTTTCGTAGTTTATAGTACAGTCCTTATCAGTTGTGTACGTTATTGTCGTTACTGTTTCGTTTATTGTTGCCTCTCTCGCATGTTTCTTGGTTCTGAAGTCTGCTAGTGCATCTTCCTTATTGCTGAACATAGCAATACTTGTTACTGTCGCTATGGCTAGTAAAGCCATTATCCCAATTCCTATTGTTTTTTTCATATTATATCACCTTCAAAATATTCTATTATTTCCTCCTGCTTTGTTTTTTTCATTATGTGCAACTACAAGCTCCATCCATATCTGGCTGGTCAGTACAGTAACCTAAACTTAGGTCATCTTTCCAACAGGCTACTTTACTTCCGTAACCAACTTGTGGAGCGTATATTTCTCCTGAAACATTTACATCATCAGTTATGCTTACATTAGCTGCTGTACTCATTATTTGCGTTCTGTTAACATCAAAATAACTGGAAGCCCCGCCATCAAGTTGTATACTTGCATTAGTTCCTAATAAATCAGCACCCCATTCAACTAATAAAGAACCTAGTTTAAACTTAATCTTCTCAAATCCACCTACGTGAGAGGCATTAGCATAAGTGTAGATGCCGCTTGGGTGTGTTGCTTTAAATGTTCCAGTTACGTTAACATCTCCGTTGAAATATGTATCTCCTTGAACTGTTAAGGTTGAATTGGGATTTATTGTCCCAATCCCCACGTCCATTGGTTCTGCGTCACTTCCAATTATAAACTGGTCATTAGCTGTTGTTGCTACTCCTTTACCGAATACGAAGGTATTGGTGTGGGAAGCGTTGCTTCTGTAACCTAAAGCATTTCCATAATTAGCAGTAACATTACTCTTATAACCAATAACATTACCATAATCTCCATAGCAACCTGACATATATCCATAAACATTACAACCAGTGTTATGTCCTCGTGAGTAAACACCTACAACATTAGTATATAAGCTTGTAACATTAGAAGTTCTACCGATTAGTACGCTTTGACTGCCGCTTAAATAATTACCAGAACCTATTACAGTTGAATAACTATTATCACAAGTAGAAGCATCTCCAACCACAGTACATTCAACCTTCATAGACTTGGCACTGCCTCCTATAGCTACTGTGTTAGTATTGTTCGCTAAAGCACTAGGACCTATAGCTGTATTCCCACCAGTTAAAGCACACTTTGAATTCCTGCCAACTGCAAGGCATCCACTGCCATTAGCTTGTGCTCCTTGACCTATAGCTGTTGCGTAACTTGCAGTTACATCAGCTCCTCCACCTATAGCTAAAACGTCTATGCCTGATATGCTAGTAGTTGTTGAACCTATATAAAAAGAACTTGGCAAAGTTATGTTTCCGTTCACTTCTAAAGCACTGTTTGGTGAGGAATCTCCTATGCCAACCCTACCTGAGAAATAAGCTGAATATGTACCGTCGTCTAGTACATGAAGAGGTCTATCTGGTTCAGCTCCTACTCCTAACCATTCATTACTTCTATCGTAGAATAAGCCATCAGCATCCATACTCATCTGAGTTGAATTAATAAACAAGTCTTTCTGAGAGACATAACTGTTTTCGTATTCATCTCTTTGAAGGTATAGTGCTTTTACTTCATCTGAGCTTAAAGCTCTGTCGTAAATTCTTACTTCGTCTATTGTGCCATTGAAATAGGTGGCACAAGTAGCACCAGAACAGAAAGTTCCTATCTGTAAATCACTTGCCCCATCGTTTATCCCGGTAGTATGTGGCGTACAATTGGAATTACCGCCATTAACATAAATACATATTTCATTATTTGTAGAATCATGTTTTACAACTAAATGATACCAAGTATTTACAGATGGTGAACCAAAAACATTCGCATCCACAGTGGTGGTTAAGCTCCCATCACTACTAACAGTAAAATGAAATTCATCATCCCCTACGTCATACCATAAAATGTATTCTCTATCGCTTAAAGAAGCATAGTATTTGGACAATATCCTGTTATCATCAGATTTATCATCCATATTAACCCACACAGACACAGAAAAGTCCTCATCACCAAAAGATATAGAATCATCATCACTCACATCAATATAATCACTATCTCCGTCAAACTCATAAGCTCCTCCACTGTTAAACCCTCCTGTTTCAGTATGGTTTGCTCCATCGTTAGTTCCATGATTATTTTCAGTTGAACTATCTAAAACAGTAGTGCTATCTACACTTCCGTTGTTAAAGTTCATAGCTAAGACTAACCCTTGTGTGCTTACTTCTCTAAGGAAGAATGTATTGTTGCTTGTGTTACTACTAATGTCAGTTGTGACTGCACTACTTAAACAATTCCCTCCAGTTATACAAACGTCTGTACTTGCATTAACATATGTTCCGTTAATAGCTCCCATTACATCTAACTTGTTATTTGGTGAAGTTGTTCCTATTCCTACGTTACCACCTTGAGCTTGAATAGTGTCTGTTCCAGTCCAGTTCCAAGCTGTGCTATTACCTATACCTGTTTGTGTTGGTAAATTTGTTAATTGTGAACCGTCTCCTATATATTCTACTGCATACACTGAACCTTCCACATCTAATAAGTAATCTGGTGAGGTATCATTTATTCCGACTCTTGCTGTAAAGTCTGCACTTGTAGTTCCGTCATCACTGAACTTTGTAACACCTGTTGGTTGAACAAGCAAGTCCCCATTGGAATCTACTAACAAATCAGCATAGGTAGCTGCACTTCCGTCTGCATCATTATAACTTATCCTTAACCCATCAGTTTTAGCTCCTGTATTAATCTCTAACATTCTATCTGTAGATGTTGTATCAACGCTTAGCTTAGGTACTCTATGTTTTACATAGTGTGTAAAGGATGTTCCATATCCAGATTCATTACTTATTAGTTGTAGAGAATAATTATAACTTGTTCCTTTTGGAATGTTAACGAAATCAACAGAGAACTGTGCATTATTATTCCAATTTGTTGTTAAGTTTCCAAACATTATAACAGTATTAGTCCCATCATTTCCAAATCTTATGTAATCAAAAGGAGGGTTTCCTTCGAAGTGAGAGTGACATCCAGCCCATAAGGTTGTAGAATAAGATAATCCTGATAAGTACGCTTTCCATTTATAGTTTCCGTTATAGCCGTAACTTGAAACTTCGATTATGTTTTCAACACTGTTTGCATTAGGTATGTTTAACACTAGTGTTTTGTTTACTGCTCCTGAAGGATCTGATAACTTGCTTGGAGAAATAAGTGTTTTATCGTTACCCCCATTTGGGAATACACTTAATCTTTCGCTAACCTTTATCTTGTCCATTACCATTTCTGAGTCCACTGTTGCAGATATGGTGTAGTCTGTGAGGTTATCTTCTTCTGTATAGATTGTTACGTTACTATAATTACTGCCTCCCATCATTTTAGATATGTATAAATCTTTTATATACATCCTTCTTTGAGCGCCAACACTTGTGTTTTCATCTCCGAATATTACGACTCCTTTCCCTTCTGGACTATATCCAAAACTAACCTCATCAAATGGAGATATACCCATCATATTTACGTTCTGCCCAGCTATACCAGTAGTAGCATACCACATTCCAGAGAACCTTACGTCAAAATTACCACCACCAGTATAATAATAACCTGCCAAGCTACCTGTAACATATACTGTGTTACCTATTATTGGCATTTCTAGGACTACTGCACCAGTAGCAGCAGTTTCGTAATCATAAACAATATTATCAAAGAGATATTCATTTGCAGCTATCTTCTCAAACTTTCTCCTTATGTCTATTGTATCATTCATTTCTTTGCTATAAACAACATCATTACAAGAACCAGAAGCATTACAGTTAGCTTCTCCTATACTAGAATCGCTTAAACAATTCCCTCCAGTTATACAAACGTCTGTTGAAGCATTAACATAAGTTCCGTTTATTGCCCCGATTACGTCTAGAGCATTGTTTGGAGTTGTTATTCCTATCCCCACCTTCCCATCACTCTGCACTTTAAACAAGTCTCCATCTCCACCTGCACTAGAACTTACCATAAAATCATCCACTACCTCCAAGTTAGCGTCTGGTGAGGAATCATTTATACCAACGTTCCCTTGAGGTATAATCAAGTTACCACTACCAACGTTTTGTGTGTCTATGTAAAAGTTTGTTCCGTCATAATATAACTCAGTATCTCTTCCAGTACCAAAGTAATGGTTATAGTCATCGAATATGTGCATATTCCCTTCTATACTAAACTTTTCACCACTAGCAGCTGACGTACCAACAGCTAACCTCACACCTACCTGAAGTGCATCATCAGTTTGTAACATATTTTCTGCACCTCTATAAAGATAAGTGTCTGGAGCATTAGTGCCATCTGACCATGCCAATTTAGCATCTCCAGTAAAACCAAATCTAGAAAATGTATCCCCTGCTATTGACATACCCATTACAGATTGAGTAGTGGTAGAGTCTAATCCTACAGATAAAATAACTCTATCTAGAGTACCTCCTCTGTCATCATTGAATAATATTATATCTCCATTAACTCCGTTAAAAGTTGCCATAGGAGATAGTATGCCAGTAACGCTACTATCGTTGACGTGTAGCCTTGAGGTTGGGCTTATTGTTCCTATTCCTACGCTATCCGTAGGATTATGCAAGAAAACATTAGTTCCGCTTCTGTTCCAGACACTTGTATTATCTCCTTCATATACAACTCCACCAGCACTACAAGCTCCGCTACCATTACAATTAGCAGTTCCAGCAGCAGCTACAATACTTTGGTTCAAAGTAGTCAAATTCTCCCCTATTGCTGTGTAGTTAAGAGGAGCTAGGTTAAGGATTGATTGAGTGTTGTTTGATATGTTGGAGTAAAACCAAGAAGTATAGGCTACATTAGGTTGGCAACTTCCTGTTTCATTACAATTAGCTGGTAGCCCTTCCACTTGAGTTGCGTTAATAACTGTTGTGTCATTAAAGGTTGCGTTTACAAAGGTTGCGTTAAGGATTCTGTTGCCTTGCATGTCAATGTCCCCCTCCATATCGCAGCCTATTATCCTGCAGTACAAGGTATCTGCCAATCCCCTCGTTAAATAATCCCAAACAGAAGTAGCTGAAGCTACTTGGATTATAATTAAAAAAATAAAAATTGTTGTTAGCCATTTTTTCATTTTATAATTTCTTGGTTATGATTATAGTTATGATGAAAGTAAAAGCACATAATGCAAGGGTCACACCCCATACAGCCATAGGAGACTTCCACCATTCAGTTGCAAACTCTCTTTTGGCTTGGGTTGTGTCATCTGCTAGCCACTCAACATCTTCTGCTGGGCTTGGCAACAGATAAACATCCCTTAACACTTTTAGTGCGTGTACTTTCGTTCTTTGTTTCTTTAGTTGGTCTTTGGCAGTCAGATAAATTTCTCCAGACTCTGTTTCCGCTTCTTCTTCTGGTTTGTCCAAGTCAATACCATGTGCGTTTTTGTACCATTCCTTTAATTCTTCGAGTTTAGGCAATCTTAAAGTATGGTGTAAGCCATTGTTGTCCTTCAATAAAAGCGAAACGTCTTTTTTGCCTTCGATGTATTTATCTTCTTGCTGAATCTTTGGGAGAAACTTCTTCAACTTGATAAGGTAAAGATACTTTTTACCTGACCTTCCCTTCTTCTCCCTTGACCTTAGCTTTTTAAACCTCCTTGTAACCAAATCTAACTCATAGACTGGATTTTCTTTTAGCTTGATTAACAGCATAAGAACCATAGCTGTAATTGCCAAGCTTACAATTAAAAATAAACCACCATACATCACATATTTGAATAAAACTCCCCATTGTCCAAAGCCACTGAACCCAGCGAATATGTTTGCCATTTTCTATACCTCCATTTAGTGTCTCGTGTGTACCATCATGCCCGCAGCAAGGGCAGGGGTACTTTATTATTGTCTCATAACAATTATCACATTTAGTTTTCTTTCTCCTACTTTTGTCTAGTTTCTTCTTCATCCTCCTTTCCTACCTGGCAACCAATTCAATGGATTGATTGCATTTTGCTTTTGTTTATCCTCTTTAAGCAGATGCTCAATTCTTTGAGAAGCAGTACTTAACTGACCTGACTCTCTCCCCATCTCACTTCTACTTAATCCACTATGAATCAAATAGACTATCTCTTTAATTATGATGCTACGTTTGCTTCTATTAACATTAATCTTTCCACGTAGACTATTAATAAAAAAGAATTTTGATAGTTCAATCCAAATAGAATAACATCTTTGATAAATCTCTTCGTGTTTTAAACATCCTAAGATTGTATTCTTATTTACACCAAAAGAATAAATCATCTTTAGAATATCATTTATTATATCATCACCAAGTTCTTGGTCAAACTTTTGTTGCCAACTACCTCTCCCTTGTGCATCCTTTACAAACACTTCTCCCTTTAGTTTATGTTCAACTTCATCTATAATATCAGAAGGGTCTAGCCTATACCAAAAAAAATCTTGGGAGGGCATAGGTGATTGTGGTTGAATAAGAGGAGAAGCTAATCTAGGTTGTTGCTGTTGTTCCTGCTCTGGTTGTGCTAATAAACTCATTTGTAGTAATACCTCTTCTTTCTTCTTTTCTTCTTAGGTTTATGAATCTTAACTGGTTTTCTCACTCTTTCCATATTCGCTAAAGTTGGTGATGGTGTCCAAACACTTGCTTTCAATGCTCCTTTGGATGAACCCATAGGCGACATAGAAGTTATGCTAGGCGTTGCTTTTTGCCTTTGTGCCATCAAGCTTACCCTTTCTCTTTGTAGTTTTAACCTGCTTTGGGCAACTTGAGATTTACTTTGTTGTATCTTAGATTGCATCTCTGCCTTTTTACTTTGATACTGTAATTTTTCTAGTTGCCTTTCTCTTTGTTGTCCTCTCCAACTTCTATATTTTTCTCCTGCTTCCCTTAATCTTTCAGACGCCTTCTTCTTTGCTGGAGCTTGAACTTTGTATTCATACTTCGTATCAGAAGTTTGTTCATACTCTGGTTTCTCTACTTCAACCTCTTCCATTCCTGCTTTTTTCATAGCTCTCCTTTCCTTCATTTTAGCCCACCAATCTCTTAATCCCTGCTTATTAGGATTCCATGGCTTACAATCTATTGGGCCTGGAAACCCATCCTTATCTGTATCCGTCATAACCCTTTCCCGTTCTGGCCTACCGAAGTCAAACCTCATATTCCTTTTAATTGGAAAAGGGCCCGACTTTATCAAACTCGGTAGCTTTCTTACCTTCAAATTCATTCTTTACACCTCCTTAGTACTTATACTTAATTTTCTTCTTCATATATCCCCTAACATCATCAAAAGAAACACATCTTTCCCTTTGTTCCTTTGTTATAAAGGGCTTTTGAAATGGTTTTGTTGTTGAATCTTCCATTTTATATCAGCCTCCTTAACTTCTTTTTTGGTTTTAGTTCCTCTGGCATAACTTTAGTTGCCATCCTAACTCCATGACCTGCGATTACAATAGTTCCAATAGCTGGCATCATACTACCCATTGTTGACAAACCACCAGCGTAACCTGGGAATGCACTGCCAACTGCTGCTGCCGACCCACCTAAAACCATACTCCCTACTCCAAATCTTACGGTATCTTTTGTTAGTTTTTTCATTTTATCACCTTTTGGTATATTATTTCCTCGTCTTGATAACAATAACATATATTATCAAAGTAATCAAAATAGTATGATTCTCCTTTGTTGAAACATATAGTTGTACATTCTGTTTCCCTTTCTATTGAGTCAATCCCTGCCTTGTATAAAGCCAAAGACCCAAAAAAGGTAATTAAAAACAAACAGATGAATACTATTGCAATTGTTTTCCATTTATTTGTTTTCATCTTCTTTTTCTAGGTTTTCTAACTTGAGGCCTTATACCAATTCCTGAGTAAACTCTACTAGCTAGTTCTTTAGTCGCAGGAATAGTTGGAACTTCAATCATACCAATAAGAGTAGGAGAATAACCACCGTAACGTATTTTTGGAATAAATGTTTTGAATTTCTTTTTTTTCTTTTTCTTTTTCTTATCTTCAAAAGGATATAATGTCATAGTTGGTGTAACAGTTTTTATTTCAACTTGTTTTTGTATTGTCCTTTGAAGCTGCCTTTGTATTTGTGCTTGTGCTTGTAATTGAGTTTGAGCTTGAACTTGGGTTTGTAAAGAAGTTTGACTTTGGATTTGCCTTTGTACTTGAGATTGTCTTTGTTGTTGAGCTTGGACTTGTGATTGTATCTGCCTCTGTATTTGAACTTGGGTTTGACTTTGTAATTGAGATGTAAGTTGCCTTCTGATTTGTGCTGCTGCTTTTCTTTGAATGGATGTTTGTTTAACTATTGGCTTTGTTGTTCTTATTGAAGCAACACCAAACAAAGGAGTTATTCCCCTAACAATCGCAGCCGTTCTTAACTTACCCATAGTAGGATAAATCATTTCTACTTTTGGTGGAGTTGGCCTCATAATTACTTCTTCTTCCAGTATAAGTATTTGTCTTTGCTGCTGTCCTGAAAACATATCTCTTACCCTACCAAATCTCCCTTTACCTAAATCCACATCTTCAGCAAAACTTCTAACTACTTTATCAGAAGCAGCTGGTTTAGATGGCTTTCCTTTTCTTGGTGGTTTTGGAGCAGGTGGTTTTACAGGTGGTTTAGGTTTTGGTTGAGTATATTCTTCTACTGGATAAATAGTTTTTTTAGTGCCAGCTTTTTTGAATCTAGGTAATCTTAATCTAAATTTTCCTAATTTAAACTCTGGTGGTTTTTCTGCTAATTGAGTACCATATCCTTTGGGTCTTGGAGGTTTGTATTCACTTATAGCCTCCATTTGAGGTGTTTCTTTATGTTTTCCTTTGATAATATCTTTCCAAGTTAACTTTCTAGTAATGATTTCTACTTCTTCTGGTTCTGCTTTACCAATTTCATCTAAATATTTTTGAAGTTTGGGGTCTTGGTACTTTCCTTTCTTCTTTAATTTCCTTATCAGTTTAACTTTCTCAGTGTAACTATCTGCAATCTCTTCTGGAGTTTTACCTTTAATCTTAGTTCTTTCTAATAATCTCTTTGCTTGTGCTTGTGCCTTTAATCTCTCTGCTTTTAGTTGAGCAGGAGTTTTTACTTTGGTTTCAATCAATCTTTTAGTTACTGTTCTTCCTAATTTCTTTGCTCCTTTTCCATATCCAACCATCTCAGCTAAAATATATGGTTTTCTTCTTATTTCTCCACCTAATGTTTGTAATTCGCTTGGATGTTTAAGAGTATGAATCAAAGAAGGTAATTCTTCATCCCAAAAACCTTTTCTAAAAGGAAAAGTAACTCCTTTTACAAAACCAATACCATAACTTGTAGCTCCTAAACCCAACCCCAAAGCTATCTTTCCAAATCCTCCTTTTTTCTCTTCATAAACTTGTTCTTGTTTCCCTAATAACTTTTTGAACTTATATTCTGATAATCTAGCTACACTTGGAGAAACTCCAGTAACTGGCGATTTATCTTTATCCATTAATCCTCTTTGCGTAAGAACTTTTTCTTCTGCTTCATAAGTCAAACCACCAAACATCTTTTTTTCTGGTTCTGGTGGTTTTTTTACTATCGTAACCCCATACCCTCCATACAAAGGCATCTCTCCTTTAGTGTACCACTGCCTTGTCGCTTCTGTTTTTGTTATTAACTTCTCTGGAGCTGGTTTTTGAATACCTACAGAAACAGAAGGATACTTAAACCTCTCTTCATCCTTAGTTGGTTTTATCTTAATAACTTTAGCTAGCTTTTCCCGTTCCATCTCTTCTTTAGCACCAACACCTAGCTTTCTTTCGGCTAAACCATAAGCTTTAGGTGAGAAATAAACAGTATCTGTTTTTATACCCTCTCTTCTAAGTGCGTGTTCCTGCTGCCTTTCTATTGCTTTTTGTTGTAACTGCCTTCTTGCTTCCCCTGTAGAAATTTCCCTTAATTCTTTTCTTGCTCCTTCCCCAACATGATAAGTTATACTTCCCTCTGGTGTTTGGTAATATCTCCCTTCCCCCCTACCAACTCCCCTCTTAGCTTCTTCTCTTTCAATCCACTTTAAAGCCTGCTCATCTATCTTACCAAACTTCTGTTGTGCTTCTCTACCTATTCGTGAAGATTGATAAGCACTCTGAGAAACTTCTTTTGCTCCTGTTGGTGTTGGAGTATCTGCACCAACTCTATAAGTATATGTTTTAGTTTTAGGGTCAAAGTAATACTTAACTTCTGAAGCCCTTGCCTTTGCTTCTTCTTCTGCTGCCTTTCTTCTTTGTTCTTTCTCTGCTTCTCTTCTTGCTGCTAATTCTCTTTTACCCCAAGCTCCCCTTTTCCTAGTTGCTGCTCTTTGAGCTATGCCTGCAGGAGTAACAGCACCAGGCTCTCTAATAAGTTTAACATATCGTTTGGCTACATCTGGTTCTCCACCTCCAGGACCATCAGCCATCATAATACCTCCAGAAAAAATGACCCTGAAAGAATTTGTAAGAGATTATAGAATTCTCAGTGGGGTGGGTCATTTTGGGTACTTTTATTAGTACAACAAACAGTTATTATTTAAACTTTTTGTGATAGATTATGGTAAATTGTAACAAAATATAACAAAATTTATATAGTAATTATAATTTACCATAAATTATATGGTCATGTTACAAATCGAGCTAACCAAGATAGAAGATAGAAAGGTTAGACAATGTATGTTTCTAAACGATATTTCTAGCAAAGAACGAGCTGTAAAATATATTATTAGTGCTGTTGAGTTTACTGAGGGGATTGAAAGTGGGTGAACCACCATTCAAAAAAGATTTTGAAGAAGCAGAATTTAACTTAGCTGCTGGAACAGTGATGAGGATTAATGGAGAACTAAATAAGATTAATATTTATCTCCAACAAACAGATTACATAAATGCTTTCAAGTCTCTACAAACAATCTTTTCTGAAATTTCTCCTTTCCTTATGAAAGATTCTCAAAAAAAATATGATGAAGAAAAGGAGGAGGAAACAGAGATAGAAAAGATGATGGCGGGTTGTTGTTTATCACAAAAAGATGGTAAGATGTTGTTTAGTGCTTCACCAGAATTGGATAATAGATTAAGAGAATGGGATAGAAAGCTAAGATTCCATATGTTAAAGTATAAACTTTATATGAAGATGCAGGATACAAGGTTAGCAGCAGAGAAGATATAAGATGGTAATTGTATGTGAAGATTCTATAACTAGACCTAATGGAAAGAAGGGTTTCTATATGGATGGCAAGCTAAAGGACAATATAGACTATGAGTTAAAGCGAGTTGATAAGAATTGGGACTGTGTAATGTTGTATGATGGTGAAGAAGGGTCTGCTAAAACCACCTTGGCCTGTGCTAATGCTTATTATATGGCCAATGCTAGGGGGAGTGTGTTCAATGATGACAGAGAGAACAACAACCACATTATATATACAATAAAAGAGTTTGAGAACCTATTAAGAACAAGCGAACCATACACCAACATTGTATGGGATGAATTTGTGCTTGCAGGCATGTCTTTGGACGCTTTAAAGAGAATACAGATAACATTAATCAAAAGAATGACTTTAATGAGAAAGAAAAGGCTAGTAGTGCATTTACTAGTACCTTATATGTTTATGTTGAGTAAATACTTTGCAATTGCTAGACCTAGGTGTTTGATTCATGTTTATAGCCCTAATAATTTAGATCGGGGTTCGTTTAGATACTATTCAAAGCCTAGTAAGCGAAGGTTGTACATAAAGGGGGTAAAGTTCTGGGATTACTTCGGTTGTTCCTCTGATTTCCCTGGTTCATTCACTAATACTTATGGATACTTCTTTGATACACCCAAATATGAGGCTAAGAAGGATGAGGCCATGATACAGTTAGAAGCAGACACTAAGAACGCTAAATTAGGCAAACGGATTGCAACAATCATTCATAACTTAAAGGAATTGGGTTATACACACAAAAAGATATGTAAAATATGTGAATTTAGTTCAACTGGAACGATAACTAGCTATTTAGAGAGGTATAAGACCCCAAAACCTAGGATTTTGGGCGCTGTAGCGGGGGACGATTTGATTTCGACTTAGGGAAAATGGGACTATGGAACAAGTACATCGGAGGATTGGAGCGTTGGTTAATGAATAGAAAGGAAACTAGGAAAGTAGAGAGCTTTAATGTATATAATAGACGCAGAAAGAACATAGATATAATAAAGAAGCTTTGTACGGCCTGCGATAATAATAAGATGTGGTATAAGAACGGCAAGTGGAAGTGTACTAAGTGTGGGGCTAAGATAGATACATGAAAGTTGCCATCTATGTCAGAACAAGTAAACTAGACCAACACCCAGAGAACCAATTAATAGAGTTAAGGGAGTATGCAAAGCAACAGGGCTGGGTGGTTTATAAAGAGTACACTGACCAGATAAGTGGGGCAAAGGAAAGCAGACCTGCACTAAATGATTTGATGCGAGATGCCAGGGATAAATGTTTTGATGCTGTATTGATATGGAAGTTAGATCGGTTAGGTAGAAGCTTGCAACATCTGATTCAGATTATACAAGAGTGGCAGAACAAGGGAGTTAACTTCATTTGTAAGACGCAGAATATAGATACAACCACCCCAAGTGGTAGGCTTGTGTTTCATATCTTTGGAGCTATTGCCGAGTTCGAAAGGCAGCTAATAAGAGAGAGGATATTGCTAGGGCTGGCTAGGAGAAAGAAAGAAGGTAAGGTAATGGGTAGACCTATGGGTAGTAAGGATAAAAAGAGGAGGAGAACTAGTGGGTATATTAATAGGTGGGTTAATAGTAAATAAACTACTGTTTATTTATTTTGATAATCAATAAACAAATACCCTTACTTATTGGGGGGGTAGTTTATTTTAATTATATATAATTCTATACATACTTTAAAACTATATTGTTTTCTCTATTGAAAAGAAATAACCCGCACTATTGCGGCAACTCGAGGCGAAAGGTTTATATATAAGTTAGTATAAGTAGTAGATACATGAGAATGATTAAATGCAACAAATGCGGACATGAATGGGAGACTAAGAGCATACTAAAATATGTAAGTTGCCCAAGCTGTTTACAGAAAGTTATAAACAAAAAAGGTGATACAGATGAATATGATAAGAGCAAAGCCAAACCTGCCGATTGAGAAGGAGCAGGAAGTGCTTTTAACAAATGATGGCTGGTTGGTTTCTTTGTACTGTAACAATCCTATTGGTACAGTTAGGGAACTGAATAGGTTATGATGCCACAAACAAGAACGGGAAGTTACATAGACAGCAGACACATCCCCCCTTGCTGCGATAACCACGATGGAACTATCTATTGCAAATATGGGAGGGATTGTAGCTTATGGAAATCTTGCCAGTTCACAACACATGCAGGGAGGCACAGAAAAGAATGGAAATGTTAAAGTTGATTGAAAGGGTTGACACATTAGGAGACTTAATACACGACTTATCTGAGAGAATAAGGCTGTTAGAAAATAAACTTGTGAAAGTAAATTTGTTGGAGGTACAGGTTAGGGAGATACAGGCAAAAATATATGGGGTTGAGTTGGAATGAATCTAGACCAATTAATACAAAAATACATTAGTGGCAAAGCTACTGAAGAAAACAAAAAAAAGCTGGATTTCGGCTTGAATATGATATTTGAGGGTATTATGTCTTTGCTGTACTTTACACTGCAGAAGAACCCAAGTTTACTGCCAACGCAGAAGAAGGATATGATAGTACAACATTTCAAGAGTTTAACACTAAGCAGGAAGTTATGGTCGTATAATAACTTCTTAACCAAGATTGCTGAACTGAGGGAATGTTAAGATGGTAGGGAAACTATGCGAGGAATGCAAGAAGCCCTGCAATTATAAGGTAGCTCCAGTCGAGATACTAAATTGTGATAAGATTGTTACTGAAGAATTATAATAAAGGTTTATATATAAGTTATGTTTTCCTTATACTATGAATATACAATGGAGGTATAAAAAATGGAATTTGAGACTTTCTATGACACTGTGAAAGATGTTAATGGTGTTCTAAGATTAACCATCCCTGATAAGCTAGTACAATTTGCTGGTTTTAAACAAGGGGATAAAGTTAAAGTTATGATAAAAAAAGAGGAGGAGTAAAGTGGGAAACTGTAAACATTGTGGGAAAGAAGTAACGTTAAAAGAAGGTGAAAAGAATTGCCCCAGTTGCGGGAATCCCCCTTATTCTTGTTGGAATTGTAAGATAGATATAACTGGCGAAACTAGCGAGTGTGCAGTATGCCATTTCTTTGTTTGTCCAAGTTGTGATGTTTGTAGTAAGGATTGTAAGATTCCTAATTTAATTGAAGAAACTAAGGGGTTTGGAGAGAGGAAGAAAATTGAACATATCTATAATAGCATTCAAGCACCAGATAGACTTAATTGCCCAAAAGGGGTTCCAATAAGTTATGCTCATGGGAAGTTAAGGAATATGGCTTTAAGGTTGAAAGGAGTGTGTGTTAGAAATAAAGAAGATGCTCACGCTTTTGAAGAACGATTTGATAAACTAATAGAGTTCCCTGTTGAGAAAAAATGGACAATATCTAAGGAAAAAGAAGATGGAGAGTATGGTATTGAACTTAGAGAAATTTCTAATCTAGCTATATGCATGGGGGAATGTAAGAAAGAAACGATAGTAGAGA
>Ga0208670_100214_pt1 | contig 18598 bp, 14 predicted proteins | sample 24BtaG_FD_184098 | JGI IMG/M metagenome (GOLD analysis project Ga0208670, IMG submission 184098) | Marine viral communities from Cariaco Basin, Caribbean Sea - 24B_WHOI_OMZ_CsCl (SPAdes) (version 2) | ecosystem: Environmental > Aquatic > Marine > Oceanic | place: Caribbean Sea: Cariaco Basin...
TCATATCATAATGATTTGGTTTGTCAAGCTTTTTTATAATTTGTTTCAATAAGTTATCTGGGTTTGTTATATGTAATTCACATATAAGTCGTTCCAGTTCGTCTTAATGAGGTGCGTATTATAGACGGTTTGAGCTGGGTGTCAACCGCTTTTCGATAGATTTCTTAATTAATTTTAGAAGATAACAAACAAGCCATATCTTTCAATAACTTAGAGCAAAACCATTTATCAAAATACTAGAGTTTTATTCTATAAACCGTCTTTGGCGTCTGCTTTTTACTTCTTTTTCAATTCAATCTGCCATTTAAAAACTAAAAACTCATTTATTATGCCTATAAATATAGGATTTAGTGCGATTATTAGTCGATATTAATGATGTCTATATTCATATCTATTGATATTAGTCCTACGTGCACCTATATAACTCACTTATATGCATTTATATATAGCAACTGGATATAGAAGCTGAGCTAACCCCTACTATCTAGTGTTGATAGACAGTTTTTGCTATAATAGCTGCTTTTATGACATTACTGCATAGCATGTCTGCTTACCTTTATTAGAAGGGTGCTTATTTGACATCATAGTAAGTTAATGATCAGTTATTAGATGACTTAATAATTATCACACTATATATGATGGTATATAAGTTTAAGCGCAGTGCTTGTAGTTAATGCCCATTTCTTACAACATATCCAGCGCTCTTACAACAGATCATAGCGGTTAGATATAATTGACGCAGTCTTACGGTTATATGATTGATGGTTGCAATCATCACTGCCAACGGACGCAAAAAGGTGAATAGATTATGGTAGCGATTACTTTACCCGATGGTAGCGTAAAAAACTTCGAAGGCAATACCACCGTCATGGAAGTGGCGCAAAGTATTGGGGCAGGATTGGCGAAAGCGACGGTCGCTGGACGTGTCGATGGTCAACTGGTAGATGCGCACGACCCTATCGCCCATGATGCCAAAGTTGAAATCGTGACGCCAAAAGACGCTGACGGTGTCGATATCATTCGCCACTCGGCTGCCCACTTATTAGGTCATGCGGTTAAGCAGCTATATCCTGATGTGAAAATGGTCATCGGTCCTGTGATCGAAGATGGCTTTTATTATGACATCTATAGTGAGACGCCATTTACGCCTGAGCACATGGAAAAAATTGAAAAACGCATGATGGAGCTGATTAAGCAAGATTATGACGTTATCAAAAAAATCACGCCACGTGATGAAGTAATCAAGATATTTGAAGAGCGCGGCGAAGACTATAAGCTTAAGCTGATTAATGATATGCCGGGCGAAGAAGCCTTTGGTCTATATCATCATCAAGAATATGTCGATATGTGCCGTGGTCCACACGTACCAAACACGCGCTTCTTAAAAGTATTTAAACTGACCAAAATGTCAGGTGCTTATTGGCGCGGCGATGCCAAAAACGAACAGCTACAACGTATTTATGGTACAGCGTGGGCGGATAAAAAAGATTTAAAAGCCTATATCCAACGTATTGAAGAAGCCGAAAAACGTGATCACCGTAAAATTGGTAAAGCGTTAAATCTGTTCCATATGCAAGAGCAAGCGCCGGGTATGGTGTTTTGGCATGCTAATGGTTGGACGATTTATCAGGTACTTGAGCAATATATGCGTAAAGTGCAAAATGATAATGGCTATGAAGAAATTAAAACGCCGCAAATCGTCGATCGCAGCTTGTGGGAACGCTCAGGACATTGGGGTAACTATGCGACCAATATGTTTACTACCTCGAGTGAAAACCGCGATTATGCGGTAAAACCGATGAACTGTCCGTGTCACGTGCAAGTCTTTAACCAAGGTTTAAAATCTTACCGTGAATTGCCGCTACGTATGGCAGAATTTGGTTCATGCCATCGTAATGAGCCATCAGGCTCATTACATGGTTTGATGCGCGTGCGCGGATTTACCCAAGATGATGCGCATATCTTTTGTACGCAAGCGCAAATTCAGCAAGAAGTGGCGGACTTTATTAAACTGACCCTTGCCGTTTATGAAGATTTTGGTTTTGATAATATTATTATGAAGCTCTCGACCCGTCCTGAAAAACGTGTTGGTAGCGATGAGTCTTGGGACTTTGCCGAAAAAGCCTTGGCAGATGCATTAGATAGTTCAGGTCTTGATTGGGAATATCTACCCGGTGAAGGCGCGTTCTATGGTCCGAAGATTGAGTTTAGTCTGAAAGACAGTTTAGGTCGCGTCTGGCAGTGCGGTACGATTCAGGTTGATCCAAATATGCCTGAGCGCCTTGATGCTGAATTCGTCAATGAGCAAAATGAGCGCGAAACCCCTATTATGTTGCACCGTGCAATTCTAGGTTCGTTTGAGCGCTTTATCGGTATCTTGATCGAAAACTACGCTGGTTGGATGCCAGTATGGCTAGCACCGCAGCAAGTAGCGGTGATGAATATCACTGATAAACAGGCGGATGCTTGTGAAAATGTGGTCAGTCAGCTGAAAAATGCGGGTTTACGAGCCACTAGCGACTTGCGTAACGAAAAGATTGGATTTAAGATACGAGAGAAAACATTAGAACGCGTTCCCTATATGCTAGTATTAGGGGATAAAGAAGTCGAATCGGGCAGTGTCAATGTCCGTACTCGCGAAGGTGAAAACCTTGGCGTGATGAGCGTTGCAGAATTTATTACATTAGTACAGACTGCTGTTGGTAAAAAAGGCCGACAGACCCCAAAAACAGATGAGGAGTAATACCTATTAAACAGTCAAACCGTTTGAACATCAACGAAGATATCACAGCTAAAGAAGTCCGTCTCGTTAAAGAAGACGGCGAACAGATGGGCGTGGTAGATATCGAAACCGCGATGAAAGCGGCACGTGAGGACAGTCTAGATTTGGTCGAATTGGTTCCTGAAGCCAAACCGCCCGTATGCAAAATCATGGATTATAAGCATTTCCTCTATGATCAAAAGCAAAAGGCGAAAGAAGCTAAAAAGAACCAAAAGCAAACTCAGCTGAAAGAGATGAAGTTGCGTCCTAGTACTGAAGAAGCCGATTATCAGGTAAAACTGAAAAAAATCGTCAGCTTCTTAGAAGACCAAGACAAAGTTAAAATCAGTATCCGTTTCCGTGGTCGTGAAATGGCGCACCAAGAGATTGGTCGTAAACAGCTAGATCGCATCATCGAAGACACCGCTGAGATTGCAAACGTCGAGCAATATCCAAAGATGGAAGGTCGTCAAATGGGTATGCTGCTTGGGCCTACTAAGAAAAAGTAATCTGCTTACAGATTGCTGCTAGTGGTGGCTGTAAATCGATGTGCCTGTTAGTTAATATAAATAATTAACTAATATAGACAGATCGTTGATAGAGATAGTTATAATCTTAACCATCAATATGCTACGGGATATTGGTGGTTTTTTAATATTTAGACTCCTAAATGCTTATTCTTGCATATAATAAGTTGACTATAATCAGTGACGATTATTTATAAACCTTTTATAAACCGCAGTTTACAAAATCCATCTTCTCAACCTTTTTATTACCAGTTAATCTAAAGGTCAGCGCTATCACTCTTAAATATAATTCGAATAAAACCATTAAGGGCATAAAAACAATCGATACCACGACTAACTAAGAGTCTCATCAAAAGCTAATGTCATTGGTAACCAACAACGCCCTTTTCAGCTATTATAGGAAATTCCATGCAAGAATTAACCCCACCCGAAAACACCTCGACGCCAAGTATCACTTTGACCGCGCCTGAACCGGTGAAAGAAATACAAAAAAGCGAAGCCGATCAAATGGTGAAGTTAGATGAAAGCCAAATCCCAGAACTTGATGCCAAGGTCGACGCCTTTGTTGATCATGTGATTAATAACTCAGTACACAGCTCTGAGTTTCAGCAAAACGTACAATCTATCCATAATTTGGGTAATAAAGAGATTCGCGAATCGGCGCAAGTGTCTAATCGTATGCTCGATTTACCGGCGAAAAGTCTCAATAACAGCTTGTTTGATAACTCCCCTATTGCCAAGTCATTGACTGAGCTGCGCGGGATTGTCGAAGATTTAGATCCGAGCAAAAAAGAGCTGACCAGCTCACGTAAGCTGTTTGGTCTCATCCCATTTGGCAATAAAGTCCAAGATTATTTCCGTCAGTACGAGTCAGCGCAATCGCATATCAACGCGGTGGTGACCAGCCTTTATAATGGCAAAGACGAGCTGCTCAAAGACAATGCCATGATTGAGCAAGAAAAGGTCAATATGTGGGAGTTGATGCAATCGATTCGCCAATATATCTATGTCGGTAAAAAAATTGATGAGCAGCTTGAACAAAAGGTTTATGCCGTTGAAGCGACTGACCCTGAAAAAGCGCGTATCATTAAAGAAGAGATGCTGTTTTATGTGCGTCAAAAAAACACCGACTTCTTAACCCAATTGGCGGTAAATATCCAAGGTTACTTAGCCCTTGATACCATCCGTAAAAACAACTTAGAGTTGATTAAAGGCGTAGACCGCGCGACCACGACGACCATCTCGGCGCTACGTACGGCGGTTGTCGTTGCCCAAGCGATGACCAATCAAAAACTGGTACTCGACCAAATCACGGCGTTGAATAAAACGACTAGCAGCTTGATTGAATCAACGTCGGCGATGCTTAAGCGTCAGTCCTTGGAAATTCACGAGCAAGCAACTAGCAGCACGATTGAGCTTGATAAACTGCAAAACGCCTTTAATAATGTCTATGATACGATGGATATGATTAGCAATTATAAAATTGAAGCCTTAGAAAATATGAAGCAAACGGTCAATACCTTGACGACTGAAGTGGATAAAGCCCAGAAGTATCTCGATAAGTCGAATCAAACTACGGTACTTGAGGTATCCAAAGAGTTAGACAGTAAAAAAATAACCAATCAATCAAATACCGTTGATATCGATATTTGATATTTGGTTTATTTCGAATGGCGAATGCTGCTAGCTATTAAAAGCTGACAGCTACTTGCTATCTGATACAGATAAGACAATTGACCTAAGATATTGCGACGTTGTTCGTGTTAAGATAGCTCTTATTAATAATTTTAAAAATAGATACGGTAATTTATGAGTTGGAACGATCCAAACGCCTCAACTGAGGCACAAAAATATGACAACCCTATTCCTAGTCGCGAACTGATACTCAGTACGATTAACGAACATGGCGAAGTCACCCATCAACAATTGGCAAAAGCCTTTAATATTGATGATCCTGACCAATTTGACGCTTTGGGCAATCGCCTAAAAGCAATGGCGCGCGATGGCCAAGTAAACCGTGATGGGCGTCCTTATCGCTATCGTACGGTGACCAAGCACGATATCGTCACAGGTACGGTGACTGCGCATCCAAAAGGTTTTGGCTTTGTATTACTAAGTGATATGCCTGACCTATTCTTGCATGAGAAGCAGATGCGCTGGGTCTTTAACGGCGATACGGTAGAAGCTGTTGGTACATCAACGGATAACCGTGGGCGTACCGAAGGGCGTATTGTCGATGTCGTTGAACGCCGCCAAAGCAACTTTATTGGGACATTGGCGCATGATGAAGATGGTTATTGTGTTGAGCTTGGTAGCCCAAACAATCATCAGCCGATTACCGTTACTGAAGAAAACGTGCAAGCGTTTAATGCAAAACAAGGTGCGCCGGTTAAAGTCGATATTATCGATTGGCCAAACCAGCATGAATTTGCCACCGGTAAAATCACTGAAGTGCTATCAGATGATAATGACCGTGAGTTGATTATTGAGACCACTTTACTCAACTATGATATCCCATCAGACTTTAGTGAAGCGGCACTTGAACAAGCCAATGCTTATCAAGAACCAACCGAAAAAGACTTAAAGGGTCGTAGAGACTTACGTGATTTACCGCTAATTACCATTGATGGTGAAGATGCGCGCGACTTTGATGATGCAGTATTTGCAGAAAAACGCTCGGGCGGTAACTATCGTGTGTTAGTAGCGATTGCTGATGTCAGTTATTATGTCACGCCAAACTCGCCACTCGATAAAGATGCTTATGAGCGCGGCACCTCAGTCTACTTCCCGCATCGCGTGATTCCGATGTTGCCAGAAGTATTGTCTAATGGTCTGTGTTCATTAAATCCTGATCTTGACCGTCTCTGTATGGTTGCCGATATTAAGATATCGCGTGCAGGCAAGGTTACAGGCTATGAATTCTATCCTGGGGTCATGCATTCACAAGCACGTCTGACTTACAATCAAGTGAACGCTTATCTTGCTGATCCAAACGATAACAGCGTGCCTGAATCATTAACTGGTAATAAAGACGTCAAAAAATCGGTCGATACCTTACATCAATTGTATGAGCTGCTGCTGAAAAAGCGTGAAGAGCGCCATGCAATGGAGTTTGAGACGGTTGAAACTTATATTAAGTTTAATGAAAAAGGTGGTATCGAAGCGATTTTACCGCGTACACGTGGTGATGCGCAAAAGCTCATCGAAGAGTGCATGCTGCTTGCCAATACTTGTGCGGCAAACTTTGCACTGAAAAATGAGCTGCCTGTTTTATATCGTAACCATGATAAGCCTGACGGCGAAAAGTCGATGCGTATCCATGAATATGCAAAAAACTTTGGTCTAAGCTTCCCAGAAGAAAGCCCAACGCAAGCAGATTATCAGCGGATTATCGAAGCGACTAAAGACCGTCCTGACGCGATTAGCATCCATAGCATGCTGCTGCGCTCGATGATGCAAGCGAACTATGCGCCTGACAATATCGGGCACTTTGGTCTCGCTTATGACGAATATAGCCACTTTACCTCGCCGATTCGCCGCTATCCTGACTTAATGCTGCATCGCGCGATTAAAGCAAAAGTGACGAATAGTCAGCAGCCAGTGATGGACTTCTCACTTGACGGTGCTGGCACACAAACCTCAGATACTGAGCGCCGCGCCGAAAAAGCATCGCGCTATGTGGAATCTTGGCTCAAATGTCATTATATGAAAGATCATGTCGGCGAAGAGTTCGATGGCGTTGTGACTACCGTGACAAGCTTCGGTCTATTTGTGACCTTGACCGACTTATATATCGATGGTCTAGTGCATATCTCAAACGTTGGTGACGATTTCTTTGTCTATGATGAGCAGCAACAACAGCTTATCGGTAAAGACAGAGGCACAGTATTTGGTCTCGGTGATTCGGTCAAAGTAAAAGTAGCAGGCGTCAATATGGACCTGCTACAAATTGACTTTGACCTCAAAGCCAAGCTACAAGCAAGCCAAATGAATCAAACCAAACGAGATCAGTCAAAGAAGAGCCCTGCTAGCAAAACTCCGGCTAACAAAACGTCTGCTAAGAAAAGTAGCAGCCGTGGTAAAGGCGCTAGCAAGAAAAGCTAAGGCTTTCTAAAACTTAAGATTAAAAAAAGACTAACGTTATCGTTAGTCTTTTTTTATGTGTATCGATTATTTAGCGCTTAATTAGACGGCTATATTGAGACGTAGCTTATTTAAACCCTAAAAAAATTAATCACTAAGAGCTTTAGGCACTAAAACAACTACTGTGTATCTGTCATTTGCTCGGCACGTTGTTGGCTCGTCTGCTCTGCTTGCGCTATCTGAGTGGTTGCCTTATCAATAATGGCTTTTGGCTGCTGTCCTAAGGGCTGGCTTGCGATATCTGCTGTATTGCTATTGACGTTGCTAGTATCAGCATTAGCCTGTTCTACTTCATTACTAGCGGCTATTACTTCTCTATTTTTTTCACGTTGGCTGCCGTTAATCATATTAAACCCTAATAAAATAACGATACCTGCCAAAGCGAAAATAATCAGATGTTTGATTTGCATAAAAAATGTCTCGTCTATTTCAATAAAATGTAGATGGACCTTTCACTGCATTTTTTATGCCGACTTTTATAGTTAGTACTCACCTTTTAATAGGTAATCTTCAACGCTACTCTTGCAGGCTATTCTTGCGGGCTATTATTACTCAATAAATCCGTCTCATCTGAATTTTCAGCAATTTCTTGCTCGACCTTTTCCATCAATTTTTCATCAGGACGCGCATCAAGCACTTCGTCGGCATTTCGACCTTGCAGGATATGTTTTGCCCGCGCTTTGGCTTGTTTTTTATCCTTATCTTCCATTGTGGTTTCAGGAGCTTGCGCTTCATTAGATATTTGAGAAGCGCTAGAAGTCTCAGAAGCTTTAGCAATATTTGGCGGTACTATTACTTGCGTTTGCGCCTTATCGCTCGTCTGACTGCTTTGGAGCTGCTCAAACGCTTTTTCTAGCTTATGGTTAAAGCGCAGCTGATAAATAGGCTCGGGTAAGCTAAAGCCTTCATCTTCCAACGCATGCTTGGTTTCGCGAATGGCGATACTGCGGGCTTTGGAAAAATCAGCTTCCAATTGATTGACCCATACTTGAAACTGCAAAATAATATTTGAGTCACCAACTTCTTTAATGACCGCTGTGACTTTTGGTTTATCTAGAGCAAAACCCAACTGACATATCGCATCGATACCTACTTTGATGGCAGCGAGCGGATCATCATTGGCATCTACGCCTAATTCAAAAGTAAAACGGCGCTCAGGGTTTTTGGTGTAATTTAAAATCGTTGCTTTAAAGACTTCGGCATTGGGAATCCGTAACTGGTTACCATCTAAAGTCATCAAAATCGTCGCACGTGAGGTCAGGCGTACCACAATGCCTTCTTGATTATTAATCAAGATATGATCGCGGGCGCGAAATGGTTGACGAATACTAAGCATGAGCGAGGCAATATAGTTCTCAATGGTGTCCTTGACGGCAAAACCAACGGCAATACCGATAACGCCTGCGCCGCCAAGTAGCGTGCCCAAGATAGTCTCAGCACCTATCAAACTTAACGCTAAAATAAGACCAAAAACGATAAAGATGACTTTAACGGTCTGGGCAAGCAGCTCTGCAACAAAAGGATTGGGCGTAAGGCGTTGCCACATTTTTTTGCGATTGGAGAGCCAGCTGCCAAACCACGTTACCAAGGCAAATAAAACAATCCCTACTAGCAACAGTGGCAAAGCTTTGACTAGGTTTTTGGTTTGTGCCTTGAGGCTTTGATAAACGGTCGAGACATTATCTTGCACATCAAGCGTGCGATTAATTCTATCTTCGACCGTCACCACGTCCGTTAAGCGATTGGTTAAATTAATGGCTTGCTGGGCTTTTTTCTCATTAGGCGTCTCACCGGTTAAGGTGACAACCCCTTGGTTGACGCTAACATTAACTGCTTGTAAGCCGTCAATTTCAGAAAAAATACCACTGATACGTTGACGAATGTCATTGTCTTTTAATGGTGTTGGGGTGGTTTCGATTTGAGCATTGTTGGTACTTTCACCGCTGATAACAGGTGGTAGCTCGACGGGCGTCGGCGGTGCAGTGTCAGTAGTATTTGGAATCTCAGGTGTGATAGTTATATTACTATTTGGCCCGTTATTTAAATCACTGGTAGCTGGATTGTTGGTAGCTGGATTGTTGGTAGCTGGATTATTGATAGCTGGGTCATTAACAGTTGGTGCGGTAGTCGGCTGAGCGCTTGGTTCATTATTAACGGCATTATTATCAGCAACCGCATAAGTGGGCAGGTTTAAAACGATGCTTAAGAGCAACAGTAGCTGAGCGCACGCCTTTGTCGTTATGCATGACTTGCCTAGCCAGCTTGACCTAGGTAATTCAGGCTGGTCAAAATACGCTGCCATAAGCATCCCTTTTGTATTCTAATTCTATGCTACATTTGCAATCATGCTATGCAAATATAGCTATTTAAAACTACTTACCATCCAGATAAAGCTGCGCTTCACCCAAATCTAAGGTGCCTTCATAGATAGCACGACCGGTGATGATACCTTCGATGCAATCACCATAAGGTTTTAGTAATTCGATATCTTTCATATCGGTGACGCCGCCTGATGCAATCACCGGTAAGCCGCCTTCACGCGCTAAGTTGACGGTCTGCTCGACGTTGACGCCTTGCATCATGCCATCGCGGTTGATATCGGTATAAACGATTGACGATACGCCGACATCAGCAAAGCGCTTGGCAAGCTCAGTCGCTTTAGTATCGGTCACGTTTGCCCAACCGTGAGTCGCAACCATGCCGTCTTTGGCATCGATACCGACGATGATATGTCCGGCAAATTCGCGGCAAGCTTCGGCCACAAAATCAGGCTCTTCAACGGCTTTGGTACCAATAATAATGTAAGTGAGACCCGCGCTAATATACTGCTCGATGGTTTTCATATTGCGCACACCGCCGCCCAATTGAATCGGCAGCTTAGGGAAAGCTTTAGCAATGTCATTGACCACTTGCTTATGTACAGGAATCCCGTCAAATGCGCCATTTAAATCGACCAAATGCAAGCGCCGTGCGCCCTCATTGACCCAACGCGCCGCCATGGCGACCGGATCATCAGAAAATACCGTATCGTCTTCCATACGACCTTGTTTTAAGCGCACACATTTACCATCTTTTAAATCAATAGCAGGGATAATGACAGGGACAGCACACATATAGCATTCCTTATAAAAACAATATGAACAATAAAAAACCATTAAAAAGTGAAACAAGCGTCAATAGCCACTTAATCAATAGCCACTTAATCAATAGCCACTTAATCAATAGCCACTTAATCAATAGCCACTTCACCAATGGCTACTTAAAAGCGACTGCTTATAAAGTCATTTAGCATAGCAAATTAAAAGCGGCTGTTAGGAGAAATTCGTTAAATATTAAAATGACAGTAGAAAATATAAAAATTGCTTAAAATTTGGCTGGATAATGGCAAAAAAACGACAATCATAACCATAAGTTTTAGCACGTGGATTCACTAGCAACATTAGGTAAATTCAATTACCAACTGGCAATTTTAGGTCAGTTTAGCGTATAATCCTAGGTAAATTTGTATTTGTGCGATAAAACCTAATCGTCTGCTACCTATCGACGATTTCAATCAGCACAAGGTAAATACAAGCTTAGTATTAACAACCAGATTAATGCTTACGCTTACAAATTGCGCTTATCAAGCAATTGAGTTTACCCTGTAACCATAGTTCGTTAAACAGCGCTTGGATAGTTTTTTAAAAGATGGCTTGGACAAAACATAAACAAGTCACTTATTCCTCATTTATATTCACTCGAATGAATAGCGCTGCTTAAAACACACAGATACTGTGGTTTACAGATGTTCTGATTTATCGTTATTAAGATTTATAGCTATTAGGATTTTGAATACGACAAATTTTAAGATTTTAATAAATTGTATGGTAAAACTGTTTTTTATCTAACGTCATCCTAGTTGAGGATGGCATGAGATTTAAAGGTTTTAGTGTACACCTTGGTAGCCAGTCGTCACTTTGGTCATTCGAATAAGACATTAACGTGTTGTTAAGGAGTCTAAGGTCAGCGTTAATACTCTTACTTGTAGTTATGATGATGTGTTATGTCTAGAGCGCTTTTTCACGCCCTTTTTGGGGCTTGATTAAGGACTTTATTGATGACGCTGTTATTCATGCTGCCGATATACCAAACAGGACGTCTGGTATCGTTTTAGACTATGGACTAAGTTTTCGCTTATGATTACCATCAAAAAAGGTTTGGATTTACCCATCACTGGTGAACCCTCCCGCGAGATATCTGAGCACAGACCCGCCCATGTGGCACTTGTTGGCTATGATTATGTGGGCATGAAGCCCACGATGAATGTCAAAGAAGGCGACATCGTAGCTAAAGGTCAGCCCGTTTTTGAAGATAAAAAACGTGTCGGCGTTATCTACACTGCCCCTGCTGCTGGTAAGGTCATCGCCGTGAATCGCGGTGAGCGTCGTGTGTTCGAAAGTCTTGTGATTGCGGTCGACCCAAACGGTGAAGAAGTAGAATTTCAGCGCTACGACTCCCAGCAACTTGCTGACCTAGATTCTGAAGTCGTTGAAACCCAACTGCTTGCCTCTGGTGAATGGACCGCGTTTCGTACGCGCCCCTATAGCCGTTCTCCTGAAATCGGTGCCCGTCCTCACGCCATCTTTGTCACCGCCATGGATACCAATCCATTAGCGTTTGACCCGATGTTGCTGATTAATGAGCAATTGCAGGCGTTTAATGACGGACTTGCCGTATTATCAACGCTCAGCCCCAAGACCTTTGTCTGCCATCACGGTGATGCCCAGTTGACGCCAGTTGCCAAAACGGCGGCTAATAATGTCACTGAGTATCATAGCTTTGCCGGTAAACATCCAGCCGGTCTTGCGGGCACGCACATTCACTTTTTGCATCCTATCATGCGCGGTGTGACGGTTTGGACGATTGGCTATCAAGACGTGATTGCCATTGGTAAGCTATTTACTACCGGTCGCTTATACACGCGCCGTATGCTTAGCCTTGCCGGTCCTGCGGTTAAAAACCCGCATTTAATCGTCACCGAACGCGGTGCTGATATCACAGCATTGACTAAAGGTGCGCTTGAAGCAAGTGAGAACCGTGTGATTTCAGGTTCTGTGCTATCGGGTCGCAGAGTGTTTGGTAATACTGCCTATCTTGGTCGCTTCCATAATCAAGTCAGTGTGCTAACCGAAGGTCGTGAGCGCCCAGCGTTCCATTTCTTAAGTATCGGTAGCAACCGTTTCTCAAAACTGCCTATCTATATTTCTAAGTTCTTTGGTAGTAAGAAATACGACTTTACCACCTCGAGCAATGGTTCGCCGCGCGCAATGGTGCCAATCGGTGTCTATGAAGAAGTCATGCCACAAGACTACCTGCCAACGCAGCTATTACGTGCCTTGATTGTCGAAGACATCATTAGCGCCGTCGATTTGGGCGTACTTGAATTGGACGAAGAAGATTTGGCATTATGCACCTTCGTATCTCCTGGCAAATATGAATTCGGCGATATTTTGCGTGATAACTTAACGCGCATTGAGCTGGAGGGCTAACCACGATGAAATTTTTACACAATATGTTCGATCGTATGGAGCCGTCTTTCACCAAGGGTGGCAAACACGAAAAATACTATGCCATCTTTGAGATGTTTGATACGTTTTTACGTCAACCAGGCTCAACGACATACGCATCATCACACGTACGCGACGGCATTGACCTTAAGCGTATTATGATTACCGTTTGGTTATGTACCTTCCCTGCGATGTTTTGGGGTATGTACAATATCGGTCATCAAGCATTAACAGCGATTGCAACGCTAGGCTTGCAGCCTGAAGGCTGGCGTACCGTTATCACCAGTATGGCCGGCTATAATCCAGACAGTATCTGGGCAAGCTTTGTCTACGGGGCGATGCAATTCTTACCGATTTATCTGGTCACCTTTGGGGTCGGTATTCTCTGTGAGATTATCTTTGCCGTCGTCCGTGGTCATGAAGTCAACGAAGGTTTCTTTGTAACTTCTGTCCTATTTGCGCTCTGTCTACCACCAGATATTCCTTTATGGCAAGTTGCCTTAGGTATTATCTTTGGTGTGGTCGTGGCAAAAGAAGTCTTTGGTGGTACGGGTAAAAACTTCCTTAACCCTGCCCTATCGGGTCGTGCGTTCTTATACTTTGCCTATCCAGCTTATATGTCTGGCGACTCAGTATGGACCGCGGTTGATGGTTTTTCGGGTGCAACACCACTTGGTTTGGCTGCACTTGGCGTCGTCCCACAAGACTTCGTTGATGTCTATGGCAATGCCATTACGTGGACTGATGCCTTCTTAGGTAATATGCAAGGCAGTATCGGTGAAGTATCGACGCTGGCTATCTTATTAGGTGCAGTCGTTCTACTTTGGACGCGCATTGCCTCATGGCGCATCATGGCAGGTTGTGTGGTTGGTCTAATTGCCACATCGCTAGTCTTTAACATGATTGGCTCTGAAGACAATATGATGATGAAACTGCCGTTCTATTGGCACTTAGTTATCGGTGGCTTCGCCTTTGGTGCCGTATTTATGGCAACCGATCCTGTATCAGCTGCGCATACCAATAAAGGCCGCTGGGCTTATGGTATCTTGATTGGTTTTATGACCGTATTGATTCGTGTCGTCAACCCAGCCTTTCCAGAAGGCATCATGCTTGCCATTTTATTCGCCAACTTATTTGCGCCACTATTTGACTATTTTGTGACGCAAGCAAATATCAAGCGCCAAACAGCACGGAGGGTTCGCTATGTCCAAGCCCAAAAGTAATAATGCAAAAACCATCAGTGTGGCGTTGACGCTATGCTTGGTGTGTTCTGTATTGGTCTCAGCCGCTGCTGTTGGTTTAAAACCAGCGCAAGTTGAAAACGCGCGCTTAGACCGTAACAAAAACATCTTAGTTGCCGCCGGTATGTTTGACCCGGCGTCCGATACCAATGAAGATGTGGCTGAGCGTTTTAAAGACTTTGAGGTAAAAATCGTTGACCTAAGTAAAGGTAACTACCTCGATGACGACGCGCTAAAAGCCGCTGGTATTCCTGATCGTAACGCTTACGATGCCAGTCAAGCGACTAAGAATAAAGCCTTAAGTGAAGACTTGGGCAGTAATGATCCTGCCGGTATCGGTCGTGTTCCTAAATACGCCAAAGTCTATGTTAAAAGTGATGACGCCGGAAAGCCTGAAATGGTGGTCCTGCCGATTCAAGGTTATGGACTATGGGGTACGATTTATGGCTTCTTAACACTTGAAAGTGACATGAATACCATTAAAGGTATCAGTTTCTATGAGCATAAAGAAACCCCGGGTCTAGGTGCTCGTATCGAGGAGCCTGAGTGGCGCGCCATGTGGAGCGGCATTCATTCTTATGACGAAAACGGCGCTGTTGCCACTGGTGTGACCAAAGCTGGTAATCCAAAAGATAACTGGGTCGATGGTATCAGTGGTGCAACCTTAACCGGTCGCGGCGTAAGTAACATGATTCAGTTTTGGCTCGGTGAGCAAGGTTATAAACCTTATCTAGATCATCTGCGTGAAGAGAGCGGTAAAACATTGGCGGATGCAGAAGTCAAAGCCAATCAAAGTCCGTATAAAAAACTGGGTAAGAACTTACATCAACAGCAGACGCATCCCGTAACCGAACTGGTCGCAGTAGTACCAGCAGCACACGGCAAGGAGGCATAACATGGCTGATACAAAAGGTATTTTAACCTCGCCTATTTTTGATAATAACCCAATTGCGCTACAAATCTTAGGTATTTGTTCAGCATTGGCAGTTACTACGAGTGTGGCGAATGCGTTGGTAATGAGTGTGGCGTTGACCTTGGTCACGGCATTTTCAAGCTTCTTTATCTCTATTATCCGTAAGCAAATCCCATCAAGCATTCGTATTATCGTGCAGATGACGATTATTGCGTCATTGGTTATTGTGGTTGACCAAATCTTAAAAGCAGTCGCTTATGACGTCAGTAAAGGTCTGTCGGTATTCGTTGGTTTGATTATCACCAACTGTATCGTTATGGGCCGTGCTGAAGCATTTGCGATGAGCAATCCGCCAGTACCAAGCTTTTTAGATGGTATTGGTAACGGTCTTGGTTACTCAGCAGTATTGCTATTTGTCGCCAGTATTCGTGAGATTTTGGGCGCAGGCAGCTGGTTTGGCATGACTATTTTGCAAACCGTTACCGATGGTGGCTGGTACGTACCAAACGGTCTATTGCTATTGCCGCCGTCAGCGTTCTTTATTATTGCCCTGTTTATCGTGATTATCCGTATCTGGAAACCAGAACAGGTCGAAGAAGCTGAATTTGTAATGAAGCCGCAATCTAAAGGCATGGCACAAGGGGGCGGTCACTAATGGGACATTATGTCAGTTTATTTATAACCTCGGTCTTTATCGAGAATATGGCGCTGGCCTACTTCTTAGGCATGTGTACCTTTTTGGCGGTATCAAAAAAGGTCTCAACCGCTATCGGTCTTGGGGTAGCCGTCGTCGTCGTGATGGCGATTACTGTACCGCTAAACAATCTGCTGTTTCAGTTCATCCTAAAAGATGGTGCGCTGGCATGGGCAGGTTTCCCTGATATCGATTTAAGCTTCTTAGGCCTACTCAGTTATATCGGTTTGATTGCTGCCACAGTACAGATTCTAGAGATGTTCTTGGATAAGTTCGTCCCAAGTCTGTATAACGCCCTAGGGGTATTCTTGCCCCTGATTACCGTCAACTGTGCCATCTTAGGTGGCGTACTGTTTATGGTTGAGCGTGATTATAATTTTGGCGAATCAGTCGTCTATGGCGTCGGCGCAGGCTTCGGTTGGGCATTGGCAATTACCGCATTGGCGGGTATCCGTGAAAAGCTAAAATACTCAGACATCCCAGCACCGCTGCGTGGTCTTGGTATTACCTTTATCACGGTTGGTCTGATGTCACTTGGCTTTATGTCTTTCGGCGGTATGTCAATTTAAACCGCTACGCTTAAAAGCCTATTTAGCGATTTGACCTATTTAATTCATTTATTCGGTAGGGGTTCAGGAAACACGCAATGACGTCTTTTCGCACCCCTACTCCATAGATTAAGGATACCTACCATGGATTACGCTACGGCGATTGGTGGCGTTGCTATGTTTACCTTGATCATCATGGGACTCGTTGCCATTATTTTGGCGGCGCGCTCAAGACTGGTCAGTTCAGGCGATGTTACTATCCATATTAATGATAATCCCGATAATGACGTCGTGACACCCGCAGGCGGCAAGCTACTACAAACACTGGCGAGCGAAGGTATTTTCTTATCTTCAGCCTGTGGTGGTGGTGGTACGTGTGCGCAGTGTCGTTGCCGCGTTATTGAAGGGGGCGGATCTATCCTGCCCACCGAAGAAGGGTACTTTACCCAAGGTGAAATCCGTAACCACATGCGTCTTGCCTGTCAGGTTGCGGTAAAGCAAGACATGAAAATCGAGATTGACCCTGAATTCTTTGATGTACAAAAGTGGGAATGTGAAGTTATCTCTAATGATAACGTTGCCACCTTTATTAAAGAGTTGGTACTTAAAATTCCAGATGGCGAAGAAGTTAACTTCCGTGCCGGTGGTTATGTACAGTTAGAGGCGCCACCGCATGAAGTGCATTATAAAGACTTTGTGATTGACGAAGAGTATCGCGAAGACTGGGAAAAATTTGGTATCTTCAACTATGTGTCAAAAGTTGATGAACCGGTGATTCGTGCTTATTCGATGGCCAACTACCCTGAAGAAAAAGGCCTTATTAAGTTTAATATCCGTATCGCCAGTCCACCACCACGTGGTCCTGACGGTATTCCACCCGGTAAAATGTCCTCTTGGGTATTTAGCCTCGTACCTGGCGATAAAGTGACAGTTTCTGGGCCTTATGGTGAATTCTTTGCCAAAAAGACGGACGCTGAAATGATTTTCGTCGGTGGTGGTGCGGGTATGGCACCGATGCGCTCGCACATCTTTGATCAGCTCAAACGCTTACATACTGACCGTAAGATTAGCTTTTGGTATGGTGCGCGCTCGATTCGTGAGATGTTCTACGTTGAAGATTATGATCAATTAGAAGAAGAGTTTGATAACTTTGAGTGGCATGTGGCCTTGTCTGATCCATTACCAGAAGACAATTGGGAAGGTCCAACGGGCTTTATCCATAACGTGCTACTTGAGAATTATCTCAAGGACCATCCAAATCCAGAAGACTGTGAATACTACATGTGTGGGCCACCGATGATGAACGCGGCGGTAATCGACATGCTACACAGCTTGGGCGTGGAAGATGAAAACATCATGCTTGATGACTTTGGTGGTTAAGCGGGTGGTTAGGTAAAAAAGATATTTGAAACGATAAATGAAAGAGAGTCTCAACTGAGGCTCTCTTTTTGTTTCTAAAAACTTACAATTATAATACCTATTTGTTAATATCTAATCCTAACTAGGGCGTGTCCTCATTTTAAAAATGGTGATAAAAATGAGATAAATTGCCGTCAAACAAGGAAAATAGCGCAGATAATATCGAGATATTGGCCAGCTAATTGACGCTGTTTGACAAAATTTAGCCATTTTTAGTCCATTTAGAACATTCTCGATTGAATTGAGGACACGCCCTAATTTTTAATTTTGAATAATTTCTTTGTAATTTTACTATTTCTGATTTGGATTTTTATATGAAGTTTAATGTCTTTTCAACTATTATTTTTTCTATGATAATTTTATCTGGTTGTGCAAGTGATCCTACAATGTATCAATCTGTACAACAACAAGAACCCACTTGGCAAAAATCAGGAGTTTCACAAAATGACGTGAATAGCGCTCTACAAAAATGCCGTTATGATATTGGTATGGCAAACGTAAGTAGTGAGAAAGAAAACACATTATTGACGGCTTGCTTAGAGTCAAAAGGATATCGTTATACAACTAATATATTAAATTAAAGTATTAGCTCTATAATTAATTCTGTAATTAAGTCACGTTGAGAATAAAGGTGCCAAACACGGTACCTTTTTTATTGCTCTGAATTTACTATATGATGTATAGTTAAGTCTTTATAAAATCGATACAGCCCATATCATAAAAAAGTTTAGGCAAATTATTCTCCATCCATCCTTGGCGTAGAAATTTTGCCTGTGCCCATTTCTTTTCAATGGGATTGAGATCAG
>Ga0208670_100220_pt1 | contig 18404 bp, 24 predicted proteins | sample 24BtaG_FD_184098 | JGI IMG/M metagenome (GOLD analysis project Ga0208670, IMG submission 184098) | Marine viral communities from Cariaco Basin, Caribbean Sea - 24B_WHOI_OMZ_CsCl (SPAdes) (version 2) | ecosystem: Environmental > Aquatic > Marine > Oceanic | place: Caribbean Sea: Cariaco Basin...
TTCTATCTTACCTTAAAATATACGAATATTAATCCAATTATAATGGCAGCAGCAATAATAATTGCAATAGTTGGCAACCATGAAGCTAATTCTTCTTCACTTTGGTTTCCATAACGACTTGCATTATATCTTACACTTCCCTCTTGGATATAATAATCATAAGTTACATTTAGTTCATCAGCCCCTGTTCCTAAAAGACTTCCAGCACCAAAGATAACCGATCCATTAGCAAATGCATCCCAATTAGTATTAGCAATAGTAAAATTAGAAGCATTATGTATAATTACAGAACTTGTAACTAATCCATCTTCCGTTCCAGGAGTGCTTACAATAAAAGAACCACCAAGACCTCCATTTGATCCAGTTAGAGTTCTTGTTTCATTACTAATATTTAAGGTAGGATTATTATCATATTTAGTTTCAAGACTAGATAAAATATCTCCAGAAACACTAAGGACTATTGCTATAACTAAGAAGATAGTAGCAACAGTTGCTAAATCTTGCAATCTCATTTTATCTCATATTAAAATATAGGACAATGATTCCTATAATTACAGCAGCAGCAATAATAATTGCGATAGTTGGTAGCCATGATCCAAGTTCTTCCAAACTTTCTAAACCATACTGAGAAGCATTCCATTGAGCATTAGCAGTATTATTATCAACACCACTTGCATCTTGAACACCATTCAGAACATCAGCACCAATACTAATTGTAATAGCTACAACCACAAATACAATTGCTATACCAGCCAAATCTTGTAATCTCATTCTTTAATATTCTCTCCGAATAAATTATTATAAGTCTAAATTACTGCAAAATCTAATTTTAAAGTGCTTTGTCAAGGATAAAAGATCCTTACCTCATAGCGAAGTAAAGAACGATTATACCAATGATAACTGCAGCAGCTACTATAATTGCAATAGTTGGCAACCATGAAGCTAATTCTTCAAGTCCTTCCAAACCATACTGAGAAGCATTATACTCTACAGTAGAAACAGTTTTTCCAACTTGAACTTCAGTTAAGACATCAGCACCAATACTAATAACAATTGCAACAACCACGAAGATTATTGCTATACCAGCAAGGTCTTGTAATCTCATCTTTAGTTTTCCTCCTAAACTTAATGAATATAGAAAGAGATTGCTTATATATAAAAAAGGGTAAACTAATTAGTTTACCTTTTTTTGACAATTAAGAAACCTATTGCAGTCATAACTATCCCAATTATCAACGGTAATTCTCCAATAATTCCTATTCCTCTAAATAAAAGTGCCATTAATGTAGTCATGAATGAAGACACTACAAAAGCTTTATCAGCTTCGGAAACATAAGTTAAAGTTATAAACATTATTAGGAAAATAGCTATCAGAATCAATTGTCCAAGCCAATATCCAGTAACATAATCTGCCCAAATTAGTAAACCAGACCATCCTGTTACATTCATATCCGAAGGATTTAAATAAGCCATTATGATTTCCACCTCATTGCAATACTTATAACTAAGAAAGTTATAAATGCAATTATAATTCCCAATATAGTTGACATTAACCATGTTGGGATTCCTACCAATATACTAAATTCTACTACTAAAGCAAAGAATATTGCAGGGAATTTAAATATTAAAATAATAGACTGCCATATTCCTTTGACTATTAATTGATAACCTAATGCTTCTGATAATGTTTCATGTTCTGAAGCTTCTGTTGTTGAAGACATATTCTTTGCATAGCCATAAACTTCATCAGAATAACCTTGAAAAGAATCATAAAAAGCACTTGTATTTCCTTCTATACTAAAATCATAACTTGATCTTAAATCTCCATACATATGAGCAAATATAGTAAATACTGCAAAGAATATTAGTGTTCCAACTACAACACTTCCTACTGTTGCTTCTCCTTTTCTTTTCATCTTCTTGAACCTTTTATTATTACAAATATTACTGCTATAATTATTCCTACAAGACTCCCCCAACTTATACTTACAAATCCTATCATTACCGAAACTATTAAACCGAGAGTTCCAAATATTAGAGCTATTTCTGGAGCAAATAAACCAACAAATGTGAGAGTTACAATTATTAGAAATGCTAACCATAACCCATCAGTTCCAAGAGTATCCTTCAATAAATCAGATGTCAAATCTATTTCTAATCTTTGTAATAAACTTTTTACATTTATTCCTTCATTATTAAATTTACTAGAACTTAAAGAGGCAATCATAATCCCTCCAGTTCTATTTCCATAATAACAACTTATACTAGATAGTGTAATTGGGCTATTTGAATACATATTACTACATATCCAAGTATCATTTTCAGGTCTTCTTTCATAAACATCAAGAGTGTAATTTATTCCACTAACTCCTAAGAACGTTGCATTAATTATCTTAGTATTATTATTAAAAGTCAATGTAGTTGTTGGTTGTTCTAATTCCTCATATTCTCCAACAAATGTTTCTCCAGCAATTCTTATTATTAAATCTCCGAGTATTTGTTGTTTAGTTAATGTTTTTAAGATTACATTATTCTTTTCTACTCTTATTTTATACCATGTTTCCTCTTGATTTAAAAAAATATTATCTTCTCCATCAGAATTGGTTTTGCCCATTCCTATTGTTTCAAATATATCTTTTCCAATAAAGTGTTTATCTACATAAATTAAAGCATCTACTATTGGAGATTCAATTTCATCAATAACTCTAATAGTTGTCGCAGTTGCTCTACTAAATTGTAATAAGAATAAATTAGTGTTGTGAGTTGTGTTTGTAGTGAAGTAATTATCATAGAAATAATTTCTTCTATCATAAACTGGTTCATTTACTTGAGAATAAGATATATGTCCATCAGTATAGAATGACTGATTCTTTGGAGAGAAACAAATACTTACATTGGATATATTTGTGCTTAAATACTCAAAAGATAAAGTTCTATTTACTTCTTTATTATTTGGATTACCAAAAATAGTATATGCTACTTCAAAATCACTAGCATTAAAATAAACATTATCATAATCGTCGTCGTCCTTAAAAGTATAATTAAATACCATTATCTCATCAGCACCAACAGTAAAGTCTCCACAAGCAGTTAGTGAAATTTGGAATATTGATTGAGTATTGCTTACACTAGTATTTGTATTAATTGTTCCATTCTTTAATCCAAGTGAATTATACCAGAAGAATGTCTTGGTAGTTGGATTTGTATCTGCTAAAGGAACATTTATACTAGTTGATAATTTGAAATATGATGAATTTACCTCTGTGATTGATGCAGTATAATTTGTATTATTATAAGTTAAAATAGATTCACTAATATTTTTCACTAATAAGTTATTAAGACTTATATTCATTTCAAAGTAAGTTGATGAACCTTCTATTACCGAGCTTTCATAATAAATAGTTGATCCTAAAATATTTCTCCTATCTACTGAAAATAATCTAGTTGAGGTATAATTTGAAACACTTTGATTATCATTAGCCCTACATCTCCACCAATAATCCCCATTAAAAGTTGGGAAGTCTAATCCAAAGTTAAAAGTTTCATTAGTTGAATTTTGGTGTATTGTAGTTGGTAAGTTAGATGAATTTACATAAAATTCATATTGTGTTGTTTGTGTTGAGTTATCTGGGTCTGTAGAACCATCACAAGATAATACAATTGAATAATTTGCTACTAAGGAATTGTTATTAGGGTATTGTAATATTGGATTTGTTGGTATAGAATCAAATATGTCTGTTGTTATGTTTTGGAAGAAATTCTCTCCTTCACTTCCATTAGTTTCTATTTGAACTGAAACATTATCTCCTGCAGAGAAGTTTCCTTGATCTATAACTACCGATACTAAATTAGTTGCAGTTGTATAAATCCAACCCCCAATTTCAGTTAAAATATCATTAACCCAAATCCAAATTCTATAATAGAATGGAGTATCGGTATCATCTGGAGTAAATGTTAAGTTTAAATCTTCATAAGAGGTATTTAAACCAGTATTTGATCCCATAGCTAAATCTACTGCAGTTAAGTTTGTTTTATCTATCGTTACCCAAGAAGTATTCCAATAACTAATTTCAGTCCCATTTACTATATCTATTTGCACTAAGAAACTTTCATTTCTTGTAGTATTTGCTGCATCTAAATAATAAGTATAATAAGTATCTTCTAAAACATTTATGTTGGAAATCTTATATCTTTCTACTACTGTCTGAGTATCTGTATTATTTTCATAAAAAGTAATATTTGCATCATAACTTAAATATTCTGAATTTGGAGTAAATGAAACCGTGACATTATCGGTTGTTCTATTTCTTGAACTTGTTGTATTTAAATATAATCCATCTAAATTAATTAATAGGTTTCCAATATAAATATCGTTACTTGTGGAAGAATTAGAAGTATTCGCAACAGAAGGATAAACTTCAGTCCTCCAATATTCATTTAAAGTTAAATTATCTGAATGTAATTCAGTTTGATAAAAAGTATTATTTGTTAAAGCAATATCTTCTGTTCTCCAAGAAACAGATTTATTATATAAATCTTCTATCAGAGTTGCATTTAATGCTTTTTCCCATAACAATATTTCATCTAAAGTTCCATTAAAATAATCTGTTGCAACTGCCCTACTTCTTCCAATTTCGTTAAAAGTAAATGTTGTATCTGTATTTGCTGCAGAAACAAATTCTCCATTTAAATAAAAAGCCATACTTGATTGTTCTATAGTTCCATTTGCAACCCAAGCATAATGTATCCATTGATTGTAATAATCTGAACTTGTCATAAATACAGCGTATCCTAGTGCCTGATTTCTAAATTTAACTTGATTTGCATCATCAAATAATTGAAAAAACTTTCCTGAATCTGCCGAACCAAATATTCCATTACCAATAGTTAAACCATTTGGAAGAACATAAGCCCAACCAGCAAGAGTATAATTTGTATAATTTGTTAATTCTATCGCATTAAATTCTATATAATCACTTGCTGAATTTGCATTAAAGAAAGTTCCTAAACCTAAATAACCTTCATCATTTCCAGCAGTTAAACCATTTTCAACTGCAATTCTTCCTCCAACATAATCAGATGTATTAGAAGAATGCCAACCAAATATCAATCCATCTCCTAGATAATTTGTATCCGTTGAAGAATTATAGAAATCAACTATCCAAGATAGATTTGCATAAATTGATTCCGTTGAATCTGTTATAGGAGTAAAACTTGTTGTAAGATTATCCGTTGTTGTATTTAAACCTAATGTTGAATTAATAGTATGGTTTTCAAAATGTAAGGATGCAACATATTGAGATTCACTTCCTTCTGATACTGTTGGTTCAGTGTGATTCCATTTTCTTATCCCTAAATTTGTAATATATAATCTTGTTTCTGCAAATTGCCCCCCCGAATCATCTGCAGATACTTGGAATCTTAATGCTAAAGATTTATCATAATCTATTAAACAAGAGGCTTTCTTCCATAATTGAGGGGGTTGCCCCAAACTCCCATTATATTTGAAAAGCACATATTCTTTTTTTCCTGTACTGGGATTTGTTTGATTCATCATAATGGTCCAATTAGTCCAATTATGGTGGTCGTATGCGTTTCCAGGATTTCCTGCCTCCTGAACTAAAGGGAAATTACATAAATTCTCTTCATCTTCTTCATCAATTAAATTTACTGAACCAGAAACAGAACCACAATCACTACTCCTACATATTGCCTCTGCTACCTCTGTGGTGAAGTTTATCATCCAAAAATCAGTTATGTTAAATTTATCTGAGGTGTTAATTATTGCTGAAGAACCAGGCGACCCTGAATTTTCAATTACTTCCATTTCTAATCTGTTGTTGATTTCATCAACCCTTAAAGTTGTTGCCCCATTATTATCTAAAAGAACTGTCCATTTATTTGTATTAATGGAATTATCTTCAACTTCAAATTGAAATACACTACTCCAATTACTTAAATCATTTGCGTCATCTGAATTATAATACATATAAATATCTGTTGTTCCACCTGAAGAAATAGACGGAACATCAACCCAAATAATCGCATGATTACTATCATAAGTTTCTTCTCTAAATAAAGACAACTCATAAGATTCCGTTGAATCTACAAAAGTTATATCAGAGAAATCAGTTTCCATCTCTATTTCATATGTAACATTAATTAAAGTTGATAAATTAGTAAAATCTCTATATGAATTTTCTGTAATTGTAAATTGTTTTTTTGTTAAATAAGAAACATTAAACCAAATCCAATTTGGATTAAACTCAAAACCATTTATATTTGCCTCTATTGCCCAATCTATATTTTGGAATTCAGTTCTTGGAACGAAATGAGTTTGAACTTTTATTATTTTTTCCTGATTAGGAGTTAAAGAAATAAAAGGATTGTTAGTTTCAATAAATTCATATCCTTCATCAATAATATAAGACTCAGTTATAACTTCATTCATAGGATAAATAATAGTTCCATTTGGAAGTGTTAATCCTTCTTGCATCATATTTGGAACATAAGAAATATGTGTTACTACTCTTGAATTATTTATATATTCTTTTGTGTAATATTTAAAAGAGGGTTCGTAAGGTCTGTCCTGATACATTGAAGTTTCTATAATATCATCAAAATCAACTGTGATAGGTAATGGGTTTGTTAATCTAAATATAAATTCTCTACAAAAACCTCCACAAGATCTTACTGGTTCTATTTCTTCAAAGAAAGAACTGTCATTTAATAATTCCAAAGTTTCATCATTTATTTCCAATTCAGGATCTAAAGCAGGTTTTAATACAACATAATCATCATAGCTTCCCCAATCTTTTATTTCTTCGTTATTTTCATCCCCTATTTGTGCTAATTGGACTAGCCCAAAAAATAATAAAAATACTAATAGTATTGAACCATATATCAAAGTCTTATTTTTTTTCTTTTTTACAGGTTTTGGGTCTATAATTTCTATCATTGTTTGGCTTTGGCATATAAAACAACCGCAATTGTTATTATTATCACAGCAATTATGAATGGAAGTTTATCTAACATATAACTCATTATAGAATATCTTGAAGATTCATCTTCTAATTCTCCTTCAGATATTTGTTCATATATATTTGAAAATTGAACTGCGAGAATTATGGCTATGATTAATAAAATTAAAGTTACTACAAAAAATGCTGGATGGGTATTTATCATAAATGAAGATATTATTACTAGAATGAAAAGCATAACAATTACAAACGCAAAGATTCCATCTAAAGCAGTTAAAGTTGTATTTGCTTTTTGTAGTGCAATGTTTCCAGTAGATGAAGTAACCTTTCCAGAACCATCCCATGCATTATAAACTGTAACTGCTATTAAAGTAACAACAGCCATTAAGAAAAGAATCATCATAATATAAATTACATCAAATGCATTTCCTTTTTTATTCATTCTTTTTCTAAATATTTCCAAGTTCAAGTGCTATCTTCCTCCTCTTGCTTTTACTTTTAATTAATTTTACTTTGTTTATTTTACCTACAGAATTGATTTTCATTGGAACTCTATTCCAAGTTAGAGGTTCAATTATTGGTTTTAAATTTCTTGTAGCTTCTGTCTTACTTTTAAAATAACCTTGATTAACCCAATCTTTTAATATTCCATCAAATTCAGGATCTATCTTTGCTATCTTAAAATCAGCTTTTTTCTTTTTTCTTCTGGTTTCATCAATAGTTATCATTCTCTTCCCTCTCAATTCGTTTTTGTTTTTTCCTTTCTTTCTTTCTATTTTTCTTAACATATCCTTTTCCCATAGCCCAATCCATTGAAATTGGAACTATAACAAAAAATACATTGTAAATTACCACATAAGCAATTATTACATAAATCATCCATATAAAAGAAGTTAGTGCTCTAGTAGCATGACCAATTAGTTTTCCATATGAAGCCTCTCCACTATAAGAATTTACTACTGCATCAGCTTCTATAAAATGTTGAGTAATTGATAATGTAAGAACTAACATTATTAATCCAACTACAAACATTAATCCTTTTAAGATATCATGCCTTTCTCCTAATTGGAATGCTACCCAAAAAAAGATAAAGGCTACTCCTAAAAATGCCATGATTGTTGCTTGTGCTACTACCATCTTCCTCTCTTTCCAAACATAGAAGAAATAACATTGTTGGGCTTTTCTTTTTCAGAATAAGTTTCAACTCTCTTAGTTTCTCCTTTAAGGAATCTTCTTTCCCCTCCATCTAATGCTCTTTTATATGTTGCATGAACTGAATTATCTAACATAATTCTAATTGAAGATAAATACTTTGGGTCTATTTCCCAAGCCTTATACTTAGATGCTAAAACATCTACTAAATTATTTAAAAAATCTATCATTATCTTTGCTATTTCCTTATCATCAAAGTCTGAAAGTATTTTGGTTTTATTTACTTCTGACTTTAGCATAGTCATAATTACTGAGATGCCTTCATCATTTACCATTTGACTTCTCTTTTTTACAAAGCCTTTCTCTTTAGGATCCCAGTCAAATCCTTTTAAATTCATCTCTACTTCTTCAAGTATTTCTTCAGTTTCCAACTGATACATTAAGAAACTACTGTCTGCTTGTTGCTGCATCCCTCTTATGTAAGACTCTTGTGTTTCTTGATGTTGTGGTTGCATTTGTTGTTCCATTATTTTTTACCTCCTTTTCTTCTTCTTTGGTAATAACTCTTTAGTCATTCCAACTGCTATTCCTGCTCCAGCAGCAGTTCCCATTATTGGTGCAAAACTTGTTAATCTGGAAATTCCACTTCCAGCATATCCTGCTGCAGTTCCTCCAACTTTTGAAGTTACAGAACCTCCAACTGAAGAAATAACTCCAACTTTGGTAAACTCTAATGAAGCTTTACCGAGTTCTTTGGTTTTCTTTTTCTTTCTTCCTTTTAGAAGTGCTAATAATTCTTTCTTTTCTTCCTTTGTATCTCTATAAGAAACACTTCCATCCTTGTGGACTAATTTGTATTTAACCATTTTAATTCGCTTCTTGATGGACATTATACATAACTGTGTCCCGATTAACTAATTGTTTGGGACAGGTTTCACTACTATACATAACTGTGTCCCGACTAACCATCTTTATTTACTTAAATATTATAACCTCTCTTTCTTGCTTGTGTTTTTGTGCTAAAAGTTATATAGCCACTTCCTTTCTTTTTGTGGAATGTATATCCCACTAACTTATTACTTGGTCCTGCTATTTTACCCGCAAGACTTTTCTTTTTTGCCATTATTTTTTCCTCCTTTTAGGAACTCCTTTGAATGGTTTCTTTGGATCTCTCTCCTTTACATTAAGAATCTTACTTTTACCGCCATAGAGTTCATACTTTACCCATGCTTTGTTTCTTTTATTGTATGCTTGGTATATTGGACTCATCTTCTCCTCCTATAATATTTTTTCTTGTATTTTTTCTTTGGTTTTGCCTTTGGTTTAGGTTTAGGTTTCTCAACTGGACTTCCAAATAATCCTCCTTCAAAATAACTTGGTTGTTCTAACTTTGGAGAGAAACTACTATCAAAGTAACTTGGAGATTTATTCGAATGAGAAAAACCAACCGATAGTGGTGAAGGATACCTTGCTTTAGCTTTTCCTGTGCCTCCTATACCTGCAACTTGAGATAATGTTTTTCCTGCAGTCATTCCTTCTTTAGCCATAAACTTTACTGCTTTTCCAGCACCTGAACGAACCTTTCCTCCAAACTCTTTTACTCTATCCAATTCTGTTTTTCCTTTTAATTCTCTAATGGCTTCTTGTTCTTCTTCTATTTCTGATTCATATGCTTTTCTTTCCTCTAATGCACCTCTTTTGTCTTTCAAAGCTTCAAGTTTCTTAGTGTAACCTTCAACTCTTTCCTCCTGTGTTTTTTTTCTAAATAACATTTTTACCTCCTAATAATTATTCATTAAAGAACCTCCATATCTCTTGATTTAATTCTGTGTGCCATATATGATTATTTGAATATATTTTATAGAAATTTACCTTACAATTTTTATAATCCCATAAATCAACATTGATATCTCTAAATAAATTGACTTCACTTATTTCTAATTCTCCACATCCATTTATTTGGGAAAATATATCTATTGCTATCTCTCCTGTTGGAGTTCTGCCTTCTGGAATTTCATCTCCTAAGAACATATATTGAGAAATGGGATCATCTACATCATGAAATCTAAATACTGAAAATGGTTTTCTATTATTTAATGTTAAAGAATTTAAATAATTCTTAACATTCCACATAGGAATACCACAACCACCAATAGCAATTCCTTTTATATCATCTCTAGTCATTGCTAAATGTTGAGCCATTCCACACCCATTAGAAAGTCCCATTAAATAAATATTATTTATATTATACTTTTCATTTACTTCTTCTATCATTAAATCTATGAATTTATCATCATCAGGATTTCTTCTTCTTCCATAACACATATCTTCATTTATTTCTTCGTTTGGATGTGTATTCCAACAAGTATCAAAGTTTCTTACAATATTATCTCCTTCAAATATTTCTTCTACTTGTCTTGATATTCCCATTGATTGAGGAAATGTTAAAATAAAACCTTCCTCATTTGATAAAGAAATTAAATCTGTTTGACTTATTATGTCTTGATAATTATTTGTTGTTCCATGAAAGAAAATTACTAAATCTGTTTTTTGTTTTAATTCATTTGGTATGTTAATTATATAATTTCTTTCTACTTCTATTCCTTCTTGATAGTTATTTTGATAATCATTCATTGTTAGTGTCAAATCATGTGTTGCACTAACTAAAGGTAATACTAATATTAATATTATTATATATTTCATTTAATCTCCTATTCTTGTTAAACCTAAATTTGCTGAATGTATCATTAAGTTCTTTGGGGGTGCTGCTTCATCTTCTATTTGAACATTTATAGTATCTCCAACATCAAAGTATTTCTTACAAGTTATAGTAACTGGAACAATGTTTGTAGTTCCTAATCCCCTTGCATAACAATCCCTACTATCACTAACATTAAAGTTTCTAACAGTAGAAAAACCATATTGTCCACCTGCAACCACACCTTCATAACTTAAAGAAAATGAAATATCATACATTCCTTCAACTTGAGCAGTTAAGTAACTTCCACCTTCAAATCTATTATTGTTAGTAGCTATAAATCCATTAACATCTCCTGCTGTCATATTAGTAAAATTATAATATCTTCCAGATACTCCTAAAGGAAAAGTCCATGTTGAAGTATAGCCAGAGTAATTATACATTTCCCCATAAATTAAATTCCCTCCAGTTATGTTTCCAGTATAGAACATATTTCCTGCATTTATTCCAGTAACAAAGAAAGAATGTGTTATTGCTCCATTATTTATAAAATCTATTTGTCCTTGTAATGGAGTTGTTCTGTTGAATTGCATTCCTGTTAATTCATTTGTTTGTAATGTAAATACTTTAGAAACTCCATCTATAGGAGGTAAAGGAACTCTAAGACCTATATCTGCAAATATATCTCCTGAAAATTTTGTGGTGTTGGCAAAGACTGATATGTTTGATTTTACTAAACCCATATTAAAAATTTCTTCATTTTCATCTATTAGAAGAAGATTGTTAACAGAAAAATTACCACTTACTTCCAATGTTGTTGAAGGATCTAAATTTGAACCAACATGCATACTATTTGTTTTAACAATCCAATCAAAATCATTTGGGAATAATTGTGTATAACCAGATAGGTTCCAATAATGTTTTGTTCCATTTTGAGTAACATTTGCAGGTGTTCCAAAGACTAAAGGTTCAGCAGCCATCATGAACATCATAACTACAAAGACAAAGAATAGAATACCAGAATCTCTTTTACACAATCCTTTACTATTCTTTTCGCATTCTTTTAACATTATTATCTCCTTTAGTATTCATAAGCTCCCGACCTTTCTTGTAAACGGGACGATACTTTTTCTTTTTACGAAGAGTTTCATATTTGTTTGGAACCACCTCCTTAGTAATTTATTCCTAATTTCTTCTTTACTTTCTTTCCTTGCTCTTCAATGAAAGCTTCAGGATCTCTCTTGTATTTACATTTCTTTTTGTATTTCATTTAAGTTCCTCCTTAAACTGCCTTACTCATGTTTAGTTTCTTCTTAGCTTTTCTCATACTTTCATAAGCAGCTTTTTCAGGTCTGCTACTTACTAGCTCTCGCTTAAAAGTAACTTTTTTTCCTTTCTTTTTTTTCATGTTTTTACCTCCTATTAATTCTTTCATCTCTTTATTTTCTTTTTCTAACCATTTACAATATCTCATTTTATTCTTGCATATACTTTATAACTTTGGCTATATCCAAATTTTGGTTTTCCTTTTATTATTCTAATATTTTTAAAAATTCCTCTCTTTTTCATATTCTCTACTCTACTTTTTGCTGTTTTTTTAAGTGCATATTCTCCATATTCTGGCATTTTAGTTTACCTCCTGTTGTTTTTTTGTTGGTTCTCCTTTAAGTTCAAATAGTAAGACTACAAATAGAAAAATGAAAAAGGAATGAATTATACTAAGAGAGGTAAAAACAAGAATTAAAAATAAAACTATAAAAGGGATTATAAATTTTAAAATATTTTTCTTTTTCATTTTAAAAACCTCTCCTAACTGGTTTTGGTTTTACAGCAAGTCTTATACCTTCTGCCTTTTGTCTTGCTATGTCTGAGGGTTTTTTCTTTAAGTATTCTCCTTCAGATGCTATTTCCGTTCCTACGACAGAGGGTTGATATTTGAATGCTCTTTCAAATTCTTTTTTGAATTTCTTTTTCTTTTTCTTTCCCTCTTCTTCAATATCAAAAGCTTGAGGAGGTCTTGATGTAGGTGGAATGAAAGAACTCCCCTTCAAGGAATCTGAAACAGCTGAAGAACCCATAGGAGGAACATAACTTCTTTGTAAATAAATCTTTGAACTATATCTTTCAGGATAACTCTTACTTGTTTTAGAATCATATAATTTTGATAGTTTATCACTTAATGAACTTCTTTTATCTGAAATTCTATCTCTTGCATAATACTTTGAACTTCTTGCTGAAGATCTGTCTAAAGAAGAAACCTCTGAAGATTTTAAGTAATCTGATTTAAGTTCATAAGCTCCTGCTGTTCTTGAAGGTCTTGAAGGCAGTGTTGAATATTGAGGTTCTTTAATTGTTTCAACAGCTTCTCCAGTTTTAGTATCTATAATTGGTTTATCTTTAGTAACGAAAGTTTGTTCTTCTATTGGAACTCTTCTTCCTCCAAGTTTAAAATAGGATTCTTCTCTAATGGGAACTCTTTCTCCAAATACTACTCCTTCAACTTCTGGTTTCATTTTAGGAATATTAAGAATCCCTTCTCCTGTTTCTTCAGGAAAGACATATTTCTTAATTGGTTTAGCTGTAGGATCATAAGGATTAGGAACTTTCACTTCTGTTATTGCTGGATTCTCTTTTACCTTTTCAAAATAACCTGCATAAACTTTTGGTTTGTCCATCCCAACTAAAGGTTCATCAAATAAATCTATTGCTGTTGATGGAGATTCCTTATCTCCAATTCTTAAGAACCTTGCACTAACTCCTTTACCTGAATAATATTGTCCCGCCTCTCCAATTAAAACTTCTTTACCCCAAGTTTTACCAGTTGCAGAATATCCAAAACCATAATCTTTGTATTGCTTAGGAAGTTCCCCCCTCTTTGGAGTTCCATATTCTAAAACTCCTCTCCCAGTAAACCAATCAAAATGAGTTCCTGGTTTATCATAAGGAAATGGAGTTGTTGATTCTTTAACTTGAGTTGGTTTGCCTTCTTTATCAATTTCCCAATAAGTAACATCTTTTTTACCTTTCATCCTTGCTTGAACCTTAGGATCAATAATACGATATTGTCTTTTAACAAATTGACCAGGTCTATAACCTCTATAAGTTTCTAACCAACTTCTAGGACTAAATAATTCAAAACCTCCATATCTTCTCATAAAAACAGGTTCTCCAGTTCTTACAAAAGGTTTAGTTGTAAAGTCTGCTAACTCATAACCTTTCATTCCTCTAGTGGAATATATATCATAAAGATAATTACTTCCTGCACCTGATGCTCCAATTCCAAAACCAACAATACTAACTCCAAATGCTAAAGGATCTTCTTTAATGGAAATTGCTGTTTCTATTGGTTTAGTTGCAGTAGTATATCCAAATTCTCCAACTATTAAAGGTAAAGCACCCGTTCTCTTACCAACTAATCCAGAAAGAACACTTGACGCTCCTATTGCAGAATATTTTTTCCAGCCTGTTAATTGTTGTTCTTCTATTGATTGTGATGTTCTTTCAGATATTTCTGATGTAATTTCCCATCCCGCAATTCTTATAGGTAATGTAGAAGTAAAAGCAGCTGGAAGTTGACTTACACCAACTCCTCCTGCTATTGCTAAGGAAGTTGTTTTAATTGGTTTTTCTCTAAAAGGTTCAATAACATATTTAGAAACTAATTCTTCTTCAACTCCTTCTTTAACATCTCTAACTTTTGTAACTTGTTCTGGTTCTTCAATAATTCCAAAACCCATAATTCCTAAAGGGGTTCCAACAGCACTAGAACGCTTCATAACTTCTTTAACAAAACTTATTCTTTCCTCTGTTCTTTCAGGTATTACTTTTTTTACTTGTTCACTTGCTTTTTGTTCAGCAATTTCATACCCTTCTTCTCCTATCTTTTTAAACAAAGGAGAAATAGTTGGAGAATGAAATAAATCTCTTGCAGTTTCAGATTCTTTAACAAACTTTTGAACATCTTCTCTTCCTGCAAATTCTTCTAATTTTCTTCCAGTATATAATGCGAAGTTTTGTCTCCAAGAAGGTTTTTCATCTCTTGTTTTTGAAGGTGCTTGATCGATAGTTGCTAAAGACATTCTGACTCCAGGATCTATTTTAGATTTTCTTTCATCTTTGATAATATCTCTTTGTTGTCTTAAAGCATCTTGGTATTCTGATGTTCTTCTGCTTTCCTTTAGCATAGAACGAATATCTGCTTCTGTTACTCTAACACCTGCAGCTTTTGCATCTGCAATTATTTGTGCTCTTGAGGAGATTCTTATTCTCTGTTCTGCTAGTGCTTGAGTAAATGCTTCTCTAGAAGATAGTCCTTGTTTCATTAATTCGTTTCTTCTATTGGTTACTTCTCTTCTTTGTTCTATTGTTTTTAATTTAGATTCTCCTTCTTTCTCTGCAGCTATTGCTCCAGCTAAAGCAGTTCTTTGTCCTCCAGAAGTTCTTGTTGCCCCATAACCTGCAGCAGCATATTGAGAAGCAGTAACTGATCTTCCATTAATAGAATAAGTTCTAGTAGATCTTTGTTGTGAAGGTCTTCCAGTATATGGATTTATTTGTGGCATTAAATTATCACCTTTAATTTCCCAAGTTTTTATAAAAAACAATATAAATAATTCAAAAATGGTTTTTTTTACAAGAAAAGGTAGTGTTTTCAAAATATATAAATATTTCTATATTTTGAAATTTTGTGTTTACTTAAAGTTTACTTCATTTACTCAACTTCCATAATACATTCAAAACAAAATAGTATTTCTTTTGGGAATTTTTTATTGTTGTATGCTATTGGTTTATTGCATTTACTGCACTTTCTATTTAGTTTATGTTTTTCTGAAGTTGTGTTTTGTTTCTTCATTTCTTCCTCCTTTTTTTCTTAATTTTAATTCTTAACTTCCAATGTGGTAAACAATACTTGAATCCTGGAAGCATTTCATTATTTGCACATTCCTTTCCATTCACATTTGTTGCTTGGCATTTCATCTTTAATATATATCAAGGGAGGGTTCTACTTGGAAAAAGAGGTGAACTAAAACCGTCATAGAACCCTCCTGTCTTGAATAGTAAGCTTATTCGCTTACTGTTTCTGTTGTTACTTCTTCTGGTTTAAGTGATCCTTTAACTATCTCTGCAAATTCTTTTCCTTCATTGTTTTCTACATTCACTATTTTTAAAGTTACTTTTCTTCCAACTAGAATCTTTTCAGGACTTGATTTCTTTCCTTTTTCATATTTTTCTCCAAAAGATTCTAGAAGTTTTCCTAATTTACTTCCTTGACTTAATATAGTTGGACAACTATATTTTATTTCTGGTTCATTCTCAACATCTATTAATTTAATAAATACATCTGTGTATTTAAAATTCTTTTCTGTTGTCCTATCAATTACTTTTGTTATTTCGCCAGTTTGTTTCCCTTCTGGGAATTCTATTGGGTCTTTCCATTCATGTTCTGACATTTTTTCCTCCCTTGCTCTTTCTTGAGCTATTATTTTTTTATTTCTCATTTCTGATATGAGATCGTTAAGTTTCATTTCATCCTCCTCTTTTGAAAGAAGATAATATAATTTGTATAATTCTCTGCATTCTCCTTTCTTACTCCAACACATTTTTTCTTGTTGTTTGAATTGCTTTTCTCCATTTGTATATATATAATATTTGCAATCTTCACAAAATTCTTTTTCAATTTTTTTGAAATTAAAGTTCATTTTGGCTTTCTTTTCCTGTGTTATGCGAACCTTTTTTTATACTATTTAGTAACAGAGTAACGATGGTAACGAGCTATATGGTGCGTTACCCCTTTTCTCTAACTTTTTCAACTTTTATGGAATCTAAGCTTGTTTTGGGCTTTGTTTTATTTTGAGGAGTCTCCATATATTGCGTTACGACCGTTACTTCGTTACCTATATTTTCAATATTTTTATACCCATATCTTTTAAATAAAAGTTCGCATAATACTTTTGAAATTGGTAAGCATCTTTTATTCTTTCCATCAACTTTTTTTTGTTCTGCTTTCTCAAATCCAAGCGCCCTTAAAGTTGAACTTAAACTTCTCGGTTTTGCAGGATTTCCTTTAAAGTCAGTTATCTCTCCTTCATTAATAATATCTTGTGTAGATATATTTTCTATTCCATTTTCTAATAAACTATGGATTGCTCCAACAATTTGTCCTGCGAAACTATTCTGCCTTTCATCAATTAAATCTTCTTGATATTTAATAATAAATTCTTTAAAAATTTCTAATTGTTTATCATCTCCCCCAAATAAATTAACAAAAGAAGAAACTATTTGTTTAACTCTTGGTTCTAAATTATTCATTCCAATATCTATTTCTTTTTCCCCATCTATTTTAAAGAAATTCCTAAACCTCCACATCAATAATTTATTTCTTATTTCCTGGGCTTCTCTCCAGAAACTATTATTCAAATTCCAAGGAATATCTTGCCTCATAGTTCCTTTCATCACTTGTGTTATGCATCTAGATTCTACTGCTTTATCTGTAAATGTTCTTCTAGTTGCTAATATCTTTGGGCAATAAGGATCAAAGAAATTTACCTTATTACTATCATCTTTATCACATCTCATTATATGTTTTCCAGATTCATAACCTTGGTTAATTATTTTAATAATATCTTGTGCTTCATCACTCTTAGCAAAATCAGCTTCATCAATAATTAAAGTCCCTTTCCATTTATTTATAATTCTAAATATTGGTGCAGAAGTTGTTGCACCAGAAGTTGCTATTGGTTTGTAATGTAAATAACCAAGTGTATCTAAGAATCTACTCTTACCTTGTCCAGTATCTCCTAAAGCTCTAAGATAATTTAAAGTATGGAATCTTTCATAAACCCAACTTCTTTTAATATTCCATAATGCAAATTGAATATAATCTTCATCTACATCTAACCATTTATTAATAAAATTCTTTATTTGAATATCAAGTTCTTCTTCAGATCCATATTCAATAGCTTCTGTTGGAAGAAGTATTGCTTTCTTTTCTACTTCTTCCCCATCCAAAGGAAGATAATCTTTCCTTGCATCATTAACATCCCATAAAGAATTATAATATTTTACTTCTCCTTTCCTTGAATCATAAAAACAGAATTTACTCTCCCCATCATAAACTTGTTCTGCTATTGTTTCTCTTTCATCATCAATAATACAACTTGAATATTTTTTATTATCTTCTTTCTTCTTTTTCTTTGGTTTCTTTTTAGTCTTAGTAATATAATCTGTTACTAAACCTTTCTCATTACAAACAGAACAAACATCTCCCATCTTTTCTGTAGAAGGGATGGGTTTTGTTTTATGTCCTCCTTTCTCTATACATTTAATACAAATATATTTTTTATCACTCATCCTCTCCCTCTTTTTTTAAATACTTTTTCAAGTCATTATCTTTTCTTCTAACAACTTTACTCATAAAATCACCTTTCCTTAATCTTCTACATTCAGTTCCCATCATTTCTAATTTCACATTTAATATTTGTCATCCTGACTTTCCTCCATAAACTTCTTTAAACTCTTACGAACCTCTTTTGGTTTCATACTTAGAATACAACTCCACATACTAACACCTCCTT
>Ga0208670_100224_pt1 | contig 18236 bp, 19 predicted proteins | sample 24BtaG_FD_184098 | JGI IMG/M metagenome (GOLD analysis project Ga0208670, IMG submission 184098) | Marine viral communities from Cariaco Basin, Caribbean Sea - 24B_WHOI_OMZ_CsCl (SPAdes) (version 2) | ecosystem: Environmental > Aquatic > Marine > Oceanic | place: Caribbean Sea: Cariaco Basin...
GTGAGGGATTTGGTGGCATCAAAGACGCCTTATTGCTGGGCCGCCAAGAGGTATTTACCGACAGATTCCAACAGGCCAGTTTTCGTTTGGCAAATGCCCAAGGCAAAAACCAGGTAATGAGCCAGGTGCCACGCTATGTGATGGAACTGATTGCCTTTGGTAGCGTCATCTTCTTGATTCTATACCTGCTGGCCGCCCATGACGGCAACCTGGGCACCATACTGCCATTGCTCTCAGTGTATGCCCTGGCAGGTTTCAAGTTGCTGCCGGCCTTCCAGCAAATATACAGCAGTATTTCCGGTATTCGAGGTAGCCTGACAGCCTTCGAAGGCCTCCGCGATGACCTGAGAGCCAGCGCAACAGCAACTCTTCAGCGCACCCCTGGTGGGAACTCCGATGAGCATTTAACCCCTCGCGAGTCTATCGAACTTAAAAACGTACAGTTCACCTACCCAGGCAAAGCAGAACCTGCGCTTCGGGATTTAACGATCAACATAGGCGTCAACCAAGTTATCGGCCTTGTAGGGGCCTCCGGCTCAGGAAAGTCGACAGCTATAGATATCTTGCTTGGCCTTATCCAGCCGGAGAACGGTGACTTACTGATCGACGGCGAACCGATCACGAAACAGCAGCTCCGCGCCTGGCAGAATTCCCTGGGATTCGTACCGCAATCCATCTTTCTGGCCGACAGCAGCATCCGCGAGAACATAGCTTTCGGCTTGCCCCCCGAGTTGGTGGATGATGAAAAGGTGCAGCGAGCAGCCACCATGGCTCATTTGGATGAGCTTCTGGCAGAGCTGCCAGACGGATTGAACACCAGAGTCGGGGAGCGGGGTGTTCAGCTCTCAGGTGGCCAGCGCCAGCGCATCGGCATTGCCCGGGCGCTTTACCACGACGCAGACGTTCTTATTCTGGACGAGGCCACCAGCGCACTGGATGGCATCACCGAAAAGCTCATTATGGACGCCATCCATGATTTCTCCGGCAAGAAAACCATCATCATGATTGCCCATAGGCTTACCACAGTTAAGCAATGCGACAATATCTTCATGCTGTCGCAGGGCAAAGTTGTAGACTCCGGCACTTTTGACGAATTGGCTACCCGAAACCAAGTATTTCAGCGAATGGCAAACCACTCTTAAGTTTCAACCACAAACTGCTTACTAAAACCGGTTCTAAAAACTGTATTAGACATAGAAAACAGGAACTTTCGGAATGTTAAAGAATTCAACCATCCTCATAACCGGCGGCACCGGCTCCTTCGGCCACAAATTCATCCCGATGACGCTGGAAAAGTACAACCCAAAGAAAATCATCGTCTTCTCCCGGGACGAAATGAAGCAGTGGGAAATGGCCAAGCTCTACCAAGGTGACGACCGCTTGCGCTTTTTCATTGGCGATGTACGTGACAAGGAGCGCCTGTACCGTGCCCTGGATGGTGTTGACTACGTGGTTCACGCCGCTGCCACCAAAATTGTTCCAACCGCCGAGTACAACCCGTTCGAGTGTGTAAAAACCAACATTCACGGTGCCATGAACCTGATCGATGCCGCCATCGATAAAGGCGTCAAAGGCGTAGTGGCACTGTCAACGGACAAAGCGAGCAGCCCTATCAATCTGTACGGCGCCACAAAACTTGCTTCAGACAAGCTGTTCGTAGCCGGTAATTCATACTCCGGTGGGCACGAGACCAAGTTCTCCGTGGTGCGCTACGGCAACGTAATGGGCTCCCGTGGCTCGGTTATTCCGTTCTTCATGTCCATCAAAGACAAAGGCGTATTGCCGATTACGGACCCGCGCATGACCCGCTTTATGATCAGCCTGGAGCAGGGTGTCGAGCTGGTTTGGCACGCCTTTGAAGACATGGTGGGTGGCGAGATCTATGTGAAGAAGATCCCGTCCATGAAGATGACTGACCTGGCCCGCGTGGTGGCGCCTGAGGCCAAGCAGGAAGTGGTGGGCATTCGCCCGGGCGAGAAGCTGCACGAGCAGATGATTGGCGCGGAGGACTCCTACTTCACTTACGAATACCCGGAGCACTTCAAGATCCTGCCCAACATCAACAACTGGGGCACCTGCGGAAACCGGATCAAAGACGGTAAAAAAGTGCCGGAAGGCTTTGTTTACGCCAGCGACAACAACGCTGAGTGGATGACGGATGAAGAGCTCCAGGCCTGGATCGACCGCCACTACAACGAAATCGGTAAGATCTGATCATGATTCCCTACGGCAAGCAGGACATCAGCCAGGCGGATATTGACGCAGTGCTGGAGGTGCTGCAGTCAGACTTCCTCACTCAGGGCCCCAAAGTGCCCGAGTTCGAGGCCAAGGTTGCGACCCATGTGGGTGCCAGGCACGCGCTGGCGGTTAACAGTGCCACCTCGGCGCTGCACATTGCGTGCCTTGCTCTTGGCCTGGGTGAGGGCGACTGGTTATGGACCACGCCAATCACCTTTGTGGCCTCTGCCAACTGCGGATTGTATTGCGGCGCAAAAGTGGATTTTGTGGATATTGACCCACAAAGTTACAACCTGTGCCCGAAAAAACTGGCTGAAAAGCTGGAAAAGGCGAAACAGGAAGATCGCCTGCCAAAAGTACTGGTAGCCGTTCACCTGTGTGGCCAGCCCTGCGATATGGCGGCCCTCCACAAGTTGGGCCAGCAATACGGATTCCGCATTATTGAAGATGCGTCCCACGCCATCGGCGGTAAGTACCGGGGCGAGTTTATCGGTAACGGCCGATACAGCGACATTACCGTGTTCAGCTTCCACCCGGTGAAAATTGTCACCACCGCCGAAGGTGGCATGGCCCTGACCAACAGCGATGAGCTGGCCAGCCGAATGAACCTGCTGCGCAGCCACGGTGTCACCCGGGACCAGAACCTGATGACCCACGAACCGGATGGCCCCTGGTATTACCAGCAGGTGGATCTGGGGTTCAATTACCGCATGACGGAACTGCAGGGCGCAATGGGCGTCAGCCAGATGGACCGACTGGACGCTTTCGTCGCTCGCCGTCACGAACTGGCAAAACGTTATGACGAGCTGTTGGCTGACTTGCCCGTGACCACACCCTGGGAGCACCCGGACAGCTACTCCGGCCTGCACCTGTATGTGATTCGCCTGCAACTGGACAACATCAGTAAAAATCACCGGCAGGTGTTTGAATCCCTGCGGGAGCAGGGCATTGGCGTAAACCTGCACTACATCCCGGTGCATACCCAGCCCTATTATCAGGCCATGGGATTCGCCGCCGGGGACTTCCCGGAGGCGATGGCGTATTACCGTGAAGCGATCAGCTTGCCGATGTTTCAGGGGCTGACGGATGAGCAGCAGGGCACTGTAGTTGAATGTCTTTGTAGAGCTTTGTCGTGATGAAAATTGCTCTGGGTACCGTGCAGTTTGGCCTGGAATACGGTGTAGCTAACACTAAGGGGCGTGTCCCTGAAGAAACTGCTCAAGATATTCTAGGTCTCGCGCGCGAACTGGGTGTGGATACTTTAGATACCGCTGCGGCATACGGTACGAGCGAAGAAGTACTTGGCCGCACGGGTGTTGATGCTTTCAAAGTGATATCGAAAGTCCCTCCTGGAACGGAGCACCTTGAAAAGCCAGCAAACTGGGTCAAACGCTGCATTGATCAATCTCTCAGTAATCTTCGATGCGATTCGCTCTATGGATTGCTCTTGCATCGGCCTTTGGATTTACTTCAGTCAAATGGCAGAGAGCTTTATGACGCACTAGTAGATATCAAAAGGCAGGGTTGGGCGGAGAAAATCGGGATTTCTGTATACGGCCCGGACGATCTGGAGAAACTCGCTGCTTTCGATTTTGATCTGGTTCAAGCGCCAATGAATATTCTGGATCGGCGCTTGAAAAATTCTGGGTGGCTTGAAAAGTTAAGCAAACAAGGCACCGAGGTCCACATAAGGTCTGCGTTTCTTCAGGGGCTGCTGCTGATGCCGGCAGCGCAGCGGCCAGAATACTTCAAACCATGGCGAAGCCTGTTCACTGAATATGATGCCTGGGTCGCTGTCCAGCAATTAACACCCTTGCAGGCTTGTCTGGGGTACCTGAATGGCCATCCTGAAATTAACAAGATAGTCGTTGGTGTAGACACACCTGAGCAGCTTCGGGAAATTGTATCGGCTGCCAAAACCCCGACTCCCACCGTACCCGACAACATACAGACAAGTGATCTCAACCTAATCAATCCAGGCTTATGGGCACTATGACTATCAAAATGGGCGTACTTGGGCTTTCTGATGGGAACGGACATCCGTATTCGTGGAGTGCCATTTTCAACGGGTACAATCCAGAGGCAATGGAGTTATGTGGCTTTCCGGTCATTCCAAGGTACCTTGAGCAGCAGCAGTGGCCGGAAAGTCGCATTCAGGGCGCTGAAGTAGTAGCGGTATGGACTCAAGATGAAATGCTGTCCCAGAAGGTTGCGAAGGCTGCAAAAATTACCAAAGTGGTCTCGAACCCCGAGGATATGATCGGAGACATCGATGCTGTTCTGCTTGCAAGGGATGATGCTGAGAATCATCTGGAATTGGCGGCCCCTTTTCTGAAAGCGGGATTGCCGATCTACATTGATAAGCCAATTGCACTGTCGTTAGCTGGTCTGAACAAACTGTATGAGCTGGAACAGTACCCGGGACAGATCTTTACGTGTTCAGCGTTGAGATACAGTCATGAGTTGAAGTTGTCACAAGAAGACCGGCGGGAGATTGGTGAAATCCGAGAGATCGTCGCCTTCACGCCGAAGTCTTGGAACAAGTATGCTGTGCACATTATTGAGCCCGTGCTGAGTATGCTCCCCGAATGTGATGAGCCTGTGAGCTTCAGTGGAGGAGGCCTCAATAGGTTTCCAAAGGATACGGCTGGGTCACTGCTAGTGAACTGGCAAAGCGGAGTGCAGACAGCCTTCTTTGCAACTGGAGATGGCATGTCCCCGATATCCATCCGCATTGTAGGAACGAAAGGATTTAAGGATTTAGTCTTCAGTGACTCGTTTTCAGCATTTAAGTCCGCTCTGGAAGCCTTCTTGGAAGGAGTCAGGAATCAAACGGTCGCCTCGCCTAAAAGCTTTAACACATCAGTTGTTCAATTGTTGGAAAGGGGAGCTTTATGACCCAGTCGATCCTGATCACGGGCGGAACCGGTAAGTTCGGGCGAAAGTTTGTTGAGCATTTCCTCGCGAAGAAGTGGCGGGTTGTTTTTACAACTACCTCAGAGGTTCGTGGCGATGCTTTTATTGAGGAGCTGGGTCGGCCAGATGGCCTCGTGGCAATTTCCTCTGATCTTACCAGCCCCACAGCGGTAAATGAGTTGGTAGAGGTGCTGATGAAAAAGGGGTATGGCATTAATCATCTGGTCAATAATGCCCGCAGCCTTGATTCGCTGAAAACTGATGCCTTGGGCCAAACCAGTCGTGAAGACTTCATGGCTGAGTATTTGATGGATGTGGTGGTCCCCTACGAGCTTTCTATGGGGCTTTTCAACGCACAACCAGACGAGTTGAAAACGATTACAAACATCGGCTCCCAATATGGTGTTGTCGCAGCAAACCCTCACTTGTACGAGGACTATCCCAAACAATCGCCGATCCAATATGGCGTAGCAAAAGCGGCGGTAGGCCACCTGACAAAAGAGCTTGCTGTTCGAATGGCCGCTAAGGGAGTCCGGGTTAACTGCATTGCCTACGGTGGTGTTGAAGGCCGCGTAGATGATGCCTTCAAGGCCCGTTATGCGGCGTTAACTCCTTCCGCTCGTATGCTTGCGGAAGATGAGGTAGTCGGGCCGTTGGATTTTCTGGTTGCACAATCCAGTAGTGCGGTTACGGGGCAAACGTTGGTAGCCGACGGCGGCTGGTCGATATGGTGAAGCAGCGCATCGCAATTATACCTGCCCGTGGTGGCTCTAAGCGGATTCCGCATAAAAACATAACTGAGTTTTGCGGCAAGCCCATGATTGCCTGGACTATCCAAGCCGCGAAAGATTCAGGCCTGTTTGACCGGGTTCTGGTATCAACGGACGACCAACGCATTGCAGAAGTATCGAAAACGTGGGGTGCAGAGGTTCCATTTTTAAGAGCCAGTTTTGCGGATGACCATACCCCTGTAAGTGAAGCAACGGCTTCGGCATTGCAGCAAGCCATGAATCATTGGCAAGAGAGCTATGCATCTGTCACTCAGTTGATGGCGAATTGCCCGCTACGGACTGCGGACGATATTACGCAGGCGGTTACTCAATTTGAAGCGCAGGATCGTAGTTTCCAGATCAGTTGCTTCAAGTACGGATGGATGAATCCGTGGTGGGCTGTGAAGCTCGGCCCTGAGGGGCACCCTGAACGCCTGTTTCCTGAAACTGCTGGCCAACGCTCTCAGGACTTGCCAGAGCTATTCTGCCCAACGGGAGCCATATGGATTGCGAGAGCAGATCTGCTCCTAAAGACAAAAACATTCTACGGTCCCAATCATGTCTTTGAGCCCATGTCCTGGGAGAGCGCGGTCGACATAGACGATTACGATGACATGCGATTCGCCGAGGCGTTGAGCCAAAGAGTGTATGTGAAGAAATGAGCCAAATGCCCATGCGTGTTGCTTTTCGCGCAGATGCCTCCGTACAGATCGGCACCGGCCACGTGATGCGGTGCTTGACGCTAGCAGATGAACTCACCCGCCAGGGCCACGAATGCCGGTTTGTTTGTCGTGAACATGAGGGCCATCTGGGTGATCTGATTACGAGCAAAGGCTACGGTTTAGCTCTGTTGCCCTCGTGCAGCGATAACAAGCTGGACACGAAAGAGAGTCGCTCTGACAACTACGCGCTGTGGCTGGGTGTGCCCTGGCAAGAAGACGCCCGTCAAACACTTGATGCCCTGACACCCTGGCAACCAGATTGGCTGGTGGTTGATCACTACGCACTGGACGCCGAGTGGGAGCGTGCTCTGGCCAACGTTGTCGGCAGCATCATGGTCATTGACGATCTGGCGAATCGCTGCCATGAGTGTGCGCTGTTGCTGGATCAGAATCTGGGCCGGGTAGAGTCGGATTATGACGGGCTTCTGCCTGTGGATTGTCAGCGACTGATCGGCCCGGGTTATGCCTTGTTGCGTCCGGAATTCGCGAACCTTCGGGAGCAAAGCCTGAGCCGGCGGCAGCAGCCGGAACTGAAGCGTATTCTGATTTCATTGGGTGGCGTCGACCGTACCAACGTGACGGGGCAGGTGCTTGATGCGCTATTGGAATCAGCGCTGCCGCTGACGATAGAGCTGGACATTATTATGGGTGCAGCTTCGCCGTATCTGGATGAAGTCCGGCAGCAGGCTGCCCGTCTGCCGTTTAAGGCAGCGGTGAATGTGAATGTGGAAGATATGGCGGAGCGGATGTGCTTGGCGGATCTGTCCATTGGCGCAGCAGGTGGCACGTCATGGGAGCGCTGCTGTCTTGGATTGCCAGCTATTGTTTTGGTGCTGGCGGATAATCAAAAGCGCTCAGCGGAATCCATGAGTAAGCATGGGGTTGCTGTGATTGTTGAAATAGTTGACAAAATAGGAAGTACATTCACTTGGTTTGAAGATGAGGGAAGAGTGTTACGTGATCTTTCTTCTATGTCGTATGCCGCAAAGGAACTGGTTGACGGTGCTGGGTGCAGACGACTAGTTGAGAAACTTGACAAAATCGATATCCCGCAAGCTTAGTGCTAACTGACCTATATGTACTAACAGGAGATAGCTATGTATTACGATCCATCTGGTGCTTTCAAGCTCATACCACTCGAGCTTGAGCACATTGATGAAGAGTACGTGTCGTGGTTTGACAATGATGACGGGCACCTCGATTACTTTACGGGGAGCGGGCGGAAATTCTCCAGAGAATTGATTGTTAAAGATTTTCACGAAGGCATCGAGTCTGGGAAGTGGTTTTATTATCTGATAGAGAGCGAGTCTGGCGAAAAAATCGGAAATATAAAGATTGGGCCGATTGATCAGAGAAATAAAACATCTGACTTAGTTTGTTTGGTTGGAAACAGAAATTATCTTGGAAAGGGAATAGCGAGCAGGGCAATCGGGCTTGCTAACAAGGTTGCTTTTGAGAAATATGACATTCGTAGGCTTCATGGCGGTATGTACGCAAGCAACGTACCGTCAATCAAAGCTTACACAAGAGCTGGGTGGTATATCGAAGCTACCCTTGAGGGCTATTACTGGGTGGATTCAAAGTCCGAAGATCGGATTTGTGTAGCCTGCCTGAACCCGAAGTATTTTCCAAACGCGTCGACCAAAACATAGTTCATAAATAGTCGGACTCTTATTATGGAAATAGCAGGAAGAAAGATTGGGCAAGAATACGCTCCATACATTATTGCCGAACTATCAGCTAACCACAACGGCAAGCTGGAAACCGCCCTGAAGATCATCGAAGAAGCCGCCAAGGCCGGCGCGGATGCCGTAAAGCTGCAAACCTATCGCCCGGATACCATCACGTTGAATTCCGACGCTGAGGAATTCAAAATCAAAGGCGGGCTTTGGGATGGCCGAACCCTCTATGAGCTCTATGAAGAAGCGCATATGCCCTGGGAGTGGCATAAACCGCTGTTTGAGCATGCCCAGAAAATCGGCATCCCCATCTTCAGTTCCCCCTTCGACACCACAGCGGTGGACCTGCTCGAAGACCTGAACGCACCGGCCTACAAAATTGCCTCGTTCGAAGCGGTTGACCTGCCGTTAATCCGCTACGTGGCGGCCACCGGCAAGCCGATGATCATCTCCACCGGCATGGCAGACGCTGAGGAAATTCAGGAAGCCATCACTGCGGCACGGGAAGGTGGCTGTAAACAACTGGCCATTCTCCATTGCGTAAGCGGCTACCCGGCCCCGGCGGAGGATTACAACCTGCGCACCATCGGCGACATGATTGAGCGATTTGGTTTAGTCACCGGCCTATCGGACCACACGCTGGACAACACCACGGCGATTGCCAGTGTAGTGCTGGGTGCCTCCATTATCGAAAAGCACTTCACCCTCAATCGTAATGGCGGCGGCCCGGATGACAGTTTCTCGCTGGAGCCGGCTGACTTGGCCGCGTTATGCCGTGACAGCAAAACCGCCTGGAAGGCATTGGGGCAGGTGGATTACGGGCGGAAATCCAGTGAGCAGGGTAATGTTCAGTTCAGACGGTCGCTTTATTTTGTGAAGGATATGAAAGCTGGGGATGTGATTACTGAGGATTGTGTTCGGAGTGTGAGGCCTGGGTATGGGTTGGCGCCTAAATATTACCCCGAGGTGGTCGGTAAAACCGTAAATCAAACAGTTTTTCGTAACACGCCTGTGAGGCACGAATTACTCTCTTAGCATGAGTGTGCTTTCGCCCGTTAGGTGAAATGGTGTTATATCTCGGCCTTTCGTTAGCGAACACGACCTGGGTGAGCGCAACTCGGCTGCCAAACAGGCACATAAGATTTTGGGAATCGAACAAAGCTTTATGCTCGGGTTCCCCGATAATCGCATGGATACAGTCCCACTGCTGGATATCGTGCAGAAGTTGGAGCAGGTGATGGATGACGTGCAACCCCAGGTTGTTTACACGCATCACAACGGTGACCTCAATATTGATCATCGAATTACCCATCAGGCGGTATTAACGGCGTGTCGGCCCGTACCTGGCTCCCCTGTCCGGGAAATCTATGCATTTGAAGTGTTGTCAGCGACGGAGTGGAATAGCCCTGGCACCTCCACCTTCATTCCAAACGTTTTCGCGGATATCTCAGGCCATCTGGAAACGAAAATGAACGCATTGGCTGCTTATGAGTTGGAGATGCGAGACTCGCCTCATTCTCGATCTATAGTAAATGCCAAACGACTTGCGGAGCTAAGGGGCAGCTGTGTTGGAGTAAGTGCTGCTGAAGCGATGATCGCGGTAAGGGTAATACGTTGAGCGACACTGTATTAGCCGCGTCTATCAGCGCATTGGCGACAGTTCTGGCAGCTTTTATTGGCATCATCGGTCTATCGGTAATGCTGAAGCTAAAAGCGAAGATGAAGCTGCTTGCTGATGAAGTGCAGAAGTATCATGCACATGAGGGAAAGCTTGTCGAGAAGGTACTCGAGTTGCAAGGAATCTCACCAGGCAGCGCAAAGATAAAATATCACCGGGGAATTTTGCGGGCTCAGCTTTCTGAGCACGCTCGGCCCGAAATGACTGCTTCGGCTGCTCGAAAAATTGCAAACCGTTGGTTGTGAAAGCTCGGCCAGCGGTATCGCAGGTGCTTAGGAAATCCTGTGGCCAGGGTAATGCTCAGTTCCGGCGCTCGTTGTATTTTGTGAAGGATATGAAAGTGGGTGATGTGATTACGGAGGATTGTGTGCGGAGTGTGCGGCCGGGGTATGGGTTGGCTCCGAAGCAATTTGGATCAGTCTTGGGGAAGCGCTTAAAGAAAAGCGTCGCTTCTAACACAGCGGTTAGTTACGATTATATAGAGTTTTAAATTGCATCAACATCTAAAAACTAACTCCGGCATCCTCAGAGCCAATCAGAAGACCGCTCTTTTGCTTGTGCGCACACCGTTCCAGGCTTGGTTGGCTGAAAAGGTTCTCGCAAAAGAAGCGGCCGGCGAATTTGACGTCATTTATTTTACACAAAATGATTCTGCGGAGGATCAATACTACTATTCAAGGCTAAGTTCGAAGTCAAGAAGGTGTAAGTACCTTTTTATCCCGAGCCAAAAATATGACATTTTTAATCACCTTCGCTTTTGGCTGAGCTCAAGGGAATTTCTAAAGGGGGAAAGTTACGGCCAAATTGTTCTTTCCAGCATTGAATCGCATGTAATCAATTCTATCTCAAATCGATTCAAATCCAGTGAGTTGGTGACATTTGATGATGGTACTGCCAACTATAACAAGTCTGGTGTCTACCATGTAGAACTAGAATCTCAGAGGGCACGAATCTATCGAATATTGCTCGGTGGAGTGTCTTTGTCAAAAATCAAGAAGAGGATTCTTCGTCATTATAGCGTACAGGATAAACTGGGAAACATAGTGGCCCCTAGTCGCCTGATTTTCATTGATGGGTGGAGAAGCAGCGATAAGAATTTTACGCACTCCAAAGGTATGAGGTCTTATTTTATTGGGGCTCCATTTGCAGAGGTTCTAAACGTTTCCCAAGTTGAAGAGATAAAACGGTGGGCCAAGAGTGAAAACGTTGATTGTTATGTCCGTCATCCAAGGGAGAAGGTGCCACTAGATTTGGGAGTTCCGCTCCTGAATAAGAAAGGAAAAATCGCTGAAGACGCAATTCTTGAAGACAGCAATGGTGCTGGAATTATTTTGGTTGGCTACTTGAGTAGCGTGATGTTTAATTTAGCGCCAATCGCCGATAAACGGATCGTTTTGATTCCTAAGAGTGCTGAAAATAAAGTATATCAGTTGGCTGAAATGGCAGAAACTTCCGGATGCGAGATCGTGTGGTTATGAGTCAGAGGTGTTCTTTATGAAATGGCTGAAAGATACTCTAGATATTTTGAAGTCTCAGCCAGAACAGTGGCTTTATTATACGGATTTCAAGCTTCATCACAGTTCTGGTGAGCCTCAAACCTCACCTAGATTTGGTGTGCTCTTTAGGTTTCTTTCTTTTTGTTATCACTCATTCAGAAAGGTTAAGACTTTAAGGCACAATAAAGATGCGTTTCCTGCGGTACGCACTGACATAATATTCTTTGCCCAAACGAAGAACCAAGCTGAGGCACTTAAACCAACGATAAGAGAGTTTGAGAGAAGTCTTTTTAAGGTATTTCCGATTGCATTTTACTCATCCAAGTTTCATGATGATGTTTTCTTCCAACTAAAGGTTGATTTTGTCTCCTTTCTGAGGGCGGTTATTTTAAATCTCTTCAGACTTCCCGGTTTGGTTCATAATTTAACCCACATGGAAGGAGTTGATGGCAAGAAAGCTGTTTATCAAAAATATTCAAGCTACAGTGAATCTCACTTATACTTAGCTTTCTTTTATTCTTATTTGGTTAGAATAAGGCCAAATATTGTGGTGGTGTCAAATGACCACTCTCTGGAACACCGTTGTTTGATTGCCGTTAGTAAAAAGCTTGGAATAACTACCGCATATCTTCAGCATGCTTCTGTTAGTGAAAAGTTTCCCGCTCTTAATTTTGATTTGGCTTTTCTCGATGGTGAAGTGGCGTTAAATATTTACCGAAAGTGTACAGAAAACGCCCCGATGAATCCAATTAAGGGTCAGTTAAAGAAAAGCGTTATTCTTTCTGGTCAGAAAAAAGATATGTTATCGGATAAGGGAAGTAAAAGAGAAGGTGTGGGCGTTGCGATAAATACACTTGACAGTGTCGAGCGTGTCATTGAAATTATAAGGCTTTTAACTTCCTCTGAATTCGAAGTCACTCTTCGCTGGCATCCTGGGCAGGGCCGCGCATCCGTCGAAAAAATCCTCAATGAATTTCGAGATAACCCTAAATTTAAATTTAGTGATCCATTAATAGAGACAGTTAGCCTATATTTGGCGAAAATTTGTGTATTAGTTGCTGCTAACAGCAGTATTCATTTGGAAGCTGTAATATCTGGAGCATTTTCCGTGTATTATGAGTTTAGTGATAAGGATATCTACGATTACTATGGGTATATTAATAACGGAGTTTCTTCTGAAGCAAGATCGGCTTCTGAGGTGGTCGGCATTGTTTCTGATGCGCATGCCGGCAATTTAATTATTAATAATGAATCGGTACGACGATACAGTTCTACATTCGATACACCATTGTGTGGTAAGGAGGGCGAGATCGTTTTTAGATGTCTTTGTGCATATTTAGAAGGAAGGGATATAAAAGATGTTCGTGTCAATGATGTGTCAATTTCAAATTATTATTATGAAAATTGGCTGTGATGCAAAAAGCTTTTAAGGTTGAATCGTTGGATATGAACTTAACACCCATAGTAAGCATAATAATCCCATGCTACAACTCCGAGGGCACCATTCTTAGGTGCATAGAGAGCGTCCTTAATCAAGGCGTTGACTTGCTTGAAATCATTGTGGTCGATGATGGTTCAACGGACAACAGTTATGAACTTTTGTCTATTAGGGATGATATTATTTTGCTGAAACAAGATAACAAAGGTGCCCCGTCAGCTAGAAATCTAGGCTTAAGTGTCGCTAATGGAGAGTTTGTAAAGTTTTTGGATGCGGATGACATGCTGCTGCCAGGCTGCCTTGAAAGGCAGCTAGACTTGGCCACGAAATGTCCGGATGATGTAGTAGTTTATGGTGATTACTTGCTCTGTAGCGATGATTCCGAAAGGCGTATTCGCACTTATATTAATTTTAAGAGTCAGTTGGTTGGCCTTTTCTTTACCGATATCCTAACTTCGACGCCACTGCATAGAAGAAGAATTTTAGATGAAGTGGGGGGGTTTGACACGCGTTTGCCTGGTGGTCAGGAGTGGAATCTTCACATTCGTTTGGCGGCTGCAGGCGCAAAGTTTTGTTATGATCCGAATCCAGTTTATAAATATATCCAGGAAGATAATCCATTAAGAATTTCAAAGGCTAGTAAAGCGAAAGGCGATTACGAGCGTTTGAGAGTGGATTTGAAAAAAGAGGTTCTTACTCACGAAGAGGTTTTTCGAATTTCGGGTAGTTCTCTGAAATCTGTTCGTAGATTGAGATTTATTGATTTAGCTTTAAAGGCTCGTGATTTTGGATACGATGATATTTTTTATCAGGCCGTTGATCAAGGAGTCGAATCAGAGATATTTAAAAAGGCTATTTTTAAAAGTAATTTTTTTGCGAACTCTTTGCTTAAGTGGATTAAGTTGATGTTCTTTGTTTTATGGAAGGACTTTCGTTTTTAATAGGGTGCTGACCATTAGCTAAGAAAACTATTGAATTCTTACTGCGTCAAGGGACTATCTTTGGTCGATCGTAATTCTTTTCAGAGTTTTATGGCAACCTATTGTAGTGGTTCAATTTTTTTTGGATCTCCCTTTTGTGTTTTCGTATCGATCTCTCCGTTAGATGAAAATTCGGGATATAATTGATGAAGAATCTTTCTTCATACTGTAAATAAGATTAACAGGTATAGCGTGGGGCTTTTTTCTTGAAGAATTTGTATGTCTTTTGGTTGGGTGACAATCCAATGTCCGATGTTAGAAAGGCTAGTCTTGAGACAATGGTTAATTCGGGCTTGGATGTTAATGTTGTAGATCAAAATTCCTTGTACGAATATGTTCGGGAAGATTTAGTTCATCCGGCGTATCAGTTTTTAAATTTAGCGCACCGAGCTGATTACTTGCGTGCATTTTTCATGCACCATTTTGGGGGAGGTTATTGCGATGTCAAAGCTATTAGTGAGTCTTGGCTCCCAGCGCTAAATGCTCTAGAAAGCACGGATCATCTTTTGGCAGTTGGTTATAGAGAGGTGAGTCGACACGGGGTGGCAAACATTTACCAAAGTTCCCAGATGGTTAGTGGTGGAAGTGTAGTGAAATTTTTTGATTACGTTAAATGGAGATGGCTCCAATTAAATTATCGGAAGTTAATCGGTAATGGTGCCTTCATATTTAAGCCAAATACAGAATTGACTCTATCTTGGTGGTCTGAGTTGAACAAGAGGTTGGATTTTTTGTTGCCCTCTCTGGAGCGTAATCCTGCAGTCTACCCTAAAGAGCGCGGCGGTTCAGTTTATGGCGGCAAATTGTCTTGTTATCCCGTTCCTTGGACGTACATTTTGGGGGATATCCTCCACCCGCTCATTTTAAAATATCATTGGAGAGTCTCGAAAGACCTTCCTTCCCCGGAACTTCAGAGATACCTTTAGTTTACTCTACAGATAGTATTTCAGGTTTTTCGTTGTTTCCAATTTCTTTTTTATTTGAGAGGTCAGTGTGAGGCAAGCTTCAAGTGGTGTTGCAGAGCCTTTTTTTTCTGTAATTGTCCCTCTGCATAATAAAGAACCCTACATAAAGTCTACGCTGGAAAGTGCTTTTGCTCAGAAATTTAAAGAGTATGAAGTGATTGTCGTCAATGATGGGTCTACCGATTGTAGCGCAGATATTGTAAGAAGCTTTAATGATGAGCGATTGCGTGTGATTGACCAAAAAAATGCTGGTGTTTCGAGCGCAAGAAATAGAGGGGCGTCTGAAGCTTGTGGGCGCTGGCTGGCTTTCCTTGATGCTGATGATATCTGGTCAGAGGAACACCTTCTAGAGCTAAGCCGTTTAATTCTAAGCTTCCCTGAAGCGGGGCTGGTTACTAATAGCTCTTTGGAAATTAGCTCAGATGACCAATTGTTATTTGATAATAATTGTGCAAAGCCTGAGAGAAAGAAGATTGACTATTTTAAGTCTGCTTCCAAAAGCATTGGGGTGGTAAATTCATCGAGTGTTGCAGTGAAGAAAGCATTGTTTGAATCAGTCGGTGGATTTTCACCGTATACTCTGGGTGAAGATTTAGAGTTTTGGGCCAGAGTCGCTTTAGTATCTGACGTTGCAAAGTCAGATAGGCATACTGTGGTTTACCGTAGGGTCACGGGTGGAGCAATGGATAGGGCGGCCCCCAGCCCATTTGGCAAGGACATTGAGTATGGCACTCTGAGTCTGGATAACCTAAGCCCGTCGGTTGCATTTTTAGTGAAAAAGCTGCCTGAGATAGCTTCAGATAGGGAGCTCCATAAATCCGTTGTTGCCTACATTAACGCACGCGTTATCAGTGCTATGCATGGATCGTTCGTAAATGGGCGATTTGAGAGAATGAAGAAGCTTAGACAGTTGATCATTACTCCCTGCGATTCCGTAGATTTGAAGTGGCTTATTTTAGCAAGGCTTCCAAGATGGCTGTTGGCTTCCATGTTTCGAACGAGGGTCGTTGCGAGGTGGTTTTATCGGAAGGTGGTATCATGAGTCAGCGCATATGCATTTACTCTCCCAGCGAAAAAATCTGGGGTGGCGGACAGATTTATATCGATAATTTGTGCCGATACCTGAACGCCAATGCGATGAACGCAGTTATCTCAACCTCTGAGCCTGATAGTTTTTCATCTCTAACCATTCGAATGCCTTCCGTTTCAAGTAAAAGAGAGCGGCTTCTTAAAGCGCCAGCGCTTGCCAAATCTCTCAAGACAAGAGGTGTTGAGGTCATCGTACTCAACGATCTTTCCTCTTTATGGCTTGCTCCCATCTTCCGTTTTTACGGTTTGAAGGTAGTCTCTCTGCTTCATCTTTACCTGCAGCTGAAGAATAAAGCAGGGCTTGGGCACGGGTGGCCGGAGTTCCATATGTTGCGGATGGCGAGCCGGTTCGCCAACCGTGTTTACAGTGTCAACAAAGACAACCAGCAGTCATTCCCGGTCCCGGTGGAATTCGTAGGGAACTTTATTTCACCCTGGTTTTTTAGTGCGCCCGGTTTTGGTGAGAAACGTTATGACCTTGGCCTGATTGCTCGCTTATCGGCTGAGAAAAACATCCCCCTTTTTGTGAAGCTTCTGGCGAAGTTGAACGATGTTTCCGAGCGACCTATTACCGGGCTGATTGTGGGTAAGGGTGAGGAAGGAGCTTTGGTGCGTCGCGAGATCGAACGATTGGGGATGCAGGAGCTGATTGAACTTCGTCCTTGGGTTGATCGGCAGGATTTACCGAGCGTTTACGACCAAATCAGGTGTTTCGCAATAACCAGTCACCATGAAGGGTTCGCCACTACGTTGCTCGAGGCTCATGCCCGTGGTGTACCTGCAATCACCACGCACAGCGCTGGCTACTGTGCCGAATTTGTTGAAGGAGTTAATCCCGTTACGGGTATAGCCTTTGACCCCCTGGATGTGGAGTCCGATACGTTTATTCATAGTTTGATCGATCTGATCGAAGATAGTGGTTCATATCGTGAAGCTTGCCGTCTTAAGGCAGAGCAGTTTACCGAAGAGAGAGTGCTCGGGCATATCCAGGCCGGAATTGAGTTATTGATCGGACAGCGCTCTTCTAAGGCTGCAGAATGAAAGTGCTACTTGTGATCACCAGTCTGGGCGTTGGCGGGGCCGAACGATTGGTGACTTCTTTGGCGGATCGCTACGCTGCTATTGGTCATGAGGTAATGCTGGTTCGGTTTCATGGTGAAGCCGAATTGTGCCCTGGCGACCCGCGGGTGCGACTCGAGAATCTGGACATGCGCCGCAGCCCCATGGGTGTGCTGGTTGCAACGCTGAGATTTCGCCGATTGGTTCTTGAATTTCGACCAGATGTAGTAAATAGCCATTTGGTGCATGCCAATATCCTTACCCGGCTGTTGCGGCTCGTCACGCCCATAACCCGCTTGGTATCCAGTGCCCACAATAACAACGAAGGCTCGCAACTTCGGATGGCAGCGTATCGGCTCACGGACTCGTTAGCGGATGTATCTACTAATGTATCGGAAAGCGCAGTTGAGGTGTTCCGGAGGGCACGTGCGGTTAGGCCGGGGCAGATGGTAGCAATCCATAACGGCATTGATGCCCGGGCATTTGCATATGATGCCGACGAGCGATGCCGTGTTCGCCAAGAATTTGGGATTGATAACAATACGCCCTTACTATTGGCTGTTGGCCGGCTCTGGGAGGCTAAAGATTATCCGAATTTGCTACAGGCTTTTTCATTGTTGGAGGTTGCCGGCTCCAGCCCAATGCTTGTGATTGCCGGTGAGGGGCCCTTGCATCAGGAACTTTTCGATTTGGCAGTCGCTCTTGGAGTTAGTGACAGAGTTACCTTTCTTGGTGTTCGGCAAGATGTGCCTGCGTTGATGTCAGCGTGCGATGTTTTTGTGCTTTCGTCTGCCTGGGAGGGTTTCGGTTTGGTTGTGGCTGAGGCCATGTCATGCCAAAGGTTGGTTGTAGCAACGGATTGTGGTGGTGTGAGTGAGGTGTTAGGAAATGCCGGCATTTTGGTTCCAGCCCGTGATAGCTTGGCGCTTAGCTCTGGATTAAGTCGGGCACTGGATTTATCTGACGCTGAACGGACTCGTATTGGGACGCTGGCACGGGCGAGGGTGCTGTCACATTTTTCATTTGAGTCTACAGCTGAAGGTTATCTTTCTTTGTACGAACGAATGTAGAAATCTGGTTGAGCCTGTAAATAAATCTGTGTAACTGCCCATCCCATTACAGGTGGCCGTCCAGGCGGTCACCGAATTCGATAATAAAGCGATTCAGCGCAGGCTTCCAATCCCTGATTGGCATGGTCCATTTCTT
>Ga0208670_100227_pt1 | contig 18127 bp, 11 predicted proteins | sample 24BtaG_FD_184098 | JGI IMG/M metagenome (GOLD analysis project Ga0208670, IMG submission 184098) | Marine viral communities from Cariaco Basin, Caribbean Sea - 24B_WHOI_OMZ_CsCl (SPAdes) (version 2) | ecosystem: Environmental > Aquatic > Marine > Oceanic | place: Caribbean Sea: Cariaco Basin...
GCTTTGGCCACGGGTACAGATTTACGTTTAATTAGACCCAAAGGTAGGGTTTCTGAAAAGCGAGTAATAAAGTGATCCACAACTGCATGATTCATAGCAAATAATGCTTTAACCAATTTCTCTTTATCGACAGATTCTGGTGTAACTGCATCGAAACCCTCTAGAATGGTTTTGGCAGAGGCATCATCCATCTTAAAACCAACACGAGTATTGCCTGAATTATCCTCAAATACAGTTTCGTTTTTCATATATTCAAAGTTAGGGATAACTTCTTTGTTAGAATCTTTACCCAACAAAATATTCAGCATAGTTTCGGTGGCGCCTTCAATTTTATTGACGATACCGCGCATTTTTTCTTGACGCTCTGGATCTGGAATGACACTAATCAAATTAACCAACATATTGTCTAACAGTTCACGTCCAATTTGTTGTGCAATATCATTACGTAAAGGGTAGTAGGATACATCTTTGCCAGAGTCAATAATGTGCTCGGCTTCAACAATCATATCTGCTAGCTTGTCTGTAGGTTCAAATCCAAAATAGCAAGTCATCGTAAGTCCTTTTATGAGTAATTAATGCAGTTTTTAAATATATTCCAAAAAGTATTGTTTAGCAAGACGTTCATCAACTAAATGTATTTAGTTAATTGTGCTAATATAACTTAATTGTTATAGAGCCACGTAATTCGTTTGAAGACTATCTAGTCATGACAGCATAGGCACCTGAAAATATTTATTCAATCTTTAGTTAAATGTTTGTAATTAAATACTATAATTTAACAGGTTGAGTAGCCAGACCTTTGCTAGTGCAACTCTAAAACTCACCCCTCAGGAACAGTTACGTATCATGAAAATAAAGTTTGCCTCCTCTGAAGTATCGCAGAGCTCTCCTAAGATTGCCTTGATAATGGTATCAAGTAGCGTTCTGGCACTCATGGGCTGTCAATCATCATCAACTCAGTTTGCCCCAAATTCTACCCTACAAGCTGGCTCATTAATCTCCTCAGTTGATTATCAAAAAAATACTCAACGTAACCAGCAAGCTTATCAAAATCAATTTAGCACCGATTCAGGTATTAACAGTGACGAAGAAGCTAAATCGAGACTTTTAACGGCAATAACCAATCATCTAGTAACGCCTCACGTGTCGGTTAGTCAAACTCTAAAGCATGACTCACCTTTTATTAAAAAGGGCAGTATTGATGAGGGCTCACAAAGTGCCTATAAGACTGTTTTGGATATAGCGATACAAGAAGCCTCTGATGAAGAGAATTGGGAAAAGTCTGATGCTTATAGGCAAGAAGAGGGTAGTTCTGAAGAGGCTGTTTTTATTGAGTCAGATTATGATGAAGATCATGATGAAAATTATGACTATAAAAATTATGATGCCGATGAGTATGAGGATTCTAATGTCTATGAAAGTGATAATCCGTATGACGAGTACGAAGAGGATACGAGTTATCAGCAACTAATAGACACCTTATACGAGTGGTACAACCGCACGCCAGCACAGATTGAAGCTACCAATTATTATTTCAATCAAAACATGAGTTTAAATAAAATTAGTGAGTTTGACCCAGTTAATAAGAAACTTAGTATGGTCTATAGCTATGACTTTGCTTCGCCCACAACTTACTATTCGATACAGTTGCCTTTAGCGCTGGATTTCAACCGCTCTGAGCTGACTTTAGACCCTAGTGCTTTGTTACCATTAGTGGCAATAATATCTCCCGAGCATGCTCCTTTGCCTGAAGAGCTTGAAGCTACCACCGTGGCCTTTAAACTGCCACAGGACATCATTGATCAAGTTCCTCCATCAGTGATATACGATGCTTTTATTTCAGCCATTGGTTATAGCCTGAGTGAGCTTGAAACGGCAAACTTTACCGCTTTAGACATCTCTAACGATGCTTATGCCAAGAAAGTTGGGGCCCATTCAGCAGTAAAGCTCAACTTAGACGCTAAACAGACCGGTAAGTTGTTAGGCATCACTCTAAAACATATGTCTGACACACTGCAAGAATATGTGGATTTACGACCTGATTTATACCCAAATTCAAACTTTATTAAAGTAGCTTTGGAGAACTGGCAACAAACCAATAAAAAATTCCAAAGCGGTGACCTAGGGTCTTTATTTCAGCTAATCGAAGCAGTGGCTCCTTTGTCCTTCAACCAAAGTAATTATTATTACTTTGATAGCCGTGGAAAGTTAATAGCCTCTCAATCAAGCTTATTGACTGGTGGTGATTTTATGGGGGCGACAACCACGCTATTAAGTCAGACTCGATATGATGAGCGTGGCTTTAAATCTCACCCTTTAAGTGAGCTATATCAGCAGTCATTTGGGCAACCTTTTTCAAAACAGTCGCCTGCCAGCGTAGATGGCAATGCGTGGATTAAAAAAATCCAAGACCGAAAAGATAAATTGAATCAAGCCTATGCTGCGCGTAGTGATTATGACAGTGAGGATGCGTTGTTGGGTAATGAGTCACTAAACAGTATTGAGGACGAGGCCTATCAACCTTCTATTAGAATCATTGATTATGGCAATGTGAATGACTATGAGAAGGAAGGCGATTATGAGCAGCAATATGAGCAATAAGCCGCACAATAACTCAACTCATAATTTACAATTGATAGCCTTAAGGACTTCCATGAAAACCCCAAGTAAACCTGACTTATATAGAAGACAAAACAAACTGGCTGCGTTATCTCTAGCAGTCCCTTTAGTGCTTAGTGCCTGTCAGGTAGCGCCCAGCAGCGATCAAAATGCTTTTATGTCTAAAGTAAGTCAATTGCCTAGCGAGCAACAATCTCAAATGGCAAAAGATACCTTATTGCAGGCATTGCAAAATCAAAGTCGTAGTGATTATACCTACCAAGTAAATGTGTTAGGTTCTAATGAGCAAAGAAGAGAGCGTCTTGCCAATGCCACACCGCAGCAGTTAGCGATGAGTGATGTGCCCATCAATCACTGTGAACATGTTCATGATGAAGCTTATGTTGAGTTATTGCAGCAAGTAGAGAAAGCTGGCCTTGAAATATACGATGCCAAATATTCAGAAGAGAGAGAAGCCATCAAACACGCTTATCAAAAGTGTGTTGCTGCTTTAGAGCAACCTTACTCACAAGTGTCTTATGAGCAGTGGCTACAACAAGCGGTACAACAAGCAAAAGCTGATTTGGCCAATGCCGAAGCAGGTATTGAGCCAGGTAGAGCTGAAGCTGATAGGGTAGAAGCAAGTTTAGCTAAAGCTGAGGATGATATTGAAGAGGAGGATTTCGAGAGCTTTAATGAGTCGATTGATGATTCACAATCATTTAGTAGTCCGTTTGGAGACATTAGCGCTGATGCCTTGCCAGGTTATGATGACTCTCATACCAACCTAGATGCCCGCAAGGCCAAACTATTAAATGCCTATTTATTAAATCCTACGAGTATTACTGGTTCTGGAGTATATCGAGCTTCAACGGGCAAAGTAAGCATCCTGCCAACTTTCGCTTATCAAAGTCGCAACCTGCAAATGCTAAATAGCCACTTTATTTATATCGATGCCAAGCAGGGGGCGGTATATTTATGGGCCGAGACCTTTGCCTATATGTTGTCCTCTTCTATAGATCCAAATTTAGGTTTGGAGATGAAAGACAAGTGGATCAAAATAGATTTAAATGATGGTAGCCTACCCAAAAGCTTCCTTCCAGACTTGCTTAAGGCTCATCTATTGGCTAAAGACAAAATGAATGCCAATGCTTCGGCAGAGCAGTATCGCTTTACATCTCCCTCGCAGCTACAAAGCCAATCTTCTAAGCCAGATGAAAAGCATCAGCCTTACTTAAATAAGGCCGCGCTATTAATTGAACGAAATCTGACTGAACAACAGTACAATGAGGGTATGCAGTTGTATTTAACCACTGTATATGATCAGATGACAAAGAAATACCCTCAACTGCTTCAGTCAGAAAATAACAGTGAGCAAACGGATAACCGCAAATACTTTAGTAGTGAGCATATTTTCACCAAAATTTTTGATGCTATTGAAAAAGCAAAACGAGAAAATTTTGTGACTAAGCCAGACAGCCTAAGTTCTGTTAAAACCATAGAGAGTGATAGCGATGAGAAAGCTAATGAAAAAAAGCCGGCTATTGAGTATGCAATCAAGGATGAGTCATTAGCAGAGAATAAATGGTTATGGCGTAATGTCTATGGTTTAGACAATAGACAGCGCATTCTTTGGCAATTGGCACAGCGCCAAGTAGATAACAGTACAAGTCTGCCTTATGGGTCAAATGATTTGCTGTCTGGGGTTCGCTTAGAAGCCTTAACTCAATACGACAACGTATCTAGCTCTGCGCCTATGTTTGCAACATTACCAGCAGGCGCTTCTATGCCCTCTAATTCAAACAGCGTGAGCTTACAGAGTTATTTTGAAAATTTAAAGTCAAGTTATGACAAAGGTGAGGGTAGCGAACAAGGCAAAATCTTGTTTGAAAGCTTGCAACAAATCAGGTGATTCAATAAAAACCGCGAAAAGCCAGTTAAATATATATTTAACTGGCTTTTTTATTAGCTATAATAAGATGCGTTAATTTACACAGAAGCAAGAGTTCAGTAATAAAGTCTGCTTAGGTAAGCGACTTAAAATAATACCATTACTGACTCTTTAACCTATGATTCCTTTAAGTGACTAAGCTTTTATAGTTATAAACTAAGTTGTTTCACTAGCCTTAGCAGCTGGTCATAAACAATATAGGCTTTTCAAGGAGTGAAGTATGAACAGTGCAATTGTATTGCTGTTGGGCATTTTAGCCATGCTCGCCGGCTATTTCTTTTATTCTAAATTTTTTGCTAAACATATTTTAGGGCTGGATAACTCTATTCCCACGCCTGCCCATAGTATGAAGGATGGTATTGATTACGTCCCGACCAATAAATATGTGCTTTGGGGGCATCACTTTACCTCAGTTGCAGGGGCAGCGCCAATTATTGGACCAGCTATTGCTGTAATTTGGGGCTGGGTACCTGCGGTACTATGGGTCGTGCTCGGTACGATCTTTATGGCAGGCATCCATGACATGTCCGCTGTATGGGCCAGTATGCGCAATAAGGGTCAATCTATTGGCTCCATTGCAGGTTCGGTAATGGGCGGCAGAGTACGTACCTTAATGATGGTGGTTATCTTCTTGCTGCTATTAATGGTCAACGCGGTATTCGGGGTGGTCATTGCCAATATGATGATCAAGACGCCGACAGCAGTTATCCCGGTTTGGGGTGCTTTAGTCGTCGCCTTTATCATTGGTCAGTGTATTTATCGCTTTAAGATGAATCTGGCTCTGGTATCTACTGTTGGGGTAATTGCCTTATACGCTCTGATTTATCTAGGTACTTTAGTGCCAGTGGTATTGCCTGAAACTATGTTTGGGTTACCGGATAATGCCGTATGGATTATCTTCTTATTTATATATGCTGCGGTTGCCTCATTATTACCTGTTTGGATGCTTCTACAGCCTCGAGACTACATTAACGGTCTTCAGTTATTCGTGGGACTAATCTTATTGTTCGGTGCCATACTAGTGGCGACTCCAGATATCGTTGCGCCTGCACTTAACCATAACCTGCCTGCCGACACACCGTCTATTATGCCATTATTGTTCGTCACCATCGCTTGTGGCGCAATCTCAGGCTTCCATGGTTTGGTGTCTACTGGTACAACTTCTAAGCAAATTGATAAAGAAGAAGATGTACGTTTTGTAGGATACTTTGGAGCAGTAGGTGAAGGTTTGCTAGCGCTAGGTGCAGTTTTGGCGACCACAGCCGGCTTTGCAAGCTTAGCGGAATGGGAAGGTATCTATCAAAAATTCGGTGATGGCTCAATCGGTGCCTTCATTGATGGTGGGGCAACTATCTTAAATAACGGTATGGGAATTGAAATTGTCTTATCACAGACGATTTTAACCGTAATGGCTGCCTTATTTGCGGGCACAACTATGGATACTGGGGTACGTTTACAGCGCTATATCTTCCAAGAGTTTGGAGAGGTTTATAACTTACCAGCGTTGAAGAAAGGTGTGGTTGCAACCTTACTTGCAGTGGGTACCTGTCTATTAATCGCCTTTGGTGCCGGTGGTATTGACGGCTCTGGCGGTATGATTATCTGGCCACTGTTTGGTACGACCAACCAATTAATGGCGGCATTAACCTTAATGATTGTTACGGTGATCTTATTACGTAAAGGAAAAGCGGTTTGGTATACCTTAGCGCCTTTGTCTTTCCTATTGGTCATGGCAGTTTTTGCATTAATCTTACAGTTAAAGAGCTTCTACATTGAAGGCAACTGGCTGTTAATTGTGATGGATATTATTATCTTAATTGCGACCATTATGGTTACTTTTGAGAGCTTCTCTGTGTTACGCCGTGAGTGGAAACAATATAGAGGTTAAAATTAATCCTGCAACCTGTAGATAGTTGTTTATCTAATATAATGATACTCATAAAAAACGCTGACTTAGGTCAGCGTTTTTTTTATTTTAAAACCATAGCCGAAGATAAGCATAAGCAATGACTACACAATATGATCGCGCTCTAATGCGGCAATCTGTTGCAGACTAAATCCTAAATCAGTTAAGACAGAACGTGTGTCCGCCCCAAGTTTGGGAGGAGGGGTATGATATTTCACCGGCGTTCCTGACAGTTTAATAGGACTACCAAGTACTCGTATTGAACTATTATCAAAACCAACCACCATGTCTCTGGCAGTCACTTGAGGTAGGTTAATCGCTTCTGCCACATCATTAATAGGCGCGCAAGGGACGGTGACAGACTGTAGTAATTGCAGCCACTCATCTCGCGTTTTTTTATTAAATTGCACAGCTAGCTGCTGTGTTAACGACTGTCGATTTTTTACCCGTTGGGGGTTGGTTGAATAATCCGAGTCTTGATGTAATTCTAAATCTAATACCTTGCTCAGATTGGCAAACTGACTGTCATTACCGCAGGCTATGATAAAGTGTTTATTATCAGCAGCTTTAAACACTTGGTAAGGACAAATACTGGGATGCGCGTTGCCCAATCTTGAAGGGGTAATACCAGAGGCTAGATAATTCATACCAAAATTGGCCAACATGGAGACAGCACTATCCAGTAATGCCACATCGACCCACTGTCCTTTGCCAGTATTCTGCCTAGCCAGCAGAGCGGCTTGAATCCCTATGGTTAACTCTAGTCCTGCAAATAAATCAACGACAGGCACACCGATTTTTTGCGGTGCACCATCCGCCTGACCTGTGAGGCTCATTAACCCAGATAGGCCTTGACTGATAAAATCATATCCAGGTTTGTGTGCATCGGGTCCTGTCTGACCAAAACCGGTCAGTGAGGCATAGATAAGTCTTGGATTGAGTACTTTTAAGGACTCATAATCTAGTCCATACTTTTTAAGACCGCCAACTTTAAAATTCTCCACTAAAACATCACTTTCGCTAGCCAGCTTTTTGATAATGGCTTGACCCTCAGGTTTAGACATATCTACGGTCATTGATTTTTTATTACGATTTACAGTGGCGTAATAAGCAGAGGTCGCTTGTGGCTGATCATCATGGATGTCTTCAAAGAAGGGGGGTGTCCAATGCCGCGTTTCATCTCCTATAAGAGGTTTTTCAACTTTTATCACTTCTGCACCCAAATCTGCCAATATTTGAGTACAGGAGGGGCCTGCTAGCACCCTCGATAAGTCAAGCACCTTAATTCCTTGTAATGCTTGAGTAGAAGTTTTTGACTTAGCAGCTGATAGTTTCGATATTTCGGATGTTGTCGATTGTTGTATTGGCATGTAATACCCTTATAAAGGCCTTAGTCAATATCCTGTGGCAAATCTAAAACTTTTTTAAGACGGTTGAGCATGTTTATGGTCTCAGGATTAAGAGTATTTTTCTCTTCACCAACCACATAGACCACCTGCTTGAAGGCTTGAATACGCTCTGACTTATCTTTTAATAAAGTTGTCAATGCATCGATAGACTTGTCTTCATCGAACCTTACCATAAGCGTTTGGTTTTCTATAATCTTGGCCAAATCGGAATGTGTCAAATCCTTAAAAGGTGGTTGTTTGGTGACCACTTCCGTTAAACGCACCAGTTGATTTCGGTCAATATTATTATCAGCAACGATATTAGCGAGGATAAGCATTCGAATTAAGGCTTCAGGATAGCCTCCCTGTGAGATTTTTGCCAAAACCTCATCCACTTTAGGTAAGTCACGTAAAGCATTCTTATCCAAAAGACGTCGTGAGAGTTCTTTATTGCCATATTGACGCAACCAAGGCAAAGTCCATATAGTGAAAAACATGCTTTCAGTATACTTGTCCTGTAGATCTCCCCAGAAATCTAAGGTCATACTCAACGAGTCCATAAACATTTTTTCAATCTTTAAAAACACATTATCTTGATCAATAGGCTCAATACCAGGCAATTTTACGAAGCCATAGTTTTGAGTGGTAGAGCTTCTTGTTTGATTATCGCTATTTGATTCAGCAACCTTAGTATTTTGCGCTGTGGCATCTGTTTCCGATTCGTCAGATGCGTCATTGGCTGTATTATTTAGGAAGCTGTTAACAGAGTGGGTGAACATGCTGCTGGCTAAAACCATAGGATTCTTGCGACTCCAAAGGCTTCTTTGTAATCTTAAAGGATGTAAAGAGCGTAGTATCTGAGCAGAGGTCTCATTGCTCATGGCTTTTATAATTGGCTGTAAACTTTGCTCATAAATACGAGTTTGTGATTTTGAAGAACGATGAACGGCACGGAATATTTTTTCATCAGTACGGTATTGGCCAATGGCCTCACTTAAATCGTCAAAAGTACGACGCTTAAAGTCCACAGAAACAGAAAAGGTCTTATCTTTATTCACACCTTGTTCATCTTCGACTGTCATTTCATAAAGACCTGGCGGTAGAATCTCAACCATATCCATAACAGAGGCCATGCCTTTATGCTCATGGTTGGCGACTTTTGAGCTAACAAATATCCCTAAATGCCCGACCTGCTCATGAATCATATAAACGATACGTTGACCACAAACCTCTATTTCTTTTTCATCAGTATAGGCATCAAGAATCCAAGCTAATGCTTGCGGTGGTGGGGTAATATCATCACCTCGAGAAGCAAATACAATAATAGGGGCTTTGACATTACGTAAGTCAATATTAACCCCTTTTTCAAGCTGCCCTGTATTACGAGCAATACGGTTTCCGATAAAAATATTTTCGACAATCCAGCGTATCTCGGCTTCATTCATGGTAAAGAAACCACCCCACCAGCGCTCAAAATCTAGAAAGCGTTCACGGTTGGCAGCTGGGTTTTTGTACAAATCATAGTATTTACCGACATAGTTGCGATACGGGTTCATCTGCTCGAAGTTATTGACCAGCCATGCGCCATCAAAAACACCATTGTTTATATCGGCGCTCATCATTGCAAGCCATGTACCGCCATTAACGCCTGCTTTATAGCGCATTGGGTCAACACCTATTTTTCCACTCCAAGCTGCAACAGGGGCGCCGTTCATCACTATCGGACCTTTAATATCTGGATGAGTTGCTGCTAATATAAGTGCTGCCCAACCACCTTGACAGTTACCAACGACCACAGGAGACTGCGAATCAGGGTGTCTTTTTTCTACTTCACGCACAAATCTTGCTTCAGCGTAAGTCACATCAGCAATCGTCTGAGTAGGCTCTGGCAACCGCTTAAAGGCTACAAAATATACAGGTCGTCCATTATTCAAGGCGACACCCACTTGGCTTTCCGGCTTAAATCCGCCAATGCCTGCGCCGTGACCTGCTCTTGGATCAATAATTATATAAGGGCGATTAGTCTCCTCAGTAACCACACCTTCAGGCGGCTTTATTCTTAGCAAAACATAGTTGCAAGGGCGATCGAAGGTACTGGCATCAAGTATGATATCGTAATCGTAATCCAATACAGGGGGACAACCTGCCAGCTCATGCTCAATAAATATATCACCACGATCTTTGAGTATTTCGGCGGTCTGTAACAAACGCTTGGTGCTATCTGTACTGTAACTTAGCCATTGTTGCCATAGTCCAAAGATAGAAGGCGTCTGCGCTTTTATTAAGGCAGATCTAATGTCTGTCAGGTCTTGAGAGAGCGTTTGAGTGTTTTTTACTAGTTGTTGATAGTTTTGTTTTAAGTGACTTGAAGCGACTGCTAGCTTTAGTTCTGTGCCCTCTGCTAAATACCTTTTGTGACGGTTATATTCTTGCATCAAATCTTGTGCCTGATGCGTCTGATTATTGATCATATCCTGAAGGTTAGGAAAAGAGCCACTCGTGGTTCTATGTGGATTGTCTGAGTCTAACCAAACATCTGCTTTGTCTGGATTCTCAATGTTGTTAGTAATGGTTTTTGTCATAAGATACCCCGATATATAGTGAGTGCTGTAGGTTATTGGCGACTAGGGTTAGAAAGAAAATAGTTTAATCAAACGATGTAAACTTCTTATGAGTTTATAAATTATCTTTTCTTTGTACTTGATATGGGTTGTGAAGAGTATCTACTTCACGCCAAGGCTTCAGCTGCCTTAATGCGAACATACTCTCCAGGCGCATCACATAGCACTGACCATTCGTTGCCATGGTTATCCATACCGGGCTGTCTTGCAGGCACTTTATCGCTAGAATAATTAGAAATCCATTCTCCCCAGTGTAGCCACCAACTTCGGTCTTGTTTTTGGGCTAACTCAAACCATTGATCAGGGTCTGAAACATTGACATGATGCGTATAAAAGCCGTACTTACCTGTGGGCGGATTAATAATACCAGCGACATGACCAGATTCGGCCAAGACAAATGTGACGTCCCCACCGAGTACTTGGGTAGATTGATAGCTGCCTTTCCATTTCACGATGTGATCTTGTAAGGCTGCAACCACATACGTAGGTGTGGTGACTTTTGACAAATCAATGTTGATATTGTCGAACTGTAGCACTCCTTTTTGTATCAGTTTATTGCCCAAATAAAGCTCACGTAAAACAAAACGGTGTAGGGCAGCAGTGACATTGGTACAATCCGAATTCCAATATAAAAGGTCAAAGGGAGTGGGACGCTCACCTTTAAGGTAATTTTGGATATAGTAGTTCCAATAAAGGCTGTTTTCGCGCAGTAGACTAAACGCTATTCCCATTAAACGACCATCGAATACGCCTTTTTTCTCACCTTCTTGCTCCAATGCCTTGACGATATTTTCATCAATGAATACACCCAAATCTCCAGGATCACTAAAATCGAACATAGTGGTCCAAAAGGTAGCACTCGCGATACGCTGTGATTGATTGTTTTCCGCTAACCATGACAGAGTTAATGCAAGCAGCATACCTCCGATACAATACCCGATAACATTGGCATCAGGTTCTCCGGTAATTTTTTCAATGGTAGTCAAAGCGGTTAACAGCCCCTCATGCATGTAAGTTTCCATACCCGCCTGTTTATAGCTTTGATCTGGGTTAATCCATGAAATAATAAAGACGCTATGACCTTCATTAAGTGCCCAGCGGATATAAGATTTTTCCTGTTTTAAATCAACGATATAAAACTTATTAATCCAAGGCGGTACAATTAAGAAAGGCCGTTTATTGACCAGCTCAGTAGTGGGAGTATATTGAATCAACTCAAACATACGGTTGCGATAAACCACTTTACCTGGGGTGGCTGCAATATTTTCACCCAGTATAAAGGCGTTGTCATCAGTCATTCTAATGGTGAGTAGATGAGCGCTTTTTTCTAAATCTTCGGCCAACTGTTTTAGCCCACGTAGTAGATTTTTGCCTTTAGTTTCTTTGGTAATTCGAAGCACTTCAGGATTAGTGAGTAAAAAATTACTCGGAGCAATAGCGTTTAACCATTGCCTAGTAAAAAAAGAAAGCCGCTGACGGGTCTTATTATCAATACCTTCCGTCGCCTCAACGGTATCTAAAATGCTATTGGATGATAAGAGATAGCTTTGCTTAATATAATCAAAAAAGACTCGATCAGACCATGCTTTGTCATTAAAGCGTTTGTCCCCTTTTTCAGGCTGTATTAATGGCTCTTTTTCAGCCCCAATGGCAGTCATTAGGCTGTTTTGAAGTAGCTGCATTTGTTGTTGATACAGTTGTATTTGATTCGCCATTAATGTAGCGGGACTGTTGGTAATAGCAGCGGTTGTAAACTGCTGACAGGCATCCATCATCTCAAATAATAAAGATTGGCTGGTAATGCTAGTTTGAGTAAGGCGTTTAAAAGATTGGTTGCTAACTTTTTGAATTAATGTGTTGATACTGCCAAAGTTAGTTGATGATGTTTTGCTAGGGTCAGCGATAGTGGCTTGACACTCAGTCGCAACATTGATTTTTTCTTCGGTTCCAATAATTTTGCTACATTTATTAGTCTTATTATGTGTATTAAAAGGTAGGAAGCGATTAAGATAACGAATAGGGTAGTGCCATAAACTTGAAGCGGAATCTGAATTAGAATAGAGGTTGAAAAGTGAGTCATTATGGGTGTCTGCACCCGGTGTATCATCATTAAGCGGGTTACTGCTTCGACTTTTAAACATGGTTCCACCCCTAATTTAACCAATTGGTAAAAAGGTTTAAGCCTAATTAAACTTAATTAAGCTTAAACACTCGCAATTAAGTACTTCCAAAGCCAACACTACAGTAATGTAGTGTCGGATAAATGAAGTTAGGAAAACGAGCCGTTATGCTTTATTGACTGTGGCTTTACTGCTACTATTTGGCTTACTAGTGTTGGCAGATGCCGTACTCGCAGCAGAGTTTTCAGCTTCTGTTGCTTTAAAACCTGAAGCAGCTTGACTGGTTTGTTCAGCCATTTTGTTCATGTTAGCAGTGAATTCTTGAGCGGTTTTAGAGGCTTGATCAGCAGCTTGTTGCATGGCGGATTGCATTTGCTCATTGGTTTGGCCATAAACGTCACTCATTACATTCATAACTTCATCCTGCATTTGGCTACCAAGCTCTGTCAGACGCTGAGCATCTGCCAAAATCTGCTGGCTTAGATGACTTAACACGTCTGGTTGTTTACTGCTGAAGTTTCTAGCGGCTTCTGTTGAGTCAATCTCGGCAAGTTGACGCATATTGTCTAGACCCATCTCGGTATACGTGCGAAGGGTACTTAATGAAAATTCGGCCATTTGTTCTGCATTTTTGACAATTGCTTTATTTAGATTGATCCAAGGGGCGAAAATCTTTTGAGTATTTTCATTAAACTGATTGATATAATCTTTTGAGGTAGAAAATGACATAAAATCTCTCCAGTTGTTGAATAAAGTGCGGGTAAGTAAAGTAATGCGTGACACCTTCGTTGTGTTATGGCTGTTGCTACTTGAGCAGCAACAACAGGTTTAAAGTTGGAGGGTGAAAAGTTAAAACTAACAGGCAAATAAGCCTTAAGACATATACTGGCCGCCATTTACCGATATGGTCTCTCCTGTAACGAATTGAGCCTCATCACTAATTAGATACATACAGGCCGCAGCAATTTCGCTGGCATAGGCCAAGCGATTCATGGGAATGGTTTCTTTGATTTTATCCATAATATGTTCAGGAACGCTCTCTACCATGGGGGTGAGGGTATAACCTGGGGCAACAACGTTGGCAGTGATAAATGAGCTAGCCCCTTCGTATGCCAAAGCTTTGGTGAACCCAATAATTCCGGCTTTGGCAGCAGAATAATTGGTCTGTCCATATTGACCTCTGAGGCCATTAATTGAGCTGATATTGACAATGCGACCTGATTTTTGTTTAAGCATTTTTAAGAATATAGGGTGGATAACGGTATATAAGGACATCAAATTGCAATCAACAACTTGCTTCCATTGTTCGAAAGTCATTTTTTTAAAGCTACTATCGCGGGTGATGCCGGCACTATTTATCAAGGCATAGATATTGTCATATTTGCTAATCGTATCTTCAATGACTGCTATAGTTTGTTCATGCGCTGTTAAATCTACGGTTATAAATTCAAAATCAGTGGAATCAAAGTTATGTTCTGCACACCACTTTTTAATACGCTCTGGATTTTCCTGACTGACGGTAGCGATAATAAAGTAATCATTTGCTATTAGTTTTTTGCAAATTGCAGTACCAATACCACCTAATGCACCTGTGACCATCGCTATTTTTCTTTGTTGCGATTTTAACTCTATATCTGACATAACCATCCTTATTTTCATCATTTGAAGAGGAACAACAGTGGAACGCTTATAGTATTTTATTAATTAGTAGTTAAGATAAATTAATGCTTAACTTAATGTTTATTTCTAGTTTTTTTAATCTTTAATTATTTTATCTACGTAATATGACAGTTAAAATCACAAATGACGCATTAACCATATTCTTTGTATAATTCCTGTAAATGGAAAATCAAAATGCTTGAAACCTTGTGATAGCGGGTTTTACATCGCTTGTTATAGTTAATAAGTACTATGGATTTTTATCAATTACTATGACTTAAATTCCATATAGAAAACGCTGTGAAAATACCAATACTATAAAATTAGGGGAAACAGTTATGAGCGATAACAAATCAATCTTTAGTCGATTTGTAGAAGGTTTAAATGAGTTTTACCATGCGCCATACCGACAGACGTTGGCTCGGGCAGCTCGTGATGAGGAAGATTTATTTATGCTACTTTTGTTTTCAGAGAGTTTGGGGATTGATAATCCTGCCAGCTTTTATACGCTAGAGCTGCAGCCTATTTTTTTAGAGAAGTTTCATGAATGGCATCAGCGTATGGGCATGCCAAGGTGTCCATTACAGCATGGCGGCTGTTGCTAAGTGCTATTTTTACTAAGTTATTTTCATTACTACTGCTTATTAATACTGCTTGTTCAACTTTCTTATTCATATGTTCTATCGACAATTTTTATAACATTACCTATTAATCATAAATAAACCCAATAAAAGAAGATTTATTATGAATACTCTAGCCCACCTAGTCTTACAGCTACAGCATACCCCTATCATATTTGTTGGCGGTAAAGGCGGGGTAGGCAAGACCACGACAGCTGCAGCATTGGCCGCAAAATTTGCTGAAAGACAGCAAAAAACGCTCATTATTTCCACTGATCCAGCACACAGCTTAGGTGACGTCTTCGCCACCAATTTAAAAAACACAGCGTCTACTAAAAACAGCCGTGTCTCAAACGCCCCCATCTCTTTGACAACGTATCTAGATGCGTTAGAGCTTGATCCCGATAGCATTATTGACGAACACTTTTCTAGGGTAGAGCGGACGATTAGTAGCTATGCCAATCCTGACATGATGCCGAAGATTAGAGAGCATTTAGAGCTCTCAAAAAGTGCGCCAGGCGCTCAAGAAGCGGCCATGCTAGAAGCCATCTGTCGCTACTTAGTGGACAGTGTTGAGAAAGGAGTGTATCAGCACATCATATTTGATACGGCGCCCACCGGACATACGCTTAGATTATTGATGCTGCCAGAAATGATGGAGGCTTGGACCGACGGACTATTGACCCAGCAGCGGCGTCAAGCCAGATTAAAAGGGGCCGCAGATCAATTTAACCCTAGAAAAGGCAAGTCGGCACTGACCAATCCTTTTGAGGATGCTAAACCTGTTGATAAATGGCAGCAAGCGGTAGAGGTGTTGAATACTCGGAAAAATTTATTCAGAAGGGCAGGTGAACTGCTACACGATAGACAGCAGACCGCTGTGGTACTAATACTGACCGCAGATAATCTACCTATTGAAGAGACGCGCCGAGCCGCAAGCCAGCTCAAAGAAGCGCATTTAGCCCCGGCAGCATTGGTCGTGAATCAATTAATTCACGCTGAGCAAAGTGATGAGTTTTGGCAAAAGAGGGCTCTACGTCAACAAAGTCTGCTCAATGACATTAAGCAGCACTTTGCTGACTATCCTATCTATGAGGTTTACTTACAGCAGTCTGATGTGCGGGGTAAAGAAGCACTTGCAAGACTGAACTAGCCTAGAAAATCATCAACCAGACTAGTCTTTTTCGTCGAGTCTCGAGCGTTTTAATTTATCGGACAATGACCAAGCGGCATCCGCTCTTAACTCGGCAGATAAGTCGCTCTTGCCACTGCTTAGACTGCTCCACTGCGGCTTACCACGCGCCTTTTTTAATTCACTAGGGAGCTTGTTGGGATTCCAAGGAGGTGTAGTGGTCTCTTGTAGCTCAGCAATGGGTGCATCTGAACTGGCAGCATGGCCTCGATGGCGCAATGACGCCAGTAAGTCTAACGAACGTGTGGCCAGTAGCGTAATGGTTGCAGGATCAATAAACAGACGCTTCACCCCAGCCAGCTTATCGGCAATGCTCCCTGTATTGGATAAAATACCACCAGCAATACCGCCAATAGCAGCACCAAGTCCCAATGTTGTGCCCAAAGCCGCGGCATCAATCCCCAATCCCAGTAAAGCACCAGCAGCGGCTCCTGAGGTGGTACGTAAGCCGTAGCTTTTTAATAATTCAGGATCAAATGGATCTTGTTGATACTCGCTTAGCTCAAGTGGGGTAACCACTGCGGTATTGTCATAGAATTTATATAAATTTAATAGCTTACCTTGCATGGTGCGCTCGCTTTGACGAACTGCTTCCTGCATCTCCGTCAGCACTGGCATTGGGTCATCGTCTTCATCAATTTCACGGACATAGGCTGCAACATCAATTAAAAAATCAGCGATAATGATACTGGCTTGTTCATACAGCTGCGCCCAGTCTTCACGGCGACGAGCAATCAGCTTATTGAGGGTCTCAGGATGGGTCAACATGGTGGCTAGGTTTTGCCACAGCGTCATCTCATCTTCAAACTCGAAGGCAACCGAATCAAAACGGGTTGAAATATGCAGGTTACGGCGTGCCAGCATGGTTTGCCAGTCAGTGATATTGGCATCTTGGCTGTCAGTGAAGTTAAACACAGGCATTACTGGTATCGCCGACCACGATAGAACGGCCAACTCATCTTTGTATTTACCTAATACAGGCTCTCTGGCATCAATAACATAAATAGCCATATCGCTAGACAGTAGCTGACGAATCACTTTGGCTTCTTGTGAATAGTCTTCAATACCTTTGCTAATATCACCACCTTGGGCAATGTCACTGGCCAAAAACTGTTGTAAGCGCTCGATACCATCCCGGCGGCTTGCGGTATTGTCCTCTAGCCAGTCCATCAGTCCTGAGGCATCTTCTAGACCCGGTGTATCAAACAATGCCACTAGTGGCTCATCGGTCTGACTATCACTGATTAGAGCACGCTCTACATGGCGGGTAGTAGCGGCCTCATTCTTAACTTCCCCAAAATACATATCACGCAGTAGCGTGCGCAGAATTGAAGTCTTACCCGTATTGGTATGACCCACAACTGCCAGTTTTAAAGGCTCACCTTCAGACAGGGTGGTTTTTCGAGTGTTTTGAACGCTGTTTTGACCAGAGTCGCTCATATCTTTGTGACTGTCACCTTCTGCATTCGACTTTGTTAAACTATGGTTCTCCATAGCGACGCCCTGTGTCGTTCTGTCACTGGTTGAGTTGTTAGCTGAGTAGGCGTCTTTCTCAATACGGGTATCTGCCATATGAGAGTCATTGGTGTCTTTGTCACCAGTTTCATTATTATTAGTGCTTTTAGTGAAAGCTTTATCACTAAATAGTCCACCTAATTTAGGGTGGTTTTGATTGTCTTGAGTGCTCATAGTGTGCTCAAATTATAATTATTAAAGTTAAGTTCTAGATTTTAATTGTTAGTTGTTAAGTGCTAGGTTTTTAAAATACAGCATAAGGTAATCTTACGAAACCAATCCAATATTACGCTCTGACAATGCAGACTGCCATTGTTGTCTGCGCACTGAATCTACTGCTTCAATCGATCCATCATCGGTTAATAGTTGTACGATGACGCCTTGTTTGGCATGAGTGGCTAATTTATCAAGCTTACGCATTGTGCCTCGGTCTGGCAGCGCCTTACCATGAATACCCAGTAAAACTTGAACGTCATGCGTTGCTAAATATTCTAGCATTCTGTCCATATCTTCTCGGTCATCCAATACACCAAAATCTTCAGGCGGCTGAGTAATAA
>Ga0208670_100230_pt1 | contig 17953 bp, 30 predicted proteins | sample 24BtaG_FD_184098 | JGI IMG/M metagenome (GOLD analysis project Ga0208670, IMG submission 184098) | Marine viral communities from Cariaco Basin, Caribbean Sea - 24B_WHOI_OMZ_CsCl (SPAdes) (version 2) | ecosystem: Environmental > Aquatic > Marine > Oceanic | place: Caribbean Sea: Cariaco Basin...
AGAGTGCTGTTCTTATCTATCAAGAGCTATCGTTGCCTCTACGTTCAATCCGTGATTTAGTACATCCTGATACTGAAAAGGTCATTGTCGACCATGAAGGGATGTATAACGAAGTGCGTCAGTTTGCCAAGGAGTTTGTGCCTTTTATATACTCGCGCATTCTGCCTTACATGGGTGAGCAGCCTTTGTTTGATGTGCATCGAGTTGAGGAAGACTTACGAGATGCATTGAAGCGTCGAGTAGACTTAAAGTCAGGCGGTTATTTAATTATTGATCAAACCGAAGCGATGACCACTATCGACGTTAATACTGGTTCCTTTGTGGGCGGGCGTTCTCTAGAGGACACCGTTTACAAGACCAATTTAGAAGCTACTCATGCTATTGCTAGACAACTGCGCTTAAGAAACCTAGGTGGCATTATCATTCTTGACTTTATTGATATGTTAGAGCAAGAGCATAAAGATGATGTATTACAGAGTTTACAACAGCAGTTGTCACAAGATTACGCCAAGACTAAGATTACTCAGGTTAGTGAGCTAGGTTTGGTAGAGATGACCCGAAAACGTACCCGTGAGTCTCTAGAGCAACAGCTGTGCGAGCCTTGTAAGACATGTGAGGGTAAGGGGTTTATCAAGACCGCGGAAACCGTTTGTTTTGAGATTTTCCGTGAAATTATGCGCTGTGCCCGTACCTATAACTCTCCGAAGAAGTTCACAGTCGTGGCTCATGCATCAGTGATTGATTTACTGCTGTCTTCAGAGGCAGATACAGTGGCAGATTTAGAATATCTATTGGGCAGGGTCATTACTTTTGAGGTCGAAAACCTCTATACTCAAGAGCAATATGACATCGTATTAGACTAAAAAGTGTGAATTCAGATCGAAAAAAGAGTATATATTGATAGTGTTATTGAAATGTAAAATGACCTATTTAATCTACTTTTTTTGGGATCAAAAGCCGATATTGCCCTTGCAATTGGCTGTCAGCTATGTATAATACAACCACTGATTTTATATGAGCGTTTCAAGTCGGTGTGAGGCAAATATGGCAACATATTTAGTAGTAGACACCATTTAAGCTTGACGTTATACAGCCGGAGCAACGTTTCTGGCACTAATTTCATTCTTCTTTGCTACCTTCCTATATGGAAATGGTGGGCAAGGATTAAACTTATTTTGTTTTTTGAATTGTTGGATGTGATTAGCATCACGATTTAACCAAAAAATGAATCATTTATATAACGGCTATTTATCATTTAAGACCTACCATTAGGGTAGCAAAATGATAAAACCACTTATTAGGAGCTTGCTGGCATGGCTAACCAGAGAATCCGTATCCGACTAAAGTCTTTTGATCATAGATTGATCGATCAGTCGGCACAAGAGATTGTCGATACCGCAAAGCGCACTGGTGCGCAAGTTTGTGGTCCTGTACCGTTGCCTACTCGCATCGAGCGTTTCAACGTCCTAACCTCGCCACACGTCAACAAAGACGCGCGAGATCAGTACGAGATTCGTACTCATAAGCGTATGCTTGACATCGTGCAACCAACTGATAAAACAGTTGATGCGTTGATGAAATTGGACTTGGCTGCTGGTGTAGACGTTCAAATCGCATTGGGTTAATCAAAAGCGCGTATATTTAAGCGTAATGATTAATAAAACGCGACTTTTAGATATTACCCCAAACTATTAATTGAAGATATAAAGAGGTTTAACATGGCGATCGGTTTAGTCGGTAAGAAATGCGGCATGACCCGTGTCTTCACTGAAACAGGCGCTTCTATCCCTGTAACGGTTGTTGAGGTCGATGCAAACCGCATTACTCAAATTAAAACCAATGACACTGACGGCTATCAAGCCATCCAAGTAACCACTGGTGAGCGTCGTGACAGCCGCGTAACTGCAGCACAAAAAGGTCACTTTGCTAAAGCTGGCGTTAAAGCTGGCCGTGGTACATGGGAATTCCGTGTTACAGAAGAAGAACTTGAAGGACGTGAAGCGGGTAGCGAAATTGCTGCTGACCTATTTGAAGCAGGGCAACTTGTGGATGTTACAGGTCAAAGTAAAGGTAAAGGCTTCCAAGGTGGCGTAAAACGTCATAACTTTAGTATGCAAGATGCTACACACGGTAACTCAGTATCGCATCGCGTATTGGGTTCAACAGGTCAGAACCAAAGCCCAGGTAAAGTTTTCAAAGGTAAGAAAATGCCAGGGCAAATGGGTAACAAACGCGTTACCGTTCAAGGACTTGAAATCGTGTCAGTAGATGCTGAAAAAGGTCTTCTCGTCATTAAAGGTGCCATTCCAGGCGCCAATGGTGGCGATGTCATCGTACGTCCGTCAATCAAAGCCTAAGCAAGGGGATTAACGTGAATTTAAAAACTGTTACAGGCGCAGCGGTTGAGCTGTCTGACACGGCATTTGGTCGTGAATTCAACGAAGCCCTCGTTCACCAAGTCGTCACTGCTTATTTAGCAGGCGCACGTCAAGGTACCCGCGCACAAAAGACTCGTGCTGAAGTTTCTGGCGGTGGTAAAAAACCATGGCGTCAAAAAGGTACAGGTCGTGCTCGTGCTGGTTCTACTCGTAGCCCAGTATGGGTTGGCGGTGGTAGAGCGTTTGCTGCTAAGCCACAAGACTGGTCACAGAAAGTGAACCGTAAAATGTATCGCGGTGCGATGCAGTGTATCTTAGCTGAGTTGGTTCGCCAAGACCGTCTAATTTTAGTTGAAAACATTAGTGTTTCAGCTCCAAAGACTAAAGAACTAATTAGCAAATTGGAAGAACTTAATGCTCCAAGAGCATTAATCGTGACCAATGAAGTTGATGAGAATCTATACTTAGCTGCCCGCAACATTCCACATGTGAATGCTCTAGGTACTAACGAAGTGGATCCAGTTAGCTTGATTGCGTTTGATAAAGTCATCATGTCTGTTGACGCAGCGAAACAATTTGAGGAAGCACTAGCATGAATAACGCAAGACTTTATCAGGTCTTAAAAGGGCCTGTGTTCTCAGAGAAATCTCAGTTGTTAGGTGACTCGCTAGGTGTTCAAGTTTTCAAAGTTGACAACAATGCCACTAAGCGTGAAATCAAAAAAGCAGTCGAGTTAATGTTTGAAGGTGTGGAAGTTACTAAGGTAAACACCTTAAATGTTAAAGGTAAAACAAAGCGCTTTGGTCGCACTGTAGGTCGTCGTAATGACTATAAAAAAGCCTATGTGACTTTAAAAGCTGGTCAAGATGTACAAATGGCTGATGCTGGTGAAGAGATTGCAGAAAATGCAGCTTCTACTAGCGAAACAGCGAACAACGAATAAGGATACAAATCATGCCTATCGTAAAAGCAAAGCCAACATCACCAGGTCGCCGTTTTGTTGAAAAAGTGGTGCATCCACACCTTTACAAAGGTCGTCCGCATGCCCCACTTGTTGAAGCACAAGGTAGATCAGGTGGTCGTAATAACAATGGTCGTATTACGTCACGTCATATTGGTGGTGGACATAAACAACACTATCGTATCATCGACTTTAAACGTACTAAAGACAATATCCCAGCAACGGTAGAGCGTATCGAATACGATCCAAACCGTACTGCTCATATTGCTTTACTTAAGTACGCTGACGGTGAGCGTCGTTATATTATCGCACCTAAGAAACTTAAAGTTGGCGATACAGTAATGTCAGGTGAATCATCACCAATTCGTGCAGGTAACTGTTTACCACTGAAAAACATTCCAGTAGGTACTACAATTAGTAATATCGAACTAAAAATCGGTAAAGGCGCGCAAATGGCTCGCTCAGCTGGTGCTTCAGTTCAGTTACTAGGTAAAGATGGTATTTACGCAATCTTACGTTTACGTTCAGGCGAAACTCGTCGTGTACACGTAAATTGCCGCGCAGTTATTGGTGAAGTTTCAAATACTGAAAATAACCTAAAATCACTTGGTAAAGCAGGTGCATCTCGTTGGCGCGGTGTTCGTCCAACGGTTCGTGGTACTGCGATGAACCCAGTAGATCACCCACATGGTGGTGGTGAAGGTCGTACAATGGGTAAACATCCAACTACGCCATGGGGTCAGAAGACCAAAGGTCTTAAAACGCGTTCTAATAAGCGTACTGACAGTATGATCATTCGTCGCCGTCGCGCCAAGAAGAAATAAAGGAAAATTTCATGCCTCGTTCATTGAAAAAAGGTCCATTCATTGATGCGCATCTGTTTGCCAAAGTAGAAAAAGCTGTAGAGTCAAACTCTCGCAAGCCAATCAAAACTTGGTCACGTCGCTCGATGATTCTGCCACAAATGGTTGGTCTAACAATATCTGTTCACAACGGCCGTACACATGTACCGGTTATCATTAGTGAGCAAATGGTAGGCCATAAACTAGGTGAATTTGCCCCGACTCGCACATATCGCGGTCATGGCTTTGACAAGAAAGCAAAAAAATAAGGTGCTCACTATGGAAGTAACTGCAAAATTACGCGGTGCCGCCATTTCGGCACAGAAAGTTCGACTTGTCGCAGATGAAGTTCGTGGTAAGTCTATTGAGCGTGCTTTGGATATCCTTGCGTTCAGCAACAAAAAAGGCGCAGTATTCGTTAAGAAATGTCTTGAGTCTGCTATTGCTAATGCTGAACACAACCACGGTTTAGATATCGATACGCTTAAAGTATCAACTATCTATGTGGATGAAGGCATCACGCTAAAGCGTATCCTACCACGTGCAAAGGGTCGTGCTGATCGTATCAGTAAACGTACCTGTCACATCACTGTTAAGGTAGGAGAATAACTCATGGGACAAAAAGTACATCCAATCGGAATTCGTCTTGGTGTTGTAAAAAAACACAACGCTAACTGGTATGCAAATCCTAAGCAGTATTCTGAATACTTACTAAACGATATACAAGTACGTGACTATCTTCGTAAGAAGTTAGATAATGCTATGATTAGCCATATTATGATCGAGCGTCCTACTGGTGCTGCGAAGATCACAATTTCAACGGCTCGTCCAGGTATCGTTATCGGTAAGAAAGGCGAAGATATTGAGAAGTTACAGAAAGAATTAACCAAAATGATGGGCGTACCCGCTCAGGTTAATATCGAAGAAATTACTTCTCCAGATTTAGATGCTCGTCTAGTTGCTGAAGGTATTGCTAGCCAACTAGAACGCCGTGTTATGTTCCGTCGTGCGATGAAGCGCGCCGTACAAAACAGCATGCGTTCTGGCGCTCAAGGTATTAAAGTTGAACTGTCTGGTCGTTTAGGTGGTGCTGAAATCGCTCGTACTGAGTGGTATCGTGAAGGTCGTGTACCTTTACATACTCTACGTGCTGACATCGATTATGCATCAGTTCGTGCAGAGACTACTTACGGAACCATCGGTGTTAAAGTATGGATTTTCCGTGGTGAAATTCTAGACGGTATGGATAGCGTTTATAATCCTCCTAAAGAAGACAAGACTCGTGCGCCAAAACGCCGCGGCCGTGGAAACCGTCGCAATTCCGACAGAGCAAACACAGATAGAGGTTAAGCTATGTTACAACCAAAACGTACTAAATTTCGCAAAATGTTCAAAGGGCGTAACACGGGTTTATCACATCGTGGAAGCACTGTAGCATTTGGTCAATTTGGCTTAAAATCAGTTGGTCGTGGTCGTATGACTGCTCGTCAAATTGAAGCCGCACGTCGTGCTATTACTCGTAAGGTTAAGCGTGGTGGTAAAATCTGGATTCGTGTATTCCCAGACAAACCAATCACCAACAAACCATTAGAAGTTCGTATGGGTAAAGGTAAAGGTCCTGTAGAATACTGGGTATGCGAAATCAAACCAGGTAAAATGCTTTATGAGATCGAAGGGGTTTCAGAAGAATTAGCACGCGAAGCGTTCACGCTTGCTGCAGCTAAGCTTCCCTTCAAAACTACCATTGTTAAGCGGACGATAATGTAATGAAGATCAGTGAATTACGAGACAAATCAGTAGAAGAGCTGACTGGATTACTAGACGAGAAGCAACTTGACGCATTTCGTCTTCGTATGGCTAAAGCCACCGGTCAACTAGGTAGCACACATGAAGTCAGAGCCAATCGCCGTGCGATCGCTCAAATTAAGACTTTGATTAATGAAAAACAAAGAGGCGCCTAATGAGTGACGATATTCAACAAACCGAAGGTGTAGGTATTGTTACTGGTAAGGTTGTCAGTAACAAGATGGATAAGTCTATTACAGTGCTAATCGAACGTAAAGTTCGTCACCCACTATATGGCAAACAGATCCGTCGTTCTACGAAAATTAAAGCCCATGACGAAAACAATGTCTGTAAAGAAGGTGATGTGGTTCGTATTATCGAAACACGTCCAATCTCTAAGACAAAGTCTTGGAAATTAGTTGACGTTGTGGAAACAGCGGAAAAAATATAAGCAAATTGCAATTGGCAATTAATACTGGTAAAATACGTCCCCTTTATGGCGACATACCAAATTAGTGAATACTTCATGTGATTTTTACAATTACATGAAGTAAATTCACCAGTATTGTTATTGCCTATTGTATATGATTGGAGTAACGCGATGATTCAGACTGAGACAATTCTGGAAGTTGCAGATAATAGTGGTGCACGACGTGTACAGTGTATTAAGGTACTAGGCGGTTCACATCGTCGTTATGCCTCTGTAGGCGACATCATTAAAGTATCTGTTAAAGAAGCAATTCCACGTGGTCGTGTTAAAAAAGGCGATGTAATGAATGCTGTGGTTGTACGTACCAAAAAAGGTGTACGTCGTCCAGATGGTTCAGTACTACGTTTTGATGACAATGCTGCAGTATTGCTTAACCAGAATAAAGCCCCGATTGCCACTCGTATCTTTGGGCCGGTAACTCGTGAACTACGTGGTGATCAATTCATGAAGATTGTATCACTAGCACCAGAAGTACTGTAGAGGTAACCCATGGCTAAATTACGTAAAGGCGACAATGTCATTGTTATTGCTGGGAAAGATAAAGGCAAACAAGGCACTGTGCTAGCGGTAAAAAATGACCGTATCAAAGTTGAAGGCATTAACATTGTAACCAAACACCAAAAGCCAAATGCGGCGACTGGTGCGGAAGGTGGCATCGTTAAGCAAGAAGCATTTTTACATATTTCTAACGTCGCAATTTTAAATGCGCAAACCCAAAAAGCTGATCGTATTACTTATCAGTTTGACGAAGACGGCAAAAAACAACGTGTCTATCGTTCAAACGGTGAAGTAGTGGCGACTGCGTAAAACACTAAGGGTGTAATAGCAATGGCTAGATTAAAATCACTATACAATGACCAGTACAAGCAACAGATCAAAGATGAACTAGGCTTGGAAAATGTCATGCAAGTACCAAAAATCACCAAAATTACTCTTAACATGGGTGTTGGCGGTGCTTCACAAGACAAGAAGCTTTTAGAAGGTGCCGTAGCGGACATGACTGCAATTGCAGGTCAGAAGCCGGTAATTACTAAAGCTCGTAAATCTGTCGCTGGCTTTAAAATTCGTGAAGAATGGCCGATTGGCTGTAAAGTGACACTTCGTGGCGAGCAAATGTATGAGTTTTTAGATCGTCTCATTGCTATTGCTATCCCACGTATCCGTGACTTCCGCGGCTTTTCACCAAAAGCTTTCGATGGTCGTGGTAACTACTCGTTAGGTATTAAAGAGCAAATCGTTTTCCCAGAAGTTGATTATGATAAAATTGATCGCCTTCGTGGGCTTGATATCACTATCACGACATCTGCTCAGGATGACGAGCAGGGTCGCGCATTGCTTAAAGCATTCGGCTTCCCATTCAAATAGGAATAAAGCATTATGGCAAAAAAGAGCATGATTAATCGCGAATTAAAACGCGAGAAAATGGTTGCTAAGTATGCTGAGAAGCGTGCAAATCTTAAAGCAATCATTAGTGACATGAACGCAAGTGATGAAGAAAGAATGGACGCCATTCTTGAGCTTCAATCACTGCCACGTAATTCGTCTCCAGTAAGACTACGTAATCGTTGTGGTGTAACTGGCCGTCCTCATGGTTACTTCCGTAAGTTTGGTTTATCACGTAACATTTTACGCGAACGCGTAATGCAAGGTGATGTTCCAGGCGTTCGTAAAGCTAGTTGGTAAGGGAGTAATACTATGAGTATGCAAGATACAGTTGCTGATATGCTAACCCGTATCCGTAACGCACAAATGGCACGTAAAGTTTCTGTTGCTATGCCTAGCTCTAAGCTACGTAAGTCAATCGCTGACCTACTAGTTCAAGAAGGTTACATCGCTTCTGCTGACGTAACTGATGAAGGCAATGGTAAAGCAACACTTAGCATTGAATTAAAATACTTCGAAGGCAAGCCTGTAATCGAAGTAATCAAACGCTATAGCCGTCCAGGTTTACGTCAATACCGCGGTAAAGATGCAATCCCATCGGTACAGCAAGGTTTAGGCGTTGCGATTGTTTCTACCAGCCAAGGCATTATGAGCGATCGCGCTGCTCGTGCTGCTGGCATCGGTGGCGAAGTTATCGCATTTGTTGCTTAAATCATATTTTGTATTATTTAACTTTTTTAAGTTCTATTAATCAGGTATAATAGCTGCCTTTATTTAGGTATCTAGTTACTGTTAATAGTTAAAAGCTTAAGTAATATAGAGCTGATTATTTAAATTAACAGGCCTTGTGCCTGTTAATTTTTTAATAATCATTCGTTATTTATCTGTTATTAAGATTTATCTTACTAAGGAAATCCCCTATGTCTCGTGTGGCTAAAGCCCCAGTAGCACTGCCTAAGGGCGTAAGTGTTACTTTGAACGGTCAGCAGGTAGAAGTTAAAGGCACTAAAGGTACTATGTCTTTACGCCTGCATGATTTGGTCGAGCTAAAACAAGAAGAAGATCAAGTTGTCTTATCACCTGTTTCTGATTCTAAAGATGCTTGGATGTACACTGGTACTATGCGTTCACTAGTTAACAACTTAGTGATCGGTGTATCTGAAGGGTTCGAAAGAAAGCTTCAATTGATCGGTGTTGGTTATCGTGCTCAAGTAGCGGGTAATAAAGTAACTTTAAACGTTGGTTACTCTCATCCAGTTGAGTACACGCTTCCAGAAGGTGTTACTGCTGAAACTCCAACCCAAACTGAAATCATTTTAAAATCAAATGATAAGCAGGCACTAGGTCAAGCTGCTGCGAAAATCCGTGGTTATCGTCCACCTGAGCCATATAAAGGTAAAGGTATCCGTTATAGTGACGAGCATGTGGTTCGTAAAGAAGCTAAGAAAAAATAAGGTGAAATGACATGTTTGATAAAAAAGCTGCTCGCTTACGTCGAGCTAAGAAAACACGTGCCCACATCCGTTATTTAGGTGTGCATCGTTTAGTTGTTAACCGTACTCCACGCCATATTTATGCTCAGATCATCTCTCCAACTGGCGGAGAAGTATTGGCTCAAGCTTCAACACTTGACGAAACATTACGCTCTGGCGCTACTGGTAACGTTGATGCAGCAACTGCTGTAGGTAAACTTATCGCTGAACGTGGAAAATCTGCAGGTATCACTAAAGTTGCCTTTGACCGTAGTGGTTTTAAATACCACGGTCGCGTTAAAGCATTGGCTGACGCCGCTCGTGAAAATGGATTGGAGTTTTAATCATGGCTAAAGTAGAGCAAAATGACGGTTTAGTAGAAAAATTAGTTTCTGTTGATCGTGTATCTAAAGTAGTTAAAGGTGGTCGTATTTTCTCATTCACAGCATTGACTGTTGTTGGTGATGGTAACGGCCGTGTAGGTTTTGGACGTGGTAAAGCTCGTGAAGTTCCAGCGGCTATCCAAAAAGCACTTGAAGCTGCTAAACGCAATATGATCACTGTAGATCTTGATGGCGTTACTTTACAGCACCCAATTATTGCCCGTCATGGTGCAAGTAAAGTATACATGCAGCCAGCTAACGAAGGTACTGGCGTAATCGCCGGTGGTGCAGTACGTGCCGTTCTTGAATCAGCTGGTGTAGAAGACGTATTAACTAAATGTTATGGTTCAACGAACCCAACTAACGTAGTACGTGCAACATTCAATGGTTTACGTGATATGTCGTCTCCTGAAAAGGCGGCTGCAAAACGTGGTAAATCTGTAGACGAAATCTTGGGCTAACCATTATTTAGATATTAAAGTAGGTGAGTTACGATGAAAAAAATGAAAGTTACTCAAATTAAATCTGGTGCCCATCGCCTCAAGAGCCACAAAGCTTGTCTTATGGGCCTTGGTTTACGCCGTATTGGACATACAGTTGAAGTTGAAGACACGCCTTCAACCCGTGGAATGGTGAATCGCATCAATTACATGGTAAAAGTGGAGGAAGCGTAATGGGACTTAAATTAAACGAATTATCACCAGGCGTAGGCGCCAAAAAAACTGCACACCGTAAAGGTCGTGGTATCGGTTCTGGCCTAGGCAAAACTGGTGGCCGTGGTGTTAAAGGTCAGAAGTCACGTTCTGGTTCAAGCATTCGTACAGGTTTTGAAGGCGGTCAAATGCCTTTATTCCGTCGTGTACCTAAGTTTGGTTTTACCAGTCAAATGGCATTAACCACTGCAGAAGTACGTCTATCTGAACTTAATAAGATCGATGGCGACGTAGTAAGCGTTGAAACTTTAAAAGAAGCTAACATTATCCGTCATGACATGAAACGTGCGCGTATCATCTTATCTGGCGAGATTACTAAAGCTTATACATTTAAAGGTGTTAAAGTGACCAAAGGTGCTAAAGCTGCTATTGAAGCTGCTGGTGGCACAGTTGAGGAAACTGAGGAGTAATTTAAATGGCGAAGCAATCTGTGCCTACCTCTGCAATTCCGATGAATCCGCTTGTCTTTATTCGTAAGTATGATGAGCTATGGAGTCGCTTGTTGTTTTTGATGGGGGCGCTGGTTGTTTACCGTTTAGGTTCACATATTCCAGTTCCTGGTATTAATCCAGTTAGCCTAGCTGAATTGTTCTCTCGCAATGAAAACACCATCTTGAGCATGTTTAACATGTTCTCTGGTGGTGCTTTAGAGAGAATGTCAATTATGGCTTTAGGTATCATGCCTTATATCTCAGCTTCTATTATTGTTCAAATGATGTCAGCAGTACTGCCCTCATTGGAAGCTTTGAAAAAAGAAGGAGAGTCCGGTCGTCGTAAACTCAATAAGTATACGAGACAAGGCACTCTCTTTTTGGCGTCTATCCAAGCCATTTTTATGTGTACTGGATTAATCAGTCAAAACCTGACATTGTCTTCAGGATTAACATTTTATATTCCTGCTGTGAGTTCTCTTGTAGCAGGCGCCATGTTCTTGATGTGGCTTGGTGAGCAAATTACAGAACGCGGTGTGGGCAATGGTATTTCAATGCTTATTTTTGCAAGCATTGTGGCCAGTGTGCCTAGTATGTTAGGTCAGTCCTTTGACATGGTCAAAAACGACCCTCAAAGTCTGATTGTACTGTTGGTATTTGCGGTATTAGGCATTGCAGTGACAGCGGGTATTGTGTTTATCGAAAGAGCACAGCGTCGTATCCCTGTAAACTATGCTCAAAAACAACAACTAGGTCGTAAAATTTATGCTGATCAGCAATCACATTTGCCATTAAAGATTAATATGGCCGGGGTAATCCCAGCTATTTTTGCAAGTGCCTTGTTGATGTTCCCTGCAAGTTTAGGACAATGGGTAGGTAATTCTGCCGATCCTAGTGCATGGCAGCAATTTTTACAAACCCTGTCATTGGTTCTAGCACCGGGTCAGCCTTTATATTTGGTTTTATTTGGTGCAATGATTATCTTCTTCTGTTACTTCTATACGGCACTAGTGTTTAGTCCGAGAGAAGTGGCGGAGAACTTGAAGCGTAGTGGTGCTTATATTCCAGGTATTAGACCTGGCTTACAGACTCAGCGTTATTTAGATCACGTTTTAAATCGCTTAACCTTTATTGGTGCTATTTATATGACTGTGATTTGTTTAATGCCGATGCTACTGCAATCTTCATTTGGCATACCATTCCACCTAGGTGGTACATCACTTTTAATTATGGTAGTCGTGGTGATGGATTTCATATCCCAGCTACAGGCTCACTTAATGACACATCAGTATCATGAGCAGACATTAATCAGATAGTTTTAACTTATATTTAAAGCTTTTGAATGGGTCTGTTCAATAGGAGAAAATTATGAAAGTTCAAGCATCTGTTAAGAAAATTTGTGGTAGCTGTAAAGTAGTACGTCGTAAAGGTAAAGTACACGTTATCTGCAAAGCAGAACCACGTCATAAACAACGTCAAGGTTAATGGTTGATTTTTGTATTTTAAAGTTATTTATAATACATATTACCAAATAAACTTGAAAATTTAGGGCGGATGAGCTATCATCCGCCACTTGCCGTCGTTTACTAACTTTTTTACATGTTTTGGTGGTTAAAACCAAAGCTTTAATAAATAAAATTGGTAAATGGCAAAATCTGAAACATAAGTCTACTCAATTATTCGTTTATAATAAGAGACTCATTTTTCACAACTGGAGAGAAATCAATGGCTCGTATTGCCGGCGTCAATATCCCGGATAACAAGCATGCAGTGATTTCATTGACTTATATCTTTGGTATCGGTCGTACTACCGCTCAGAAAATCTTAGCAGCGGTTGGTATTGAACCTACTACTAAAGTCAGTCAATTAGATGACGCACAGCTTGATGCTATCCGTGCAGAAGTTGGTAACTACATGACAGAGGGTGACCTACGTCGTGAAGTTTCAATGAATATCAAGCGTTTGGTCGATTTAGGTTGTTACCGTGGCATTCGCCATCGTCGTAATTTACCTGTAAGAGGTCAAAACACGAAGAACAACGCTCGTACTCGTAAGGGTCCGATTCGTTCAATTAAAAGATAATTAACTTAGGAAGCTAAAAGATGGCAAAAGACACCCGTGGTCGTAAAAAAACGGCACGTCGTTCGGTATCCGAGGGCGTAGCCCACATTCATGCGTCTTTTAATAACACCATTGTAACGATTACTGATCGTCAAGGTAATGCATTGGCTTGGGCCACCTCTGGTGGACAAGGCTTCCGTGGTTCACGTAAATCTACTCCATTTGCAGCCCAGGTTGCAGCTGAAGTTGCTGGTAAAGCAGCTCAGGAAACTTATGGTGTAAAAAATGTCGATGTTCTGGTTAAAGGTCCAGGACCGGGTCGTGAGTCTGCGGTAAGAGCTTTAGGTGCATTAGGTTATAAAATTAACAGCATATCTGATGTAACCCCAATCCCACACAACGGTTGCCGTCCGCCTAAAAAGCGTCGCGTATAAACTATTGTTACCGTATGCTTTGCTTTATTGAAAGCAAAGTTGCGGTGTGTGTATTAAGACGAAATTACCGTTACAAGTTACTATTAAGACGTAACTCAAGGAGACACAAGCATGGCCCGTTATATAGGTCCAAAATTAAAGTTGTCGCGTCGTGAAGGTACTGATTTACAATTAAAATCAGGTGTTAAACCTTATGACGTTAAAACTAAAAAAGCAGGTCGCGTACCTGGTCAACATGGCAATACGCGCAATAAAGCTTCTGAATACTCGCTACAGTTGCGTGAGAAGCAAAAAGTTAAGCGTATGTATGGCGTTTTAGAGCGTCAGTTCGCTAACTACTATAAAGAATCTGCACGTGCTCGCGGCGCAACTGGTGAACACCTATTGCAAATGCTAGAGCGCCGTTTAGACAACGTAGTATATCGTATGGGCTTTGGTTCAACTCGTGCTGAAGCACGTCAGTTAGTAAGCCACCGTGCGATTATGCTTAAGAAAGCTGGTCGTGATGAGTTTGTTCGTGTGAACATTCCATCAATCCAAGTTCAAGATGGTGATGTAATCGCTATTCATGAAAAAGCGAAAGAACAGTTACGTATTAAGAATGCTATCGAACTTGCTACCCAACGTGGTATCCCTGAGTGGTTAGACGTTGATCATAGCAAAATGCAAGGTACATTTAAGCAAGCTCCAGATCGTATTGATCTACCTGCAGAAATCACCGAAAGCTTAATCGTTGAATTGTATTCTAAATAATCGCTAACAATAATTTGATTAACTAATCGAGGTGACAATATGATGCTAAATGCTACCGAGTTTCTGACCCCTAATGCCATTAATGTGGATGCGGTTGACGAAACCAATGCAAAAGTCACGCTCGAGCCGTTAGAACGCGGCTTTGGGCATACCCTAGGTAATGCCCTTCGTCGCATTCTTTTATCTTCGTTACCTGGTGCAGCGGTAATTGAAGCAGAAATTGAAGGCGTAGATCATGAATATTCTACCCTTGAAGGTCTGCAAGAAGACGTTTTAGATTTATTATTAAATCTGAAAGGTCTTGCAATTACTATGCACGATCAAAATGAAGTATTTTTAACGCTAGATAAAAAAGGTCCTGGCATTATCACGGCGGCAGATATTGAACTGCCACATAACGTTGATATTGTTAACCCTGATTTGGTTCTAGGTACGCTGGGTGACCGTGGTCATCTAAAAATGCGCTTACGTGTGGTTATGGGCCGTGGTTACGAGCCTGCTAACCTTCGCCGTGAAGACGGTGATACTAAGGCCATTGGTCGCTTGAAATTGGATGCTAGCTTTAGCCCAGTTTCACGCGTAGCTTACCAAGTTGAGAATGCTCGTGTTGAACAGCGTACGGATCTTGACCGTCTTATCATTGAGCTTGAAACTAATGGTACGATCGATCCTGAAGAAGCAATTCGCAAAGCAGCAACTATTTTGCAGCAACAAATCTCTATTTTTGTAGATTTAGAAGCAGAAGAAGCGCCAGAGCCTGTGAAAGAGAAAGAAGAGGTTGATCCTGTGCTATTACGCCCAGTAGATGACCTTGAACTAACGGTTCGCTCAGCAAACTGTTTAAAAGCTGAAAACATTTACTATATCGGCGATTTGGTACAGCGTTCAGAAACTGAACTGCTTAAAACACCAAACCTTGGTAAGAAATCATTAACCGAAATTAAAGACGTATTAGCGTCTAAAGGTCTTGAACTGGATATGCGCCTAGAAAATTGGCCGCCAGCAGATCTACGTGTTGATGACCGTTTTTCTTACCGTAGCCGTTAAACTATTAAGGATATTTGACCATGCGACATCGTAAGAGTGGAGTTAAGCTGGGTCGCACCGGCAGCCATCGTAAGGCAATGTTCCAGAACATGACAAACTCTCTGTTTGAGCATGAACTGATTAAAACAACATTACCTAAAGCTAAAGAGCTTCGCCGTGTAGCTGAGCCTTTAATTACTTTGGCAAAAGAAGATTCAGTTGCTAACCGCCGTTTAGCATTCAGCCGTATGCGTAACAAAGATATGGTTGGTAAGTTATTTGGTACATTAGCACCACGTTATCAAGCGCGCCCAGGTGGATACATCCGTATCATCAAATGTGGCAACCGTGATGGTGACAATGCCCCAATGGCGTATGTTGAACTAGTAGATCGCGACTAATTTTTAATTAGTTTGATTTATTGGTGTCAATGGCTAGGTATTTGCTTAGTTGATAATTACCTAGCACGACAGCAAGTTATACAGAAACCTCAGTCGCTTTATAAATTTTGTTTTATACAATTTATTGAGCGACTGAGGTTTTCTTATGTTTTATGAAAACACAATAATATTAAGTTAAGTCAAATAAGAAAAATATAAAAAAGCGAATTAAACAGGTTAATTCGCTAGGTAAGTTATTTTGCTTAGCAGGGTCAATATTCATTATATTTGTAATTCTAGCCATAGCATTACTCATCAATGAGTAAACTAGCATCTCCTGCACCTTGACGTATGAGTTCGGGTGGTGACACCGTCATATCGACAATAGTGGTTAATTTAGTGGTTAGAACACCCGCGTTAATCATCACATCTATGTTATTGCCAAGCTTATCCTCGATATCAAATGGGTCATCTAAGGCAAGTTGCATATCTGGTAGGATTAAAGAGCTGGTTAGAATAGGTTCTCCCATAGCGTCTAGTATCATCTGTGAAATCGGATTAGAGGGGACTCTGATACCGATGGTCTTTTTCTTCGGATGAGACAGCTTTTTGGGTACATCCTTAGTGGCGTCTAAAATAAACGTGATAGGGGATGGGGTAGAGGCTTTAAGCAGTTTAAATTGTTGATTGTCTACAGTGGCATAAGTGGCGATTTCGCTCAGGTCACGGCACAGTAGGGTAAACTGATGCCTGTCATCAAGTTGACGAATCAATCTCAGCTTTTCAATAGCTTCTTTTGATCCAATCTTACAGCCAAAGGCGTAACTGGTATCAGTGGGATAAATAATGAGTTGGTCGCGGTTTAACGCATCGACCACTTGGCTTATCAGTCTAGGCTGAGGGTTTTCCGGGTGAATATATAAAGTTTGCATAAAATGGCTCCTGTGGCTACTGTTTATAGACAACGATCTTCTTCATTATTTTCTTTATTGTTATCGGTACTATTTTTTTCGATATTATATTTTCAACAAAGCATGGACTGGTCTTTGAGGTTTAACGTTAGTATGACCTTATAGTTTTTAATCACTCTTGTTAGGGGAATATCACTGCTAACGCCCAGTCTCTATAGTATCATGACACACAAAAGCAAAAACCGTTAATAGAGTTTTGGCGTCAGTAGGTAAGTTTTGTGGTTGATTAATGTAAAGTTGTGCTTGATGATACACATCTATCGCAAAAGTACTTTGACTGGTATCAAAATTTGCATGTAGGTTGTCTTGTGAAACCCTGAAGCTTCTGCCACACATTAGGCTAAACAAACATTCAATCGCCTGAGGTTTGATTTCAACCTGTTCAAAAGCCTTCTGTTGGGCTTCGGTACGGCCATCGGGTGCATACCAATAGCCAAAGTCAGGTAATGTACGGCGATGAGCGCCAGCCAAGCTCCAATGGCTTATTTCATGTAAGGCACTTTGGAAGAAACCATGGGCAAATTCAATGCGAGCAGGATGAGTAGCGGTAGCAGGGAAATATTCAGGGTCATTGTCACCCCGAACTAAGACAACATTTTTGGCAGCAAATACCGTATCAAATAAATTTATTAACCAATCTACTTGTTGTTTTTCGATAGATTCAGTCGAGCTTATATATTGTAGAGGCTCATTTTGGATACTTTGTTTATGCAGCTGCTGCCATTGTTGTTTAAAATGATAAATATCAATATTTGTACCGATGGGGTAGCTTGGCTCCGTCGTGGCAGAGATTGAAAGTGGTAAGATGTCTTGCTGATTTAAATGTGTGGCCGACTTTAAATAGGTAGCCAACGTTGAAATTGGTAACTCAGAGAAGTTGATAACAGACATAAAGTTAAAACAATCCAAAGTGATTAAAAAAAGTAATTAATAGGGGGGCTAGCAAATGGCCCTTTAAGCCCTCAAGTAAAAAATAAGACCAATAACCAATAACCAGAAACAATATTAGCAAGCGAAAGCAATATTCTTATGCAAAGGCCAAGCGATCGAACGATATTACTAAACAACGATATTACTAAACAATGTCACTAGTTACTTAATGGTATTTGAATACAAATAAGATAAGCTATTTGAAACTTGTCACTTAATTAACTAATTAAGCAGTTGACCTACTAATCGGTTAACTAATAGGGTAGAAGCCCAGAAGTCATTCTATCAACTAAATCAAGGCTGACAACCGACTAATCCAGTGCTGACAATCGATGATATCTTAGTAAAAGTATTTTAGATAACTTGTTTTATCAAAAGCATTTTATTCAAACAGAAAATTACGGTAGTAGAGTCTGAATTGTACCGTTAACTGTCACGCCATTGATATCAGTTTTAAATGAGAGAGAAGTATGACAAAATACATCCAGGATAATATATCCACCAACTTGACGGATTCTAAATTGAGCAACCTTAAAAATAGCAACACAGAAAAAAGCGCC
>Ga0208670_100231_pt1 | contig 17786 bp, 13 predicted proteins | sample 24BtaG_FD_184098 | JGI IMG/M metagenome (GOLD analysis project Ga0208670, IMG submission 184098) | Marine viral communities from Cariaco Basin, Caribbean Sea - 24B_WHOI_OMZ_CsCl (SPAdes) (version 2) | ecosystem: Environmental > Aquatic > Marine > Oceanic | place: Caribbean Sea: Cariaco Basin...
AAGGACAGCCTACATTAATATTGACCTCATCGAATCCACGCTTTTGAGCTTCGACAGCACCGTGGGTCATCTCGCCAATATCCGCTCCACCAAGTTGCAGTACTAAAGGATGCTCAGTGTTATCAAAACGCAGTAAACGATCGGTATGACCGTTGATAATAGCGCCTGTCGAAATCATCTCAGTATAAAGATAAGTATGCGGATTAAACAGACGGGCAAAAAATCGATAATCCGTCGTGGTCCAGTCAATCATTGGGGCGATAGAAAGACGTTTATTGATCATGATGTTTTGCGAATCGGATTGGCTCATATGAAAAATGATATCCTAAGTACATAAATTGAAGAAAAAAGCGAAAGACAACAGTTATAACTTAATTGACTCATCCAAGTCTTTAAATTTTGGTAAGCGATATACATACAGACCAATAATAAAGGTAACGATACACACGAAGGTTATGTATAGGGCAGGCGAAAAACTGACCAAATTAGTCGCATAGACCAGACCCACAGGCAAGCTCACACCGACAATGGCATACATAAAGTTGTACGTTAAAGAGACTGCGGTAACTCTAACTTCAGTAGGGAATAGTTGTACCAAAATGACCGATCCCAGACTAATAATACCGGTACAGAAACCCAAAATTGCGTACATAAATAAAATAAAGGCCCCACCATCGTTTTCCAAATGATAGTAGAAGGCTAAAGCTTGCAACATTAATGCAGTGGACCCTATCATCATTGCTTTTCCAGTGCCACTCTTGTCAGCAACTAGGCCAAAGAAGACACAACCAATTATCATAAATAACAAACCTAAGTTATTTGAAAAGCTAAGTATCGACTCATCCACACTAAATCTCATAGAGATAAGTTGAGGTAACAATAGTGCCACTACCATAGTCAAGCTACTGATGATAAAGGTAAGCATTAGGGCTAAGAATATGGCATTGTATCTTTTTAGCATCGGTGCTAACTCAGATAGTTTTGGTACAAATTTTTGTCTTTTTTGTTGATTAATAAAAATAGGCGTTTCATTTAAAGTTTGTAATAACAGTAGGACGATAAAGCTAAGTAACGCCGCCCAAACAAAAGGAATGCGCCAACCACTTTCAACAAGCTCAGCTTGGGTGTGGGTAGAGGATATCACTTCAAAGAGTAAGTTCGACCCCAACTCTCCTAGCATAAAACTTGCGGTCACAAAGCTTAAAAAAGTGGCCAAATTTCGCTTATCAATATGCTCTGCAATATAGACCCAACCCAGAGGGGTATGGGCACCAAAGGCAATACCTTGAGCCATTCGCGCTATAAAAAATAAAATAGGCGCCAAGATACCGACTTGAGCATAAGTAGGTAAGCAAGCGGTCACCAAAGCCGTCACTGCAATACAGGACATACTAAATAATAAAGCCGGTCGCCGGCCTCTAACATCCGCATAACGACCGAGCAGTGCAGCACCAATAGGCCGAGTAATATAACCGGCAATAAATAAACTCAAAGCTTGAAACTTCGCTAATAGCGGATCATCATTGACCGGGAAGAAAGTGGTACTGATGATGTCTGCCATAAACAAATAAATTAAAAAATCAAAGTAGGTAACAGCGTTACTAGCACAAATGATCATTAACTGCTTTGGCGAAACTGAACTTGATGAATCTGACAGGGCAACAAAAGGCATAGTAATCGTATCGCGTAATAAATATTAATGGGGCTACCTAAATTTTAATTTAGGGAAAATAATGTTTCATGGGACCCTAAAGTCTTGTGCTTCAATGGGTTATAGCAGCCAATCAATAGGCATAGAGGACATAAGATTAATCCATAATGAGTCTATCAAATCAATATCAGGCTCTTTATCAAACTTAACAAGTTGACGGTTCTCTAAAGTTTGCCACTGCAGACGGCCTTGGTCAGTTAACACAACTTTGTAAGCTTGATAAAGTAGGTCATCAGTAATGGCAACATGTAGCTTATGCGCCAGCTCAGCATCCTCAATAACTACCCCCATCTCAGTGTTGATATTGGCGGATCTAGGATCAACATTATAGGACCCAATAAATACGCTGTGATCATCTACAGCGAAGGCCTTAGCGTGAAGGCTTGTTGAAGATTGTGAACGGGCACGCCACAGTTTATTTTCTCTATCCTCTTTGGAGGCAGTGGCTTTTAACTCGTATATTTCAATACCTGCTTGCAGTAAAGGAATTCGCCACTGAGCATAACCTGCATGTACAGCAGACACATCAGTAGCATTAAAAGAATTGGTGAGTATTCTAACCTTTACCCCTTGATGTGCAAGCTTAATTAAGGTATTAACTCCATCTTTAGTGGGCACAAAATAGGAAGAAACAATCGATAAGTTCTTAGTAGGCGTGCCTAATAAGTCTCTCAATTGAAAAACCAAATGCGCTTGAGGATGCGTATTTTTTAGCAGCTTTTCGACATCGTCACTTAAAAAAGTTATCGGTGCCCAGCGAAAGGGTATTTGCTGATGAATTAAATCATTATCAATGGTCGAATTTTTTAGAGCCTGATTATACACTTTAAGTCCATCAATGTTAGCCCCTGATGTGTCTGGATGTATTTTGTCTAGACTGGCAATAAAGTTTTCAGTATTTGATTTTGAATTTTTGGATAACACAGCGCCGGACTGAGTGTTGTTTTTCTTGACTAAAGTTTCTATATCGTAAGAAATAGGGGAGCGCCAATATTGCTCAAAGCTATTATTAATGTCTTGCACCACATCACCTATGAGTAGTACATCTAAATCTGCAAACTGGCTGTTTTTATCGTTGCTCAGATATTCATCACCCACATTGCGTCCGCCCACAATACTCAGATGACGATCAAACGTCATGCTTTTGTTGTGCATACGGTGATTGATACGCCTTAAATCGGTAAAATAGTTTAACGTTTGAAATTTACGAAAAGACATGGGGTTGATAAGACGCACCGCAATATTAGGATGACTGGCAAAGCGTAATAAATGCTTGTCTAAGGCGGCATTATTATTAAAGTCATCCAATAAAAGACGAACCACAACCCCACGGTCAGCCGCTTGCCACAGCTGTTTTAACAATAGCTGACCTGCTTGATCATTGTGCCAAATATAATATTGGACATCGATGCTTTCAGTCGCCATATCTGTTAGCACACTGCGTGCAGCAAAGGCATTGGCACCAGTAACAATAGGATGGTAACCCGATAGGTTAGGATGTAAGCTACTCTGTTGAGAGACGGCTTGTGCTAGTTGGGCTTTTCTTTGAGACTCTGACTGTGGCGACGTTGAGCTATCAACGTTTTTAGAACTATGGGTAGTATCTGAACTAGTTTGAGTTTTCTTATTGGCATAATGGCGGTTAATGGCTTCGGTAAGTTGAATGCTTTTTGCCACATGAGGAGTTTTGGGTAAGGTGCTACAAGCCGACAAGAATATCGCCAAAAAGCCAGATGCAATAAGTTTCGTGGTTATACCATGATTGCTATGAAATGAAACTGCTTTGTCATGCATCGTCTTTATAATGTCATTGTTTACAGACAAGCTATTTATAGCTTCCGTATCTGTAATCTCAGTAGGGGGGGTGTTAACTTCTATATTATTCGTATCTATATCTTTAGCACTTATAGCATTAGTGCTTATAATTTTAGTCTTTATGGCATTAGTGCTCAGCAATAGATTACTTAGCCCACGTCTGGCTCGCTGCAAATATGAAGCAGAAGCAGAGTTGGATTCGATATCTTCGGTGGGCGGAATAACAAGAATGTCGCTCAAATTTTAAGACCTTTATTTAAATACGCTTAATTAGAAATGGACTGTAACGGCCAGTCACAAATTACAGCAAATTAAGGGGTATAAAATAAAAATATTTTACCTCAATTTACAGCCCATTAAAGTTGCTGAAATGTTTATGAAAATAGGAGGGTGACAGTGTTATCTACCCTCCTATTTTGTATTTATTTTGCTTAACAAAACGCTATGCTTTATCTCTTAAACTACGACTTAGCGTATCATTTATTTTACTTGGCATATTACTCGTCTTGAATGGTAATGCCACTCATCATTTCATAAAATTTAGCAAATTCTGAAAAGTCAGCGTCGCCAGGCTGATTCTGATTACTCGCGGCTCGAATTAAGCTGGCCACTTGTGCCATAACCGGAGTAGGTACTTGCTTTTCAGTTTGTAAATCGATAGCAATACCACAGTCTTTGGCCATTAAATCTATGGTGAAAGTCTTGGGAAAAACACGATTGACAATACGATCAGGGAAAGTGGCTAATGTCGCAAAGCTTTGACCACTGGCTTTGTTGATACAGGCCAGCGCATCTGAAGGATTCACCCCATGTGCTTTAAGCACTGATAAGCCTTCAGCTGCCGCCCAAGCATTAATTGCAAACAAAGTATTGTTCACCGCTTTTACCGCAAAGCCAGCCCCTGAATCACCCACATGGACAATAAGTCCAGCGAAGCAGTCAATGGCAGGTTTGGCATAAGCCAAAGAGTCGGCTGAGCCGCCAACTATTACGGTCAACGTACCACTGTCCGCGCCTGATGTTTGTCCAGACACCGGGGCATCCAAAAACTCACAACCCACTGCTTTAAGTTTGGCCTGACTGGCTTTGGCTTGCTCTGGCACGCCACTGGTGCAGTCTACCCAGACAGTATTAGCAGACAAATGAGGTAGGGCTTGATCGATGATGTTATCTACCACGTTGCTTGTCGGTAGGCAGGAAAAAATAACGTCTGCCATGACCGCTTGTTCTAAACTAACCGCCAAAGTACCAAATTCTGCGGCATGGGTTTCAGCTTTATCAAAAGATCGGTTCCAGACCATGACAGTATCAAAGCTGTTAACCAAGTGTTTTGCCATATGGTGACCCATGGCACCAAGACCTAAAAAACTGACAGATCTAGGTTGCGCAGATTTTGGCTGAGTAGAAGGAGATTGGTCAGAGTTTGAATCAGTTGCTGAGTGAGTGATTGGGTTAGTGGTGGTCATTTTTATACTCCATAGCAGGATTTAAAGGTTGTGTTAATCTAAAAATAGAATAGCCTTAGCCTAGAATAGAAAGCTAAAAACAATAAAAAAATATTAATATATTGCTAAAATAACTTTGTTTACCTAAATTTAATATATAAATTCAACACATAGCTCTGATTTAAGCCGTTATGCTTAAAACCAAGTTTAAGTTAAAACGTACCGTTAAATTTTCCCTTCAATATTTCATAACTGATAATAGATACTAATATGACTCATGACAACCAAAACAGAAATTCAGTAACCGGCGCTGCCAACCCTCAAAGTAATCAGTTAGATGATAACTGGACTAATGACGTACTAGATTTGAGTCAAGATTATGCGATGCAGACCATCGCCGTACGAGCAGGTCAACATCGCAGTGATGAAGGCGAGCACAGTGAGGCTATTTATACCACTAGCTCGTATGTCTATCAATCTGCAGCGGATGCCGCTGCTCACTTTAATGGGGCCAAAACCGGTAACGTTTATTCACGTCATACCAATCCCACGGTTCGCACCTTTGAACGTCGCTTAGCTGCCTTAGAAGGGGGTGAGCGTGCGGTAGCCACAGCGTCTGGTATGGGTGCTATATTGACCATGTGCCTTGCTTATCTAAAGCAAGGTGATCATATTGTGGCTGCCAAGCAACTGTTTGGCTCTTCAGTTGGTCTTTTCAACAATTTTATGGGCAAATTTGGGGTTAGCGTCACCTACGTTGACTGTTTTGACAATCAGGCCTGGGAACAAGCAATGCAGCCCAATACTCGCCTGTTATTTTGTGAAACCCCAAGCAACCCATTAGGCCAGATTGCGGACATGAAAGCAATCGGTGATATTGCGCATGCCCATGGTGCCTTATTTGCAGTGGATAACTGTTTTGCAACGCCAGCGATTCAAAGACCGCTAGAGTTCGGAGCCGATATCGTAGTGCATTCAGCAACCAAATATATTGATGGTCAAGGCAGAGTCTTGGGCGGCGCTTTAGTGGGCAGTGATGAGTTAATGCAGCAAGCCTTCGTCGTGGTTCGCTCAGGCGGGATTAGCTTGAGTCCTTTTAATGCGTGGGTATTTATCAAAGGTCTTGAGACCTTAAATTTACGTATGCAAGCCCACTGTGATAATGCCAACAAAATTGCAGAATTTTTACAAAACCATCCAAATGTCGAAAAAGTACATTTTTCAGGTTTAAAAAATCACCCAATGCATGAATTAGCCAAACGTCAGCACCATCGTCAGAATTGCTATGGGGCAATTATGGGCTTTGAGGTTAAAGCCGTGGGCAATCACACCGGACAGTCTGCCGCTTGGCATGTTATCGACAGCACCCAAATGGTGTCTATTACCAATAACTTAGGCGATGCGAAGACCACAGTCACTCATCCAGCAACCACCACTCACTTTAGAATTTCTGCTGAAGCTCGAGCCGAAGCTGGCGTGACTGATGCGCTGATAAGATTGTCTGTTGGCTTGGAAGATGTCGATGACATCATCAAAGATTTGGCTCGTGGGTTAGACAGCTTAAGTTAATGTCAACAACATAACCCCTTAGACACTCCTCCCAGATATCAGTATAATGAGGCCTATGTTTTTTGGGTTATTATGATTGTTTAACATAGATGGCTTAAAATTGATTGCTAAAGGCAGAATGCTCGATAATGACTTAAGCAGACTTTTTGTCATCAATAAACAAAATAGCCGATTACCAGATAAATCCAATATAAATTAAAATTACTGATGAGGTAACTATGAATATCCAAGCACTTATGCAACAAGCGCAAGCGATGCAAAAGCAAGTGGAAGCCAATGTTGAAAAAGCAAAAAAAGAATTGGCTGATAAAGAAGTTCAAGCAGAGGCAGGTAATGGCTTAGTAAAAGTAACCATGACCGGTCGTCATGTGGTAAAACGTTTGTCTATTGACCCAAGTCTTTTAGAAGATGAGCCAGATTTAATCGAAGACTTAATTGCGGCGGCTATCAATGCGGCAGTAACCAAAGCAGACGAATTATCTGAAACTACTTTAGCAAATGCGACCAGCGGTATGGGTTTACCACCAGGTATGCAAGGTCTATTCGGTTAATCCAATAGCCTGATAAAAATTTATTACAAATTAGTATTAGTAATGGGGTGGTAATGAGTCAATTACCCCCCATTTTTGTTTTAAGCTATTTTTTAGCTACTTTCTCGTCATTATGTGATGGTAGTGAGGCTTTATAATGACAATGATTAGGCCAAAGTTTTATTCTTAACGGATGACGTATTTGTCTAGAGTAGAGTGAAGCTACCTTTATTAAAGTCTTAGTAGATTTTGCACACAAAATAAATATTGTACATAAAGAAGGTGATTGATTGTTAACCGAAAAATTTGATAATTTGGTTAAGCAGTTGCGAGTGCTACCAGGAGTGGGTCAAAAGACAGCCCAACGTATGGCCTTGCACCTGCTTAATGGAAAAAGACCGCAAGGGTCAGCGTTGGCTCAAGCTTTGGACATTGCCATGCACGATATTATTGAGTGTCGTCAATGTCACTCTTTTAGCGATGACGAGGTTTGTCCGATCTGCTTGGATCCTAGACGTGATGACCGAGTACTGTGCGTGGTAGAAACTGCAGCAGATGTCATGGCTATTGAACAATCTGCTGGATATCGGGGTCGCTACTTCGTGTTGGGCGGTCATTTATCGCCACTCGATGGTATTAATGCCGATGATCTCAATATTGATCAGCTGGTCAGTCGGGTTAAGGCCTCTCCTGTAGAGGAACTGATATTGGCGACCAGCACCACGGTGGAGGGTCAGACCACGGCACACTTTATCTCTGAAGCGGTGCGTCGTCATGTGGGTAAAGTGACCCGTATTGCTCAAGGTATTCCGATGGGCGGCGAGCTTGAATATTTGGACAGTATGACATTGTCTCAGGCACTACAGAATCGCTCTTAAGCTTAAAAGGTTTTACTTAAATAGCTGCATTTTGACCGCTTTATTTTAATGGCGGTTTAGTGACGGCATTTTAAACGTTGTATTTTTAATCCCAATTGTAATTCTCACTCTAAAGAAGATTTCCATGACTCAGGTATCCGCAGACCGCTCATCAAAAGATTCGGCAACTAATGATTCTTCAGTACCCAATAAAGCCTCTATTTATGACAGCAGTAAGTTGATTGATATGGCAGCCATAAAAAAAGACTTAGAAGCTTCCGCTGACTTGCCGGTACATTGGGTATCAGACTTTGAGGCGTTAGAGGCTTGCCTTGATGATTTAGAAACCAGAGACAGAGTTGCTTTAGATACCGAATTTATTAAACGCAGTACCTATTTTCCGATACTGGCATTGGTGCAAATCAATACCGGTGAGTGTATATACTTGATTGATGCCCCAAAACTCGATTTGACCGAGTTTTGGGTGGTGTTAGAAGAGATGCCACTGATGATATGGCATGCTTGCGGTGAAGACTTGGGTATTTTTTACCTACTGTCTGAAAGCCCTGCCTTAACCAATGTCTTTGATACTCAAATAGCGTTGTCTTATTTAACCGGTCAGCTACAAATGGGTTATCAGCAAGCCTTGAGTCAAGAGCTTGATATTCATGTAGATAAAGGGGAGAGTCAGTCTGATTGGTTGGCACGTCCATTGACCCATGAGCAAGAGTCTTATGCCATCGATGATGTGCGTTATCTGCTTAACTTATATGACATTTTGCAGCAGCAATTGACCAAGCAAGGCCTAATAGACAAGGTCATTGAGGATTGTCAGTTGTATACCAAAGAGCTTTATGAGGCGGCTAATATTGAAGATGATGCCACTTATTTGGCCATGGCAGATTTTCGCTACACCGGCGAGCAAATGGCAGTATTACAAGCTGTATCCAGTTGGCGAGAGGCTTTAGCACGGGCTACCAATCAACCAAAAACCTTTATTTTGAAGAAACAAGCGGTACGCGATGTGGTGGTTGAATTTCCAAAAAGCGTCAAACAACTGACTCAAAAAACCACCATGCATCGTAGTATGATTCATCTATATGGTGAAGAGTTGATTGATATTATTAATAAAGCACGGACCTTACCAGTTGAGGAACAGCCTGCTCGAGTGTTCCCTCCTTATCGTTCTAAAGACAAAACGGTCTCAAAAGCTGTCAGCCAAGCCATAAAAGAGTATGAGGCGGAGACTGGAGTGCCGGCCAATGTGCTGATGCGCAAAAAATGGCTGTCTCACTTGTATGAGATTGTGGCTTATGATTTGCCTATCGAGCAGATGCCAGAAGGGTTAAAGGGTTGGCGTAAAGAATGGGTGATGCAGACTTTAATTCCTTTAATTACCAGTCATAAACAAGCATTACAAGACGGTATGCGTATGGAACAAGAGGATGATGAGATCTAGCTTCTAAAACTTCTAAGCTCAGCTAGATCATACCTGTCACTGAACTTACACTTATAGACGAACTTTTAGCATTGCTATAGTTTACGCCTTTGCATAGCTCTAAATATGAAAATCCATATGAAAAAGAGTAGGAGGTTCATTTAGCGTCTCTTAAACATGCCATGGTCGAGGAAATAAGCGGTTTGTTCTGCGACCACTTGATTAATTAACATCCCAGTATGCGAGACAGGAAGAATGATATGGTCGGTGGCCTCGGCCAGTTGGGTTTCGAAAACGTAGACCGTCCCGTCATGCTCACACTGTGGGTGGGCAAGCTTGGATTTTTTCTTATGATAGTTCAGTACTAATTGACCTAAGCCATAAGGGGAGTTGCCAGCGATAACTCCTAAACTAACCCCTTCCTTCAATGGCGCACTTTGCCCATCCAAGGCTTGTTTATAAGCGTTTCCTACTAAAGGAGAGACCAGCTTATTGACGTACTCAGCGGTGGTACTGCCATTATGCGGCGTGCCGAGCGTTACGCAGCGTGCTATTTTCCACTGTGCAAAACGTGAAATAAAATCTCTTATTACTAACCCGCCTAAGCTATGACCGACTAAATTAATCGGGATAGCAGGGTTATGGTTGTCACTCAGCCAAGCATTGAGACTGATACTGTGCTGTTCAATACTGTCTCGCAAGCTGTGATAATTGTGCTGATAAGTGGCGAAGCCTCTGCTTTGAAGTTGTTTGGCCAAAGGGCTCATGACCCAAGCGCTTTGATGCAGTCCATGTACTAATACCACAAAAGGGCGATCAGCGCTTTTCACGGATGAGTGGGATAAGGGCTGAGATTGAGACAAGGTTAACTCCTGGCAGTGGTTATGGTAAGTTCGGCACATTTGCGGTGTTGCTAAGCTAATGGCTATCTATGACTAATAGCTTTTTGATATTCACCGCTTTATTGTACAGTAATACAGTTTGCTCGTAATTGCTGTTAGAAATCTAGTAATTACGGTTAAAAATTTAGTAGATATAGTTAAAAAAGATATTAACGGTAACTGCTAACTGCATGTTCTGAATGATTGGCCATAAAAAAACCTTCAAGTCCTAGGACCTGAAGGTTTTTTTATGCTTATCCATTTAGCTAGCACTTTGTATAAAGTTAAAAGCTAAAGACTACATATAGTTTTCGATACTTGGGCAGCTACACATTAAGTTTTTGTCGCCATATACATCATCGATACGACCGACGGTCGGCCAGAATTTATGCTGACGGATATAGTCTAATGGGAACGCAGCAGTATCACGGCTGTATGGATAGTTCCATTCGTCGCTAGTGATAACGAACGCTGTGTGAGGCGCATTAACCAATGGGTTATTGTCAGCCGTCCAGCCGTCTTTACCTTCTTTCACTTTAAGCGCTTCTTGCTTAATAGATTTTAGCGCAGAGATAAAGCGGTCAAGCTCGTGCTTGGCTTCTGACTCTGTTGGCTCAATCATTAGCGTACCGGCTACTGGGAAGCTCATAGTTGGTGCATGGAAGCCATAGTCCATCAAACGCTTGGCGATATCCGCTTCAGTGATGCCGGTCTCTTCTTTAAGCGGACGGATATCAATGATACATTCATGCGCCACACGGCCATTCTTACCGGTATAAAGCACAGGATAGTCATCTTGTAGCTGGCTTGCCACATAGTTAGCGTTTAGCAATGCTGTCTTGGTGGCTTGTAGCAGACCATCACGGCCCATCATGGTGATATACATCCATGAAATAGGTAAGATGCTGGCTGAGCCATAAGGGGCCGCTGAAACCGCAGTAGTGTCTTGTGTCGCATTAAATACTGGAGTCACGCTATGGTTGGCTTTAAATGGTGCTAAGTGAGCTTTCATGCCAATAGGACCCATACCTGGACCGCCACCGCCATGAGGAATACAGAAGGTTTTGTGCAGGTTCATGTGCAGTACGTCAGCACCGACTTCTGCAGGTTGCATGATGCCCACTTGAGCGTTCATGTTGGCGCCGTCCATATACACTTGACCACCATGGCTATGAATTAAGTCACAGATATCACGGATACCGGCTTCAAACACACCGTGTGTAGACGGATAGGTGATCATCAGCGCACCTAAGTTTTCGCTGTGTTCTTCACATTTCGCTTTTAGGTCGTCTAGGTCAACGTTACCATTTTCATCAGTGGCAACCACCACAACGTTCATGCCCATCATTTGAGCGGTCGCTGGGTTAGTACCATGAGCTGATTTAGGAATTAAGCACACATCACGGTTGGCTTGACCCAATGACTCATGATAGCGGCGAATGGCCAGAAGACCCGCATACTCGCCTGAAGCGCCAGAGTTTGGCTGCATTGAGATATCATCAAAGCCAGTGATGGCTTTTAATTGCTCTTGTAAGCTTTCAATCATTGCCACGTAACCGGTTACTTGGTCTTGTGGTGCAAAAGGATGCACATTAGCAAACTCGTTCCAAGTAATGGGTAGCATTTCACTAGTTGCGTTTAATTTCATGGTACAGCTGCCCAATGAAATCATGCTACGGTTCATGGCCAAGTCTTTGTCTTCTAACTTTTTCATGTAACGTAGCATCTCGTGCTCTGTATGGTGCGAATTGAATACAGGATGAGTCAAGATGGCATCAGTACGTAGAACCGCATCATTTAAAGACACTTTGGCTTCGCTAGGTAACGCTTCAGCTTTGTTGGTAAATAACTGAGTTAACGTTTCAAAATCTGCTGAGTTACTGATTTCAGAGAAAGAAACAGAAAGCTTGCTGTCGCCTTCACGCCATAGGTTGTAACCCACATTTTCTGCATTTTCATAGATTTGAGTGGCCAATCTTTCAGAACCACAGTCTACTAACACCGTGTCGAAGATTTGATCATGAATAACGCTTAATTCACCGCCCGCTGCTTTGATAACATCGCTGAAAGCAGTTGCCATAGCATGGATACGGGTAGCAATACGTTTTAGACCTTCAGGGCCATGATATACCGCGTACATACCGGCTAGGTTTGCCAACAATACTTGAGAAGTACAGATGTTTGAGTTGGCTTTTTCGCGGCGGATGTGCTGCTCACGAGTTTGTAGTGCCATACGTAAGGCAGTATTGCCTTGAGCGTCTTTTGAAACCCCAATAATACGACCAGGAGCTGAACGTTTTGCTTTATCAGAGAAAGCAAAGTAGGCCGCATGTGGACCACCAAAGCCCATTGGGATACCAAAGCGTTGAGTACTACCTAAAGCCACATCAGCACCCATAGCAGCTGGTGATTTTAATAACACCAAGCTCATGATGTCACTGACCACTAGGGCATAAGTTTTGTTCTCTTTAACTGCAGCGATTACGTCTGTTAAATCAACGACGTCACCCTCACGGCCAACGTATTGGAATAACGCACCGAAGAAATCGCCTGATTTGGCAGTTTCAAAATCGCCAACCACAACGTCCCAACCAAAATATTTGGCACGGGTACGAATAACGTCTAAAGTTTGAGGATAAACACGCTCATCGACGAAGAATTGATTTGATTTGCTTTTGCTAACACGCTTGGCCATTGCCATACCTTCAGCGGCAGCAGTGGCTTCATCAAGCAGTGAGGCACCGGCCAATTCCAAGCCAGTAAGGTCAATACAAACTTGTTGGAAGTTCAATAAAGCTTCAAGACGACCTTGTGAGATTTCAGCTTGGTAAGGCGTATAAGCGGTGTACCAGCCTGGATTTTCTAGGATATTGCGCTGTATAACCGCTGGCATGCGTACTGGTGAATAGCCTTGGCCGATGTAGCTTTTGTTCACGGTAATGTCATCTGCCATAGTACGTAGCTTGGCCAGAGCATTGTGCTCACTCATGGCTGTTGGCAGGTCTAACTCGCGGTTCATGCGTACAGCTTCAGGCACGGTATCAGCAATAAAGCTATCCATGTCATCATAGCCAACTGCTTTAAGCATTTCTGCTTGATCGTTAGCACCTGAACCTAAGTGTCTAGCAACGAAGCGCGCTTCGTCAAATAGACCGTCAAAAGATAGGTTAGAGTGTGTGTTTTGTGAGGTCATGGCAGTCCTTAATTGTTAAATCAAACATGTGGCTAGGGTTTTCTCCCAACAAGCGTGAAAACCGTGAAGCCGGATTAAACTGGCAATTGTCGTACCGGTTGTAAAACTTGTAAATTAAACGTGCTTAACGAATTGGTCGTAATCGAACCTAAATTGTTCATTATAAATACCGTTGTCGCTTCTTTCGCCCGCTCCAATCATCATGGCAATGTGGTGGTGACGGGTTAAGCCCAGTAGTTTTTTCATACCTGGTTCATCAAATCCGCCCATCGGGCAGCTATCAAATCCGTATGCTCTTAGCGCCAACATTAAGTTCTCAGCCGCTAAAAACGTATTGCTAAGCGCCCATTTTACTTGGTCAGCCTGAGTGTAGTAGGGCGTGACTACGGGACCTTTAACTTTGCGATGTACGGTGGCAAATCCCCATTTAACCACGGCTAGCGCATTAATTGGATCTTGGGTATAAACCAGTGGAATAAGCTTTTCGTAATATCTCTTAACCTTTGCCGGTACCGGCTGTTGTGGGTATTCTTTAATAATTTGCTTGCTGTGTTGTCGCCAGTTATCGGTACGGGCAACAACGGCTATCAATCGACTAGAGGTCTTGGCTGCGTTTTGTCCAAGGCAGAGCTTAACTGCTTTTTTCTTAACCTCTTCTGAATCAATAACGTAAAACTCCCATTGCTGCAGATTACTGGCATTGGGCGCAAGCATTGCCATACGCAAACAATCTTTAAGAACCTCATCAGGAATAGGGGTTTCGGTAAAACGTCTTATTGATCGGCGTGACTCAATCACCTGTTTAAAAGCCTCTAAATGAGGTGCATTTAAGCTACCTGATTTTGGTTTATGGCTTTTTTGGCCCTCTGTTTCTTGGCTTCCTATATGAGGTTCATCATGCGACTGTTTTGTCATTCTTAGCATATCCTTTGCAAATTAAATGTTGTTCAATACTTTTAATATTTAGTAAGTGTTACTTAAGTAAGCGTCATTGAGAAAATCAAACCCGTTTAACGAACTGATCGTAATCAAAACGGAATTGGCTGTGGTAAATTCCATTGTCGGCTCGTTCTCCTGCACCAATCATCATTACCACATGATGATGGTCACTCAGCTTAAGCAGTTTTTTCAAGGCCGGTTCATCAAAACCGCCCATGGCACAGCTGTCAAAGCCGTGAGCACGTAATGCCAAAATTAAGTTTTCGGCAGCTAGGGCCGCGTTATTTGTTGCCCAGTTTTTGACGTCTTCAAACGTATAATAAGGGCTTTTGACCGGTCCTTTAACCTGGCGGGCTGCTTGAGTCAGCGCCCATTTGGCGGCTGATATCATGCCGGCAGGTCCACGTAAAAAGTCTAGAGGGACAATTTTTTCATAATAGTCACGCACTTTTTTTGGGGCTACACCGTCTGGGTACTCTCGAATATTTTGCTTGGCATGGTCGTGCCAATTATCGGTTCTCGCAACCACAGCGATTAGCTTGTTCGCTGTTTTGGCAGCATTTTGATTCATACAAATCTTGTTGGCTTTGCTACGCTTGTCTGGCGTTTCAATAATATAAAACTCCCAAGGCTGTAAGTTGCTTGAATTGGGAGCAAGCATTGCCAAGCGCAAACAGTCCCGCAGCACATCATCTGGAATAGGGGTGTCAGTAAATCGTCTTACCGAACGACGAGACTCAACTACCTCTGTGAAGGCGGCTAAATTCTTTGATGATCTAATATCTTGCATAGCAACACCTTGATCTGTTTTAGTCTCTTGGGTGGGGGTAGGTCTTCCTTGGTCTTGTTGTGACATAACATATTTATCCCTAAATAGTTAATGATATAAGGGTGAAAATAAGTAAGCGTCGCCTCAAAGATGAAACAACGCCGTTCACGCCCTATTAAAGAGACAATTCTGTTAATTAAAGGTCAGCTTGATACTCTTCAGCAGATAATAATGAATCAAAGTCATCAGCGTTGTCAGGCTTGATGCGGTACATCCAACCTTCACCGTATGGGTCAGTGTTGATAACTTCAGGATCATCTTCAAGTGCTTCGTTGATGGCCACAACTTCACCAGTGATAGGGGCATAAACGTCTGAGGCTGCTTTTACAGATTCTACAACAGCAACTTCGTCATCTACCGCTACTGTATCGCCCACATCTGGAAGCTCTACATATACGATATCGCCAAGCGCTTCTTGAGCATGGTCAGTAATACCGACAGTGATAGTGCCGTCGTCTTCCATACGTAACCACTCGTGGCTAGCAACATACTTTAGTTCTGATGGAACATTACTCATAAATTTCTCCAAAAAGGTAGAGGGGGTGGGTTAAAAGCAAATTTGATATCCAGCTTATAAGTTAAACCTATAACTTAAACTCAATCAGGCGGAATATCCAATTACGTTAAAGGTCTAATTCAATAAAATCTTAACGCTATAAAACTTAATCACTATAGCAAAGTATAGGCCGGATTTTTAGTAGAAAACATCAGAGTTTCTGCTTTATCAACCGGCCTATCCTGTCAGATTAATGTTGTTTTAAAGGTTTGAAGAAAAGACAGTACAATAAAAATTCTAATGATAAAAAAAGTATTAACAATTAATCGAACTGTTTTTCACCATTCCGCACGAAAGGTAGCTTCAAGACGCGGACATCGACAAACTTACCTTTACCGCGTAAGTCTACTTGTACCTTGTCTTCATCAGTAATGTCTGCAGGAATACGAGCGATCGCAATAGACTGCTTTAAGCTAGGTGAGAAAGTACCACTGGTAATAACACCTGTGGTTTCTTTGTCGGTACCTTGATTGATAGTCACGGTCATACCTTCACGTAGGACACCACGAGTCTCAAGCAATAAGCCCACTTGCTTCATAGCAGTGCCATTATCTTTGGCTTGCTGACGTTTGGCCACAAGAGCATCACGGCCTACGAAGTCGCGGTCATCTTTAAGAGCCAATGTCCAGCCCATGTTGCACTCATAAGGACTAATAGTGTCGTCCATATCATGACCGTATAAGTTCATGCCCGCTTCCATACGTAAGGTGTCACGAGCACCTAGGCCGGCAGGTTTGATGCCATGCTCTAGCATCAGCTTATAGAATTCTTCAGCACTGTCACCGGGTAAGATAACTTCAACGCCATCTTCACCAGTATAGCCAGTACGGGCCACAAACCAGTCATTGGCTTCAATGTCAGTCAAATCTGCACCAACGAATGGCTTTAGACCCTCTAGTGTTTCTGACCAAGCTGGCTTTGCTTGTTTTAATTTAGCGACAGCGTTAGGACCTTGAATGGCTAAAATAGCCAACTCTGGACGCTCAGTTAAAGTGACTTCAAAGCCTTCGGCTACTTTGTTGAAGTTAGCCAAGTCTTTGTCACGAGTTGCAGCGTTAGAAACGATACGGTATTGAGTTTCTTCTTCATTCATAAGATAAACGATTAGGTCATCAATGATGCCGCCTTCTTCGTTTAACATGCCTGAATAAAGAGCTTTACCCACAGTCTTAAGTTTGGCAACGTCGTTTGCCAATAACTTCTGTAACCAAGCTTTGGCCTGACTGCCTTCGATATCTGTTATTACCATATGTGACACGTCAAACATGCCAGCATCGGTACGAACCGCTTCATGCTCATCGATTTGAGAGCCATAATGAATAGGAAGTTCCCAACCAGAGAAGTCAACGATTTTACCGTTGTTATCTAAGTGAGACTGATAAAAGGGAGTGCGTTGTAATGTAGTCATGACAAGTCCTTGTGGTGAGTGACAAAAGGGGTTAATAAAAAGTATCTCAAAGGGTAATAAATAATTAAATTAAGAATTTGGTTATACAGGGTTAATAGCAACCGAAGTATGTCAACCGTAGTATGTATAGTCACAGGGTGGCATATTTACAGCGTATTAACATGATAAATTACTACCATGAACCAATACCTTAGCGTTCACTGTGTCTAAAATAAGCACAAAAAAAAGGCAAATAAGCCTACGAGTCAACTCGATTGTCAGTTAATACGCCAAGTTCCTCTTATCTATAAATAAAAGATAAAAGACTTAAACGGTGTACTAAACTGACAAGAGGTCTCGATTAACTTATTTGCCCCATCTGTCCTGTTACCTGAGATTTTCGATATATACAACTTGTACTAATCGTTATTAACCTAGCAGTTAATAACCTACTAAAATTACCAAGCTATAAAATATCTTTTCCCCTTCGGTGGGTATTTAACATCTTCTATAAAACGCCTTTATATTAAGAGCGACTTTATATGCAGTGAATACCACTCTCCAGATTTGTCATCGTTGTCCTACCTTTGTTGTGTATTCAACATAAGGTATAGACCCTTCCATACAAGGCTATAA
>Ga0208670_100233_pt1 | contig 17668 bp, 17 predicted proteins | sample 24BtaG_FD_184098 | JGI IMG/M metagenome (GOLD analysis project Ga0208670, IMG submission 184098) | Marine viral communities from Cariaco Basin, Caribbean Sea - 24B_WHOI_OMZ_CsCl (SPAdes) (version 2) | ecosystem: Environmental > Aquatic > Marine > Oceanic | place: Caribbean Sea: Cariaco Basin...
CTGTTTGGACTTTCACCGAGTCAACTGTCTAAGCATGACTATCTAGGCCCGAGGTCTAACCTCGAACGGTGAGTGCCTTTCCGAATGAGAGCGTTTCTCTATCCGCCTGAGTGTCCGCTTTGCGACCGTTTGTACCCTTTTCGAGCCTCATTTTGGGAAGCCTGAATCTTTTACTGCGAGCTTGCCACAAATAAGTTACCAACTTTATTATAATAGAAATGGGCGTTGTTCTCGGCGATCGCCTCAAAAGTTACCAACTTTATTTATTTCTAGCGATTGCGTGGTACCAAAAAGTGGCACCTGAAAAGGTGATTTGTTACCAACTTTATTATAATCCTACAATCGCCTCAAAAGTTACCAACTTTATTTATTTCTAGCGATTGCGTGGTACCAAAAAGTGGCACCTGAAAAGGTGATTTGTTACCAACTTTATTATAATCCTACACTGAAGTGCGCCGTCCTAAGGCCGGGGGCTGTCGGTTGATATCACAAAGTCTGGCTGTTCCCCCTGGAGCGAGTGGGAATGGCCAGACCTTTTTATTTAGTTGCCTATATCAAGTAACAACACTCCTGTACGTACTATCCACTCGGTTAACCCGCTGAAATCCCTCTATTGCTCTCCCAATAAGCACTAGCGTGGCCGCCTGGTCGTAAAAATCCTTTTGATACGACGACAAAAATAAAATACACTTCTGTATGCAATCAGTAACAAGAAATCCGGATTTAAGGGGTTAGACGCCTGTGGGGCGGGGAGGTTGTATGAGTCATACCGTGACAATTAGTCCAGTTGGCCAGGTGTTTGAAGTGGAGGGTGGCGACAGCATCCTGAACGCGGCCCTGAAGCAGGGCTTTGTACTCAAGCACGGCTGCCGCGATGGTAGGTGCGGTGATTGTCGCACCCGGCTTGTCGAGGGAGAGGTTTCGTATCCTGATAGCGTTGAGCTGTCGGATACCGATGTCTCGGGTAGTACCGTACTTACCTGCCAGGCACGGCCCCGGTCGGATATCACCATTCATTCGCCTGAGGTGACGGGTTTCAAGGGGGTGAGTATCCAGAAAGTCGCGGCGCGGGTCATTGGCAAAGAGGAGCTTGCGGATGACGTGGTTAAAATTACCTGCAAGCTGGCACCGGGATCGGTGTTCAACTACCTGCCCGGCCAGTATGTGGATCTGACGTTAAAAAATCAGATTACCCGCAGCTACAGTCTGGCGACGGCGGATGCTGAAAACGGCTGTATTGAGTTGCACATAAGGCTGGTACCCGGTGGCAAAGCAACGCCGGTTATTTTTGATGATTTGCAGGTCAAGAATATTGTCACCGTCGAGGGCCCCTTCGGTTCGTTCTATCTTCGTGAAAGCAATGCGCCGGCGATATTTGTTGCCAGTGGTACCGGTTTCGCTCCGATAAAGGCGCTGATGCAGCAGTTGATCGGGCAAAGTGCCGGCACCGGGAAAGTCCATTTGTACTGGGGCGGCCGACGCCGGGAGGACCTCTACATGGACAGTTTGTGCCGGCAATGGGCGCAAGAGCTGGATTGGTTCCAGTACACGCCGGTTGTCTCTGATGATACAGAGAGCTGGAACGGCCGGACCGGGTATGTCCATGCCGCCGTGATGAATGATTATCCGGACCTGTCCGGTTATCAGGTCTATGCCTGCGGCGCCCCGGTCGTGGTGGATTCGTCAAGGGAAGAGTTTGTCGCCAGGCGCCAGCTCCAGCTTGAAAACTTCTTTGCCGATGCCTTTGTCTGATTCTGCCCCCGGGTCCGCCCGGGGTTTACCGGCGGTGATCGCGATACAGCGCCATCACCGCCGGTGTGCTGCTTTTCTTCTGTTTCTTACCTCACCAATTTAAAGTGCAAATCTGTACTTACAGAGATTAATTTCCTGATTTTTTCCATTCCTTAAAATCTCTGATCGCTTTTGATTTTAATATTAATTATATGTTTTTACTGATATTTATCGACCTGTCTTCAGATGATACGAAAGCGGTACGGTTGTTGACAGGCTCATAAAAGTTCGGTAGTTTGAACATACAGTTGTGTACTTTGAGGTGCAAAATGAAAGAACAAGATCGGAAGTTTGTTGATGCTGAGGGCCATAAAACAGCCTATTTCGAGTGTGGTAGCGGTGCGCCTCTTTTGTTGCTGCACGGTTCGGGCCCGGGTGTATCGGGTTGGAGTAACTGGTCGTCAGTGATTGAGGCTCTGTCTGAACAGTTCAGGGTAATTGTTCCGGATATTGCCGGATTTGGTTTTACCGAGTTCCGGGAGGACGCTGAATACGGAATTAAGTTCTGGGTGGACCACCTGGTGGCCTTCATGGATGCGGTAGGCGTTGACAGAGCCTCGCTGGTCGGCAACTCATTTGGTGGTGCCGTGGGCATCGGGCTTTCCCTGTTTTACCCCGAGCGTGTCCATAAGCTGGTGCTGCTTGGTACACCCGCCGGCACCTTTGTGCAAACCCCCGGATTGGCCGGCGTGTGGCTGTACGAGCCATCCATCGACAACATGCGCGAACTGATGCGGATGTTCCCCTATGACAAGTCACTGGTTACCGATCAGCTTGTCCAGTCGCGTTACGAAGCGAGCGCGCGGCCGGGCGCCCAGGATGCCTTGCGCAAGCTTTTACCCAAACCCAACGAAACCGGTGAGACATTGGTAAAAGGCTTTCCCGAGAAGGCGCTCAGGAACATCAAAGCACCCACACTGATTCTTCACGGGCGCGAAGACCGGGTCGTACCGCTCAGGTGTGGGCTGACGCTCTCTGAAAACATTGCTGACAGTGACCTCTATATTTTTGGTCAGTGTGGTCACTGGGTCCAGATTGAGCAGCGGGCGAAGTTCCTTACGATTCTGCGCAGCTTTCTTGGTGAGGGTGAACATGAAGCGTGATGTGGTTGAAAGGGTTCTCTGGAATCTGTCCGTCGATCGCTTTTCTAAAGAGAAATTCAGGGAAAACCCGGAAAAGTTTCTCGGGCGGTTTGCACTGGATGATGAGTGCAGGCAGATGATTCTGAATTTTGAAGTGGATCAGATGCAAAAGCTGGGCGTCAATCCAATGCTGACGATCGGCTACTGGATGGAAATGGCACCCGATCGGCGCATCTCATCGTACAACAGGAAGTTGAGGGCAGACTCGGTATCAAGTCACTCAGCTTCCCCGAAGAGGTAGAAAGTATGGCAGACGTTATTGGTGGTTTTCTGGTCCCTCATGACCCGATCATGTTCTCTGCCCCTGATGCGCCCGACCGCGAGAAAGCGCAGCGGGTATGGGAGGCCTATGAAGTGTGTGCCCGGCGGCTGGCTGACAGTGATGCAACTACTGTTGTCATCGTGGGGAACGATCATTACATGCTGTTCGGGACAACGTGTCTTCCCAAATACTGTATCGCCATCGGGCATGCGGAAGGGCCGATAGAGCAGCTGCCAGGCCTGACAACGCAACAGATCGATAACCATGAAGAGCTCGCGTCCCATATTGCCTCTCATGGAGCTGAAAACAGCTTTGACTGGACCGTGGCGCGTTCTTTTACCGTCGATCACGCTTTTTCAATTCCCTATCAGCTGATTGTGCGCCGGGCGGAGCAGATCAGCGGACGGCAGATAAAGGCCATCCCGGTGTATATCGCCAGCGCGGTTGATCCCTATATCACCACACGCCGGGCGTACGAACTGGGTCAGCAGATAGCGAGTGCCGTAGAGGCATTTGATAGCACGGATAAGGTTTTCATGATCGGAAGCGGTGGCATCAGCCATTGGGTAGGCACGGCGGAAATGGGGAAGGTTAACGAAGAGTTTGATCGCGAGATCATTAACCTGTGCTGCGAAGGGGATATCGAAGGGCTGGTCTCTTACACCGATGAACAGATACTTCAGCGGGCAGGAAACGGCGCAATGGAGATAAGGAACTTTCTTTGCGCGATGGGTGCCGTTAACCCTTCCAGAGGGACCTTAATAGAGTATCAGCCGGTAAGAGAGTGGGTGACCGGGCTGGGCTTTATCGAGTTAGAGAAGAGCTGAGGCAGATATGGAAAAGCTATTTTTATGCAATGTATCGGATATTGCCGAGAATGAGATAAAGAAAGTTGAGAACAGCACCCATGGCGATATTGCTGTTTACAACCTGGGCGGCACCTTCTACGCGACTGCGGATCTGTGTACCCACGCGACAGCGTCATTATCAGAAGGTGATATCGAGGACAACCTGATTGTATGTCCGGTGCATTGGGGCACGTTTCATATCCCGACCGGAAAAGCTGAAGGCTTTCCCTGCGAGATTGATCTTCGTACTTATCCGGTTGAGGTTGAGGACGGAAAAGTATACGCGCTCATTGAGCAGATGGTTGATGAAGGCTCGGCGATTATAGCGAAGGCTAATTAATAAGGGTTTGGGACTATGAGTAACAAGATTCGGACAATTGATATAACTGACTCGACAGCTAGTCTTGACCAATTATGTGACATCGAGAATGGCACAATATCGGGAATGATGTTCAGTGACGAGGCCATATACAGAAAAGAGCTGGAGCGGATTTTTGCCCGCTGCTGGCTTTTTGTGGCCCATGAATCACAGATTCCGAACACCGGCGACTATATCACCACGACCATGGGTGAGGATGAGGTGATTGTTGTCCGTCAGAAAAGCGGAGAAGTGAAGGTTTTTCTCAACGCCTGTCCGCATAGAGGAAACAAAGTCTGCTTCTCGGAATCCGGCAGCACCCGGGGATTCATCTGTAATTACCATGGCTGGTCTTTCAACCTGTCAGGAAACCTGATCGGCCAACACGAGTCCTCGGTCTATGAAGACAGTAACTTCGACAAGTCTCGCTGGGGGCTCAGGGAAGTGGCCAAGGTGGACTCCTGGAAGGGGCTCGTGTTTGCGACCTTTGATCCGGAAAGCCCGTCCCTTGAGGAATACCTGGGGCCGATGACCTGGTATATGGACGCCCTGTTTGATAACCAGGAAGGTGGTACCGAGTTTGTTGGTGGCTGTATCCGGTCCACCTACGAATGTAACTGGAAGATCGCGGCGGAGAACTTTGTCGGGGACGCGCTGCACGCCGGATGGACTCACGATTCGGGTGCCAAAGCGATGCTTGGCGGTTCGGTTACCAAGATCAGCGAGCTGGGCGAATCCTACTCGGTTAACTGGAATGGACACGGTTATGAGTTTGCCCTGGATACCGTTGGTAATGTGGCGGCGCTGGGTGAAAAAGCCCTGAACAAATACATCTATCAGATCAAACCGTCGGCAGAAGAGCGTCTGGGTGCATTCCGGTCAAACATGATCGCATCGGTTTCCTCTTGCACAATATTCCCCAACTTTTCGTTCTTGCCCGGACAGAATACCGTTCGTGTCTGGCAGCCCCGAGGCCCCAACAAGATCGAGCTGTACACCTGGGTACTCGTCAACAAAAGCGCACCGGAAGATATCAAAGAGAAGTGGAGAAAGGGTGCGATGATCACGTTTTCACCAACTGGGGTCTTCGAGATGGATGACGGTGAAAACTGGGAGTACTCGACTAAAACAGCAAAAGGTTGGGTTACAGGTCAACAGAACCTCTTTATTGGTTTGGGAATGGACACTCTCAAGCGCGATACATCGTTGCCAGGCAACGTATTCAGTGGCCAGCTCAATGAAGCGAACGGTCGTGCTTTCTATCAGTACTGGCGAGATCTGCTTGAAGCTGAAAGCTGGAAAGATGTGCCTGATCGGAATGTAGGAAAAGCGGAGGTACAGTAATGCTGCATAGTTATGATGATCTTAAACCGGTTACCGCTGACCAATATTATGAAGTGTCCCGGTTTCTGAACTATGAGTATCGTCTTCTGGATGAGGAGCGTTTTGAGGACTGGCTTAACCTAGTTCATGAGGATATTCATTACTGGATGCCGGGTATAGAAAACCGGAGGAGAGAGAATCTGCTAGATCAGGGGTTCTATGGCACCGATCACATGGCCTATTTTGACGATAACCTAAGAGACTTGACGCGCCGTGTCGCGAGATTTCTTCAGCCATCTGCTTGGGCGGAGAATCCTCCAACCCGCAATGTTCATCAGATCACTAATGTTGAGGTCTACCACGGGGAAACCCCTGACGAATATGTTGTTTATTCTGTATTCCAGAGTGTCAGAGGTCGCGGGCTTGATGAGGAATACGTGCTCTATGGGCGTAGAGAAGATCTCTTAGTCAAAAGTTCTGCAGGCTTCAGGATCAAGAAGCGACTGATCGTAATTCCTAACGCGTCCCTTAAATTCAAGAACATCAACACGTTCCTGTGAGGTTACTGAGTGAGAAGTCTTGAGACTAAAGTTGCCCTCGTGTCAGGTGGAGCTGAGGGAATCGGGTGTGCTGTCGTTGAACGGTATATCTCTGAAGGTGCGCTTGTGGGTGTTTTCGATATTAATGAGGAGAAGTTAAAGGTCCTTAAAGAGAAGTATCCTGAATCAATTATTACGGTCGTCGGGGATGTATCAAACATTGAGGATAACGAGCGCGCGGTATACGAAACTGTCAAAGCATTTGGGAAGCTTGATATCTTTGTAGGTAATGCGGCGCTGTTTGATTACTTTACTCCGTTAAGAAAGATAGAAATGACGAATATTGAGGGCGCATTTGATCGTCTGTTTCGGGTTAATGTGATGGGGTATTTGAACGGGGTTCGGGCTTCCTATGACGAGCTTAAGAAAAATAATGGAAGTGTCATTCTTACGGTTTCCAACTCCGGCTTCTATCCAGGCGGCGGTGGCATTCTCTATGTGACTTCGAAGCATGCCGTGGTCGGCATGATCAAGCAACTTGCATATGAGATGGCGCCAGAAGTTCGGGTGAATGGTGTATCCCCGGGTGCTACGGATACCGGAATGAAATCAGTGGATGGGATTTCAGACAGGGCCAGGCCAGTCAACCTGATCGAAGGATTCCATAGCCGGGCGGCCGCGTCTGTACCGCTTAAGAAAGTGGCTGCTCCGTCTGATCATGCACCGCTCTATGTGTTACTTGCATCGAACAGTCAGTCTCCATTGATGACCGGAACCGTTATTCACAGTGACGGTGGTTGGGGTGCCAAGGGCCCAGGTTAATCTCATGGGCTTTTTATATCTGAGATATTTAGTTACTGATTTTTATATGTGCTTTGGGGAGCCTCATGACGTCGAAATCTGAAAGTCTTGAAAGAATTGCCGCGCAGTTGCGCCGGGCAGAACTGACGGGTGAGTCGCTGCCCCCCCTACGGGATGAGATTGGTGAAGACGGTGCGGAAGCTGCGTACCAGATCCAGCGTTTGAACGTGGCCCATGCCTGCGCCAACGGTGCCCGCATTGTTGGCCGCAAGATCGGCCTGACCAACCCGAAAGTTCAGGCCCAGCTGGGCGTGGATCAGCCGGACTTCGGCACCCTGTATGCCGACATGGCCTACGGCGATAACGAAGAAGTGCCCTTTGGCCGTGTCCTGCAGCCAAAAGTGGAAGCGGAAATCGCCTTGGTACTGGCTGAGGACCTGCCCCGGGCAGACACCGGGCTGGCCGAGCTGGTGGCCGCGGTGGACTGGGTGATGCCGGCGCTAGAAATTGTGGGTAGCCGGGTCGAGAACTGGAACATCCGCTTTGTCGATACCGTCGCGGACAACGCCTCCAGCGGCTGTTTCGTACTGGGTGGCCCCGCCCGCCGTATTGACGGCCTGGACTTGCGCAAAGCGGTCATGACCATGACCCGTAACGGTGAGGTAGTGTCGGCCGGTGACGGGTCCGAATGCCTTGGGCATCCACTGAACGCGGCGGTGTGGCTGGCCCGCAAGATGGCGAGCCTGGGTGAACCATTGCGTAAAGGGGATCTCATACTTACTGGCTCGCTGGGCCAACTGGTTCCTGTCGCTGCTAGTGACCGGTTTGAAGCCGTCATCGAAGGCATTGGCCAGGTTGGCGTGTCATTTAGTGCTGAGTAAGGCCAACCGGACTTTTTGAGGAAACGAGTTATGAGCAAGAAAATCAAGGCCGCCATCATCGGCTCGGGCAACATCGGCACCGACCTGATGATCAAGATCCTGCGCAATGGCAAGAACATTGAAATGGGCGCCATGGTGGGTATCGACCCGGAATCCGACGGCCTGGCCCGTGCCAACCGCATGGGCGTGGCCACCACCCACGAAGGCGTGGACGGCCTGGTCAAGATGCCGGAGTTTGCCGACATCGACATCGTATTCGATGCCACCTCCGCCGGCGCGCACATGCACAACGAAGTGTTCCTGCGCGGCCACAAGGAAAGCCTCAAGATCATCGATCTGACGCCCGCGGCCATCGGCCCCTACTGCGTGCCGGTGGTGAACCTGGAGCAGAACCTGCAGGAAGGCAACGTCAACATGGTTACCTGCGGTGGCCAGGCCACTATTCCCATGGTCGCAGCCGTATCCCGAGTAGCCAAGGTGCACTACGCCGAAATCGTGGCCTCGATTTCCAGTAAATCGGCTGGCCCCGGCACCCGCGCCAACATCGACGAGTTCACCGAAACCACCTCCAAGGCCATCGAAGTGGTCGGTGGCGCCCAGAAGGGCAAGGCCATCATCATCCTGAACCCGGCCGAGCCACCCCTGCTGATGCGCGACACCGTGTACGTGCTGTCCGAGGCCGCCGATCAAGCGGAAGTGGAAGCCTCCGTCGAGGAAATGGTGCAAGCCGTGTCTTCGTATGTGCCCGGCTACCGCCTCAAGCAGAAAGTGCAGTTCGACGTGATCCCGGCCGACCAGCCCATGAACGTGCCAGGCCTGGGTCGCTTCAGTGGCCTGAAAACCTCCATCTTCCTGGAAGTGGAAGGCGCCGCCCATTACCTGCCCGCGTACGCCGGCAACCTGGACATCATGACCTCCGCAGCCCTCGGCACCGCCGAGCGCATCGCCGAATCGCTGGTCAAGTGAGGAGACTGAATCATGACTTATAACCCTGGCAAGAAACTCTACATCTCCGACGTGACCCTGCGCGACGGCAGCCACGCCATCCGCCACCAGTACAGCATCAAGAACGTGCAGGACATCGCCCGCGCACTGGACAAGGCGAAAGTTGATTCCATCGAGGTCGCCCACGGCGATGGCCTGCAGGGCTCCAGCTTCAACTACGGCTTTGGCGCCCACACCGACCTTGAGTGGATCGAAGCGGTGGCAGAAGTGGTCACCCATTCCCAGATCGCCACCCTGCTGCTGCCGGGTATCGGTACCGTTCACGACCTGGACAACGCCTACCAGGCCGGCGCCCGCATCGTGCGGGTGGCTACCCACTGCACCGAAGCCGACGTGTCCAGACAGCACATCGAACACGCCCGCAAGCTGGGCATGGACACCGTCGGCTTCCTGATGATGAGCCACATGCAGACCCCGCAAGGGTTGGCGGAGCAGGCCAAGCTGATGGAAAGCTACGGCGCCACCTGCCTGTACGTGGTCGACTCCGGCGGTGCCATGAACATGAACGACATCCGGGACCGCTTCCGCGCGCTCAAAGACGTCCTGAAACCGGAAACCGAAACCGGCATCCACGCCCACCACAACCTGGCGCTGGGTGTGGCCAACTCCATGGTCGCCGTGGAAGAAGGCTGTGACCGCATCGACGCCAGCCTGGCCGGCATGGGCGCCGGCGCCGGCAACGCGCCGCTGGAAGTGTGCATCGCCGCCTTCGACAAGCTGGGCTGGGATCACGGCACCGACGTGTACGCCCTGATGGACGCCGCCGACGACATCGTGCGTCCGCTGCAGGACCGCCCGGTGCGGGTGGATCGTGAAACCCTGGCGCTGGGCTACGCCGGTGTCTATTCCAGCTTCCTGCGCCACTCCGAAGTGGCCGCACAGAAGTATGGCCTGAAGACCGTAGACATTCTGGTAGAACTTGGCCGCCGCCGCATGGTAGGGGGGCAGGAAGACATGATTGTTGACGTTGCGTTGGATCTGCTCAAGCAGCAGGGCAAATAGCTCGTAAGAGGCGTTGTTGTGACCCCTCATTGGCCGTCTGGACTCTCCCTTTCGGCCCTTTTTCTAAAAACACACAAATGAATGTTCATGTCATCATTCGTTTTGCATTTGTCTTGCTAAACATCTGATATAAATATATAAAAAAATATTTAGATGAAGTTATGTTCTTGTAAAAAAATTTATTAAAAAAATACGTATGTGTATGTTATTGTGGTTTGGTTGCCTGGCATTAAGAAGGTGGCTACAAAAACAATCATGAGAAGAGAGACTCGATTATGAGAAATCACGTTCAATTCCACCGATCCGGCTTGGCGAGGCTGTTTTGCATAGTTGCTCTTTGCTTTCTATTCATGACAAGCCTCGCGGCCAAAGAGTTAAGGCTGGCTTCTGGAGTGCCACCTCTTCACCCTGGCAATGATCCTCTCTACACCGAATTCACAAAACTTCTTCCGGAATATTCTGATGGTGCTCTGAGTGGCAGTATTTTGGGGTCTGAAGTTACAACGGTACGCAATATGCGTGCTGCGATCAGGAGTGGTCTGGTTGAGGTCGGACTGTTTCTACCAGCTTACTTCCCGGCTGACCTTCCAAATTTTAACCTGATTGGTGACCTGTCGATGTATGGTGGTGATCCTCAGGTAACGGCTGCTGCCGCTACTGAATATATGCTTACGTGCTCTGATTGCCTGGATGAGTTCTCAGAATTAGGTGCGGTTTACACAAGCACCCACTCCACTGACGGCTACAGGTTGCTCTCTAAAAAGAAGGTTATTAATCCTGAAGACCTGAAAGGAATGCGTATCAGGGTTGCGACCCCGCAGCATTCACGCTGGGTAGAGGCGATGGGTGCACGGCCTATCAGTCTGGCGGCTGGCGAGGTTTTTGAGGCTTTATCGCAGGGTATTATTGATGCAACGATTGCTTCAATATCGGATTTGCGTGTTTATAACCTCAGTGAAGTCATATCGCATGCCACGTTGATTGATTTAGGAACCTTCCGCTCTACTGCAAACCACACCGTAAAAAGCAGTGTGTGGCAAAAGTTTACCGAGACGGACCGAAAGGCGTTCTTTCTTGCCGCTTTTAAATCATCGATTCTTGCAACTCATAAATGGAAAGAGATGGCTGATAGCAGTCGGAACCTGGCAGAGGCTAGCAAAATCCCTCTTCTGGATCCTTCGCCGGAGCTTGAAATGCAGACTGTGAGGTTTAAAGGGGAAGATTTAGTTAAAGCGGTACAGCAGGCTCAGGAGAGCTTTAAAATTTCTGATGCCAAACCAAAGATCGCTCGTTTCCAGGAATTGGTTGAGAAATGGGATAGTTTGCTTTCGGATGTTCAAGATGATCCGGAAAGTATTCTAGATATTTACCGGTCCGAGATCCTATCCAAAATCGATCTGGCAAATTACGGACAGTAATCTGGTTAACATGAACATGGCGGTCATCACAATGATGGCCGTTATAATAATGTGAGTGAGTAGTACATATGGGTTTACTCTACCGGCTAGTAGACAGGCTCACAGGGTTTCTTTCCTACCTTGGGATGATTGGGGTTATGGCGATGATGCTGCATATCTGTGCAGATGTTATTGGTCGTACTGTCCTGAGTATTTCAGTACCGGCTACGCTGGAAATGGTCACCCGTTATTACATGCTAATGCTGGTTCTTTTGCCGCTTGCATGGGTCGAAAAAACACGTTCGATGATAGCGGTCGAGGCCTTCTCCGCAGTCTTTGGCAAGCTGGGTCTCCGGATTCTGGATGTATTTGTTGCTGTTATCAGTGTTGGCATATATGCCGTGCTGGCCTCGGGCACCTGGTCGAAAGCTGAAGAGCAGTTTGATGTCGGTGCGTACATTACTGCGCTCGACGCCACGATCATTATCTGGCCAGGATACTTCGTCCTTCCGTTTGGCTTCGCTTTGGCAGGATTGGTTTGTTTGATCCGTATACCGCTCCTGTTTTCTTCACAAGCAGCACCTAATGCTGCGAAAGGTATCTCGTGATGCTTCTTGAAACTGGATTACTAGGCCTCGTCGTATTGCTGGTGCTCCTGGTCTTTCGGGTCCCTGTGGCCCTTGCTCTCATCGGTGTGTCGTTAGGCGGCATTATGGCAATGATGGGGGCAGATGTTGCAGTCAGCATGCTGGCCTCCACCCCTTATAACTTCCTGGCAAAATGGACGCTGAGTGCGGTCCCTATGTTTCTTCTGATGGGATTTGTCAGCTATCACACGGGCTTGACGGCAGGCTTGTTCAACGCAGCGAAGGTGGTTTTTCGCTGGCTTCCCGGTGGTCTGGCGGTCTCCAGTATTTTTGCCAGTTCTGGTTTTGCCGCGGTGTCTGGCTCCAGTGTGGCCTGTGCGGCCGCCATGGGTAAAATTGCCATCCCGGAGATGGTGCGTTCCGGCTATAAGCCGAGCTTCGCCTGCGGCACCATTGCGGCCGGCGGCACCATTGGTGCCCTGATTCCGCCCAGTATTCTGATGATTATCTACGGAACCTTTACCCAGACCTCCATCACCAACATTTTTCTGGGTGGTATCGTCATCGGCCTGGTCACCGCGCTGGCCTACAGTATTGTGATCATGCTGGTGAGCTTCTTCCGGCCGGATGTGGTGCCCCGCCATGAGGAAGGTGCCCTGGACTACACCGTTGCCCAGGCAATCCGGGAAGTCTGGCCGGTACTGGTGTTGGGTATCATCATCTTTGGTGGCATGTTCTCCGGTGTGTTCACTGCTACCGAGGCTGGTGCCATCGGTGCTGGCGGTGCCATTACTATTTCGGTACTGCTTCGTCGCCTGGATCTGTCCACCTTTAAAACCTCTTTGCTGGAAACCCTGTCGACCACGTCTTCGCTGCTGATCATCGGTATTGGCGCCAGTATGTTTACCGTGTTCCTGAGCCTGAGTGGCGTGTCTGGTGCGGTGGGCGACCTGCTTGCAGAATGGCAGCTGAGCTACCTGCAGTTGATGCTGGCTATTGTGGTGGTGTACCTGATTCTCGGCCTGTTCATGGAGCCGTTCGGTGCCATGCTGATTACCTTGCCTATCTTCTTGCCGGTGCTGAGTGATTTCGGCGTGTCGCTGATCTGGTTTGGTGTCCTGGTGGTCAAACTGCTGGAAATCGGCATGATTACTCCGCCGGTGGGCATGAACATTTTCGTTATCCGTGGTGTGGCATCCCAGTATGCCTCACTGGTGGATATCTTCCGCGGGGTCACCCTGTTCCTGGTGGCGGACCTCCTTATCGTTGCTCTCATGGTGTTCGCGCCGGAGTTTGTGATGATCCTTTCTGAGTAACTCGTTGGACGGCTTCGGCCGTCTTTTTTTCATAAAAACAACCGTGTATGACCGACAACTACAATGGATGACAACACTATGAAACGTGATTTCCAATTCGTTACCGCACGTAGCCTGGCTACAGGCCTGTCCCTGATGGCTGTGAGCGTAAGTGCTGCAGCAGTTGACCTGAATGTAAATGGCACCCAGGCCAAGCTGTATGGCTTTGCCGAACTGAACATGATTTACGACGTGGATGCGGATCTCGGCCCGCTGCTGATTCCCCAGCGTATTGGTCTGAACAGCGATGGCGCAGAAGGTCACTTCCAGGCCGATGCCAACCAGTCCCGTCTTGGTCTTTCCACTGTCACCGAACTGGAAGACGGCAGTGAGCTGAAGACGGTTGTGGAAGGTGATTTCTTTGGCGGTGGCCCTGCCGGCGGTGAACTGCGTCTGCGCCACGCCTACGGCGAATGGAAAGGCATTCTGGCCGGCCAGACCTGGACCAACTTCCCCGGCTTTACCGGTATTTACCCGACCGTGGATTTCCGCGTGCCGGTAGGTACGTCCAACACCCGCCAGGCCCAGCTGCGTTACACGACAGGTAACTTGTCTGTTGCGCTGGAAGAGGCTGGTAATCTTGGTGGAAAGGTAGTAGAAACGGCAGCGGATGTAGCCAAAAGTGCCAAGAACAGCATGCCCGACTTCACGGTTAAGTACGCCAGCCGTGGCGCTACCAGCTACCACGCAGCAGCGGTGATGCGTCAGCTGTCAGTGGATAATGGTGCAGACGATGATTCCGCTTTCGGCTGGGGTGTGTCCTTCGGCCTTGCCCAGGAAGTGACCAATGCCCTGACTCTGCGCGCGAGCGTGGTACACGGTGATGGTGTAGGCGGCTACCTGAACCTGAACCCCGGTGCACCGGCATACGTGGTTGATGGCAATGTGGAAACCATTGAAGCCACCGGTGGCACCCTGGCGGCAACCCTGAAAGTAGGTCCGGGTGCGATCACCCTGGGTACTGCCATTGCCAAGGCAGACTGGGACGATGCAGTGAACGACGGCTTGACCGGCGCTGACAAGGCCAACGAAGAGTTCCGCTCTACTCACCTGAACTACATCTGGTCTCCGGTGAAGAAGATCACCTTCGGTGTTGAAGCGGCCTATCACGAGCGTGAAACCTGGGAAGGCGACCGTGGCAACGCGCTGCGCCTGCAGGGTATGGCTCAGTACGCATTCTGATCCAAAGTCAGCCAGTAAAACCAACAAGGCCGCTCAATTTGAGCGGCCTTGTTGGTTGTGAGATCGGTTATTGCCGCTGCCAGTACCAGAAGGTCAGCAGAGCAGCGGTCGCCATCACAGCCATCACCAGGGCGAATGCCGTCATGGCTGGTATAAGCGTGGCCAGCAGAGACGTTGCAGTGCCGGCCGCTGCTGCCAGCAGCATCTGAATGGTGCGGATAAACCCGGCGCCCAGGCCTCTGTGGGTGTCCAGTGCGTAGATTGCCTGGTGGTTACAAGAAGGTGCACTGATCCCGAAGACGAACACCAGCATCCAGCAGCACAAAACAATCAGGCTGACGTGGGGCTGGACGGTCAGGGCGATCGTGACCAGGAGCAGGCCGGCCACAAAGGCTACCATGCACGAAACCTGAATAAGGATAACGGGTTTGGTGTGGCTATGTTTGAGCAGGTAAGAGTTCAGCAGTGAGCCGGCGAACATCCCGCAGGAGGTGAGGGCAAGAACGAGGATCAGCTGGAATTCGCTGAACCCGAAGCCTTTGATAAAGACGGCGGGAGCGGCCGCCAGAAAACTGAACATTGCCGAAAAGAGCGTGGCGTAAATGAGGGTGGGCAGCAGAAACCCCCGGTTGCCGTAAACCGCTCTCGCACTTCGCAGAATACCGGCAACGCCGGCAAAACGGCCGGGTGTGAAATCAGGCCGGTCTGAGAGTGATCCCAGGCTCCAGGCGGTGAGCGCCAGGCCCAGACCTGCCTGGGTCAGATAGATCCCCCGCCATCCGGAGAGCGTCAGCACCACTGTGCCCAGGGCCGGCGCAACAATCGGTGCCAGCCCCACGATCATGGCAATTTTGGCGATGTACGGGCCGGCGCGGGCTTCGGAAACCTGGTCCCGGATGATGGCGATGGGCAGGGCAACCGAAGCCCCGGCAAATATTCCCTGGAGCATCCGGAAGATCAGGAGCCATGTGTAACTTTCGGCCAGGCTGCAGAGCAGAGCAAGCAGGCTGAAGGCGAACAGGGAAACCGTCAGCACCCGTTTGCGCCCAAACCGGTCAGAGAGCAGGCCACTGAGCACGGGAGAAAGTCCGAACCCGAGCAGAAAGACCGTAAGGGTAAGTGCGCCCTGACCAGTGGTCAGCCCGAACCCCTGCTCCAAAGCCGGAAGCGCCGGCAAACCCATATCGATGGCCATCGGCCCGAGTGCGGAGACCATTGCGAGCAAAATTAGAGGCGTTTTGTTGTTCATGTTTTTATTCCGTGAATAGCAAACCGCCCGGACATAAGACCCGGGCGGAAGGGGGAAGCGTGAAAGGCTCAGCCAAGCAGGGTCGACAAGGCCTCTTTAACCGTCGCGAGTGCCTCTGCTGTGTCCCACACCGGCTCTACACTGCGCCACGCCACATAACCATCCGGCCGCACCAGCACCGCGCCGGCCTCGTGCACTTCGCGGATACGCTGCCAGTCGCAGTAGATGTCGTTGCTGTCCGGGTCGCCGGTGACTACGCACTCCAAGTAGGGGGCATCCAATTCGGCAACCGCGGCTTTCCATGCGGTGCCAGACAGTCCGGTAATCAGGGTCAGCTTGCCTTCTGCCAGTACATCCAGCGTGGAGACTTTGTTTCCGGAGCGATCAATCAGCCAGGCGTGGGGCAACTTGGCACCCGGGCGGGTGGTGGCTTGCAGGTGCAATTGCGGGTCGGCCTGCCATTGCTCTTCGCCTGGCTCGGAGAGCACGGCACTGGAGGCATAACGCTGGTTCAGTTCGGTGCCCTGGGCGTTGAACTCGTAGTTTTTCAGTTCCAGTGCATCCAGCAGGTCTGAGCGAAGCTTCGCACCCTCCTGTGAAGGATCGCGGAAGCGTTGCAGCAGTTGCTCGACAGTGTTCACACCTTCCTTGAAGCCAAAGCAGTCACTCAGTGGCTTGTAATCCAGTCGGGACTGATTGGCCCGCAGCACAATTTGTTTGCCCACCGGCTGGCGCTCGTCGGAATAGGTTTCCAGAAGCTGCGGCTTGGCGTAGCCCTTGAGCACAAAGGCCAGTTTCCAGGCCAGGTTGAAGCCGTCCTGCACGCAGGTGTTGGAACCCAGACCGCTGGAAGGTGGATGGCGGTGTACAGCATCGCCGCCACAGAACACCCGGCCTTTTGAGTAGTCTGTGGCGTAGGCCTGGTTAACGTACCACGTGGATACCTTCTCGATTTCCGGTTCAAAACTGTCGTCGCCCACCAGGGTCCGAATCTGGGACAGGATGGTTGCTTCGGAGGTGTCCGGATCACCCTTGGAGATATCAAAGCCCCAGCCCGCGATCCAGTGTGTCCACGGTTTCACCGCCCGCAGCAGGCCCATGCCGATTTCGCCAAAGCTGGCTTCCGGGGTAACGATCCAGTTCAGAATGCTGGGGCGGTGTTCCATGTAGCGGCTCAGGTCGCCCTTAAACTGCACGTACACGGTGCCGGCCCGGGCCATCTGGCCCTCGATGTTCAGGCCGATTTCCTGCGCAATCCTGGAATTGGCACCGTCTGCGCCCACCAGGTATTTCGCCCGCAGGGAGTATTCCTCGCCACGGATGCGGTCTTTCAGGTACACGGTCACGCCATCGTCATCCTGTTCGTGGCGCAGGTATTCGGTGTTCAGTGTGACCTGGGCGCCCCGTGCTGCGGCATGCTTCAGAACCAACGGCTCCATTTCCGGCTGGATGATGTCTACCAGCGGGCAGGGGCTGCCTTTGATGTAATCGCCCTTGCGTAAGTCGCCGGTACCCCAGGTGCGCATGCGGGCGATTTCCTCCCCGGCCAGGCTGGTAGTGAACAGGGTATCGCCCATCTTCTCCCAGGGGGTTGCGTGGCGCTTGATGTCATCTTCAATGCCCAGGGCCCGGAATACTTCCATGGCGCGCTGGTTGGTGATGTGTGCCCGGGGGCTGTTAGCCAGCCAGTTGAACATCGACACCATGTGCACGCGCACACCGTAGGTAGCCAGGGCCAGGGCGGTAATGCCGCCGGTGGGGCCGGTGCCGATGATCATCACGTCAGTATCGTAGTTTTGTGGGGTTGTCATTGTTTTCTCGGGTATACGGATTTAATGGTTGATGGGGCACCTTCACCCCATCAATCTGATACCACCCTCAGATGGTTGATAGATCGACTCCGTAGTTGAGTTCCTCTGCGAAGTCCGGCAGTCCGTAACCGATGG
>Ga0208670_100234_pt1 | contig 17591 bp, 12 predicted proteins | sample 24BtaG_FD_184098 | JGI IMG/M metagenome (GOLD analysis project Ga0208670, IMG submission 184098) | Marine viral communities from Cariaco Basin, Caribbean Sea - 24B_WHOI_OMZ_CsCl (SPAdes) (version 2) | ecosystem: Environmental > Aquatic > Marine > Oceanic | place: Caribbean Sea: Cariaco Basin...
GAATAGGCTGGTAGCTGCCTTTTTCAAGGTTTTGGCTAATTTCAGCGATGTTCACTGTTTGATTGGTAGAGGTGACTGCTTGAGGCGCTTTTTGAGAATATATGTACTCATCATTAGCATTATTAGCCGCCTGCACGCTGTCTTCGGCGTTGGCTGGTGCCATTGATAGGTTAAAAAATAGACCTATTGCCAACGACGTTTGCCAGGTTAACGCTAAAGAGAGTCGACTCAGCTTGAAGCGATGACTATTAACCTTTGAATTATCAAGGTATAAAGCACGTGAAGGCACGGCCTTAAAGACTGAACCATCAAGAGTCTTAGTACGATTTAACTTAAGTAGTGACATATTGGCAACTGGCTATTAAAGAGTTAAAGGAATAAAAGCAAGTCAATCAATGACGACCCCTATTATATAGTTTGCGGCTGTCGAGCAGTCAGCAATTATCAACAGGCTAATAACAAACATATTATAGAAAAATGGTTTTGTTAATTAGAATACAAGAGGGGTAGCGCTTACTTTTCGCTGAGAAAGAAAAGCTAGAGACTGTCAAGAGATTGATAGCGCTACTTATGATACAACTCCCAATCACTTATTTAAAGTTATAAATCAATCAGTAACCTAGTCAATAATTTTATAGAATTCATGGTTTATTATTTACCAGACAGCTCATCTATCCGACAGTTCATCTGAAAGATAGTTTATCAAATAAAATGATATTGAATTAACAATTACCAAAAGGGCCACCCTGTTTTCAGCAAGGTGGCCAATCCGGTTATAAAATATTATTCAGTTAGCGAAATAAACCAAGCGGTCTATTAAGATAAAGTCTGATTATACCTAATTATACACTTGTTATATATAAAATAGAGTCAGAACAAACCTAGAAGTTGAAATGAAGTCACTTATTAAATAAATTTATCTATTAAATAAGGTCATTTGTTAAATAGAACCCTTTATTTAGGCGCTCAATTAAGCGTTTTCAAGTTTAGGACGGGCTTTTTCAATCGCTTTTAATAAGGCTGCTTTAAATCCGCCTGCTTCGAAATGAATGACATCTGAGTGAGCGGCACAGACGTGTCGGATATCTTCCCACTTTTCCGCAAGATTTTCCGCCCAATCACAATAATCTCTACCCGCAGTAGGTTGGTCAGTTAATGCTTTTTTGGTGGTAGGATGGATGCCAAGTTCCGGCATGACGGCTTGCAGAATTTTGGCAGGGGGGGTCACGAAAGTATCATCGACATGCAAGGTTTTGCTTGCCGGATGGTAAGCAAGTAGGGAGCTGGCATGTACCATCTCATTGGGCGAAATATAGTAAATACCTTTCGGTAATGAAAATTCAAGTTCAGGATAACGTTCTGCAACTGCTTTACTCTCTACTAAATCTTCCGCCCAGTCTACTTCTGGAACTTTTATCTTATGACGTTCACTACCATAAACAATGGCTTTCGGAAAGTCTTTTGCCATTTGGGCACAGTGAATAGTATGAAAAGGATGTAAATTCAAAATGGCTTCTACGTCATCGCCATTGTTGGTCAGAGACATCACTTCATCACGTATTTCACCAGTCAAAGTATAACTGTCTAAGAATATAAACCTACCTGAGTCAAGTTTGACCAATGAGCACTGAGTACCAATATTAATCAGACCGCCTATTTTAAAGGTACCTTGAATGTTCCAGAATCCAGAACCTAAATCTATAATTTTGTCAGACATTTATGTCTCCTATTTTTGTTATAAGTGAAAAGCAGTCATTTATAGCCATATACAGGTATATGCTAATCTATTATTTAGAAGGACTTTTTTACTGCTAGACGTCAGGGTTTATAAACAGCTGCCAACACCGTTGTTATCGATTAGCACTTTTATAGTTAATATCTTTATTAAGTTACTTAACTATTATGGTGCTTAGATTGGAAGGATTAAACCTTATTATGACGGTTAACCATGACAGGGTTTGTTATAAAAAGATATAAAATGTTAAAAGGGGTGAAAAAGTAGGCGCGATTAAATTAATAGGACAAGCGCTAAAAGCTGTTTGCTATAAAAAATTACCTACTATAAAACGCCAATGATGAATGGAGGCACAAAGTAGGGGATAAGCTTTTGAAAGGAATTTAGAAATATAGGGTATTGATAGAGAAAATAATAAGAGTGCAGTGATTGGAGTTAAGGATGCAGTAAGCCAAGCTGTATTGATTAATAAACTCAGCTTTGTCTGTTAGGAAACCAACAGCATGCAAGATTTACAGCGCCAGGGAGTCTCGATAGAGTGCTTCAATTGCAGAGGTGAATCGACCCTTCTTAATTGGTCACAAACTTGGCAGTGATAGCGAGAGTCATAGACGTAACAGTTGTCAAGGATAGCAAAGACTTCAGACACGTCGAGCAATTGGAAATAGTTTTGCAAATATTTGATTTGTTTAGCGACATCATCATACTCTTCAAATTTGCACTGCTGCCAAAAAATCCGGCACAGTAGTCGTTGTCTCGAGGTTAGAGTCGGATCAAAGTACAGTTTAAGAAAATCCATAAAGGCCTTAGGAGTTAACAGAGGATGTCATGGTAAAATTGATACGAGTAATCCATATTATACGCTAGCATTGTCGTCTCATCATTAAAAGTAGTTCAGTTGACTCGCTAGGTGCTTCCAACTAAGAGTATTCATTTTATGTCCCCAACGCTCATCGCTTATGTGTATTTAGCAGGCGCGATTCTTTTTGAAATTACCGGCACTACCTTTTTGGTAAAGTCGCAAGAATTTACCAAACTTTATCCCACTTTAGCGACTGTGGTGCTTTATGCCTTTTCTTTTTACTTTTTGACTAAGTCGTTAAGAGAGATCCCCCTTGGTATCGCTTATGCACTATGGGGTGGGATAGGAATTGTCTTGACCGCTATCGTTGGTCTGATTGTCTTTAAACAAACCATAGATACGGCAGCGATAATCGGTATTGCTCTGATTGTGGCGGGCGTGGTGGTTTTAAATCTTTTTTCTTCTTCTATTTAGGGGGTCATAAGTTGTTAAATAACGAGGTGCTGTGATTTGTACCTTTAAACTATAAGTATATGGAATAATATAGTTTCGCAATGAGTTAAATTGGATTAGAATCGGGCATTTTTAAGGGAATAGAAAAAATTATGTCGGAACCCAAGAACATACTTAGTTATAGGAAGTATCCTTCTACAACTGCTTTACAGTGTTTTGAGACTGCGGCTAGGCTATTAAGCTTTACCAGTGCTGCTCAAGAGCTATATATGACTCAAAGTGCAGTCAGTAAGCAAGTTGCTCAGCTTGAGGAAATGCTCAATATCTCTCTATTCTATAGAACCTCGCAAAGGATTTCTCTGACACCTGCTGGTAAACGTTATTATCTTGATGTTGTCAATATTTTAAGCCAGATAGAAACTGCCACAACTTCCTTAATGTCTCATGTTGATAATGCGGAGTTATTAAGGATAGCCGCTCACCCTACTTTCTGCGCTCGGTGGTTAATCCCTGCATTAGCAGGGTTTAATGAAGAGTATCCTTTGATAGGTTTAAATATTAGTGAGCAAGTAGGCCCTTTTTTCTCTGAAGACTACGATGTTGACATCGCTTTTTTATATGGTGATGGGGTATGGTCAGGAATGGAGTCTGTTAAGCTTTTTGATGAATACTGCATAGCAGTCTGTAGTCCTGAGTATTATAAGAAGCATATAAAATCAGTAGATGGTATAGATCATAAAGATCTTGCAGAGTGCTCTTTGTTACACCTTAACTCAAGGTCAAGCGCTTGGTATGACTATTTCAAACAGCAGAAAATCAATATTGACGGGACTTTTATAGGTCCTAGGTTTGATACCTTTCATGCCTGTATCTCAGCTGCGCTAATGGGCTACGGTATCGCTTTAGTGCCTAGATTGTTAGTAATGCCAGAAATTAGTAGTGGTAAGTTAGTACAGGCATGGGACTATGCTGATAAAGCCCAAAGTTCTTACTATATTGCTTATCCCTTAACTTTAGGTAATAGCCATAAGGTAAGGGCAGTCATTAAATGGATATTTGAGTATTTGGATCGGATTAATACAAACTAAAGCCATTAATATTAAGAACTTAATATCTGCCATAAAAAAAGGAATAGTTGCTCAACTTTAATTCGTTTGCCAGTCATTCATGTTTTTGATGAAATGAACGTATCAATCATGGAAGATATGAGACGTTTATGGCTAATTTATACAATGTGACGGATGCCTTTACTATGGTGCATCCACTCACTCTCATTAAAGGTAAAAATGCAGTAGTTTGGGACAAAAACGATAAGCAATACATAGACTTTGTAGGCGGTATCGGTGTTTTAAACTTCGGGCATTGTCACCCTAAAATTGTTGATGCCATTCATCAACAAGCCAGCAATCTTATTCATTATGCTTACAATGCCGCAGGTCATCAGCCGTATCAGACGCTAATGCCGCGTCTTTGTAAGCTTATTCCTATCAGTGGCAGTTTGTCAGGTATGCTCACCAACTGCGGTGCAGAAGCCACAGAAAATGCCCTTAAAATTACTCGTATAAAAACAGGCCGCGTTGGGGTTATAGCCTTTGACGGGGGGTTTCATGGCCGCACTTTAGCGGCAGTTAACCTCAATGGTAAGGTTGGCCCTTACAAAACAGGGTTAGGTCCTCTAGCTGGTAGTGTGTATCACATCCCCTTTCCAAGTCCAGATAATGATATTAGTGATAAGCAGGCCATTGATGCGTTAGATCGTATTGGTACGGTTGAAACTGATATCAACAACATTGGTGCCATCATTATGGAGCCGGTGCAAGGTGAGGGTGGCTTTCAGGTTATGTCAAAAAGCTTTGCACAGTATTTACGAACCTTCTGTGATAAACATGGCATCTTACTGATTATGGACGAAATTCAATCTGGTTTTGGTAGAACCGGTACGCCTTTTGCGTTTAGTCATTTAGAGATTGAGCCGGATATGATTCTACTTGGTAAAAGTATTGCCGGCGGTCTGCCGTTAGGGGCAGTAATTGGCAAGGACTCGGTAATGAACGGATTACCCAAAGGGAGCTTAGGCGGGACTTATTCGGGCAACCCTGTGGCCTGTGCGGCTGCCAATGCAACATTAGATATTATGGAAGAGGGCTCGGTTTGGAAATCCGCTAAAGACTATGAGCAAACACTCGTCAATAGCTTTGAGAGCTGGAAGTCTGAGGGTGTGTCTAACTGGTTATATAAAATGACAGGTGTTGGTGCAATGCGTGGCATCGAGCTTCGTCATCCAAAACACGGTACTTCACCTGAGATTATGGCCAAGATATTGTCAGGTGCCCGTGAAAAGGGATTGCTACTGATGCCAAGTGGTAAATATCGCCATATTATTCGTCTATTGCCGCCTTTGACCATTGAGCCTGAGCTATTAAAAGAAGGACTAGATATTTTAAAACAAGTGCTCAGCACTCTGCCTGATGAGCTTCATTAAATCTATAACTTATTTAGAAAGTATAAAACTCTATGAGACATTAAGGTGATAATTATGACAGCAAAAAACTTTATGAAAACCGATGAGATTCGCTACCAGTTCTCAACAGCTATGTCGACCATGTACCAAAAAGAAGTACCTCTATATACTGATTTAATAGAGTTGGTAAATGAGGTAAATGAATCAGTCATGCAGCAGCAGCCAGAGATTAAGCAACAACTAATCAATACTGGTGAGTTAGACAGATTAGGTGCAGAAAGACATGGTGCCATTCGTCTAGGCACTGCGCAAGAGCTAGATACCATGCGCCGTTTATTTGCGGTAATGGGTATGTATCCTGTGGGCTATTATGATTTAACGCCTGCAGGTGTACCTGTGCATTCCACAGCATTTCGTGCAGTAAGCACTGAGGCATTAAATATTAGCCCATTTCGAGTATTTACGTCTCTTTTGCGACTAGAGCTAATTGAAGACGAATCCCTACGCAACAAAGCCCAACAAGCACTGAAAAATAGAAATATCTTCACTAATAGAGCCATTGAGCTGATTGAAACCTTTGAAAAACAAGGTGGTCTAACTCTACAGCAGGGCGAAGAGTTTGTACGTGAAGCATTAGAGACATTCCGTTGGCACGAAAGCTCGCCGATCAGTAAATCATTGTACGATCAACTATTAAGTCAGCATGGCCTGATTGCAGATATCGTTGGCTTTAAAGGTCCTCATATCAACCACTTAACACCAAGAACCTTAGATATTGATGCGGTGCAGAAAGGTATGAGTCAACGTAATATTCCTCCCAAAGACATTATTGAAGGTCCACCACGCCGTAACTGCCCAATTTTGCTACGTCAAACCAGTTTTAAGGCATTAGAAGAGGCGGTTAACTTCACAGGAGAGACCGGCAGTGCTGTCGCTGGGACACATACCGCCCGTTTTGGTGAGATTGAACAGCGCGGCGTTGCTTTGACCCCTAAAGGTCGTGCTTTATATGACCAGCTATTAAATACTGCGCGCGCTAAGCTTGGAGCAACGCCAAACGCCAGTAACGCAGACCAATACTATCAGCTGCTATCGCAGGAGTTTGAAGCTTTTCCTGATGACTATCATAGCTTACATAAGCAAGGCTTAGCCTATTTTTATTATCAGTTAAATGAAGATAAGCTAGAAGCGGTAGTATCAACACAGCAGGTGGATGAGCTTGTTAACCAAGGCGTACTGCGTATTGAACCGATCGTCTATGAAGACTTCTTACCCGTCAGTGCCGCAGGTATCTTCCAGTCTAATCTAAAAGACGATAAACAAAGTCATTATCAGGGCAATTCAAATCAGGCTGATTTTGAAAAAGCTTTAGGTAGACCTGTCTATGATGAGCTTGAGCTGTATCGTAAGCTTCAAGAACAAAGCTTGGAGTCATGTTTAAACTCGTTAAAGCAGGTTAGCTGAGACTTTTAAGCAATTTAAGTATTCTAGTTAAGTTATTCTTATGTGTTTTATAGACCATTCCAAAAGGGAATGACAGCAAGAAATATTTTATTTTGCAACTCACTAATGAGCCCTGTAGATTGATATACAACAAGGGAAGTAATTGATAATAAACTAAGGAGCAGTAATGATTAAGCAATACATGTCAGCTATGGGCGTTGAAGAAAGCCTATATCAAAATGGTAACTTTGAAGTTAAGACCCCGATCGATGGATCGGTAATCGGCAAAGTGACCCTTCATCAAGTATCTGATGTAGAAACGCAAGTTTCTAATGCTAAGAAAGCCTTTAAAGAATGGCGTACTGTGCCTGCTCCTAAAAGAGGGGAATTAATTCGTCTATTAGGTGAAGTACTGCGTGAGTATAAGCAAGAACTTGGTGCATTGGTTTCTTACGAAGCAGGTAAAATTAAAGAAGAAGGCCTAGGCGAAGTTCAAGAAATGATTGATATCTGTGATTTTGCTGTGGGTCTGTCTCGTCAACTTTATGGTCTAACTATTGCTTCAGAGCGTCCTGGTCATCATATGCGTGAAACTTGGCATCCGTTAGGGGTTATCGGTGTTATTTCAGCTTTTAACTTTCCTGTAGCAGTATGGTCATGGAACACAGCGTTGGCCATCGTGTGCGGTAATCCAGTTATTTGGAAACCATCAGAGAAGACACCATTAACAGCACTAGCTTGCCAAGCTTTATTTGAAAAAGCATTGGCTAAGTTTGATGGTGCACCTGCTCATCTTTCACAAGTATTACTAGGTGAGGTGGAGGTAGGCAATGCGCTTGTAGAGCACAAAGATGTGGCATTGATCAGTGCCACAGGCAGCACCAGAATGGGACAGACAGTAGGACCAAAAGTCGCCAGTCGTTTTGGTAAGTGCTTGCTAGAGTTGGGCGGTAACAACGCAATGATCTTGACTCCGAGTGCTGACTTAGAGTTGGCGTTACGCGGTATTTTATTCTCAGCAGTAGGTACCGCAGGACAGCGCTGTACCACATTACGTCGCCTAATTGTACATGAGTCAGTAAAAGATGAGATTTTACCACGCGTTAAAGCTGCTTATGAGAATGTCAGTATTGGTCACCCGCTTGAAGGTAACTTAGTGGGTCCTCTAATTGACCAAGACAGTTTCAATAATATGCAAAAGTCGCTTGATAATGCCAAACAATCTGGTGGAAAAGTAACTGGCGGTGAACGTGTGCTAGATAGCGAATATCCAGAAGCGTATTATGTAAAGCCTGCCATTGTTGAGATGGAAGAGCAAAACGATGTAGTTCGTAATGAGACTTTCGCCCCTATCTTATACGTGATGACCTATAAAAATTTCGATCAAGCGTTAGAGATGCAAAACGATGTACCACAAGGCCTATCTTCTTGTATCTTTACCAATGATATCCGCGAAGCCGAACAGTTTTTAAGCGATAGTGGTAGTGACTGTGGTATTGCTAACGTCAATATTGGTACCAGTGGTGCGGAAATCGGTGGTGCTTTCGGTGGTGAAAAAGAAACGGGTGGTGGTCGTGAGTCGGGTTCAGATGCCTGGAAAAACTATATGCGCCGTCAAACCAATACCATTAACTATTCAACTGAACTTCCTTTAGCACAAGGTATCAACTTTAACTAAGTTTGTCCTCAGTTGTAATAATCTTCTAAGCCATTTGTTTTATAAGATTTTTTTATGAGACAGGTGTTGCTTAGGAGATACCCTTAATATTTCTAGATTAGAAGTTTGGTGGGCAATAAGGTTCATTGCCCTTTAATAAGTGACTGTTTATTGTTTAGTATATTTAAATTGTAAAGTTAATTTTAATATATACTTGATTTTAATAGTCTAGGCCATGGATATGGCAAGTCTTACTATGGATAGGTAAACACTATGATTGATGACAAAACTCAAAACCCCTCCGTCGATGGGTATGGTCCTTCCTCAAGTTTTTTATTAGATATCGCCCCTTTAGTTTTAACTTCTATGATCTTAATGGTGCAGTTCTTTGTATTCAAAGACTTTACACCACATATTCCTTTAGCCTGTGGAATATTAATTACGGCTCTGTTTATGAAGTTAAGAGGCCGTGATTGGGATGGTATGGAGCAAAGATTCTTAAAAGTAATCAAAATTGGTCTGCCAGCGATCCTTATTTTAATGGGTGTGGGTATGCTTATTGGTGCTTGGATCATAGCAGGAACTGTTCCCACTATTCTTTACTATGGCTTTAGTATTTTTACCCCTTCATCCTTTTTAGTTTCAGTCTGTATAATCTGTGCCATCATTTCTTTAGCAACCGGAACCTCATGGGGCACCGTAGGTACAGTAGGGTTGGCAATGATGGGTATTGGTATTGGCTTGGGTGTACCAGCACATTTTGTAGGCGGTGCTATTGTTTCAGGCGCTTTCTTCGGTGACAAAATGTCTCCTTTGTCAGATACCACCAATTTAACGCCCGCTGCTGCCGGTATTGATTTGTGGGAACACATTAAAGGCATGTTGCCTACTACAGTACCAGCGATGATCACAGCTGTGCTTCTTTATGCTTGGATAGGTTCTGGATACGGTTCAGACTCTGTAGATATGTCCTCCATTGAAGCAATTAAAGCAAGTCTTGCACAAAATTATAATTTAAGCGTTATTACTTTATTGCCTGCAATAGTCGTTATTGGCGCAGCAATAATGAAAATGCCAGCTATTCCAACAGTCTTAGTCGGCGTAGTAGTGGCTGCTGTAATTGCCGTTTTTATGCAAGGTGTAGGAGTGAGTGAAGTCTTTAATGTTTTACAAAATGGTTTTAAGAGTGAGACCGGATTGGCAGTGGTTGACCAGCTATTAAGTAAGGGTGGAGTTATGTCGATGACTTGGGTCATTACTTTAACTATCTTTGCTTTAGCTTTTATTGGATCACTTGAGCACTATGGAACATTAAAAGCCATTATGGCCAAGTTAGACTCAGTCATTAAAACTCGTTTTGGATTAGTTTTGTCTAGTTACGCAAGTGTTCTTGGTGTTGGTACTATCATTGGCGATGTATATACCACATTGGTTTTACCAGGACGTCTACTAAAAGATAAATATCAAGAAATGGGTTATAAGCGTACGACTTTGACACGTGCTGTCGAAGATTGTGGCACTTTACTGTCTCCGTTGATTCCTTGGAATATGGGCGGTAGCTTCGTGGCAGCGACACTAGGTATAGCAACCCTGACCTATGCACCTTATGCATTTGCCTGCTGGTTATCTCCATTATTTGGTTTGTTATGGTTGGCATTAAATAAATTTATCCCACGTGAAACTCCTACTGTCTCTGTATCAAAAAGTGTAGTAGTGACGGGTAATACTATATAACAGGGATAGGAGTTGCGAGAAATGTTGCAAGAACAGTGCTTATGGGAGCTCATAGCTCCAACAGGTGAACGTTTTGATTCGCTAAAACAAGATGCCCGAACTCAGGTCTGTATTGTTGGAGCAGGGTATACAGGGTTGTCAGCTGCCATCCATTTGGCTGAAAAAGGGATAGACGTTATTGTTCTAGAAGCCAAACAAGTTGGTAGTGGCGGTTCTGGTCGTAGTGTGGGTTTTGTTAATGCAGGAACATGGGCTCGCCCAGATGATCTTAACGATTATCTGGGTGAGGAAGTGGGCCGTCATTTAACCAAAGAGTTAGGGCTGGCACCCAGTCTGGTTTTTGATGTAATTGATAAGTATAAAATTGATGCTCAAGACACTCGAACTGGCAATATTCATATGGCGCATAATGCCGCAGGTGAAAAAGATGTCGACATACGTTATGAACAGCTGACTCGTTTGGGAGCAGATATTGAACGATTAACAGGGAGTGAATGTCATGATTATTGTGGTACCACTCGTATTAATAAAGCGCTATTAGACCGACGCGCTGGAACAATAAACCCTCAAGCCTACGTTAATGGATTAGCGAGAGCGGCTAAGTCCCTGGGTGTAAAAATATATGTAGATTCCATGGTCACTTCTGTAGAAAAATCTGAAGGGAAGTGGTATGTAAAAACGGCAGAAGCCAGTGTCCAAGCTGATAAGACTATCGTAGCAACTAATGCCTATACTGAAGGAGAATGGACTGAACTCAATAAGACATTCTACTTAGTTGAGTACTATCAAATAGCTTCTGAGCCTTTGTACGGTGTAGAGGCAGATAAAATCTTACCTTATAAAACAGGAGCATGGGATACTCGTATTGCTTTATCGAGTATGCGACGAGATAAGGACAATAGATTGTTGTTAGGTACTGTAGGCGGTAAAAAGATGAAGCCTAAATCTTTTTATCAATCTTGGGCCAATCTGATACAAAAACATTATTATCCTAATTTACCGAAGTTTGAATGGCAATATGAATGGGTTGGAAAGTTTGGATTCACTCAAGACCATATATTCAGAGTATTCGAGATTGATGATAGCCTATTGGCTGCTACTGCCTATAATGGCCGAGGTATTACCACAGGAACAATGTTAGGTAAGTGTTTTGCGGAATATATCTTGACTGGAGATCGTAAAACCATACCTTTACCGTTTAAAAGCTTAGAAGAGTCTAAGGTGGCTTATAATGGAGTGCGCTCTAGCTTTACAGAAATGGGCGTCTCTTTATATCACTTCGGGCAATGTCTAAGAGTGGTGAGATAAATCATAGCGTATGGTTTTTCGAGCAATAAACTTTAAGCCAATTAATATTAATAAAGATTTATTAATCTAAAAGTTTAAGGCACAAATAATTATTAGTCTCATGGAGCTATATTAGTGACTAAGCCGAATTTACCTCTACAGTTAAAAGAGAGGCTAGTGAATCCCTCTAACCTACAATTATTAATAAGTAGACTGACATCTCAATACGATTTTGAAGACAATCAAATTAAAACAGATGGTGAAAGTTTAGAGCATTGGGGTAAAGACTGGACCAAGCATTTTGCCCCTGCACCCTCAGCGATTGTGTTTCCTAAATCTACCGAACAAGTTCAAGCGGTGGTGAAATTGGCCAATGAGCACGGCATCGTGGTTACCCCAAGTGGCGGTCGTACGGGCTTATCAGCCGGTGCAGTAGCCAGCAACGGTGAAATTGTGGTCAGTCTTGATAAAATGAACAAAATCGGTCAGTTTTTTGCCGCGGATAGAATGGTTGAGATTGAAGCGGGGGTTATTACTGAACAGCTACAGCAGTTTGCGGAAGACAAAGGTTTATATTATCCCGTAGACTTTGCTTCAGCAGGCTCTAGTCAAATTGGGGGTAACATTGGTACCAATGCCGGCGGTATCAAAGTGATTCGCTATGGTATGACCCGCAACTGGATATTGGGCTTAACGGTAGTGACGGGTAACGGTGATATTTTAGAGCTGAACCGCGGTATGATTAAGAACGCCACCGGTTACGACTTACGTCATTTATTTATCGGCGCTGAGGGCACGTTAGGGATTGTTACCAAAGCACAAGTTAAACTCGAGCGTGCACCGCAAGATTTGACGGTGATGGTATTTGGTATGGAAGAGTTTGAGCATGTGATGAATGTGCTGTCTGCTTTTCAATCTCAAATTGACCTAACTGCCTTTGAATTCTTTGATGAGGTGGCTATTGAAAAGCTGATGGCGACCGGTCATGTGCAGCAGCCTTTTGAAGCACGTACCAAATACTATGCGCTACTAGAGTTTGAAGCGCCGTATGAACCTATCATGGACAAAGCCATGGCCATGTTTGAACAGTGCATGGAAAACGGCTGGATTGTCGATGGTGTCATGAGCCAAAGTATTGCTCAAGCGGCTGAACTGTGGAAGCTGCGCGAGTATATTTCGGAAACTATCTCAGTATTTACCCCATATAAAAACGATGTGTCAGTATTAATTAGCTACGTGCCTGAATTTATTAAAGACATCGAATCGGTGGTAAACGCCAACTATCCGGACTTCGAGATTTGCTGGTTTGGTCATATCGGTGATGGTAACCTGCACCTAAATATCTTAAAGCCTGATAACTTATCTAAAGATGAGTTTTTTGAAAAATGTCAAAGTGTCAATGATTTGGTGTTCAGCACTGTCCAAAAATATGGCGGTTCAGTGTCTGCCGAGCATGGTGTGGGCATGACCAAAAAGCCTTATTTAGAATACAGCCGCAGTCATACTGAGATTGAATACTTAAAAGCGCTGAAGAAGGTGTTTGATCCAAAGGGTATTATGAACCGTGGCAAAATCTTTGATATTTAATGCGTGCGATCTGTAGTGTGTTAGTCATAGTTAAATAATCAAAGCTAAACTGCCCGATTGTTGACGATTCATAGCAACCATAAATCGCCTTAAATAAGTGGCAGTTTTAAACCTTGTTACCATTAAAAAAGACGCCTATAGGGCGTCTTTTTTTTAAAACATAGCTTATAACTAAAATTATTGTATTACCTCAATAAAGATTTTTTGGTGGTCTGCTTTAATGGATTGGCCTCGATGATAGGAGCATCGGCCAAAAATCATTCATTCTTTAACATGTGGTTTTTCCTGATTTATCTTATTACCCTAAAGTAGTAGGGAACCTACTCTTTGTAATGCTTTTGCTCGATACTTATGAATTAAGGCAATTGTTATATTGATAACAATGATAGATAAGCTTGACTTAAGGAAGATCCAACCTGAAGTCTGCTTGTCTTTTTTTTTATCAATGACACAGGAGTCATATCATGCATGCCAAAGAGCTGCTTGAGCTAGAGCGACGGGATATTAGGTCATTACACTATACTTGGATCGCTTTTTTTCTAACCTTCTATGTCTGGTTTAATATGGCACCGTTAGCAACCTCAATGCTAGCGACCGAAAACTACTTAACTAATGATCACATTAAACTATTTTTAATAGCTAATGTGGCTTTGACCATACCAGGGCGTGTGGTTGTGGGTATGGCACTCGATAAGTTTGGACCAAGGCGAGTTTTCTCGATACTTATGGTGGTGATGGCAATACCAACTTGGTTTTTTGCGTTTGGTAACTCTGCCATGCAGTTCTTTGTAGCCAGATTATTTATGTCTATCGTGGGCGCAGGGTTTGTGGTAGGTATTCATATGACTTCACTGTGGTTTAAACCAAAAGATATTGGCTTTGCTGAAGGCTTTTATGCTGGTTGGGGTAATTTTGGTTCTGCCGCAGCAGCCATTACCATACCAACTATAGCATTGCAGTTTTTTGGTGGTGATGACGGCTGGCGCTGGGCGATTGCACTTTCTGGATTATTGATGGCGATTTATGGCGTCGCTTATTGGTTCTTGATTACTGATGGACCAACGGCTGATACACATAAAAAAGCACGCAAAGCGGGTGCATTAGAAGTCTCAACATGGAAAGACTTACTGCTTTATTGCTTATTTATTATTCCTTTATACGGCGTACTTGGCGTCTTAGTATATCGTACCAAAAATATGGGCTTTTTAAGTGATACGGGCTCATATATTGCCTATGGCGTCATTGCACTGGCTGTGATTTTTCAAATCTACAAAGCCCTTAGTGTTAACATACCAATGCTTAAAGCTGGCATACCAGAGGATGATAAGTATCCGTTTACATCTGTGGCTGCTTTAAACGTAACTTACTTTGCAAACTTTGGCGCTGAGCTTGCCGTTGTCTCTATGTTGCCGATGTTCTTTGCATCAACATGGGATCTTAACCCGACTACAGCTGGTTTAGTTGCGTCGACGTTTGCTTTTGTGAACTTATGGGCACGTCCGCTAGGAGGGTATATATCTGATAGAGTAGGTAACCGCCGCCTAGTAATGCTTATTTATATGTTTGGTATTGGCATTGGTTTTGGGCTAATGGGGTTACTTGACTCAAGCTGGCCGATATTTATCGCTGTTGTGTTTACCATCACTTGTTCAGTCTTTGTGCAAGGTGCCGAGGGAGCAACCTTTGGTATTATTCCCTCGGTAAAACGCCGTTTAACTGGGCAAATCTCTGGTATGGCAGGCGCATATGGTAATGTGGGAGCGGTTTTCTATCTGTTTATTTTTACCTTTGTTGAACCACATCAGTTCTTCTTTATAATTGCAATAGGTGCATTTATTGCATGGGTGCTCTGTTTCTTCTGGTTAAAAGAGCCTGAAGGTGCATTTGATGATGAATATAAAATGTCATCCGTTGATTTACAAATTGCGGAAGATGACCGAGTAGCTCAGCTTAGCAAATAGACCTAGCAAATTGTTTTACTGACTCAAAATGCACACAAAAAAGACACTTCGGTTAGAGGTGTCTTTTTTTGTGGTTAGTTTTGGTTGATAGCGCAATTATTTATTAATATAAACTACCAATACAAGCTATCAAGATAGGTTGTAGGCATGGCTGATAGGCCTAAGCTATAAGTCTAAGCTATTGACTGCCCAAACTGCGACATCCACACGAGTACGTAGGTTGGTCTTATTCAAAATATGCTTCACATGTACCTTGACAGTGGACTCAGAAATCCCTAGTTCATTACCGATCATTTTATTACTTTGGCCTTTGGCAATCATTTTGACCACTTGTAGCTCACGACTGGTCAAGTTACTGACAATGTCATCGAGATTTGGGGTGCGTAACGCTTGGGCCAATACTGCGGTCAATCTTGAACTCACTACTAACTCGCCACGTAAGGCTTTGCGGATATCTAAGGCTACTTGCTCCGGCTGCATGTCTTTTAGCAAGTAGCCATTGACGCCGAGCTTTAACGCATTGTGGATGTCATCGCCACTGTCAGACACGGTAAACATGAGTATCTTTGCTTGATTGCCTTGATCGCGAATTTGTTTAACCGTATCAAGTCCACTTAGACCAGGCATGTTTTGATCAAGAATGATGAGGTCCACATCATTGTCTTTTAAATAGGCCAATGTTTCCTCACCACTACTGACATCAGCCACCACATTAAAATCGGGCTCTAGGCTTAGCAAGTCTGCCATACCACGACGTAGCATAGGGTGGTCATCGACCAATAGTATTTTGGCAGGAGAGGTAGAGGTATAAACTACGTTAGACATATAAACTCACGGGTAATTAAAGTTAAATTTTCTTGAAGGTTTAAGTCGCTTTTAATCTTTGAAGCCCAAATCAGTTACTAATTCAGGTTAATTGCTAAGTGAAGTTAATGGCTAGTTGGTAAAAAAAGCAGGAGCAAATCGAGCCTCAATTGTGGTGCCTTTAGGGTGGTTTTGAGTTATTTTTAAGGTGCCTCCTAAGCTCTTAGCACGCTCCTGCATAATCATTAATCCGTGATGATGGGTGTGATCAAAATTACCAGAGATGCCTTTACCATCATCACTAATGGTGAGTAAAGTGTCATCACTATCAGCGATATAAACATAACTAACCTCAACATTATTGGCTTCAGCATGACGGCAAATATTAGACAGGGCTTCACGCACAATTTGAATGACGTTAACCTGTTCAGAGGCATTTAAATTCAAAGACATCACTTGGTTAGTGACTTTGATATAAAACCCTCCTTTTTTGGCAAATTCATCTGCAGAGTTATGTAAGGCCTCATCGAAGCTGTCATCATTTAAGCTTAAACGGAAGGTAACGAGTAGGTCTCTTAAATGCTGATAAGCAGAGGTTAGTCCTTCTTTAATCTTTAAAATTGAATCGGTAACCATTACTAAGTCAGGGCTATCGCAGTGAGTATGATTTAATCTCTTTTCTAATATCGTGACTTGGATTTTTAAATAGGACAAAGATTGCGCCAAAGAGTCATGTAGCTCTCGAGCAATGGTTGCGCGCTCCTCAAGTAAGATAATTTGATGCTCATGTTGGCGTTGATGCAATAAAAACATAGCGGTACTAATTAAATTAGTCAAAGCAACAATGGCTTCTTTATTATCTGAGATTAAAGCTTTAGTGGCTATCTGTTCTGCTTCAAGAAGTTGTTCTGACTCAGGAAAAGCGTTTAGTTCTTCTATTAATGGAATACGACTGTCTGGCACTGCATCTTGTTTCAGGAAATCTGAGGGCGCTATAGTTTCTGCTGTCGGTCGACTGATGTTTAAAGATTTAGGTCGAACTCTCAATTCACCATATTGATATTTCTGATGACGAATATCGAAAGATTCAGTATAAGCGCTGGTCTTAATTAAACAGCTATCACAAGTTGACGTGGAGCATAACTCTCTTAACGCACTACTATGGATGGCAATAGCGTCTTGATTGTCTAACAAATCATTTTTAAGGCATAGCGTAAACTCTAAGTCCGGTATGATTTTTCCGAAATCAGCAATTAAGCGGTTGAGTTCAACAATACTTACCTGACTGGTAGTGAGATATTTAGCAAAATCATAAAGCAAAGCCAATACCTGATTGGCTTGGGTCAAATGAGCAGTCTTCGATTGTACTTCACTTTCTAGATAGAGATGGTTTTTCTCAATGGTGCTGACCATGTCATTGAAAGAAAGTCCTAGCTCTTCAAATTCACTATAACCTTTAATAGCCACACGAGTGTCGAGCTGACCTGATTTAAAACTTTCTTTAGCCTTAACAAGGTTTTGAATAGGCGCTAAGGCTTTCTTACGAAGTTCGGCGATTACCGCTAACATAACCAAAACCATCAAGCCTAAGAAAAATAGCTGGAATAGCTGCTGTTGGCTTTGACGTCTTTCATTCCTATATTGTAGCTGCGATACCACCGCATCTA
>Ga0208670_100235_pt1 | contig 17494 bp, 17 predicted proteins | sample 24BtaG_FD_184098 | JGI IMG/M metagenome (GOLD analysis project Ga0208670, IMG submission 184098) | Marine viral communities from Cariaco Basin, Caribbean Sea - 24B_WHOI_OMZ_CsCl (SPAdes) (version 2) | ecosystem: Environmental > Aquatic > Marine > Oceanic | place: Caribbean Sea: Cariaco Basin...
GTAAGGTAACTTCGATCGTTTATGAAGACCGCACCACGGGTGAAACCAAAGAGCAAGACTTGTCAGCCGTGTTCGTACAAATTGGTCTGGTACCAAACTCAGAGTTTGTTAAAGGCTTCGTGGATATGAACCGCTTCGGCGAGATTGAAATTGATGAAGCGTGTAAGACTGACCGCCGTGGTATCTTCGCAGCAGGTGACGTAACTACCGTACCATTCAAGCAAATCAACATCGCTATGGGTGAGGGTTCAAAGGCGGCCTTGTCAGCATTTGAATACCTAGTCATGCAATAAGTCAGACCATAAATTTGAACTGAAATATTAGTTCCAGGTTCTATAAAAACCACCCCAGCTAGTGCTAGTTGGGGTGGTTTTTTTATAAGTTTTGTTTTTTCTTGAAGGGTATAAACAAAAACGCCCCTCCAAATTTTGGACGGGCGCAGTTAATGCAAGTAAACAAGCGTTATAGCAGCGAGTTACAGGCTTAAAAGTAACAGTTCGAAACTAGTCGTCTAACATATCACGCTGTTTGGCAGCTTCATATAAGCCATTAGATCGGTTACCGGTACGGCAGAACATCAAAATAGGTTGCTCTGCTTGATTGAAGTAATCGGCAAAATCTTCAACATGTTGCATGTTTAATTCATTACCCGCAAATGAGATTTCTTTGTAGGCTAGGCCAGCTTCTTTTGCCGCTGCTTCAATTTCGGCACTGGTAGGTTGATCAGGTGCTTCACCATCTGGACGGTTATTAATAATGGTTTTAAAGCCTTGAGCGGCCACTTCTTTTACTTGTTCTGGCGTAATTTGACCGGCAAAGCTAACTTGATGACTCATATGGAGTTCCTTATTCTAAATGTTAAAGTTTTATGTGTTGAGATTCTAAGTGTTTTTCATTTTTAGTGTTAAGCATTAAGTAGTGGTTTTATAACGAGTCAAACAATGCTAAATCTAGACTATAGCAGCCCTTGCATTAAGGCGCTTTGGTATAACAACTTAGCACGAGCACCAGAGCCACAAAACAGCATGATAGGCTTTGGCATTTTATGATATTGCTCAGCAAAATGTGCCACTGTCGCACAGCTTAAACGCTCTTCATCATAAGGGATATAAGAGTACGCTAAGTTGGCTTGCGTGGCCGCAGAACACAACAATTCACTTGAAGGTTGGTTTTCCACTTCATTATCAGGGCGGACATTTATAATCGAGCGGTATCCCATCTCAGAGAGTTTTGAGCATTGAATGGGATAAATTTGCTTGTATATGGTTAACGAATCGCTCATGGTATTAAGTTCTGTCTGCTATATAAAGTCTAGTGAGTCCAATATTTGAGGCAATAAATTTGGATTTTTCTGTTAAACAACGCCAAATAACCTCGAATATAAGATAATAGAATAGTAAGTAACTCTGATTTTAACATTTTAAACCCAGAGGCTTAGCTTAATTGTAGCTATATTTTGTTGAATAAGTATTGCTATATTGGATTATTCAAATTCTCTTTTTTGAACCGTAGGGTACTTATCGTTATGAAGAGAGTCATCGGTGAGTAATGTAATAGCCTGCATGGTACTTAAGAAGACTCGACCTGATAGCTCAGTAATTACAGGTGTGTGCTCAATGACATCCATAATAGGACCTTTGATAAAACTATAGTGTAAGCGCTTATTGGCCGCCATCAATTCACGATTCAGAGTAATAAGCATCTCTTGTGCCGTGAGGTCAATATGATTGACTGACGACATGATAAGTACCAATTCGCAAGCTTTAGGATGCTCATCGAGTGCTTCTTTAATTCGACCGTAAACCGATTCGCTGTTACCAAAAAATAAACTTTCATCAACTCGCATGATAAGCAGGTTGTCATAGGTAATGACATCATGGCGATGAATATTGCGAAAATGCTCGGTACCTAAAAGTCTGCCGACTACTGCAATATGAGGGTGGCTTGATTGCCAGATTAGACCGGCAAAGGAGACGATAATGCCAATGACTAAGCCGATGTTTAGACCAAAAATGAGCACGCCAATAAAGGTAGCGGCGAAACTCATGGCATCTAAACGGTCAGTCTTCAAGGCTGTTTTGAAAGTATCGACATCAATAAGACTGACAATAGAGGCCATAATCATTGCCCCCAAAAGCGCATAAGGGAGCGGAGCGATTGCCTCATTTAGCACTAATAAAGTCGCCACCATGATAATTACGGTAATGAGGCTGGCCAAAGGGGTCTTGGCCCCAGAATCTACGTTGATTGCGGTACGTGAAAACCCGCCTGCGACTGGGAAACTTTGACTAAAGCCCCCTGCGATATTTGCCAGACCCAGTCCTTTAAGTTCTTGGTTTGCGTCAAATTTCTCACCACGTAAACGGGCGTAAGTACTGGCCACAGAGCTACTAGAGACGAAGACAATCAGTGCCATAAGGCCTGCGGTCGGTAGCATAGTCGCCACTTGAGATAGAGATTCAAACTCAGGCATTGATAGCATCGGCAACCCAGTTGGAATCTCTCCAATAACCCGAATGCCGCGACTAGACCAGTTAGCGATGTGGCTTAAAAAGATAGCAACAATAACCACGACCAAGGGAAATAACCGACCTGCCCATTTTGCTTTGGACGCAGGTAACCAAGATTGCCATAACAAACCACTGGCATAGCGGTTTAACATAAATAAGATAAAGGCACTCCCACCAATAATAAAAGTGGGGAAGTGGAAGGTGCTTAATTGCGTTACTAAAGAAGCGGTATAGCCTGGTAAGGTGTTGCCACTGACCGCGATATTGGTCAGGTACTTTAATTGGCTAACAAATATCAACACCGCAGCGCCACTGACGAAACCTGCTGATACACCGCGGCTAATAAACTGCATAATCCAGCCAAGCCTGAGCTTACCGGCCAACCACAGTATGCTGCCCATCATCAGTGCCAGCAAGCTGGCAAGCATAATGTATTGCACACTGCCTTCTATGGCTAGGCTATGTAGGCTACTGGCGGTCATGATGGCAGTGATGGCCACTGCACCGATGGCTTGCACGTTACTTGAGCCGACCCATGCATAGACTAGGACCGGTACAATAGAGGCATATATTCCGTACACCGGTGGCAAGCCTGCCAACACAGCGTAACCTAAGCTTTGGGGAATGACTAAAATGCCCACCACCAGTCCAGCGATAATATCAGCAGGCAAGCGAGCGGTATCATAAGTTGACACCCATTCAGGCAGCAACCTTTCAGGCAATAACTTGGCAAGCCAGCTTTCGGTCTTAGGGTGATCACTTGATGGGTGTTTGTTCGCCACGATTGCCTCTCACTAACCACTTATTATCTGACCTCAAATAACGTTTAAACGGTATCAGCTTGGCCTATTGAAATCAGAAATAAAGTATCAATATATATAATTGTATAATATAACAGATTGATTGAGATGTCGTATGACAACAATTGAATATTTATCTGTTATCTATTGTTAATGTTAGATTTAGATAATGTCAGTCGTCACTAAGGATAAGCAGCGGTTGTATTGAAAGCCGGTCAATATTGAGAGCCTGTTATATTAACAACCTGTCGTATTAAAAACGTGACAGACTGAGCAAAATTCAAAATGAGTCTCTACAATAAGCAATTAGAATGAAGGGTAACGACAAACGATAAGAGTAAATAATAAATAATAGAAGGTATCAGATTATGAGTAATAGCCAATCAGTACATTTGGTGTGCCCACAGTGCGCTGCTATCAACCGAATCCCTGCTCAGCGTATGAGTGAAAGCCCCGTATGTGGTAAATGCCAGCAAGCGTTATTGACCGCAGTCCCTGTGGTATTAACCGGCCAAACCGTCCATAAGACCATTCAAAAAAATGAGGTATTAACCATTGTCGATTTTTGGGCGGACTGGTGTCAGCCTTGTCATATGATGGCACCGCAGTTTGAACAGGCTGCCCAGCAGTTGCCCAATGTGGTTTTTGCTAAGCTACAAACGGATAAGTATGAACAGGCTTCTGCTGCTTATGGTATTAGAAGCTTACCGACTATGGTGGCCTTTAAAGGTGGAAAAGAGGTTGCCCGTCAGTCAGGAGCTTTGCCGAGCAATCAAATTGTGCAGTGGGTGCAGTCGTTGGCTTAGTTCGCTGGCCTAATTTATAATAGTTTTTATGGCCTCTACAAGTATTGATATTAAAGAGATACAGAGCTGATATTAATACGTTTATTGTACTTTCATAAAATAATTAGGCTTTAAGTTATAAATCCCAAATAATGACCTAATGAATCACAAATATTGTGTACTGATAAAAAAACATTAAATAAAACACTCAATAATAAGGCTGGTGATGATTACAACAGGTCATTGGTAGCTTAGATATTATATTTAGACTATATTAATAGAAATCTACTTATGGGAAAAATTTGAGGTTATAACTATTTTGAATTTTGAAGGGGGATTTTATGTTAGACAATCCGTTTGAAGTAGGTACTAAGCGTTATCGTACACGCCAAAGAAGGATTAAAAATATAGAAAAGGCTCGCAAAAAAGAGCGTAAGTTGCAGGCTAAGAAGAAGAGAGCAGAGAAAGGTGGCTTTTTCTTCTTTTTTTGGTGGTAGTAGCGGTTATTCAGTTAATACATAGAGAGTCCCTTTCTAGGGACTTTTTTTACGAATTGGTAATTCATTAAGGGTTTAAGGATGAAAAAATTTTTGAAGTGGGCTGCTATCATTTTCGTAGGCTTATTAGTTATAGGTATGATTTTTGGTGAAGATGAAGCTTCTAATCAGGAAACACCAAAAACTACTTTGAATAAAACAGATAAAACTGTAGAAAATAACTCTGTAGAAAGTGAGACAGTAAAGGATGAGGGTTCAAAAACTGTTTCGAAGAAAGTTGTGAAAGCACCAGAATATAAGGTGCTTGAAGATGAAGTTGATGGAAGAATTAAAAGAACAGTAAAAGTGGAGTTATCATCACGAACAGATGAGCATTTTTTAGAAGAAATAGCAGAAGAAATTAAAAAGCTTTCAAAAAAGAAAGTTGAAAGAACCTTTATTGGTTACTGGATTGCAGGTGAAGATAATACCCAAGGCTATTGGGCAACTACCAACTATGATCCAGACTTAGACGTAAAAATTATGGGGTTGAGTGGAACTGACTACAATAAACTCGTAAATGCTAAAGCAGAAGTGAATGGTGAGATTTTAGGCACATGGATGATTAGCCGAGGTGTAGTGGAATACAAAAATGTCGCTTATAAAAAAGATGGCGATGACAAGGTGTACCTTGTTGATCAGCATCTTACTGGCTCAACAGAACGGGTCTATAACGCTACTGAAACAGACGATGGTCTAAAGCTTGTAGATGTAGAGGGTAATGACTTTGGCGAGTACCTAGTGATTAACAATGATGGTGAACTAGAGTTTTGGAGTGAAAACGGAAACTTCTACACAGCAAGACCACTCAAATAAAATATTATTGTATTTTAATGCTGATAATTAGCCCCTCAATTCGCCTAGTGATATGAGGGGTTTTGTTGTTTTAGTAGTATCTATTTAGAGTTGAAAGAATTATAACGACCCAACACTAACCTTTACTAGTATTGTCTTATAGTCTACGAAAGCTTTCATTTGTTTAACATATCAGGTATACACGGATTATTTTTAGCTGTGGTTTTTTAGCTGATTTTATCGGTTTAAACAAGGTATCAGCACTTAGATTATGTCTAGATGCTTTTTTTAGTCTATTTAGCTGGCAAGTTAATCATTAGTGATACTAGAGAGATACCAGCTTTAGTTTTTGAAAAAAACAAAAAAATGATTTCAATATATAAAGAGCTTAATAGCCTAGCCTGCTAACTGGGTTAGCAGGCTTAAGAATACGGCGTGACTTATATTTGCTTTCAATTAAGCAAAGCAAACTTGGCCGAGGATTACCGGTTTGGTAGCGCCAGTGACTGCTGGTAGATTTCCTGTCTCACCTATGATGGTTTGACGGGCCAGCCAGGCAAATGCCATCGCCTCTACCCAAGTAGGGGCAATACCAAACTGTTGACTGGTGGTAACGTGCCACTCAGGCAGTAAATTGGCAATCTGCGTCAACAAGTTGGGGTTATAGGCACCGCCACCACAAACGATAAGGTCGCCAGCAGTAAGGTTTAATTGTTTGGCTTCTGATTCAATGGCGTCGCATAATGTTTGAGCGGTAAGCTGGGTCAAAGTGGCCTGTACCGACGCTGCATCAGCGTTGATAGCCTGTTGAGTGTCAGCGTCTAGTTGTTCAATTTGTTCAACAAGCCAACCTAAGTTGAATTCTTCTCGGCCGGTGCTTTTAGGCGTTGCTTGGGTAAAGTAAGGATGCGCCATTAACTGTGACAACAAGGCAGGGTTCACGGAGCCTGACTGAGCCCATTTGCCTTCCTCATCATAAAGACTGTCAGCGTCAGGGTGTTGGCTTTGATACCAAGCATCTAATAACAGGTTGGCAGGACCGGTGTCATAGCCGATTACTTTATCCGCCTGTGCTGAAGGTAATACAGTAATGTTGGCGATACCACCTAGATTAACGATAATTTGGTCTTTGTCAGCGTCTGTTGCAAACTGGGCCAAATGGAAAGCAGGTGCCAGAGGCGCCCCTTGTCCACCCACCGCCATATCACGACGACGGAAATCAGTGACTACGCTAATGCCAGTGCGCTCAGCAATAATATTAGGGTCTACCAATTGTAGACTAAAACCTAAATTGGGACGGTGACGTACGGTCTGACCATGGCAACCGATAGCAAGTATTTCATCGGCACTGATACCTGATTTCTCAAGTAATTCATTAACCACGCTACTGGCAAATTCGGCATATTCACAACTGGCCCAACCAAACCATTCAAGTTCACTTTGGGGTTGCTGCTCCAAAATGATATTTTTGACAGGGTGTGCCAAGGTGGTAAACCCATTGGGTTGGCACAATGCTAACAGCGTATCCCTTAAATGTTCTGGAAATGATTTGTTATGAGTGGCGATGATTTTATCGTTGCCAGAGTCATCAAATTGGCAAATGACCGCATCCATTCCATCCAAACTGGTCCCTGACATCATGCCGATGTAATAGCCACTGTCAAAACTATCAAAAAGGGTCTCTGATAAAGCAGACTCCAGTTGTGCCAAGTCTTCTAATGGGCTGTCTGATGGTGTTAATTCGCTATGTGTCATGGGCCTACTACATTTTATTTGTGAGTAATATGAGAATGCATGCGTTTGATGCACGTATGGTGGGTCATTATAACAAATGCAGTGAGTTAAGGTTTCTGAAAGAGGCCTATTTATTTACTATTGTTCATTAATTAGCTAAGAGAGGCATTGATAAGGGTATTGCTAGAGGGCTGAAGGTTGTTGAGCTCAATAAAGGGGTCATTGTGATTTACCAGTGCAGCTTTTGATTATTCGTTTTGAGCACGGTTTTTGAGACTGGGTTTTAAATACCTATTTTGAACCGAGTTTTTTAGCCCAAACTATTTTAGTAAGCGTATAAAACAAGGGTTATCATAGCTTTTTGTTGTTTTCTTCTTTAAAATCCTAGCATTCATTTTTCATACTCATTAACATAGTCCTGATTAGACTGTTATTTCCTATTCATTACCCAACTATTGAGGCAGATATGAGCCAAGCGACGTCAGAACAATCAACAAATAACTTAAGTATTGAAGAACAACTTGCCATTATTAAACGTGGTACTTATGAGATTTTTTCAGAAGAAGATTTGATTGCTAAGCTAAAGCTGGGTCGTCCCTTAAAAATTAAAGCCGGTTTTGATCCAACAGCGCCTGATTTACATTTGGGGCACACAGTTCTAATCAATAAACTAAAGCATTTCCAAGACTTAGGTCATGAAATCTATTTCTTAATCGGTGACTATACGGCCAAAATCGGTGATCCTTCCGGCAAAAACTCTACACGTCCTCCATTAACTGATGAGCAAGTTTTGGCGAATGCTAAGACCTATGCTGAGCAAGTATTTAAGATCTTGGACAAAGACAAAACCAAAGTAGTATTTAACTCACAGTGGTTCAATGAGATGAGTGCTGGGGATATGATTCAGTTGGCCAGCCAGCTCACCGTATCGCGTATGCTTGAGCGTGATGACTTTGCCAAGCGTTATGCATCACAAACTCCAATCGCTATTCACGAGTTTTTATATCCTTTAGTACAAGGCTATGATTCGATCGCTCTTGAAGCAGATGTTGAAATGGGCGGTACCGATCAAACCTTTAACCTATTGATGGGTCGCACCTTACAAGGCCGCTATGGTCATGAAGCACAAGTATGTATTACGGTGCCTATTTTGGAAGGCTTAGATGGCGTTAATAAAATGTCTAAGTCTCTAGGCAACTATGTTGGTATTGAAGATGCACCTGGTGTTATGTTCCAAAAGATCTTATCTATGCCAGACACGCTTATCCATCGCTATTTTGAATTTTTAAGCTTTAAGCCAATGGAAGAAGTGGATGCTTTAATGGCGGAGATGGAAAATGGCCGTAACCCACAAGAAATCAAACGTATCTTGGCTGAAGAGCTGATTGAGCGTTTTCATGATAAAGAAGCGGCAGAAAATGCTCATAAATCAGCTGGTAACGTCTTAGCTGATGGTGAGCTGCCAGTAGATTTGCCTGAAGTGACATTAGAGCTTGAAGCAGGTCAAGAAGCCTTATTTATTACTCAAATTCTAAACCAAGCGGATCTGGCCAAAAACAGTGCAGCGGCTAAAGACATGCTAAAACGTAATGCGGTGAAGGTCGATGGGGAAGAGGTAAATGCGGGCTTTAGTTTGACTTCGGGTCAAACCGTGGTAATTCAGGCTGGTAAGAAAGCTTTTGCTAAAGTGACTATTGCTTAAATTATTGCCTAACTTGTTGCCTAACTAATTGCTTAAACAATTGGTTTTAACCTATGATGGGGCTGAGTTTTCAAAAACTCAGCCCTTTTTAATGGTCCCTAATATTTTTAATGTCTAGTAATAGTTATCAATGGCTGAGTTATATTATGACCAACTGGGAATAAATATGATAAAACCTATCAGACTTTCTGATAATGGTATCACTCTTGAAGCTTTAACGATGGCTCACGCTCCTGATTTATCTGAAGCCTGTAAAGATGGCACGCTATGGGAAACAGTCTATACCTTTGTTCCTAATCCACAGAAAATGGCTGAGTATATTAACAAAGCCAACGAAACAGCTGACAGAATGGCATTTGCTGTGATTGATGAGATGACCGGTAAAGCGATTGGCTCTACTAGTTTTTATAATATTATGCCAGAAGTGAAACGGTTAGAAATTGGCTATACTTGGTATGCTAAGTCGTACTGGCGTAGCCGAGTCAATACTACCTGTAAGCTGATGCTAATGGCTCATGCCTTTGAGACATTAAAGTATCAAACCATAGGTCTGCGTACAGATATTATAAATAGTCAGTCACAACGGGCAATCGAGCGCTTAGGCTTAAAAAGAGATGGTGTCATTCGTGGTGATAGGATCCGTCAAGATGGCACAATTACAGATACCGTCGTTTATAGTATGACGGTCAATGAGTGGCCAGATGCAAAAAACAATCTTAGCAATAAGTTGAAACGTTATGAACAAAAATAAAAGTAACTTTATTCCTCAAGGTATCTACCGTCATTACAAAGGCAATTTATACCAAGTATTGCACACCGCGCATCATTCAGAGACCGAGGAAGCGCTAGTAGTCTATCGTTGTTTGTATGGAGAATATGGAGTTTGGGTACGTCCGCTTGAGATGTTTACCGAAACCGTAGTAGTTGAAGGTCAATCCGTGCCTCGCTTTGAGTTAATTAAAGAGCTCAGAGACTAGACGAATGACAGATTATAAAAAAGACAGCTTTCGAGCTGTCTTTTTTTGGTTATTTTTAGTCTATATTTTTTGAGCTACATTTTTTTGAAGTTTGTTTGTAGACTTAGGTCTTTTGGGCTTCGGCTTTTTCATGATTAAATTTGACGGTCATCATAATAGGCGCTAGCACACTGAGCCAAATGCCATAAGTGATAGGCAAACCTAAGACCACAGCGTAAAAGCTTCCGCCTAAAATAGCCAAAGCAACCACTAAGGTCAGGATATTATGATGTGAGTTGCGGCAAATAAAGCGGCGTAATAGCCATAGCGTTACTAAAAATGCAGCCAGCTGTATCATAACCATGCCCATCGCATACGGCATAGTTACCTGAGTACTCGAAGCCGATGGGTCAACCGCGTAGTCCATGGCATCAGTGACTAAGTTTAGCGCACTGCCAATGCCTGCCAGCGACGCGAAAATGAAGAAATGACCATATCCAAATGAGATTAAGTCATGCCGACGACGCTCTTCTCGTAAAATGTTATCGAAGGGCACACTAAAGTACAGCCACCATATAGCAAAGAGTAGGGCAACCAGACCTGACCCCGTTACTAAAATATCGCTGGCACTGTAAGCCGGATCTGCCAGTAAATAACGAATAGTGCCACTCACACCTAAGATACCTTCACCCAAAACAATAATCGTCAATAACCCGTAACGCTCGGCCAAATGTCCGGGATGCCAGTTATTAAACTGCTCGGCACGGGCCCATATTGGCATCAATAACTCAGCGATAATAAACATAAAAAGTGCAGGGGTCTGCAGCGAGGACGGTAGAAAAAGCCAGCTAATCCACATGGCTTGCAAGGTCAGTAGGCCGAGCATACTACGTTTGGCAACTTGTCTATGATCAGGAACCTGTTTGTAAACACGGTACCACTGACTACAGCTGGCAAGTCGCATGATGGCATAGCCGGCGACGCCAATCCATATTAGACCTTGTTCAAAAAACTGACTGATATTGGCCGCGATTAATAAAGAGCCAAACATTTGCAATAAAGTAGACAGGCGATAAGGTAAGTCGTCTGGATCATAGCCTGAGCCAAACCAGGTAAAGCTGGTCCAGGCATTCCATAAGATGAAAAACGCTAAGGTAAAGGTGACGAATCCGGTTAGGTCATGTTCGCTCAGACGATGATAAAATCCTTCAGCCGCTGCTGAGACCGCAATAACGTAAACCAAATCGAATAACAGCTCGAGGGTGGTTGAAGCCCGGTGTGGCTCATTAGGGTCTCGGGCATAAATTCGGGTGACAGCAGGCAGAAAGTTCATCATCAGCTTCCAGTATGCAGTATTTAAAATCAATGCAGTACTTAAGATTAAATCAAAGGTAATAATTAGGGAGCGAAAACCGGTAAAAGAGAGCGGAGAGTTGAGAGCTCCTCGCTAACGTCAAACACTGGGTGTAAAAAGAGGCGATACTTAATATATTAAGTATCGCCTCTTTGTTAAAGCACGGTATTCACATCGATAGTATTCACATAGACAAGTCAGTCATAACCCTCGATAGCTATTTGATGACTGAAAGCTTGGTCTATATCAAATCGTTTCAGTCAGGCTTACTTTTTTAAACCCGCTTCGATCTGGATATTTAGCTTGATGTTTTTCATCATGCCGCCATCGGTATAAGTATCGATACCCCATTTGGTTCTGTCAATAGTGGTTTCGAAGTCACCACCACATACCTGAGTTTTTAACATTGGGCTATCATAACAGTTGAACTTAGTGGCTTTTAAAGTAACCGGATGAGTTTGATCAAGTAGAGTTAAATTGCCTTTAACTGCTTTCACTTTATCACCATCGAACTGCCATTCTGTTGATTTGAAATAGGCAGTGGGGTACTTTTCTACATTAAAAAAGTCTGCAGATTTTAAGTGCTTATTGAAAGCTTTATTGCCAGTATCTAGGTTGCTGATAGGAATAGTAACACCAACAAAGCCTTTTTTAGCTTTTTGGTCAAAATCTACAATACCTGTAAGACCATAAAAACCACCAGCGTTAGTAGAAGTACCAAAATGATCAACAGAAAAACGGGCATTGGCATGATTTGGGTCAATTTCATAAGTGGCCGCATTACTGGCAACACTTAAAGTGCCCAAGCTAGCAAGTAGGGCAATGCTTAATGTGTTTTTTAATAATTTCACAGTCGGTTCTCCTTTAAAAGACCTTGATGGGTTAAATCGGAACAAGATTAAATAAGTTATTGTTATCAACTAACCTATACCCGATACTTAGTAAGTACGTATTGGCAAGTTCAAAGTATCAGATTGATAAAACCAAGTTCATAAAAACAAGTTAATATTAAAGCCAAACTTGGGTAATAAGTAGAGCTTATATATTGCAGTCGATAGTTTAACAAAAATTTATCAAGTTTTGGACAACACCATACTCCAAAACTCAGCCATTTGGTTGTCTTTTGGTTATGACGGTAGGCTAACTAGGCCGAGGGTTTGCTTTTTTGCCCCATTAAGGCCTTGGCTACCCAAGCTGGACCAATTAACAAAAACTGTAAGTCCTCAAAAAATGAAGGCTTCTTACCTTCAATCTTATGACCGATGAACTGCCCAATCCAGGCCACCACAAAGATTAGAGCCCATGCTTTAAAGCCTAGAGGCAGTAAGGCAATGGCTGACATACTGACTAACATAAATATGCCCATCGCGATAAATAGTGGGGTAGACAGTCTAAGATAGAAGATGGCCACTAGCATAGCGAGTACGATAGTCAACCAAGCGGCAAGTGACATACCCATGCCCAAAATACTCACAAAAATTGTGGGCACACATAGCCAGTGGATTTTTTTATTAATGGGGTTTTGATGGCTAACAGCATATTCTGCTAACCATTGGTCTAAGCTACGCTTTGTAGAGCGTTTACGTGAAGCCATCCTAATATCCTTATTAGTGATGAAAATAATGAACGTGGGAAAATGAGCTTGTACTAACTGATCAAGTCATAATAAAACGAGCCATAGTAGACAGCAGGTCATACTAAGTAGCAAGCCACAATAAATAGTACGGAATAGATAGTACAGAGAAAATAGAGCGTAAACCTCATCGTCTATCTATTCAGTTCATTCATTATTGCAGTAAGCGGTTGTAAAGTAAACTCCTCTAGCGAATGACTATTCCAGTAGCAATTTAATAAGCTAACCAGTTATTCGCCTCAGGCACGAGATATTGATTTATTAGGGGATGACCCCATTTTATTAGGTCATGCATGACAGTTGCAGTCCTAAGATTAGATTTGGCTAATATTTATAATCGAGGACTGTCTCTTAAATATATTTAAAGGAAGTATAAACGTATGATGCGTATTGGCCTGTTTTTATTGACCAACTTAGCAGTACTGGTGGTTTTCGGTATTGTGTTTAGTATTTTATCCGCCTTTTTTGGCCTAGGTTCCGTTCATGGTGCTGGGGGTGTGAATTTCGGTAGCTTGGCAGTGATGTGTGCCGTATATGGTATGGTGGGGTCAATGATTTCACTGTTTTTATCAAAATGGATGGCCAAAAGATCAACCGGTACGGTGGTCATTGAGCAAGCTAGAAATTCGACCGAACAGTGGTTGGTAGAGACCGTAGCGAAGCAAGCCAAAGCGGTAAATATTGATATGCCTGAAGTGGGTATCTTTGATAACTCTCAGCCCAATGCCTTCGCTACCGGTTGGAATAAAAATAAAGCGTTGGTAGCGGTGTCATCTGGTCTACTACACACTATGACTCCTGATGAAGTAGAGGCAGTTTTGGCACATGAGATTGGTCACGTCGCCAATGGGGATATGGTAACGTTGGCCCTAATCCAAGGGGTAGTGAACGCTTTTGTGATGTTCTTTGCTCGTATTGTTGGCAGCTTCGTCGACAGAGTGGTGTTTAAAAACGAAGACGGCCCAGGTATTGGTTATTTCATTACCAGTATGGTGATGGATATCTTATTAGGCTTTTTAGCTTCGGCCATCGTTATGTGGTTCTCACGTCAACGTGAATTCCGTGCCGATGCGATGGGCGCCAAATTAACAGGTCGCAATAAGATGATCAGTGCACTTGATGCGTTACGCCCTGCGGAACAGCGCCCAGACCAGATGCCAGAGAGTATGCAAGCTTTTGCCATCTCTAGTGGTCAATCACAAAGCTTTAGTATTGCCAATTTCTTCCGCTCGCATCCGACATTAGATGATCGTATTGCAGCGTTGAGAAACGCTAACTAGGCTTGATTTGATTCTTTGGTGGCTTAATGAGTGATGATATTTAGAAGTTATTACTTATACAGCATAAAAAATACCGCGAATGATTCGCGGTATTTTTATTTAAAGAAGTTACTATGTTTGACAGCCAATGATAGCTATGGATAGCCAGCAAAACGCACTATAAACTGATTGCTACGCTTCTTCCGCACTACGTTGCCACTCATACAACCCAATGAATGAGTTAATCTGATAGACCATGGTTTGAATGGCAAAGATATAGTTACCAGTCATCAAGTTAACAATCAACCAGACAAAATTCACTGCAATCCATATCCACCAGTTAAAAGAGTAACGAAGGATCATTGTTGCCTGTGCGGTAATGGACAGTACAAAAGCAAACACGTTAATCCAGTAGAAGTCGATCATGCCTAAGAACTGGCTACCGTCATCTTGCACCACGGCATAGCCCTTTTGGGCCAACCATTCGTTAACGATAGGAAATAAAGTCAGACCAATGGCGATAAAAGCGAGGGTCACTATCCACACCCACTTGGTGGCTGATTTTGGGACCATATTGCCATCGGGGTCAGTGTTTTTTGACCAGTAAAATAAGCCATAAACATGAGTAAAAAAGTTAAACAGCGGGGCCAGCATGAGACCCACAGCGCCTGAAGTGCCTTGGACCACCACCTCACCTGCGGTGGCAGCCATGCCTAGGCCATTACCCATCACATTCCTACGGAAAGACAAAGAGACCACACAGCCCAGTCCTACTAAGGAGACACCTAAGTAAAACCAGTCTAGTTGGGTATGTTCTGTGGTCAGCCAAAAGCCAGTGCTGAGTGCTATGACACCGAAGACAAACCAAGCAACAATCCATTGCATTGCCCATTTTCCGGTGAGGTTATCTAATAGTTGGATACGCATGTAAGTCCTTAATCTAACAATTCAGCGACAAGGTTTGTGATTGGTTTAAGCACAGACCTAGGCGGCTATCTATAGAAGCGATTTGCTTGTTATACCGTTCGTTTGTTATGGCAGTTTATTTATTAAAAATGTGTTGGTCAATATAGGCGATAGCATCCTGATAGCGCTGAAAGTAATCTGGACTAGTAATGCGATGAGTTTCGATATGATGACGCTCAAAAATTGCGCTCAGCCTATTTTCAAAACGTTCTCGATCATTATGACTGCCCAACGAGCGCATACCATCATTTACCCAAGGCGTATTATTGGCCAAAAATAGGGTATGGTCAAAACGAAACTCTTCTATACAAGCCGTGACAAAAGGATGGCTACGACCCTCATACTCCTCACAAAATGCTTGAGTCGTGACAAAGTCAGTGTCAACGATAGTAATAGGAGATTGGGCTTGGTACATCGTCTCACGCACTGCTTGAGCATGGTCTAAAGCAATGGGACCATAATCACTGTATTGCAGCCCCTCTTCAGTGCCGCCAAGGTCAGTACCGACATAGAGTCGGCCCATCTCTAGTACCAAATCAGCACCATAGTAGTTGGCAAGCTTATGGGCCAAGGTGGTTTTACCCGAGCTTTCACCGCCGACAATAGCGACTGTACGTGTATAGCTGCCCCGTGCTTCAGGGTGGATAATATCCCAGTTGGCAATAGGATTGTAGTGAATAGCGGTACTGTCAAATTCAGGATGAAGTGGCGTTGTGGTGACGTCAATGTTTAACGCTGAGGTGACCGCAGGTTTCGATAAGGGATGGCCTTCAGTCACCAATAGCACATTGTCTTCATCGATCTGAAATTTGTCCTGAATATAATCAATTTTGGCATTGTAGGCATCAATATTGATGGCAATATCTTCAATACTATCGTGTACCGGGAACAAGAAATCATCACAAGTATGAATTTTGATAAAAGGCAAATCACTGCATGCCATTTGTAGCCAACGCGCTTTGTCTTGCAATGTGACTGGAAATTTAGGATTGGGGTTGGGGTGTTTGGTAATGACAATGTGTAAAACTTCAACCAACGATGAAGCATGTAAAATACTGCGAATATGGCCCAAATGTAGCGGCTCAAAATGGCCAATCATTAGTCCTGATTTTTGCATAATCTAATCCTTATTTACTCAATTAGGTTTTTAACGTGTTCGATAGATTTGATAAAGAGGTTTGTTTTAGTTTATTTTAGTTTTATTTAATAGTGTTTTGGTTTTAAGTACTGAGTTTTTGCCACTCAATCTGCTGTCAAAATAATCCGGATTTTTAAAAAGTGACTAAGCTTGCTCTGTTGATAAGTTTATTAGAACAGAAGTTAAAATATAGCCTTATCTACCAAATTGATTACATGATAAGCCAGTTTTGAGTAAGGCTTTTTTAGTACAAAGTTACAAAGTTAGTGCAAACCATAAACAGCAATATTTTTAATGAGCGCTATAATAATATAAGTTAAATTGATTAGGGTAGATGTAAACTCTACTGTAACAAATTTATAGGATATCATAGCCAAATAAGGTTAATTCGTTGACTTGCTTCTAGCTAATTTTTCTAAATAAATGGTTGAAGAATTTTTTAACAATTTTCAAGTTGGATTTGAATCGAATTTTTAGCCAGGTGTTTAATTGGGTTTTCGAATTTAAGTCAGTTTTTTAAGTAGCTAGTTTTTGAGTCATTTAAGTTTAAAGTGCCTATCTTCAAAAATGACCTTCAATTGGCATAATTATTTAACGATTCAATTTGGTACAGTGATATTTTAAAAGGAGAAAAATATTATGGGAAAATTAAAAAAACTACACCGTTCACGTAACCACCGTATGATAGCAGGAGTGATGGGCGGTATTGCTGAATATTTTGGTTGGTCACCGAACTTAACACGTATTTTATTTGTGATAATTTCGAGTGCCAGTGCCGCCGTCCCCGGTATTCTAGTTTACTTGGTTCTTTGGTTGATTATGCCAAAAGCTACCGCAGAGTCTTATGTGTAGTGTTTTATTAGAAAATGGTGAACAAGACTGGAGAATTAATGAGTAAGCATGTAATTATTGAACATGTAACTCAGGCGTAAGTTATTCAGGGTATTCGCTCTATGCGTAATATCCTGAAACATTAAGATAACCCTGTATATTATAAATAATTATATAATAACAATATAAATAATCTAGCTGTCATTGAGATAAACATTGAGTGGTTTCTTTAGAGTGGCGCAAATCTTGTTACTCGACCATTCTTAGTCCATCTTAAAAGAGGGACTAAATTCTAGTTTATTAGATATTAGTTTATTGCATTCAATAGTTTGACAGATGTTCGTATAAATACAATAACAGGAGTGGTCACTTAGTTGGCCACGATAGCATACTTTTCCTCCTACCTAGATGGTTCGCCGTCTAGGTATTTTTTTGTCTATATTTGCATCAATTCGGCTTACAATATAGATAAAATAGCGTTTTTTTAGTAAGGTG
>Ga0208670_100237_pt1 | contig 17456 bp, 15 predicted proteins | sample 24BtaG_FD_184098 | JGI IMG/M metagenome (GOLD analysis project Ga0208670, IMG submission 184098) | Marine viral communities from Cariaco Basin, Caribbean Sea - 24B_WHOI_OMZ_CsCl (SPAdes) (version 2) | ecosystem: Environmental > Aquatic > Marine > Oceanic | place: Caribbean Sea: Cariaco Basin...
TGGGGATATGAGAATCTCGGATGCCAGCGTATTGATTGCCAATCTTGAGCAAGGGTTGCTTGCGCTTGGTATTCATCACGCCACCATTCAGGTTGAAAGCTTGTCACACCCGCAGACCAGCACCCATAGCGATGCATTGGTCTGCGACATATCAGAGCAGCAAAGCTCTGCGAATAGCCATATCGGGCACAGTCATTAGGGCGTGTTGAACCTTCAACCATGGCACTGACAGAGACTATAGTCGATACACTCTAAAAATGTCATAGCGCTACTGGGATGAATTTTGCGCAGCCTCTGGGAACGCAGCACGCAAGTAAAATTTATACCAGTAGCGCGTTTAAATCCATAACATTTTACATTCAGCTAACTATATTTGTGAATGTTCAACACGCCCTAGTTACAAAAAACAGAAAATGGCGTCAATTAACGATGGTATTTAGACAGTGAGCAAATACCACCGCCAGCACGGTCCATTCGATGACATGCCCTCCATTTAATCGACAATCACCTAAATGGGTTAAAAATAGCCCACTCTGCTTATCACTTACCCATTACCGCCAATCCATCTCAACAATTTCTAGCAAAACTTTACTTATCCTATTTAAAAAAAACCTTTTATTGGCGTTTATATGGTTATAATAATTATAAACTGCTATTTACTGATTAATTTCCCATGGCAGATACACTGAGTTGTATTTTTTAACCGATTCCTTGACGATGTGATCTTATGTCTAGACGTTCCGCGCCCTTTGTCGCCCCAGACTATATTGACAACCCAACGTCAAAAGAGGGCAAAAAACACGCCAAAGTTTTGCTATCGACGCTGCAAGACGATATTGCTCAGTTTCGTGACGAGCAGTTTCCACCTGATATCTTGCGTCAGATCCGCGACATGCCCATTTACGAAGGTAACTTAGCCGAGGTACAGGCCTACCAGCAGCGTTGGCAGCCCCTACTTGAGCGCGCGATGGCTTTTTATCCTGCAGCCAACCTACCGCCCGATTATCTGCCACTGCCAGCCAGCCTTGAGATACCGCAGTTTATTTATCATGTGCAGCGCCTGCATCTGACCAAAACCCGAGCCAAAGAATCCAAAAGCTTTGGCTCGGTCGGTGCCCTGATTGATAAATGCGGCGATTATAGTGCCGAGGAGACTGCGCGCATGTCAGCAGTATTTGATAACGATGACGAGGCAAGATTGGTGGCGCATCGTGAGTTTATTGACCTACGTGCTTATGTATTTTGCCGCGATAGTAAGGGTGAGATGATGGAGCCTGAGCGCGTACGCTTTTATCGTACCGGTCTTATCGTCCATGCGTTGCCTGATTTTAAAGTGGTCGATAGCAGACAGACACCGCGTAAGCGCCGTAATGATGCTTACAACAACCCCATCGCCGACAATGGCGTTTGGAAAATTTACCGCAAAAAATAACGCAGGTTTCTGATATTTTTTTGACCACGTTTTTGATTATGTCTTTGACCTTGCCACTATTTGAGGATACCAGATGTTCGCTGCCGCCGCCGGCTCACCAAATTTGATGTTACAAGCTACAATCTTCTTAGGAGCAGCGCTGCTGTTTGTACCCCTTGGTAAACGATTTGGTATCGCGACAGTTTTAGGGTATCTCATTACTGGTTTGATTTTGGGGCCGAGCGGCTTGGATGTGGCAGGTGACGCTGAGAGCTTGCTGCATTTCTCTGAATTTGGCGTGGTCATGCTGCTGTTTATCATTGGCCTTGAGCTACAACCATCGCGGCTTTGGGCACTACGGCGTTCGATCTTTGTCCTCGGTGGTCTGCAAGTTGGCCTCACTGGCATGCTGTTAATGTGGCTTTTGCACCAATTTTTTTCTTTGGCATTAGATACTGCCTTTATCGTCGGTTTTGGCCTTGCACTCTCCTCCACCGCTTTTGTCTTACAGATACTGACCGAAAAGCAGCAGCTCTCTAGCACTCATGGCCGTGAAGCCTTTACTATTTTATTGTTTCAAGACATCGCCGTCATTCCTTTATTGGCGGTCATTCCGTTTTTGTCAGGGGTGCGCGAGCAAAGCTACGACCTGCTGTATTTTGGTAAAGTGTTTGCCGTATTTGCGGGTCTGATTTTTGCCAGCCGTTATGTGGTACGTCCATTTTTTAAGTTTGTGGCCTCCAGTGGTGCCTCTGAGCTGCTCACGGCGGTGGCGCTTTTTATTGTGATGGGCGTGTCGATTTTGATGGGTCAGATTGGTCTGTCAATGGCACTGGGCGCGTTTTTGACGGGCGTATTGCTGGCAGACTCTGAATATCGTCACGAGCTCGAAGCCAGTATCGAGCCGTTTAAAGGCTTGCTTTTGGGCTTGTTTTTTATGTCGGTTGGCATGCTCACAGACGTCAAGCTTATCTTAGCGGAGCCTATTTTTATTATTGGCTGCGCTATTGCGCTGATGGTGATTAAGTTTGCCGTGATTACCGCCATCGCCAAAGTCTCAGGCAATCGCTGGCCGACCAGTATTAGGTTGGGCGTGACACTGGCACAAGGTGGTGAATTTGCCTTTGTCCTCTTTAGCGTGGCGAGCGCCCAAAACGTCTTGCGCCCTGAGGTTGCCAACACCTTAAACCTTATCGTCACCATCTCTATGGCGCTCACACCGTTGGCGTTTTTATTGCTAGAAAAAATCGGCGAGCCATTATTTGCCAAAAGCAAGCCCAGCCGTGAGTACGACGCGATTCCTGATCATGAGCATCAAGTCATCATTGCAGGGTTTGGCCGTGTCGGGCAGATTATCGGGCGCGTACTGCGCATGCACAATATCGAATTTACCGCCATTGAACGCTCAGCCAACCGTGTCGATTTCGTGCGTAAATTTGGTAACCAAGTCTATTACGGCGACCCAAAAAACCCTGAAATCCTCCGCGCTGCTGGCATCAAAAAAGCACGGGTGTTTATATTGGCGATTGACGATTTGGAGCGCTCTATCACCACCGCCCAGTATTTGCGCAAAAACTATCCCGATATGATCGTCCTAGCACGAGCGCGGGATCGTCAGCATTATTATCGCTTGCGTGAAGTAGGCGTACGTCATATTTGGCGCGAGACTTACCTGTCGTCGTTAGATATGTCGCGCGAGTCGCTACAGCTGCTGGGCATCTCTCCAGAAAAAGCCCGAGAAACGGTGCAGACATTCCGTGATTACGATGATGACTTGATTGAGCGCCAGCAAGCCATTTATGGCGACGAAGCCAGCCTGATCGAGTCAGCGCAGTCAGCCATGGCAGAGCTTGAGAGTCTATTTGATGAAGATATCGATAAAGCGCGCAAGATGGATTTGACTGACTTTTATGAGTCACTAAAGAGTCAAGCAACGCCTGTCGATGACCAAGATGCCAGCGCCGCTGATTCCAAACCCTAAAGCATTGTCCTCGACTACTTTGACGACATTGACTGGGATACACGCTCGATAGCACAGCACACCTTTGCTCCGATATCCATGCATCAATCAGCTAGGCAGCTTTTGGGGGCTTGTTTTTTATTGAGTGAGCTGGTACAAGCCCAATCATCACTATCTGGCAGATGATAAAAAACCAAGGTCTGATCATTGAGGTAGCGCACTGGAAAGCTAACGTTTTGAATGGTCGCAATGATGGCGCAATCGGTATTGGTCACCCCTGGCGCTTGGGCGGCGATATGCATGCGCACCTGCTGATCCTCGGTACTAAGCGGCAGATTCACAGGACACTGCCCAGTCTGCTGATAGATCAGCGCCACCCGATTTTGGGCGTTTTTGGCGATATCATAAGTATCAAACAGCACCGCATTTTCTTTTGGTTTGGCAATGATAGGCAAAAACTGCACTTTAATCACCAATAGTGCAAATGCAAAAAACCCAAAGCCAAGCCCCAAACCAAACAAGCTCACGCCGCCTTCTTTTTTTAGGTGCGCCTTTTGCGCCTCCTCATCACGCGGATGGTCATTGATAGCATCCGCAATCTCACGACGCGCCATACGATAATAATAGGCATCCGTCCAACGCGCCACCATAAACGACCAAAACAGCCAAATAGCCACGGCAATACCGATACGGGTGGCCATCTGATACGCATCAGGGACATAAGACATCGCCACAAACTCAAACGCAACCAAGACCAGCGCCACATTAAGCTGAATAAACGACCAACCCGCCACACTATAGACAATGGCGTCCATATAGCGCTTGCGGTATAGCAACCAAGGAAAGGTGACGAAAAATGCCGCCCAGTGCCATTTGGGCGACAAATACCCTTGCTCATCAAATTCCTCAAAGCGCTTTAGATAATAATGCTGGCTACGATGGCCAATAAACCATTTGTCCAGCTGCCTGCGCTTGGCTGCTGTGAGCTGTTCTTGATAAAACGGTGGTGGCGAATCCGTTTCGATAAATAACATGAAAGTACGCTCTAAGTTTTAAAAAATATCAATCGTTATTATATGATAACGCCAACTGCCCTGCATAGAAAACCCGTGTACACCGATTTGACGTCTTTCGATATTTTAATACCCTTTATCATTGCGATAGTCTTTACTATCGTCTTTGATGTCACATCTATTCTCATCTCCTATAACCGTATAAAACCGCTTAAAACGTATTGCACATTCACAGTCGCAACAATATCACTTATAATGACGCCATCTCACTCACCTAATGAAGCACTGCCCATCTTATGAGTCAACATCCTGATAGTAATGACAATCTCACCAGTACGCCAACCACTGATGAGCAAACCCTAATCGACGTCGACACAGCGAGCGCTGACGTTGATGACAACCAAAGCACGCCTGCCGCGGACAAACACATTCGTATCGTCAACACCTTTATGAAACGGCGTACACACATGAACAAAAACGCCGAGCTGGCGTTGACTGCGCCCGAGTTTGCCGATTATTTGGTCAATAACAGCTTTGGCGATGGCGACTTAACAGGCATCCATGACTTGCGCGCGCTATTTGCCGATAGCCCAAATGGCAGTGACGCACCGCTGACCCTAGAGATTGGGTTTGGCTTGGGCGACTCGTTCATCGAGATGGCCGCCGCAGAGCCGGCGCGCAACTTTGTCGGTATCGAAGTCCATGAGCCAGGCATTGGCAAATGCGCCTATATGGCCGGCACCCAAGGCTTGCGTAACGTCAAGATTATCAATGGTGACGCCATCCAACTACTCAAACAGCTACCAGAAAACCATATCGACCGTATTCAGCTGTACTTCCCTGACCCATGGCAAAAAAAGCGCCACTATAAGCGCCGCTTTGTCAGTCCTGAGCGCATGGCGATTGTGACACGCAGCCTAACCCAAGGCGGCTGGTTTCATACCGCCACTGACTGGGAGCATTATGCTTTTTGGATGCTGGAGGTACTAGACAACTTTGCTGGCCTCACCAACCAAGCAGGCACAGGTAACTTTATTGACAGACCAGACTTTCGTCCAATGACCAAATTTGAGCGCCGCGGCATCGCGCGTGGTCATGGCGTTTGGGATTTGATTTATAGCAAAGACTAACACCAAATAATTAGAAATCTTCCCTTAGATAAAGAGCGATAAAGGCGGCTAACATATTAGCCGCCTTTTTTGTGCGCGGCGCTTTGCCAGCGAAGATGATCAAGAGCGCGGCGGAATGTGACCGATACAGCTGATAAAAACGCCCCTTAACACGGCCGACTAAGTATAAAAAGCTTACCATACGGTCAACTCAGCGCTTCTTGCGACCATTTTGATGGTTTTATTTTTATAAAAATAACTATTTTATGGTGTGAAACGTCGGCAGCACAGACTAATTTTTTGAGAAAAATACACACGTGACATCACAAAAGCCGCTTTGATCTTTAAGAAGTCATGATAAGCGATTTGCGCAAACATTGATGTTACAAGGGCTTGGTGAGTTCTCCCCATAAGCTGTGGATAACCCTGTGTATAAGTCAGCACTTGACAAGCATTTTCCTAGATATATTAAAGGGTCAGGTAAAATCGTTCATTTTTTGTACAATTTAAAACTCTTTAAAAATCAAATATTTACACCGATATAGAGAAGCTAAAAATTTATTTTTCATATTTTTTAGAAAAACCGAAATCAGAGCCGATGTTTCACAATCAGCGAATTTTTACCGAGGATTTATTGTGGACAACTGCAAACCCTATTGACAAACAATACCATTTTCCTATCCAAAATACTTGCTAATTTTGCCAATACTTATATAACTCTAAAAATAATATGCATGCGACAACCGATGTCGTTTAGCATACCTGCACCCTTAGTATGCTATCCAGATTTTGTTATAATACCTTTATCCAATCAACCATACATCCCTAACGCTTAGTGAGATGAACAAACGCCTTAATAATGAGAAGGCGCTACTTGTACAAGCAGTTATATCAAACTTTTATTTACTTTTATCCGTCATTAACTTTACTGTATAGTAGAATGATTGCGCTCTCGACATCATCGATACGACATCTTATTCGTCTTGCTAGACACTGGCCGTTGCCTACCATTTGGGGAGCCGTCAGTATATATGGCCCGTAGCCCTCCTATTACCCGTATTTTATCTATCATCGAATTTATCGTTTTACACTAGTTTATCGTTTTACACTAATGATTGAAGACAAGGAATCCAGTATGGACGACAATAAAGCCAAAGCCCTCAAAGCCGCACTTGGTCAAATCGAAAAACAATTTGGTAAAAATACTATCATGCAACTGGGCGATGACTCTGCAGTCCTCGATGCCGATGTGGTCTCGACAGGCTCGCTAGGACTAGATATCGCGCTTGGTATTGGCGGCTTGCCAAAAGGCCGTATCATTGAGATTTATGGGCCAGAGAGCTCAGGTAAAACCACCATGACGCTACAAGCAATCGCTGAGTGTCAAAAACAAGGCGGCACTTGTGCCTTTATCGATGCCGAGCATGCGCTTGATCCGGTTTATGCGCGTAAGCTTGGGGTCAATACAGATGACCTACTGCTCTCTCAGCCTGATAACGGTGAGCAGGCGCTGGAGATTACCGATATGCTGGTACGCTCGGGGGCGGTCGATATGATCGTGGTCGACTCCGTCGCCGCACTCACGCCGCGCGCTGAAATTGAAGGTGAGATGGGTGACTCGCACATGGGTCTACAAGCCCGCTTGATGAGCCAAGCGCTGCGTAAGATCACAGGTAATGCCAAACGCTCCAACTGTATGGTGGTGTTTATTAACCAGATCCGTATGAAAATCGGCGTGATGTTTGGTAGCCCAGAAACCACAACCGGTGGTAATGCGCTAAAATTCTATGCCTCAGTACGTATGGATATTCGCCGTATCGGTGCGGTCAAAAACGGTGATGAAATCATCGGTAACCAAACCCGTGTCAAGGTCATCAAAAATAAAATGGCACCACCCTTCCGCCAAGCTGAGTTTGAAATCACTTATGGCGAAGGCACCAATCACCTAGCAGAAGTCATCGACCTAGGTGTCGAAATTGGCGCTGTGGGTAAAGCAGGCTCTTGGTATAGCTATGGCGATGAAAAAATCGGTCAGGGTAAAGCCAACTCTGTGCTTTTCTTAAAAGAAAACCCTAGTATTGCTCAAGAAATCGAAGATAAGATCCGTGAAGAAAAGCTTGGTAGCAAAAAAGACGCCAAAGACACTGACGCCTCTCAAAAAGATGAAAATCTAGCGCCTGAGCCAGTACAATAACGGCACGCTTATTTATCGTTATGATTGATTATGAACATTAAAACCTTAGCTGAAATACTCGCTGAATCGGACGCCGACTCAGCGAGCGCCCCTACTAGCAAGCCAAAAAAAATCTCTAAAACCTCCCAAACACCCAAAGCGCTCAGATCGCCTCATGCAGCACGGGTCGATAAAAATACGTCTCAGAAGTCGGCGTCTACAGTCAAACGTAAAAGACGTGAAAAACGCTTTCATCCAGCCGCGAGATTTAGCCCTGAGCCTAACGACGCACCTGCGTATCAGCCACCAAAAGCGCAAAGTATCAAAGAGATGCTGGCCGAGGTAAAGCATCATATTCATGGCCATTCGGACGATAGCGCCCCTACCATCACCGCTGATAGCGATGCGCGCCTAGAGGGTGTAGATCATTTAGAAAGCACAGAAGGCTCAGCGCCACTGCTTGGCCCTAAAGCTGCCCATAGTCACAGTACAGACGCGCAAGCGGACAACTTACCTGCTGCTCTAAAAGCGTACCTTCGCACCCCTGAACAAAGGCAAGCTGAGATTGACGCTATCAAGGCAGAGAGTCGCCTGCGCTGGCTGGCTTTTTATTATCTGTCGCGCCGTGAGTATGGTAAAGCAGAGCTAAAGCAAAAACTGCTCGATAAGGAGCAAGACCCAGACAAGATTGATGCCTTACTCGATGAATTTGAGGAAAAAGGCTACCAAAGTGATTATCGCACCACCCTCATGCTCATCCGTGAAAACATCCGTAAAGGACGGGGGCGCGGCCGTATCAAGCAAGCGTTTTATCAAAAAAAAATAGCCATGCCAGACAACATCGATGAGCTGATCGATATGGCAAATGCAGAGTCTGAGGAATTTAGCGAATTTGTCGAGGATGGTGATGACAATCTGGTCGAAGGCGTTGACTGGCTAAAGCTAGCGGTGACCGCTCGCACCAAAAAATACGGCAATACCTTGCCCCGTGAGCCAAAAGACAAGGCTCGTCAATTACGGTTTTTGCAGTATAGAGGCTTTAAGAGTGACATCTGCTTTGCCGCCCTTGACTACACGCTTGAAACATTAGATGAGCGATTTTAACTGTGACTCATCTAATTCTAACACTCAGATACCTATTAATAATAGCCAAGCACTTTCCACCATATCATACCTGCCCCTATCCAAATCACCAGATTGACCACACTCATGATAGCGCCGATGCCCCACCACTCTTTTAAGGTCACATACCCTGAGTTAAAGATGACGGGGGCGGTGCCGGTCGCATAATGAGTGAGGGTCATCATAATGTTGCCCGCTGCTGCCAAAATCAGCGCATATAGCATGGGCGGCGCTCCTAAGCTCAGCCCAACGGCATAAAAGGCGGCAAATAAAGCGGTGATATGCGCAGTCGTACTTGCAAAGAAGTAATGAATGTACAAATACACCAGCGTCAAAATCGCCACGGCACCTACCCAGCCCAGACCCGTCGTACCAATCATCGCCTCGATATTATCAGAAAACCAGCGAATCAAGCCAAGCTCATTCAGATAAGCGGCCATCATAATCAAGGCACCAAACCAGATGATGGTATCCCAAGCAGATTTTTCTTTGAGAATATCCTCCCACGTCAGCACCCCAGTCAATATCAAAGTCGTCAGACCGATAAAAGCCGTCGTCGTGGCATCGACGCTGTATTGCTCACCCAATAGCAGCGCTGGGATATTGGCCCAGAGTAGTAGCATCAGGCCAAACACACCGAGCATGATTTTTTCTTGGCGGCTGATGCTACCCATGTCTGCCAAATTGTCTTTTGCAAAACCTTTAGCGTCGGGTGTGACTTTGACATCAGGCGGATAGATCAGATAAATCACCAAAGGCATTACCACCAAACACAGGATGCCCGGCACAAACATCGCCACAGCCCACGTTGTCCACGACAGCTGAATGTTGCCGCCTGTGGCTTTATTTACCAGGTCTACCACTAAAGGGTTGGGCGCGGTCGCGGTGATAAACATCCCTGAGGTAATCGGATTGGCATGGTAATTGACCATCGCCAGATAGCGACCAATTTTATTTTGCGTGCCTTCCTCTGGCGTTGAATGAAAGCTTTGGGCGATAGATTTCATAATAGGATGAATAATACCGCCACCACGCGCGGTATTCGACGGCGTGATAGGCGCTATCATCAGCTCAGCCGCCGTCAATGAGTACGCGACTCCGATGGTTTTTTTGCCAAAGATAGAAATAAAATAATAAGCAATGCGGCGACCAAGACCAGTTTTAATAAGGCCGCGCGATATCATTACTGCGATACCAATCAACCATATCAGCGGGCTTGAATAGCTAGAGAGCGCATCATTGATGGCTTGTTTTGGGCTGTCACTGGTCACACCCGTCAAAGCCACGAGCGTCACGGCGATGACCGCTATCGCCCCGATGGGTAGCACTTTACCAATAATGGCAACGATGGTGGCGATAAATAAAGCCAGCATGTGCCATGCTTCAGCGGTGACGCCCGTCGGTACAGGAATGACAAACCAGATGATAAGACCTACGACGATGGCAATAGCGGCTTGGATCGGCTTAAACGGCATGCGTCAGTATCCTATGCAGTGGCTGATACCCTCATCTTATAAGATTACCAGCACCGTTGCGCATTTGTTCACCATTTTTAACATATCTATGTAGCATGTATTATTGAAGTCCTCACAATAAAAAAGAGCACGCTATACAAACGTGCTCTTTTGGCCGCTATCAGCTGTCTGCGTAAATAACGGCAGACTACACAGCTAAAGGTAGCTATAACACAAACATTGGGCCATTATCGTAAAGTGCCTAGACGGTTAGACAACTGGCTGATGATTTGATCAATCTCTTCGTTAGCCTCCGCTTCGGTATCTAAGTTACCTTTGGGGGTAAGCTGATTTACGACTTCAGGTAGCAGCTCTGCAATGCCTTGGCGCACCTCGGCTTCGTTGGCACCAGTACGCGCTGCCACTTGTTGAATCTCACTTTCATCAAACAATCGATTGACATCGTTTGGATCGAGATTTTCATTGTCTTGCTGATTGCTCATCCAAGAGCGTGCTTGGTTTTCATAGCCCATGCCCGTGATTTTGGATAATGCACCGCTCAGACCACCATTACGCTTGATCCAGCTGAGCACCATGGGCATAAGCACGGCGATAAGCATGCCTTTACCGCCAAAGCCGCTTTGACTGCGCTGACCACCCAGTACGCTTCCTAAGATATCACCCAAACCACCAGCGCCTGCGCTGACACCACCACGCTGCGCGCCGCCAGTAAGACCGCCTATGATATCATCTAGGCCAAAGCCGTTATCAGGTTTACGGTCATACTGCTGCGGATTATAGCCACCTGCCTGACTGCCTCCCAGCACGCTTCCTAAGATATCACCCAGACCGCCCGTCCGCCTTGTATCAGCCCGCTGATTAACTGGGTTATGCTGGGCGTCAGCAGGATTCATGGCTTGACGAGCCACCTGACTGACTAAACTCCCTAATAAACTCATCTTTTTCTCCTTTTTTATCATTATCGTAGTCTAGCGCAGTGTTTTTTAGCCGTTATTTGTCGGTAGCCATTTTTTAATGGCACTGCCTCATAATATGCATTATCACCATATTTCTCATAACTGTATTTCCTACAACAGCGTTGTTAGTTGTCAATGAATAGTGCTATTAATATAGCAAGCTTTTTTGACAATCGAGATAGGTATTTTGTTATGACATGTAGGCACTTGTAAGCCTGTACATCGCTACCAAGGGAAAACAAGATAAGTATTTAGACCGTATTGCCCGTGCTCATATTGGCCAAAACATTTAGCTCTCGCCACTGCTCGGGGCTGACTTGATCGCGAAAAACTGTCACGGCCAACGAACGCTGATAAGGCTCGATGATATCAAATTCAAAACTGAGCGCCCACTCAAAACGGTGAATGGCTTGTAGGTTTGCCAACCATAAACCCTCCCCCTGTGCCGTACGCATCAGAAGCTGCCAGTGTTGATCAAGGCGCTGACTCAGTGGCGGCTGGCTTAGATGTAGCAGGGTCGGCCGCGATACGGTCAAATAACCAACCACGGCGGCTGCCACCGCTAAGACCAGCACGTACTGCCAAAGCGCCAAAGACGCCAATATACCAAGCCCTATCATGATACTTGCTAAGCTCAGATGTAACAGCAAGCGCAATCGGCTCTTAGGCTCGATAGCAGTATCAATACGCAGGGCAGTTATCGAATCCATGATATCGCGGTAATCTCATAAGGTGTGTGGTAGCGAATTAGGGCATCAACTCTTTGGTATGACGCCATGTTTTAATTTTATTGACCAGCGCCCAGATTGCATCATCTTCAGGTCGCGATTGATTGGTAAAATAATCCAATAAATCAGGGTCTTCATGGGTGAGCATTTCGGCAAAGGTAGCCTGTTCAGCAGCATCTGCGGTCAAATACCGCTCCTTGACGTAAGGATCGATATAAAAATCCAGCTCTTTTAGGCCGCGGCGGGCTTGATAGATGATGCGGCGTTGTTCATTGGTTGGCTCAGGTTGTTTGTTTTCAGATATGCTCATAGGAAACGCCTCATAGCTAGTAGGTACATTATTTAGTAGATTGATAGTAAGGGTTGTTGGTCGTAATGACAGAGGTTTGATGATACTCGGTTAATTGCTGCCAGAGCGCGGCCGCTTGCTGCATCATCGCTACATTATGAGTACGGATGATACTCGCGCCTTGCTGCAATGCCAACAATCCAGCCGCAGTACCGATCGCATCGCGCTCGCTGGCTTGCGTAGTGGCAACTGCTGGTACGCCGCTCTTAGTGAGTAGCTGTGCCAAAAAACGCTTACGCGAAATACCAAACATCAATGGCAAACCAAGCGTTTGTAACTTATCAAGCTGGGTCAATAGTGCACGATGATGCTCGTAATCTTTTGCAAAACCAAAGCCTGGATCGATGATGAGGTTTTCACGCTTCACGCCAGCACAAGTCACCTCTTCAATACGAGCAAGCAGCTCGCGACTGACATCACTGACTACCTCATCATACTGCGCCAACTCATTCATGGTCGTGGGCTCGCCGCGCATATGCATCAGCATCACCGGTATATTAAGTTCTGCTGCTAATTGGGCCGCACCCTCACGTCTGAGCGCGCGTACATCATTCCAAATATCAGCGCCTGCATCAAACGCTGCTTGCATCACAGTCGGGCTGCTGGTATCGATCGACAGCCAAATATCCTGACCCATTTCACCTAACTGCTGACGAATGGCTGTCACCACTGGCACCACACGCTGCACTTCTTCATCCGTCGCTACAGGCGCGGCATTTGGACGGGTAGATTCGCCGCCGATATCAATAATCGTCGCCCCTTCATTTATCAGCTGTTTACAATGCTGCAGCGCTTTATCTACCGCGGTAAACTGACCACCATCTGAAAACGAGTCTGGCGTCACATTTAATATTCCCATCACCTGCGGCTGCGATAAATCCAACACTTTGTTGCGGCTGCGAATGCGATAAGTCGGTAAAGGCTGAAACAATGACATAGGCCATCCATTATCAATAAAAGTGACTAAAAAAGGACAATCGGTATTGGCTACCGTTTACTTATGATACCAGTAAATACCATACGGTTCTAAGTCCTGAGTAAAATACGAGCCATAAAAAAGCCCTTTATCAAAAAGGGCTTTTTAGCTTAAACAGTGATCTGCCAGCTGTCTTTTGCAATTTTACTTGCTTGCTCTACATCGCTGGTAATGGCGGCGGTGTCGGACCCGTTGTTTTAACGTCATTTTTTGACAAGTTCACTTCGTTGGGCTGATACACTCTTGGTGGACGTGGCTCTTCACCTGCCAAGATGTCTTGCAGCTGATCCCGATCAATGGTTTCCCACTTCATCAAAGCATCAACCATCGCATGCATTTTATCTTGATTTGCCTCGATTAATTCACGCGCGATGTCATATTGCTCTTCTAACATCCGGCGAACTTCGTCATCGACCTTTTGCTGCGTGGCTTCAGAAATCGTCCGACCACCGCCGCCGAAGTACCCTTGCGAGCTATCATCGTCTTCATACACCATGATACCTAGCGCATCTGACATACCATACTTAGTCACCATTGCTCGAGCCATCTTAGTCGCACGTTCAAAGTCATTAGAAGCACCAGTCGACATCTGATTGATAAACACCTCTTCAGCGATACGGCCACCGAACAAAATAGCAATATCATTGAGCATTTTTGACTTATACATACTTGTCTGATCATGCTCAGGCAACTGCCAAGTGACACCAAGGGCAAATCCGCGCGGCATGATCGTTACTTTATGCACAGGGTCGGTACCTGGTAGTAGCTCAGCAACCAAGGCATGTCCTGCTTCATGATAAGCAGTAGCACGGCGCTCTTCTTCCCGTATTACCATCGATTTGCGCTCAGGACCCATATATAGCTTGTCTTTTGCATCCTCAAAGTCATTCATATCGACGCTGGTTTTGTTGCGACGGGCGGCAAATAGTGCCGCTTCGTTCACCAAGTTAGCCAGCTGGGCACCACTAAAGCCAGGCGTACCACGCGCCAAAGCTCGCGCATCGACACTGATCGTATTTGGCAGTTTCTTCAGATGTACTTTTAGGATTTGCTCACGGCCTTTGATATCTGGCAAACCTACTTGTACCTGACGGTCAAAACGACCAGGACGGAGTAGCGCTTTATCGAGTACATCAGCGCGGTTGGTCGCGGCAATCACGATCACGCCTTCGTTACCTTCAAAGCCGTCCATCTCAACCAATAGTTGGTTCAATGTTTGCTCACGCTCATCATTACCGCCGCCCATACCAGAGCCACGGTGGCGACCAACGGCATCGATCTCATCGATAAAGATAATACAAGGGGCACTCTTTTTCGCTTGCTCAAACATATCACGCACACGTGAAGCACCCACACCGACAAACATCTCGACAAAGTCAGAGCCTGAGATAGAGAAGAACGGTACTTTGGCTTCACCAGCGATGGCACGCGCCAATAGTGTCTTACCCGTACCAGGCGGTCCAACCATCAAGATACCGCGTGGGATGGTCGCACCTAGCTTGGTAAACTTGTCTGGATCGCGCAAGAAGTCAACGACCTCGACCACTTCTTCTTTGGCCTCTTCACAGCCTGCGACATCCTCAAAATTGACTTTGATTTGGTCTTCGGTGAGCATTTTGGCTTTTGATTTGCCAAAGCTCATCGGACCACCGCCCTTGCCGCCAGCGCCGCCTTGCATATTACGCATAAAGAATAAAAACAGACCAATAATCAATAAAATTGGGAAACTGGCTATCAGCAATTGCATCAAGACGCTTTGGCGTTTCGGAGCAGTTCCTTGAACTTCAACCTGATTTTCACGCAACAGCGGCATCAGCTCGTCGTCTGGCACAGCGGGTCTAATGGTCTCAAAAGATGAGCCATTTTTCTTTTCACCGGTGATTTGTTCGCCATCGATTTCAACACTGGCTACCTGATTTTCTGACACCGCGGTCACAAACTCAGAGTAGTTAAGGTTATCCGGCTCAGAGGATTGATCAAAGCCGCTAAACACCAGCACCAAAATGCCGATTACCACCAGCCACAATAAGGTATTTTTTACCATGTCGCTCACTAGTTATTCCCATCCCTTACTTATTGGTGTGTTTACTAAACACGTGACGTCCATAAACGTTTGGCTCATTTGACGATATATAAATCTCAACGAGCGTATCGGGCGTTTATTATCAGACGACTTTGCCTAAAACGCATGCTTAAAACAAAGTTAATATACCATGATATGTGGTGTTTCCCTGCATAATTCAAGCAGGTTTCACTTTTATTCAGTTAACGATTGTAGCGGATTTTCACGCATGGTATCCATCTTTTATAATGGCATACTCTCCCGCTTACAATAGCAGCAACTCATTGAAACTAAAACTATTTGATCGCCACCCAAAACATCTCTTTTGAGCGTGGTCGTGAGGCAGCGGGCTTGATGCTACGGATTTTACTAAAATCACGCTGCATCTGCTGACGTAATTCTTGTGTACCCTCACCCTGAAACACTTTCATAATAAGCGCGCCACCTTTGGGTAAGGTTGCCAGCGCAAAGTCGACCGCCAGCTCGCATAGATACATCATACGCGGCTGATCAATCGCGCGATTGCCAGAAGTATTGGGCGCCATATCTGATAGCACCACATCGACCTGCCGATCGCCCACTTCTGCCATAATCGCGTCAAACACCTCAGCTTCACGAAAGTCACCTTGGATAAAGGTGACATCTGGCAACGCATCCATGGGCAAGATATCAGAGGCGATTAAAATGCCGTTATCACCCACCAATTGCCCGGCCACTTGTGACCAGCTACCAGGCGCACTGCCCAAATCCACAACCGTCATGCCTTTTTTGATTAGGCTGGTCTTTTCGTTGATTTCTAGGAGCTTATAAGCTGCGCGGGCGCGGTAGCCGTCTTTTTGGGCCTTTTGTACATAATGGTCGTCAATATGCTCTTGCATCCAAGCACTGCTGCTTTTTGACAATTTTTTGTTTTCGATACGCGTGGCCAAAATACCTGCTCCTATTACTCTGCAAAACTTTATGCGCTTTGCTAACGATACACTTTGAAACGCCTGATGCACGCAAGACATAGTACCAATATAGTACCAATGAGGCGATTTATCTATAAATGCGCTTAAATCATCAAATTCTCTTGGTTAAATAACTGTTTTATAAGGCAGTAGCGTTTATAATGTGGTCAAACCTTCAGTTTAACATTTTCGGCACGTAAAATCGTGCAAAATCCTGCCGATCTCATGCAAGTTGGTCATAGATTATCTATAATGATCACTCACTGCTGTTGGCGGTAATATTTTTATTTTTATCAATACCTAGGAATTCTATGCAACTCGATAACGCTACCATCAAACGTCTAAAAGGCATCGGCCATGAGCTAAAACCTATCGTTATGATTGGCAACAAAGGCATCACGCCCACCATCACCGAAGAGATTGATCGCGCTTTATCAGATCATGAGCTCATCAAGGTAAAACTACCGGCCGGCACCAAAGAAGAGCGTGATACCATCGGGGCAGAGCTTGCAGCGGCGGCAAACGCCACTTTGGTCCATTCTATCGGTCGTATGGCGTTGCTACTACGCCAAAACCCAAATGCCAATCCAAAACTCTCTAATCTCACTCGCCACGCCCAGTAGCATGTCGGCACAAAGAGGCGGTGTGGATTTAGTGCGGATAAATGCTCGTGCTATGTGTGACCATGCCGCAATACGCCTGCTATCTGCTATACCCTAAAACCGCGCGGCATGTTGCTCGCGGTTTTTTGCATGATGGGTATATAATCAATCTACTATGACATAAATATCAGTAGCACTCTGGCACCGCAGTTTTTTATGTAGGATTAACTATATAGACCTCGCGCAGTATTCATTCTACCTATCGAAAAGATTACCTATCAAAACTAGTGCCTATCAAAACAGTGATTACATCATGAGCCAAGTCTTTCATTTGCGTTTAGCCACCGACAGCCTCGCCACCAAGGCGCAGCAATTAGGTGTCAGTATCGCTGCGCTATCAGAGATCCGCGTGAGCGTACACGCAGACATCAGCCAGACGTCGCCTTTTTATCTACAGCTTCATTATCAGATCAACATGCCCACACTCTCTATGGCGCACCGACTAGAGTGGCCAGCATGGCAGCCAGACAAGGTCGGTTTTGTAGACTATCTGTGGGAGGAGACCTGCCT
>Ga0208670_100238_pt1 | contig 17417 bp, 14 predicted proteins | sample 24BtaG_FD_184098 | JGI IMG/M metagenome (GOLD analysis project Ga0208670, IMG submission 184098) | Marine viral communities from Cariaco Basin, Caribbean Sea - 24B_WHOI_OMZ_CsCl (SPAdes) (version 2) | ecosystem: Environmental > Aquatic > Marine > Oceanic | place: Caribbean Sea: Cariaco Basin...
TATTAATTGTAGTCAGCATGACCTTGGTCGGGTTACTGTTTATCGGATTCGCGATCAAATTGTGGCAGGCTCAACTGCTTTAAATGGCCCTTATTACAGATATTGTTAGTGTTGATTGCCACCATGAGTCGGTATTAAATATCTCGCTTCTCAGGCAGGCTATTGGACGCTATTTGATAGAACATAGCAGCCGTCAACACAATACCTACGGGTATGAGCATGGCAGTATAACCAAGTTTAAAGTAACCAAAGGCACCGACCACGCCGCCGCCACAGAAGCTATACCAGATGATGGCCTGAAAACCAAGGGTTAGTTTACTGATTCTACGGCCGGCTAGCCAGTTACCAATCGCCGCCCCCATATCTGAGGTCAGCCCCGTTAAATGAGTGGTGCGAATAACCGCACCGCTATAAGTGGCCACCATCGCGTTTTGTAGGCCACACGCCATTGCCGCCAATAATTGACCAAAATAATCATGATGGAAAAACAATAAGAAACTACAAAACAATAGGGCGGCTTCAGTAAACAATGCCACCCCATAACGTTTGCCCAGTTTTAAGGAATCTTGCCCAATTAAGTAGCCGCTTAATATAGAACCTGACAAAAAAGACAATAACGAGGCGCCAATAAAAAATATTCTATACCAATCAAATCGAGCCAATGCCGCCGAAAAAAGACTGACGTTGCCGGTCACATGCGACACTGACAAATTGGTAAAGCCACTTAACGCAATAATATTAACGCAGCCAGCACTGAATGCCAGCACTGCCCCGCCAATCAAAATCCACAAAGGTAATCTAGTTATCATAACCACTACTTATTGCCAAAGCCGCACCAAAATACGACCTTAAATCAAAGTTATTTGCTATTGATGATTGCTATTGCTGCCACCCAATAGACCCACGATTGGATAAACCATGTCTATTGAGCGGATAATGATATTAACTTGCTACTGATTTTAAGTTGATACTGATGTTAAATTGATACTGACATTAAACTGATATTGCCATTAAACGGCTATCAACATTGCACTGTTAATAACCATGAACGATTGCCAACTGCTATCAAATGTCGTCTTATAGCGTGTTACCCAGTAAGCTAACCCGTGCATCATTAAACATATCCATATCAGGGGCCAGAGTACGCATAAAACGGTCGAAATAAAGCATCTGCTTGGTCAATAAAGCGAAATCTCGTGGGAAATGAATGCCATGGCGCTTGCCCACTTCCACTATTTCTAACATCATTTTGTTGAGCTCATCGGCCTGCTCTTTGCTATTAAAGGGCTTACCGCTGGTATAGGTTTTGTCTTCCGCCATGATGCGGGTGATCATTTTTGCCAAGTCGCCTGCCAGCTCAGCTTGATCTACTTTGTCTCGCTCATAGGTCATGCCCATGTCGATCATACAACCAGCCATGGTGACATAATCGTTTTCTTGCAGTGCTTGCATCATACCCATACAGGCCTGCCAGCTTTCAGGGGCTAATTTACCGACGATACCAAAGTCAATAAACCCAATACGGCCATCTTCTAGCAGCATCAAGTTGCCGGCATGTAAGTCAGCATGGAAGCTATTGCACAGCATCAAACTGGCAAACCAAGTATTCAAAGTATCGGCCATTACTTGAGCAGGGTCGTCACAGTACTGACGCATCGCTACTTCATCGATCATAGAGATACCATGCAAGCGGCTCATGGTCAGTACACGCTTAGTAGTTAACATATCCACCACTTCAGGCGCCACGACTTTTGTATTGCCGGTGACCTTTAAAAACTGCTGGAAATCTCTAATGTTGGCTGCTTCTGCGATAAAATCAGTCTCGGCCAACATACGAGTACGAATCTCATCAATGATAGGAGAAATACTCGCAAAGCGCATTTGCGGCATTAGCTTTTCCATAATCTTGGTCACGCCATGCAGCACGCCAAGATCCGTTTGCATAATGACATCCACATCTGGCTTTTGTACTTTGAGTACCACTTCTCGCCCATCCGGCAATATGGCGGCATGGACCTGAGCGATACTGGCAGAAGCCAATGGCTTTTCATCAATTTTTATAAATAAGTCTTCTAAGCGCTGACCATCGGTTAACAGCTCTTCTTGTAGCACTTGCTCAATATACTTGAACGGCAATGGCGTGGTTTGGTCCAAACAGCCTTGGAAAGCAATAACATAGTCGCGAGGGAATAAAGACGGTGTACTGGCAATAAACTGACCAATTTTGATATAAGTCGTGCCCAATTGCTCGAAGGTCTCACGCAGCATGACAGCGTCAGGACGCTCGCCTTTGGCCACCCTTAAAGCAGACAACCCTGCAACACTGGCAGTGTGACGAACACGATTTACAACATTGAAGGATTTTTTGAGTAAATTAGGCATAGTTATTTAGTTCTATTAAAAAACGGTTATTTGGTTCTATTAAAAAAATAGTTAAGCGGTTCTATGAAAAAAACAGTTATTTGGTTCTATTAAAAAATAGGTTAAGACCGTAACCCTATAAATTATAACCGAAAATTAGATATGTAGATCGTGACCGCAACGATCACAAAACTGAGCACCGGCTGCATGGCCAAACTTACCGCAGTTGGGACACGTGACTGGGTGTAGCTGTGGGCGCATACTTTTGGCCAATTCTGAGGTAAAAATACCAGTGGGTACCGCAATAATAGAGTAACCGGTCATCATCACCATGGTCGCTATAAACTGGCCTAGTGGTGTCTTCGGTGACATATCTCCATACCCTACTGTGGTCAGCGTAACCGTCGCCCAGTAGATAGATACCGGAATACTGGTAAAGCCGTTTTCCGGACCTTCTACCACGTAGATAACCGAACCGAAAATCATAACCAGCAGCACTAATGATAAGAAGAATACGGTAATCTTCTGCTGACTGGTCCTAAGTGCTGAGGCCAAGAAGCCTGCCTGCTGCATATAAGACTTGAGTTTAAGGACTCGGAACACACGCAGAATACGTAAAATACGCACCACGATTAAGTACTGCACGCCGCCAAATATCAGACTTAAATAACTGGGCAGTACCGACAACAAATCCACTACCCCAAAGAAGCTAAAGGCGTAGCGTACACGATTGGGCGCTGAAAAAAGGCGAAGCAGATATTCTATGGTAAACAAAATGGTGAAGAACCATTCGGCGTAGAAGAATACCGTGCCAAATTGCAGACGCAGATACAGCACACTGTCCAACATCACCACAGCCACACTGGCGGCAATGGCTATCAATAGCACAATATCGAACAATTTACCTAAAGGCGTATCGGTCCCTTCAATAATAATATGGATGCGATCGCGTAGGTTATTAAGCGTATTTGAGGAGAGTTTTTTCATAAATACGGGTTACTGGTCTATAATAGAAGGCCATTATACGTGATTAAGTTAACAATGTTACCTATTACCCCAATTTTGTTTAACGTTGTGTTGTTTTGATAGGCAGTACGCCACTATATTGCTATGAGCTTGGATAGCAGGGACTAAAATACAGCACAATAAATTCTGTTATAATTGGCCTGTTTTAGCCAATGTGGTTAGGGGATTAAAACTGGTTAAGACCCTCTTTTAAAGAGCCGCTTCTCTACAGTCAGCTATCCTAGACACAATATCGTGTTAACACCTTTTATCGAGAACTGATTTATATTGATCTGTATTGATTAAAGGTCATTAGCTATTACCGTACAACCCCCTTCTCTCAATGACATGAATGATAAGTTATTGGGATATTAAGTTAGCAGATGGACGGCATAAGTGTGCTGTGGCTGGCCTATTCTTACAGTCGCAGAACTACTTTGCCTTTATGACATTAAAGTCGTTTTTGACAATTAATTTGTTTAACGTAATTTATAAGGATAAACACATTATGGCAGGTCATTCTAAATGGGCAAATATCAAGCACAAGAAGGCCAAAGAAGATGCCAAGCGTGGCAAAGTCTTCACTAAAATTATTCGTGAACTGGTTTCCGCGACCAAGCAAGGTGAGCCTGATCCCGAGACCAACCCTCGCTTACGTGCGGCAGTTGAAAAAGCACTTTCAGCAAATATGACCAAAGACACCATTCAGCGCGCCATCGAGCGTGGGGCCGGTAATGCTGAAGGCGGCGAAATGGATGAACTGACTTACGAAGGTTACGGCGTAGGCGGTGTGGCTGTCTTGGTTGAGACCATGACTGACAACGTCAACCGTACAGTGAGTGAAGTACGTCACGCCTTTACCAAGTTTGATGGTAACTTAGGCACGTCAGGTTCAGTGTCTTATCTGTTTACCAAACGCGGTGAAATCTTATTTGACGATGTGTCATTGGAAGATGAAATCATGCTAGTGGCATTAGATGCTGGCGCGTTGGATATTGAAAACGATGGTGAGAGCTTATTGGTTATCACTGAGCCGGCAAGCTTTGGGGCGGTAAAAGATGCCTTAAATGCGGCTGGTTATGAGTCGAGCAACGCGGAAGTAACCATGTCGCCTTCGACCACTGCTTTAATTGACAATATCGAAGATGCTGAGAAAGTCATGAAAATGATCGATATGTTAGAAGATTTAGACGATGTACAAGATGTGCATACCAACGTCGACTTCCCTGACGAAATCTTACAGCAATTGTCATAAGTCTATTTGCCGCGACGATATATAAAGCGATAAAAGACAGCTCTATTACTTAAACGTAAACTATAAAAAAATCCCGCTAATAGCGGGATTTTTTATGAGTCTAACCAGCCCTGCTTTATCGCAAACTGCAGCTGCTCCGGGGTATCAATATCGAGACTAAGCTTACTATTGTCAACCACACTCAGCTCATTATTGGATAAACTTCTAATTAAGGAACGCAGCCCCTTATCGCCGTTAAGTAGTGGCTGCCACTGCGTTAGTAGCTGGTAATCAATGTTGATAGGCAAGCCGACAATGGATTTACTATCGTCTGTATGCTCAAGATGGGATGAAGTCTTTTCTGTAATTTCATAAGATTTAGGATAGTGACTGGCAATGACTTTATTATATGAGTCCACCTGTTTAATGCCTCTAATCCCGTTATCGCCTACCAGCAACTGCTGTAAATGAGTCGCCTCTAACAATATCTGATCCACGCCTAATATCAGTACTCGCTCAATATGCAAGCCCTGCGCTACTTTAGCAGTTAACGTATCTATCGCCAAACATAGACTGTGCGCCATACCTTGTTCAGGCTCGGTGTTAATCACAGGCATCACCACATTATTTTGTGCCGCTAAGGTCTGACCTAATTGGATAGTTTCACTCTGTAAACTAGCGACAACCAATAGAATAGCACTGGGGTTAGTGGCCATTGCTAGATTTGTCATGACCTCAAGCAGCGGTTGAGACTGCTTCTTTAATAGCTGCTTGGGCTGACCTAAGCGCTGACTTAACCCACTGGCCAATAGGATCACAGCATGAGATTGTTCCGGTAAGTTTGGGTCTTTATTGCTAGCGTTTTGCTTTATCATTAATTAAACACTTCAAATTGCGCGTTAGTCGCCTGAGTTGAATCAATTTGTGAGCGATGCACAGGCTGTTTGTTATTTATATTGCTTAGCTTTACAGTGTTTAGGTTTACCTCGTGCATGACTGCATTGATTTCTGCTATGATACCTAAAGCCAAGGCTTCTGGCCCCTCGCCGCCCAGTTTCAAACCGATTGGATAGTGTAACTGCTCAATACCGGCCTGAAGTTCACCAACATTACCGTCATACGCTTCAGTAATCTCATCAATCAAACGCTCAGTACGGTACTTTGGTCCCAATTGGCCCAAATAGGCAGGTGGATTGGCAAGCAATACTTTAAGTCGGGCTCTATCTTGAGTAAGGCTGTGCGACATTACCGCCACAGCGGCATCACGACTCAGTTCAATAAGGGTTTCGCTGTCCTGTAAAGGCAAACAAAGCACCCTATCAGCCTGCATAAAGCGAGCACGGGTGGCATAATGGCTGCGGCTATCAATAACAGTCACTTGCCAATCCTGCATTTTTGCCAACGTAACCAAAGGCATCACGTCATTACCTGCCCCACAGATTAGTAGCTTAATCTGCGGCTGTAAGCGGCGTATTAGCCATTGAGTCTGTACCCGCTGCTGTAACGAATTATCAACTGCGCCTTGTAGCGTGACAAATTGTGCGGGCTTCTGTTGATATTGTTCTAAGCACAATGTATTTATGGCTTGGCTCAGTATCGGATCATGTATCACATCATTGGGGCTTGGTTCACTGAGGTCATTCACCCCCATGCTGTCTTTATTTAGCGCAAACTGATCTAAATTGACATGTAGACCAATGGGATGATCAGATGACTCAGAACGGACCAAAGTGGCCACCGTCATAGGCTGACCACTACGGCGCACCTGATTCATACTCTGAAGTAACTGCGCCGCAGAAGCCAATCGTTCAAACAGCACGTGTACTCGGCCATTACAACCTAAGCCAAAATTAAGCTCAAGCTCGCTGTCCATGCTACTTTCAATATCATGTTCATCACTATGACTTGTAGCCCCACTCTCATCTTTATCGGCAATACCCTCACCCGTCTGATAGACCTGAACCACCGGACCTTGACGGGTAAGCCAAAACGCCTTTTTGATAATATGCGGCTCTAAACAGCCGCCACTAATCATACCCGCTGAGCGACCATCGGCACAGATAAGCATCATAGCCCCCGCTTTACGATATGCGGAACCTTCAGTATGGACCACGGTCGCTAGTACTGCATCACCTTGCTCATTAAGGGTTTGATCAGCAAGTTTTAGAATGTCGGACACCTTGTTCATAAGCACATCTTCTTGTTTTAAATAGTCTTTTAAAAAACAAGATTGTTTTGAATAAACAATCTTGTTCTAAAAAATTAATCTTATGTTGAATAAGTTAAGCCTAAAAATAAAACAAGAGCTTAATCAGGTAACTGATCAATCAGCTTATCCAAGGTGATCGGGAAGTCATAAACTCTAACCCCTACCGCATTATAAACCGCATTGGCAATGGCAGCTGCTGCGCCTGAAATAGCAGTTTCACCAATACCTTTGATATGCATAGGGTTGGTATAAGGGTCATCTTCTTCAACTAAAATAACCTCTAGCTGTGGCACATCTGCATTGACTGCCACATGGTACTCAGCCAAATCATGATTACACAGTCGACCATCGCGTTTATCATGGATAATTTCTTCCATTAACGCCGCGCCAATACCGAACACCATACCCCCATAACACTGCGATGTCGCAAGCTTATGATTTAAAATACGACCTGCAGTGAAGGCACCGGTCATGTTTTTAACACGAATTTCACCAGTAACACGATGTACAGCAACTTCAGCAAAGTTAGCCCCATAACAGGCCTGGCGATGTGACTTACCATTTTTACCCGGAGCAATGGCCCCTTTAGCACTTAGCTTCTGTCCGTCAAGTTTAGCGATAATATCTACCAAAGGATAAGCAGCATACTCGCTAAAGTCATAATCTGTCTTATCTAAATCGCTCAATGACACAGACAGTCCTGCCTTATCAGCGATATTTTCCACGTTGTCTTTTAGCGTGTCTAGCGCAGTATCTAGTGCATCCTTACCAGCTTCTAAAGCGCTTTCTGCCAAGCTAGGGTCATGCTCTCCAGTCTGGGACACTTTTCCTTGCTCTAATTGCACATTATCGGCATGTAGCCCTACCAATTTAGCAATCTGCTCTCTTAACTCCGCACAGGCTAGATAAATACTACTACCGGCACTAGCAGCCCCGAAGCTTCCTCCAGACCCTGGAGTAGAAGGATAATCACTATCGCCTAATTGCATATCAATATGATCTATCGGTAAGCCTAATAAGTCTGCAGCTACTTGGGAAAATACTGTATAGGAACCAGTACCGATATCGGTCATATCAGACTCGATAACCGCTTTTATACCCAAAGATTTGCTAGGATCTATTTGTAATGTAGCACGAGCTTCAGCAGGCATTAACTGATTGCCACGTGAGGCCACTGCCATGCCCGTTCCTATCCACCAATCGCCTTCTAACTGGCTAGCAGGCTTAGGGTTGTGTTTTTCATCCCAACCAAATGCTTTAGCGCCCTGCTCTAAACAAGGCAGTAGCTGACGCGTTGAAAAAGGCACCTTAAGTGAAGGGTCTTCCTCAGGCTCATTACGACGACGAAGTTCAATAGGATCGATACCTAATTTACAGGCTAGCTCATCCATCGCACATTCTAAAGCCAATTGGCCGACCGCCTCGCCTGGAGCACGCATTGAACCCGATAACGTCCAATTCATTTCTACCATTTCGTAGCTTACCCTACGGTTGTCACCCTGATATAAGAAATGAGTTGACAAGCCAGCAGGCTCAAAAAAGCTTTCTTTAGGCAGGTTACTACTAATAGTGTCATGAATAATAGTATTTAATACCCCATTTTCATCGCTACCCAGCGCAATACGTTGACGGGTATTTGAACGACGTACCGTAGCTTCCATGACTTGCGGACGCGTCATAACAATAAGTACAGGACGCTCGAGTTGTTTCGCCGCAATAGCTGCAGCAATAGTTTCGGGAGCAATACCCAATTTACTACCAAAGCCACCACCGACAAACTTAGAAATAAGATGTACTTTTTCTTTTCCAATTTCTAACGCATCGGCAATTTGCTTTTGACCAAATGCTACCATTTGGTTAGCTGAATAAATGGTCAGCTCATCGTCTTCCCAATAAGCAAGGCTGGCATGCGGTTCCATGGCAGAGTTACTTTGGCTAGGTGTGGTATAGACATTATCTACCGTTACTGGCGATTGCTCTAAAGCTTTATCTGGATCACCTACAACACTATTTTTATCCGAGCCTTCTTTCTCATTCACTTCATGAGCGTTTTTAAGCTCTTTACTAAATTCTAGCGCTGCTTTATCGGTCTCATCTTCATAAGTAATAACCAAGGCATTAGCACCCTCGGTTGCGGCTTCTAAAGTCTCTCCGATAACCACTGCAATCGGTTGACCATGATAATCAACATCCGTAGCACCCTGAGTAGGCGCTTTCGCCTTTCCGCCCTGCTGCGAGTTACGCAAAAAATGCTTGGCGTCTGTCACAACTTTGATAACACCTGGAATATCGGCTACTGAATCAGTATCTATACTTTTAACCTTACCTTTGGTAATAGTAGCACCGACCAATACCCCATATGCCATATTGTCTCTATGAAACTCTGCTGAGTACGTCGCTTGACCACTCACTTTAAGCGACCCATCAACTCGGGTAATAGGCTGACCAACGAGTTTGCTTGAAGTCTTATCAAACAGCGTCTCAACCGGCCCGTTCATCATCATTTTTTTGGTGGGTTCAGAACCCAAAATATCTGTATCAAATAAAGCCATGATTATGCGTCCTTAGCGGCTAGAGCACGCTCAATAATTTGTTTTAGTAACCGACGGGTTAAAGCAATTTTGAAATCATTTTTACCATGTCCCTGCGCCTCTTTTAATAAGATATTGGCCGCTTTAACGATATCAGGCACACTGCCTTTGCTGCCTTCTAGACTGGCTTCGACTGCTTCATTGCGCCAAGGCTGAGAGCCAATACCGCCAAAGGCCAATCTTACAGTGGATAAGGTACCCTCAGCATCGACATCAATAACCGCCGCGCAAGATACCAATGCAAACGCATAAGAGGCACGATCTCGAACTTTATCGTAAGTGTGCATACCCTTAATCGGCGGTGGTAATACCACATGAGTGATTAACTCACCTGGTTCTAATACGGTCTCAATATGCGGAGTATCACCGGGCAGCTGATAAAAATCTTTAATTTCAATGCTACGTGTAGTGCCATCTGCTTTTTGAGTTTCTAAAGTGGCATCTAACAGTCGCATTGCCACAGCCATGTCTGAAGGATGCTGGGCGATACAATGTTCGCTGGTACCTAATATGGCCAATTCACGATTTTCACCATCGATGGCAGAACAGCCAGTGCCTGGTTCACGTTTGTTACAGGCACTGTCCGTTTGATAAAAGTAAAAGCAGCGGGTACGTTGTAAGAAATTACCACCGGTAGTGGCTTTATTACGCAGTTGACCTGAGGCCCCTGCTAGGATAGCGCGTGACAACACGGGATAATTGGCTATCACGGTAGGATTTGCTGCCAGATCACTGTTGGTCACTAAAGCCCCTATCCGTAGGCCACCTTCAGGAGTTGACTCAATCTGCTTTAATTCAAGCTGAGTGATATCGACCAGTTTAATAGGTGTTTCAATTTCAAACTTCATTAGGTCAATTAAGTTAGTACCTCCACCAATAAAGGCAGCACCTTTTGAGCTACCCTCAATACAAGCAGGCTTTAACTCATTGGCACGTATATATTGAAATCGTTTCATGAGTTTACTCCTGTTAATTGTGAGCGATTGGCAGTACTAGGGTTGGCGGTATTAGAAGGTTGATCGGTTTTGGCAGGTGGGGATTTTAATTGAGCTTCACTAGGCGGTGGTGACCAGATACCGGTCACTGCTGAAGACAATGCACTATTGGAAGAATCGACCTGAACCTCAGTCTGTAACGGCTGATTTTGTTGGATTTGTTTTTCAAGTACTTCGGTAATTGCTTTAATGATATTGGGATAAGCAGAGCAGCGGCAAATATTGCCACTCATACGCTCGGCTATCTCATGTGCCATTAACGCATTTGGCTGGGTTAAGTCCTCGGTAACATAGCTTGGCCAGTTTTGTTTCACCTCTTCAATTAAAGCAGTGGCTGAACAAATTTGACCAGGGGTGCAATAACCACATTGAAAGGCATCATTGTCTCGAAATGCTTTTTGCAAATCAGATAGGGTTTCAGGTAAACCAATACCTTCAATAGTGGTAATCTCATCCCCTTCATGCATTACAGCTAGGCTAAGACAAGAGTTGACCCGTTGACCATTAATTAAAATAGTACAGGCACCACATTGCCCATGATCACAGCCCTTTTTGGGACCGGTAATCTTAAGCTGATGGCGGCAAAGATCAAGTATGGTGGTTCGAGGATCAAGGTCTTCGAATTGATAGGGTTTATTATTGATATTGAGTGTTAGAGTTGTCATGCTGGCGTCCGCTGGCAAGTGAAGTTTGGGTAAAAATCTTATAAAAACAGTTTTTCCGCTTTGTTATCTATCCTAATGAAAAATCAAAAGTTTTTTTATTAGCTCGTGTTGTTAAACTGTGCTTTTTAGTAAACGAAATGACTATTTTGTTTTAGATGGCTTAATAAATGAGTCTAAATAAGTGCTAAACGTTTGTTAAATTTAGGGTAAATAAAAAATTATGCACATAAGAAACTGAACACAAAAAACTCTGAATATAAAGAAACGCTAAGCATCAAAACATTGAACATAAAAAAGACCCTCACCACCTTAAGTAGTGAAGGTCTTTTTTATAAAGCTGATTAGCTGATTAGTTTCTTAGATAGAAAGCTCTATTTATACTAGGTCAATAAGCCGCCGTCCACATTGATACAAGCGCCTGTGGTATAGCTTGAAGCATCAGACACCAAGTACAATACGGTGCCTGCCATCTCTGAAGGCTGTGCCACCCGCTTTAACGGTATCATTGCCAGTGCCATGTTTAACACTTTGTCATTTGAGGTGAGCGCTGAGGCAAACTTGGTATCGGTTAGTCCTGGCAGTAAAGCATTGACTCGAATATTATCAGGGCCACACTCTTTGGCAAAAGCTTTGGTCATGCTGATGACTGCCGCTTTGGTAATTGAATAGATGCCTTGTTTATCGCCTGGGCTTATTCCGTTGACTGAAGCGGTGTTTAAAATAACCCCACCACCCTGCTCGCGCATCATCTTGCCAGCGGCTGTCGACATAAAGAAGTAACCCCGAATATTAACGTCAACAGTCTTATCAAACGCAGCCAAATCGGTGTCTAAGATATGACCATAATAAGGATTGGCAGCGGCATTGTTGACTAAGATATCAATACGACCAAACTCATTCTTGATATGCTCAAATATGGCCTCAATCTGAGACATTTCGCCGACATGACAGGCGTAAGCCGTGGCTTTACCACCGTCTGCTACGATACTATCAGCCACTGCCTGACACGCATCTATTTTGCGACTAGAAACAATAACCTCTGCACCATAAGCGGCCAGTAAACGGGCGATGGCTTCACCAATGCCGCGACTGGCACCGGTTACTAGCGCCACTTTTCCAGTTAAATCAAATAAGTCTTTCATAAAAAATTCCTTTTTAGTAGGTAAATACACGTCACACGCAAGATGCGGCGTGGTTATGCCAACATACCCCCATCTAACGTTAAGCTATGACCATTCATGAAGGTGCTCTCATCACTGGCCAGCCAAGCAATCGCACTGGCAATCTCTTCAACCTTACCCAGTCGCCGCATAGGGCTGGCTTTAAGTAGAGCTTGTTGCTGCTTTTCACTCATATTAAGCATGCTGTTGCGTACCATAGGCGTATCGATAAAGCTTGGGCAGACAGCATTAAACCTTACATTGGCACGGGCATACTCAATCGCTGCTGATTTGGTCAGGCCGATTACCGCATGCTTTGAGGCACTGTAAGCGGACAGCATGGGGGCTGAGCGTAGGCCGGCAATAGAGGCTACGTTAATCACTTGACCACCACCATTAGGGCTCAGGCAAGCAATAGCGGCGCGCATACAATGCCAAACCCCTTTCACATTCACTGCCATGCAGCGATCAAAGTCGTCTTCTGTTAATTGGTGTAGCGGCGCTGGCGGGTGATCGACCCCCGCATTATTGATGACCACATCAAGGCCTCCCAGTTGCCTCACTGCATAAGCAAATAACGCGTCAACCTCGGCTGCTTGAGTGACGTCTACTTTCATAAAGCTTATCGTTTGGCCTGACGCCTGAGCTTGTTCTGCTAAAGCCTGGCCCAAATCTTCAGCCAAATCAGCAATGACTACTTTGGCACCGCGACTGGCCAATAGTCGTGCGCTGGCCGCGCCAATACCTGAGGCGCCCCCTGTAATTAAAATGCGTTTATTTAAAACGTTTGCGACGGTTTTATTGGGTTCAAATTCCATTTTGATACTCAGCTTAGTTGGGTTTTTATATTAAAGATTATGGGATTAAGGGCTATTAAATTCAGGGTTATCCAATTAACAGATAATCGTTATACGTTTAACAGATAGTCAATTTAAAGCGGTTAGAACCACTGTGGCTGCATATCGCTACACACTGAATTGTCATTGGTTAATAGTCCAATATCGCGTTGAATAAGCGGTAACTCCCAATCGATGAAGTATTTTGCCGCCTGTATTTTGCCGTGATAAAAGTTTTGTTTATCGCTATCTTCAGTAAGCGCCAATAGTTGCTCAGCCTTGCTGGCTTGACGAATCCAAATCCAGCTTATAACCATAGTGGCAAATACATTCATCAGCGCTTGGGCGTTGGCAGTCAAGGTGGCCGCCTGCGGTGTGGTTAGGGTTTGGCCCACATGCTGCAATAGAGGTTGCAACTGTTCGATATAAACTGTTAATTTTTTGGCAAGTTTGGCGGTTTGTGGGGTGGTAATGGCCGTGAGGTCTCGAGTGATTTCTTGCTGTAGTACTTTTAACCCCAGACCCTGCTTTTGCCATAGTTTACGGAAGGTTAAATCTAAGGCTTGAATGCCATTGGTGCCTTCATGAATGGGATTTAAACGGTTATCACGCCAAAACTGCTCAGCTTGATACTCTCTGGTATAGCCTGCACCGCCCAATACTTGAATGCCCAAATCATTGGCTTTAGGGCCATACTCTGACGGCCAAGCTTTTAATACTGGGGTCAATAAATCCAATAGCTCGGCCAACTCTTGCTTTTGGGTGTCATCGTCGCAGGTATTAATGCGATCAATTAAGTTTGAGCCATACAAACACAAAGATATTCCGCCTTCGCTATAGGCCTTTTGCGCTAATAGCATTCGCTTCACATCGCCATGCTCAATAATTGGCGCAGCGTCATCTTCTGGGCTTGAATGTGGTGCGACACGTCCTTGCAATCGATCTTTGGCGTAGGCCAGCGAATACTGATAGCCACGGTAGCCTATCATTGCCGCTCCGAAGCCTACCGCAATACGGGCTTCATTCATCATCTTAAACATATAGCGAAGACCAAAGTGCTCTTCACCGATTAGGTAGCCCACACACTCATTATTATCACCAAAGCTCAAAGCAGTCGAAGTGGTGCCACGATAGCCTAGTTTGTGAATCAAACCTGCTAAATGTACGTCATTACGCTCAGCAACTTGACCTTGCTCGTCCAGACGGTATTTGGGAACCACAAATAAGGAAATGCCTTTTACCCCTGCCGGCCCACCCGGAACTTTGGCCAGTACCAAATGCACAATGTTGTCAGATAACTCATGATCGCCACCTGAGATATAAATTTTACTGCCGCGAATACGATAAGTACCATCCTCTTGCTTAATAGCTGTGGTTCGAATGTCTGCCAATGACGAGCCTGCATGAGGTTCAGTCAAAGCCATGGTTCCGGTAAATTCGCCGGTTAACATGCGCGGGATAAAGGCTTGTTTTATGGTGTCATCGGCAAAGTGAGTCAACACGTTAATAGCCGCTGAGGTCAAAAAGGGATAGGCTGTGGTAGCTGGGTTTGCGGCCATAAAATAACCACTTAGCGCGGTCATTACGGTCTCTGGCAGCTGCATGCCACCCTCTTCAAAGTTATAACGCCCGGCAATAAACCCCGATTCTCTAAAAGCGTCAAAGGCAACTTTTACCTCTTTGATCATACTGACTTTTTGGCCATCAAACTTGGGTTCATCTTTGTCAGCGATAGTATTGTGAGGCAAAAATAAATCAGTGGCGATTTTTTTGGCGGTATCAATAGTGGCGTCGAAGGTTTGGCGTGAATGCTCAGCAAATTTAGGATGCTGACATAGTTTTTCGGTATCTAATACGTCGTAAAGCTGAAACGGTAATTCAAACTCATTAATCAGGATATCTGCGTCCATGCTACTTGCTCCATTAATTCTGTTGGCTACTGATTTAGCCTATTGTTTAATCTAAGGCCAGTTATTCAATACTAGTCTAATTTTAACAGCCACCCTATTGTCATTTATGACATAATTAAGGGCATAACTGACAAAATTCTTGCTTAACGTTGTCTATTACACCCCTACGTAGTTATCACTATCCATCACAGCATTCGAAGGAATGAACATGCATAACAATCAACGGTTTAACGTCATTATTGTCGGCTTCGATGGGGTGCTCGGTAGTGCGCTCACGGGCGCTTTAGACTTGTTTTCGTTTACCGGTGTTAGTTGGCAACGATTTCTAGGACAGGCGATACAGCCGAGATTTAAAGTGCAGATTGCCAGTTTAAACGGTGCCAATATTCGCTGTAGCAATCGTTTAATCATGGAGGCACATTGTGATATCAAACAGGTAGCCGAGTGTGATTTACTGCTTATTCCCACCATTGGTGACTCAATTGACAAAGTACTGGCAAGCAACCGTGAACTTATCAGCCACCTACAGCGTTTGGCACACACCCAAACCGATATCGCCAGTAATTGTAGTGGTGCTTTTTTATTGGCTGAGGCAGGACTGTTACAGGGTAAGACAGCGACCACTCACTGGGGCTATGCCAGTAAGTTTAAGCAAGATTATCCTGAGGTAGATTTGCAGCCGAAGCAGTTCGTTACTCAGTCGGACAATATATTTTGTGCGGCAGGCGGCAGTGCTTTTTATGATTTGGCACTGTTACTGATAGAACGCTATTGTGGTCGCGAGGTTTCAGCACAGGTGGCCAAGACCCAAGTCATTGATAAAAAAATAGGCGATCAAAGTAGCTATACCAATGCCACCTTGCACAGCCCTCATTCAGACCCTGTGGTAACCCGAATACAGCATTATATTGAACAGCATTACACTGAGTCATTACAGGTAAACGAACTGGCGGATCTAGTTAATATTACGCCGCGAACCTTGAATAGACGTTTTCAAGCTTGTTTATCGATGCGCCCTATTGAATATATTCAGGCAGTGAGAATTGAACAAGCGAAGCGGCTGCTTGAGTCGGCGGATGTCAGTATTAAAACATTGGCTTACCAAGTCGGCTATCATGACTTGTCATCATTTAGTCGTTTGTTTAAACGGGCTACCAATTTGACTCCCAAAGCTTATCAGCAGAAGTTTTCTCGAACTTTAATTTAAGCGGGTTTTTCAATCTCAAGTAATAACCGTTTTTTGTCCAGTCCCCCCGTATAGCCGCCCAAACCGCCATCGCTGGCCACTACTCGATGACAAGGAATGATAATACTAAACGGGTTTTTGCCATTGGCATTGGCCACCGCGCGGTAGGCGGTCGGTTTATCGATGTTTTGTGCCAACTGAGCATAGTTTATAGTTTCTCCATAAGGAATTTGTTTCAATGCTCGCCAGACACTTTGTTGAAACGGAGTCCCCAACGACAAATCCAAAGGGATATCGAACTGCTGTAACTCGCCGGCGTGATAACGCTCTAATTGAGTAATGGTGGTTAATAGCAAAGCCTCAACTGAACTTTCTTTGCTTAGGCTATTTTTATCTATAAACTGAAAATCCTCATCAACTAATCTGTGATGTTTTTTTAATGGGTTCAGTGATTTTGATTCAGACCACTCTTGACCATCTGCTAGCCAATCTAAGCTGACCAACTTCGGCGTCTCTGACGCCACAGCGGACGCAATGAGTAACAATCTGTACTGGGCAAACTGAGTGATGGTAACAATCATTATCATGGTCCTCAAACAAAAAAAATGGCACCTTATGATGCCATTTTTTTAAGATTAAAGCTTAGTTTTCGAGATAGATACAAGCCTACTATTCATCGGTTTCAAACAAAGCGGCCACAAACTGTTTCGGACTAAAGGCACGTAAGTCATCAATGGACTCGCCCACACCGATATAGCGGATTGGAATATCTGTGGTATTGGCAATATTAAACACCACACCACCTTTGGCAGTGCCATCAAGCTTAGTAATAGTGATACCGGTTAACGGGACAGCGTCATTGAAGATTTTCACCTGATTAATGGCATTTTGACCGGTACCCGCATCGAGGACAATCATACCTTCGTGCGGTGCCGTCGGATCTGATTTGCGCATAATACGCACTACTTTCTCAAGCTCCGCCATTAAGTGAGTCTTGTTCTGCAAGCGTCCCGCAGTATCAGCAATTAGGACATCGATATTTTTAGCTTTCGCTGACTGCATTGCATCAAATACTACCGAGGCACTATCCGCACCATGACCTTGGGCCACTACTGGAATATTATTGCGCTCGCCCCATATCTGAAGCTGTTCAGTGGCGGCGGCACGGAAGGTATCACCGGCTGCTAACATCACTGATTTACCTTCGGCTTGTAAGCGTTTTGCCAGTTTACCAATGGTAGTGGTTTTACCCACACCGTTTACGC